>WNFI01451726.1_pt1 | contig 10662 bp, 15 predicted proteins | sample 5400471 | NCBI WGS metagenome assembly WNFI01 (sample SAMN13153348, study PRJNA577476) | soil metagenome | isolation source: 100 cm saprolite on Douglas fir-dominated hillslope | place: USA:California | collected 2013-09-17 | reverse complement strand
GCAGAGCACGGCAGCGTACGAGCATATTGCCACGCCTGCGGTTGGCGAAAAGGCCGAAGTGGCGGATGCGGACCAAGCCCTTGGGCAGAACATGGATCACGAGGTGATCGACAAAGAGTTGATCCTGGTCGTCTCCCTAAACACCAACAAGAACTCAAAAGCCGTCACCGCCCTCGGCCGCATGTTGCTCCAGAACATGCAACTGATCATCGGCAAGCGCTACGAGAACGAGCAGGAGCGCCGTCGCGAGAACCGGCCCATGGTTAGCGTCATCCTCGACGAATTCGCGCCCTTCGCTTATTCCAATTTCGCGCAAATCCTTCAAACCGCCCGCGGGACCAATACGGCATTTCTGTTCGCGCTCCAATCGCTGCCACAGCTATTGAAGGTGAGCCGCGGCTTCAAGGACGACGTCTCTTCGGCGCCCAACACCACCATGCTCTTGCACACCCGTGACGAGGAGACGGCGCAGTATTTTCTGAAGGCGTCCGCCCGTGTGCGGCAGAAGCGGCGCACCCTGACCGTCCAGCGTACCGGCGTCTTTGAAGACAAGTACGAGCCCATCGGTTTTGGCAGTGAAACTGACATCAAAGAGACCCGCGCCCAGGACGAGCACATCAAAAACTTGCCGGTCGGACAAATGGAAATCCTGATGACCGACCAACTGCAAGGAACCTTGCACTCTCATCTGCATGTGCGCGCACCGAGGAACTACCGCTTTCCGGGGCTTGAGCCAAGAATCTATCCTCGGCTCTACTCGCCTTCGCATCTTGACGGGGCCAATCTCCGCTTCAAAGACTCGGATTTGGTGCGACGCCACGGGCGCATCGGCGTCAGAAATGGGCAGCTGGCCTGGATATGAAGCGTTCATATCGGATTGCTGCTGCCGCGCTCTTGATTGCGACCTTGTCGCCTATCCTGGCTGCGCAATCCAGCCACTCCAGCTACGACCCGGCCGCACGTCAAGGGTCATCAAAACCACGGGATGGCTTTCTCGATTTCACGCTCAAGCGCATCAATCCTTCAGACGCAAACTATGGCGAGTGTCTGGGTGAAGGCCGCACGATGCTGCTCGAAGAGACCGTAAGGAACGCCTACTTCTGGTCAAACGTCGTTACCTTGGGCCTGCTTGGGTGTCTATTCATCATCATCGTTTATCAGCACAGGATTCAGGCCAAGCGGGAGTGGACGGCCGCGGAGATGGTTGGGCAATTCGAGCAGTCTCTCGCGCGGTCCCGTGCGCAGGTTGAGGAGGCTACCCAAAAGAATCATCACCTAATGGAGACGTTAGCAGCATTGAGAGAGTCGGCTTTACGACCAGCGCCATTGCCTCTCGAATCTACCGAGCGTTCCGCTTCGTCTGCGGCGAAACCTCGCACCTCCAGCGCACATCCTGTGCCGCCAGCAACGTTTAAGACCAACTCTGCTAGGCCCACAAACGGAGGAGCCGCACGTACCACCGCGGCTCCGGAGCCGGTCGGTCAAATGCGACTCTTCACGCCGGACGCGGACTTCATCATGAAACTCAATTCTTTGGAACAGCAACTCGCGCACTCGCAGGAAGACAACAAGGGGCTGCGTCGCCGGATAGCCGACGGCGATCGGCGGCTCGAAGCGGAGCAAGAGAGAAATCGCCAGCTCAAGGGCGCGTGAATTGCACGGAACGGAAGAAGGAGTCAAAGAATGGCAATGGATGACAAGAAACGAGAGAGGCTGAGCCCGGCGCCGCAGACGCTGGACAAGTCCGAGCCCGGCGGCGTGTCGACCGAGGAGAAGGAAGCTTGCCGAGGTTTGCGCTCGGTTCGCCGATCTTTGCCAGTACTTTTCGCAGCAAAACATGGACTTGCCGCCGCAGATTGTCGATGACGTTCGACTGGCGTCAAAGCTGGCTGTCAAGGAGCGAATTGCCAAAATGAGGCGCCTTAGCCAAGACCTGATGGAGTACCTCAATGATGCTGGTCCAAATCCTCAAATTCGGCAGTAACTGGTGGGCCCGCTTCGGCTGCGATCCAGGTGACCGCTACCGGTTCACACGTCACGCGGCATACTTCAATTCCACCGGGCTGCGATTCGGAAACAAGATCAGACGTCACTGGATCGTTCCCGGTTTGATTCGCTTCAACGGTGTCGGGGACTTCAATCCACAATTCCCGGGCCGCTCCCTGGGCGTGACATTTGAATGCGCAGACTTGATCTTGGCCTTCGGTGGAAATCGCGTTTTGTTTCAAAGGAGAGCAGCCCATTCCGTGCTGCCCGACTATTTTCTTGCCGTCTTCTCCAACGACCGATTTGGCACGTTTGACTGTCAGAAAAGCGACTGGAAGGCAGCTTCTGTTCTGCCAATCGCGGTCAGCGAATCGCGTGAGAAACAAGAAGCAATGCTGCTGATGAAACCGCTCGACTGGGTGCGAACGAGGCTCGGAGTGTGGCAACTAAAGACCGGGCACACCCCGCCGCACGATGCACGGCTGGAACTGCTGGAGGATGGTGTTGTCGGGTAAAGGTATTGGCTATGCGCTACGTCAAGAACAGCGTCGTCATCCAGGCGGAACGCGACATTCCCTTGCTGCGGCAGCTCCGCAACTCGAAATTTGCCAGCCATAGCCAGCTGTTCGAGCTGATGAGATTTGGCGGCTCCGAGTGCTCCCGCGACAGCTTTGGTTGGCGTGTTCGGCGGCTGCTTAAGGCTGGCTTCTTGTCAATCTGCGAAGGAGTGTTTGGCGCCGAATCGATGGTCTATCGGATCACCCACGAGGGGATTGCCCTGCTCGAACATCACGGTCAATTCACGACCGTTCTGCACTCCAAGACCGAACATCTCCCACACGCGTCCCAGGTGTTTCATTCGCTCGAATTGAACCGGATCCAATTGGCATTGGCGAGCGAGAATTTGCTTGCCAATTGGCAATCGGAGATCGAAATTGCGTCCTTCAACACCATTTCCTGCGCACCCTATCAGAAGGACTATGACGCCATTGTCGACGTGTGGCTTGGGGAGAAGACGGCAAGGTTTGCACTCGAATATGAGCGCTGTCTCAAGAGTTACAGACAATACGATCGCATCAGGGCCGCGCTCCAAGCGGAGCGACAAGTCGGCTGGATCTTGTTCCTAACCGCGGGGATGGAAGTGCTGGTCCATCTCGTTCACGAACTCAATCCAGTACCCAACAAACTTGCATTTGCCAACGCCCGGGATTTTGAGCAGATGCTTCTTGAGACTCGGGTGGTCACCGCCCGCAATCTCGCCGGCACCAACTTCCGGGAGCTCTTGCAATGACAACGGAGTTGGTGTCCCGGCGCAGCGTTGTCGTTTCCTGGCTATTGACTTCTCTCTGCCTTCGTTATGGCGTCGCTAGGCCTTCGGTTTGGCGTTGTAGGAAGGCGTGCAAGCGGCGTCAATTCAATGGCTTCGGTTCTGACTACCCTCTGAATTTAAGTTGTTTTGGGTTCCGGCATTGGAGTGTTCTTGAGAACTGGTATGTGCGCACGTTTTTGGCACTCCGATCCGAAGGTTGTCGTAGTGTCCGTAAGGTATCCCAGTTTTGGTCGCAGTCTCTAGGAAATGTTGCTGGCTCTTGCAATGATCTCGTTAGTGTTGTCCTGATTCGTAAGCACTGCCGCTCATCATCGTCTCGCGGTCGCCCGCTTGGAACGCCGTTCCGTTCAGAACATGCCGGACCGTTCGTCTCACCGCCACATCCTGTGCGCGTTGCTCCGCGCGTATGGTGCCCGAAACTGTACCGCAAGTCCTGGGTGAACCTGAGCACAGTTGCGCGCCTCACTAGCGCGCAAGTGGATCATACAGGTCGGACTATCTGTTGGCTTAGTCGGCTGACTCGAGCAACACGAGAGCGCACGACCATTGCGCCTCGTCGATCTGAATCAAGCAACGGAGAACGAAGCGACTTCCACTGTGGACCAGGCGCGTTTCCAGTCGAAGAAGGCGGAGTGTTGCCACAGATCACAAGTCCACGAGGACAGAAAGGAACCCATCATGCATAAAAGTCGAGGCGCAGTAAGTTTCACACCGCTGTTTACAACCGACGATATCGGCTTGCGCAAGAATGCGAGCGTCGAGCACGTCGTCAAGGTTTTCCTCAGTGTAGGCGAGGCCATGGCCGCACGGTGGATCGAAATGCCAAGAGGCATTTTGCTCCTGCAAACTGCGCCGGACCAGCCTGCCTCCGGCGCAATCTACCTTTACGATCGAGAGCGCCACATCTTCTTCTTTGTCAATTTCAATGACGGGCAGGACGACACAATGACCGCTGCGGAATTCGATCAACTTGTCGCCGAATACGACCTTGTTTCGTGCACCGCGAACCCGGCATTTCTTCAAGCGGAGACCGGCAACACTGCAATGGCGTGACGGAGATGACTGTATGAACGGCATAGGCCAAGCCACGACGGAAATGGCAGCGCGATACTTCGACTTGTTTGTGAATCGCTTGGCCTACACCGTGCAGTCGCACAAGCCAAACGGAAACGGCAAACACTACTATTACCGTCCAAGAAACGACCGGCGCCTGTCGCTTGAGACCCTCCGCGACCACCTGAACGGGCAGCTCACAATCGGTATCTATGCTCTGAACCCAAAGACACAACGCTCCAAGTGGGTGGCGATTGATGCCGATTACGAGAATGCCCTGGATGACTTGCTCAAGTTGCAATGGGAGCTGCGCCAGGATGGGGTTGACGCGGCACTGGAAAAGTCTCGCCGTGGCGCTCACCTCTGGATCTTTGCGGACAAGCCGCTGCTTGCCCGACACTGCCGCATCTACATCTATAATCTTGCGCTTCGCCTTAAGGTGCCGGTAAAGGGAGGCTCCGGTCTCGCCGAAGGGATTGAGATCTTTCCGCGCCAGGATCAACTCGGGCCACACGAATTTGGTAATGCCATTCGCGGGCCACTCGGCGTACATCGTGCCAGCGGAAGGCGGTGCTGGTTCTACGGCGCAGACTACAGTCTTAAAGCCCAACTCGAGTACTTGAACCGCCTGCGGAAGATCACAGAACCCGAGATGGGGCGATTCATCACCGGCCTCGAAATGCCCGAGGAATTCCGGCCCAAACCAAAGATTGAGCTGCCTCCTTACGACCCCACGCGGCGGGAATTTCGCATTCTGGACCATGTCCGACCCACGCGTAAGCGGTCGGGAAATTACTGGACCCAGTGCCCGTCCTGTGCAGAGCAGGGCCGCGACCACGGTGCAGATAACCTGGCAATCTCTGTTGCAGATCCTCGCAAGTACAAATGCTGGGCAGGATGTCCCAAGGAAATGATACGTGCAGCGCTCGGTCACCCTATTCGAGCCAGGAGGCAAGCTGAATATGCAACCTCAGCTAACACTGCGCGGTAGGCAAACCGAATTCGACGTCTTGGCACGTCAAGGATTGCGACTGCCGCAAATCGTGCTGAAGCGTTTGCGAGATGCTGGCATTTACTGCCAGCCTACCGTGTCAGTGGAGCACCAAAATCTGGCCAAAAAGTATGTGGTTCGCGGAGTGGAATCGGGCGGGGCTGTGTCGGATTTGGGAGCGTATTCGAGTTTTGTTGGTGAACTCGGCGAGACTTTGGCTTGGCTTCAGCGTGTGGACAGTATCGGCGTAAACGGCGTGCACGCGATCGTGGTAGCACCAGTGCTGGTTCGAGTACAAATGCTTCGGATAGCGCGGACATACGATCTGCTCGCTACGCGGCATTTCTTGGCGAGCTCGCCGAACAATTCGAGGCCACGGTTAGAGAGTTCTATCCTCTTTTATGGACGACGAGGTGGCCTGGAGATGGAGCTTTGGGGAAAGGACGTCGCGTTCCGCGGGGCTGTCTCGCCCGTCTTCTACACGCGAGCGGGGGAAAGTGTGGCGTTACCGCAGGAACTGCAACGTGCCGTCACCCGAATTACGGCGGCGGTGTGTTGTCTGGGGTGCCGTCACTGTCATCTACTCGGGCCTGAGCCGATCGCTATCAACCACGCGGAAAGTCCAACCACAGCTGACATCGTCGCGCAAGGCGACACAAGCGCGGCCGTAGCCGAAAGCGGGATCCGTGTGAGGAGTTTTGGATGAGCGAGAGCCCCAGGGCAGATGAACTGCCCGGCATTGATGAAGTACTTGCCGACCCGGCCGCCTCCTATTGGCTTAAGAGGGCGTTGCAGTCATCGTTGAGCCGTGACCCTGTGGACGCCGCTCGCGATTCCGATGTACTGGCAAGACTGCTGGGACGGAGATGCGACGAAATCTTGTCGGCGCATTAGCGTGTGTTTCGTCATGTCATTGTTTGGGGCACGCAATCCAAGAAATCCACAAATCTGTTGTCCTATAATGTGCCGTCCACAGATCGGGCAGCTCTCGTAGCCGCACAACCTGGAACGCCAGGACGCTGGGAAAGAGGGACCAACATGCCTGATACCACATCCGGAAATCGCGGATGGAAAAAACCGAAAATCCCCCGCATCGGACCGGAAGAGGCGGCGCGCGTCTTTGCACAATGTGAGCACCTGCTGGACAGCGCTACTGACTTCGTCGTGGACCAGCGGCAGGTAGGTTTCGCCCAATTCCTGGCCCCGCTGCATGAGCAGATCCTCGAGCTCGCGGTGCAGCCGGACTCGTGGGGTGAGCGAACCAGAGCTCGTCTGATCTCTGAAGTCTTTACCGGCCTCAGGGGAATTCCAGCCGAAGATGCGAGTGTGGAGGAAATCGTGCAGGTGTCAAATGTTGTGGTGCCCTGCTTCCTTCTCGAACTGGGACGCCGAAGGCAACACATTGGGATCGAATTTCCTAATGATCCCTGCGCTTCCGGCGCACGCTTTGCGCTCCGCGCCGGGCCATCCTGTCCGATCTATTCCATCAACAGTGAGCAGCTAGTCCGGTTAGTCGCCGACGCCGGGGAGGAACTGGTCGGCCTTTGCTATTTCGGAGACCAGCGAAGCCGTGAAAACATTGAGGCGCAGCTGGGTTTCACAGGCGCAACGACCGATTCCTAAACGCGGCCGCGCCGTTCATTTTCTTCTTCCAAAACAAAACATTAGAGCAACTCCAAGCAATAACGCTGCAGCTGCTTGAGCGACCAGTGCCCGACTACTTATGTCCTTCTCGCCATAGCGAGAGATTGAATCTGACTGTTTCCCTTTGACTGGAATCCACGACACTGTCGCTGCCAGATCGCCGCGCGAGTGATTGACGCTGGAAGTCGCTGGAGATGCGAAATCCCGGCCCGACAAAGGTCGATCAGCACAATCACTTGCGGGACAATCCCCGTTGCCAAGGCCGAACCTCCCCGAAACAGCCCTATTCCGATGGCGGACCTCATGGCTATAATAGCCATGAAGGGAGATCACTAATGCGAAGCGTCAATGTTGCGGAACTCAAGAACCAGCTGAGCAAATATCTCACGTTCGCCAAGGGCGGTGAGGAGATCGTCATACGGGACCGGAACCTGCCTGTGGCAAAGCTGGTTCCTTTCTCCGCAGAAGAGGGTAGCGAAGAAGAGCTACTGCTAGTCGCTGCCGGCAAAATGCGGCTACCCAAAGCTCCCGTCAAGGTGGAGGAGCTGTTAAGAATTCCGACAGGAAAAGTCGCCGCGGGCGAGGGAATTCAGGCAATCCTCGATGATCGAGAAGAATCGTTATGAGCAAACAAGCAGCTTTTTGGGACGCCAGCGCACTAGTTCCCTTATGTGTGCATGAGGGAACCAGTCGACAGGCCCAGTCTCAATTGCGGAGATTCATGCCGGTAGTGTGGTGGGGGAGCCCGGTTGAAGTTCACAGCGCAATCGCACGCCTGCATCGCTTGGGCAAACTGAAGGATGCTGAGAAACAAGGAGCTCTGTCTCGTCTCGATCTGCTGAGTGGCGGATGGAGAGAGATCCTTCCGGGGGATCATGTGCGCGATCTGGCCAGGCGTCTCTTGGACGCTCACGAACTGCGAGCGGCTGATAGTCTGCAACTCGCCGCGGCTCTGACCTGGTGCCAACAGCATCCGGCGAAAAGAAACTTCGTGTGTGCAGATCAACGACTATCCAAGGCCGCTATAGCGGCTGGTTTCTCCGTCCTGGAACTTTCCTGAGCTGTTCCCTAAACCTTGTCCGGAACACCTTTCTAATACACCCCACGCCTTCCATCGACGGGTTCCGATTCGGCCGCGAGATCTCTTTCTGACCACTCTCAAGTCACAGGAGGGCTGAAATGCCAAAGAGCGTAAACAAAGTCATTCTCGTTGGAAACGTTGGCAAAGACCCAGAGGTCAGATATTCGCCGAGTGGGACTCCGGTCGCCAACTTCAGCCTAGCCACCAACGAAAGGTTCAAGGATCGAAACGACGAATGGCAAGAGCGGACCGAGTGGCACAGCATCGTGGCCTGGAAGCGCTTAGCGGAGATCGTCGGCGAGTACGTTGCCAAAGGTTCCAAGCTTTACGTCGAGGGAAAGATTCAGACCTCAAGCTGGGAGGATCGGCAGAGCGGGGAGAGGAAATACCGAACTGAAATCGTCGCTCGCGACCTGCTACTGCTCGGCCCGCGCGGAAACAGCGACGGCGACCCTCAGGGTCCGACCCACAACGAGAATGAGGACCAGCCTTCCCACGCTGGCTCCGGCGAAATTGCGGACCAGGACATTCCATTCTGAAACGCTTGTCAGATTCCTGCACATCCTTACGAAGGGAGAGCTGTCATGAGCCCAGTCAACGGACACGCCAATGACTCCGCAAATATCCCCACCACGGCAGTGCAGCAGATTGCTCCGCCGGCTAGCGACACAAACATCTCCACTGCGCTGACGCCGAACGCGGCAAAGATCAAGGAACTGATCGCTAATCTGGAAGTACCTTTCCATCTGTCAGTGATCGAATGGCGCGTCACCAACACGAGCAAGGGCGGATCGCCGCGTGGCCAGGTTATGCCCTACGCCGACCAGAGAGCTTACACAGATCGTCTAAATACGCTGGTTACTCCGGCGGGCTGGACACGCAGGTACACAATTCATACCAGCGCGAATTTTGAGCGGGGTAAGGATCAGAGGATCGTCGCGAAAGTGATGGTCACCTGTGAGCTGACCATCTTCGGTTTGGGTTCGCATTCGGCCACGGGAGAAGAGTGGGCCGACGATGATAACGCTGCCACGGCTGCGGAAGCGCAATCTTTCAAAAGGGCCTGTTCCTGTTTTGGACTCGGGCGCTATTTGTATTACTTCTCCGGAACATGGGTGGATCTGGATGATCGCAAGCGGCCGAAAACTATTCCGAAACTGGCGGACTGGGGAACGCCGGAGGGGTGGCGGCGGGGCCTGAGGCCCTATGCGGAGAGTGCTTCGAGGCCGTCCGAGCGAACAATTGCCGGCAACAACGGAAATAGCAACGGCCAGGACAGCAGCAACGGCGCGAGCGACGAAGGCGCGAGCTTCGTGCGCGAAATCGAACAGATGGAAAAAGCGCTCGGCAAACGCATGTATCGCGGTTTATTGAAGGCGGTCGCAAGAGCGTGGAACCCCAAGGATATTCGGGAGCCAGAGGTCCAACAAAAGGTGCTAGTACACATGCAGGCGGCAGAACGAGGTCTACGGCGGTTGGATACGGCGCTAGAGAGAGTCGGGCCGGAGCCGCTGACACAAATACTCCGCACCCTGAAGTTGCAGTCATTGACGCGCAGGAGAGCCGGTGCGAGCTCCCGCCATTCTGCTAGTGGAAGCAGCTTCGGCTTCGCTGTGAGTACCTGGATGCAAATGTGGTCCGCGCCGGCGGTTTGATGGGCACGAATGCGGTTCCGGACTGTGTTTAGATCGCCCCAGGCGATGATGTTATCGATGAGACGATCACTGCCGCCGTTCTTGAAATCCGATTCGTCGAAGCCCAGCCGCAGAAAGTTATTGGTGTAATTAGGCAGGCCGAGATAAACCGCGAGGAAATCCCTGCTGATTTTCCGGGCCTTCGTCGGGTCAGTCTCCAACACCACCGCCTGCTCCGGGCACAAGTACGGGCCCGGACCAAGTATTCCGCGAGCTTCGGCGGTGTGCTCCGGGTTCACATTATAAGGATGCGCGCCGTCGGCCCGTTCCGCGGCAAGTTCCAGCATCTTTGGCCCGAGCGCCGCCAGAACCCGGATCGGCTTTGTGGACGGAGGAACCGCTTGGTAAGGAGCTTGATCCATTGCATCCAGATAGGCTCGCATCGTGGAAAGGGGCTTTTCATAACGGTGTCCTCTCAGCTTCTCGACCAACGGGACATGGCTGACGCCAAGCCCGAGGACGAATCGACCAGCATAGGCCTCGGCGAGAGCTTTCTGTCCGGCCGCTATTGCGAATGGATCGCGCGCGTAGATGTTCGCAATTCCCGTGGCGACTACGATTTTTTTGGTTGCTGCCAACAGCAGGCCGGCTTGAGTGAGCGCTTCACGTCCTACGGCCTCACCAAACCAGATGGCCCCGAAGCCAAGCTCTTCCAATTCCGCAGTCGCTTCTTGCATTTGGGTAGCAGGAAGGTTCTCGAACTGTGTCGTCCAGATTCCAACGGACCCGAGTTGTATCGATGATTGCGCCAGCGTCCAGCTCCTTTGCCGCAGGGAGCAATACCCTGTCCCTCGTCAAAACTCCACGCTCGCGGGGCACCTTCCGAATCAGTAATTTGCCAAACCGCAACATCCCCGTCTCTCCCAAGAATCGCTTGGGGATG
>WNFI01017248.1_pt1 | contig 10662 bp, 7 predicted proteins | sample 5400471 | NCBI WGS metagenome assembly WNFI01 (sample SAMN13153348, study PRJNA577476) | soil metagenome | isolation source: 100 cm saprolite on Douglas fir-dominated hillslope | place: USA:California | collected 2013-09-17 | reverse complement strand
CTCGCTTCCGGGGCGCTCTTAGGTACCGCCTTCCCTAGTCGCTCGTTCCTCGCTCCTCAGCTTGCGGAGCTTGCTCCGCGGCGGGGGGTTGAAGGGGGGTCGTCTCCCTAGGGCTAGCACAGTCCAGGCGGCGCCGCGCCCCTCCAGCTCGCTCATGCTTGGCCGCAGAACCTCTGGTCGGGTTGCTCGACGCGGCCGGGCCAGGCCGTAGCATTTCTGGTGTGGCCATGCAGCCAGAACCTCCGGGCACCGAGGGCAGCGCGGCGCCAGCCGGACCCGGACGGAGCGGCTGGCGCCTCGCTCTCACGCTGACGGCTCTGGTACTCGGCACGGCGGGCCTGGCCGCGTCGGCCGCCGGTGTTTCCGCGCAGCTGCTGCCGCGCAAGTTCACCGCGGCGCAGCAGCAGCAGATCATGGCCTGGGAGACCGCGCGACGCTGGCGGACGATGCCGGCCGGCCAGATCTTCCCTGCCACCATCACCTACCAGCTGCCCGGTTATGCCCTCGGGGCCAGCGCGCAGCTGTCGCTGACCGCGCGCCTCGTCGGGATCGCCCGGCAGGCCACCTGCCAGGCGGCAAGCGACCCAGCGGCCGCCGCGGTGCTGTCCGCCGGCCGGTGCGCGGCCGTGCTCCGCGCCACCTATGCCGACCAGACCTACAGCATGCTCGTTACCGTCGGCGTAGCCGTGATGCCCGGCAATGCCGCGGCCAGGTCCGCGGCCGGCCAGCTGTCCGCCGGCCGGCAGCTACATCCCGGCGTCAAAGCGGTGCCGTTCCGCGACACCCTGGCCGGGGCGTTCGGCGACCGGCAGCGGCAGCTTTCCTGGGCGATCAGCGCGGGCCCGTACCTGATCATGTCCACGGTGGGCTACGCGGACGGGAGGCCGCGGGAGCAGGTATCGTCCGATCCCTACGCGTCCCAGGAGATGATCAGCCTCGCCAGTGGCGTGGCGACCGCGGTCGGCGGGCCGCTGGGCGCGCCGCCGCCGCCGCCCCGGTGCCCGGGGGCCCCCGGATGCTGAGCAGCCCGCCGCGGAGCACCCTGCCGCGGAGCACCCTGCCGCGGACCACCATCCCGCCGAGCACCCCCACACCGAGCACGGGGACGCCGGGCACCAGGGCCTCGTGCGCCGTGTTTCCCGCTCGCCTGCGGGGCGCCTTTGTGACGCTGCCTTCCCTCGTCGCTCGTTCCTCGCTCCTCAGTCCAGGCGGTGCCGCGCCCCTCCGGCTCGCTCTTGCCGTGCGCCGCGCCAGCGTGCTGGCGGCGGCCGTTGCCGCCGCCCTGGCCGTGACCATCGACGCGGGCCCGGCGCGAGCCGACAGCGTGCGCGATGCCCAGATGTGGGTCCTGGACGCGATCAAGGCGCCGGCCGCGTGGCAGGTCAGCCAGGGACAGGGCGTGACCGTAGCGGTGATCGACAGCGGGGTGAATCCCGATGTGTCCGACCTGGCCGGGTCGGTGACCGCGGGCCCGGACCTCACCGGCGCCCGCACCCCGGAGTCGGACCCCGGCTGGGGCGTTCACGGAACCTGGATGGCGTCACTGATCGCCGGTCACGGTCACGACGGCGGCGGCAGCGGGATCACCGGAGTCGCGCCGAAGGCGCGCGTGCTCTCGATCCGCGTGATCCCCGACAGCGCTGACCCGGGCTATGCCCGTTACGAGCATGAACCGCAGTCCCGCATCCAGCGCGAGCTGGCTCGGGCAATCACGTACGCGGTATCCCACGGGGCCGGCGTCATCAGCATGTCTGTGGGCTACGACCTGCCGAGCCGGCCGGTGCGTCAGGCGCTCCAGGATGCGCTGAACCACAACGTCGCGGTGTTCGCCTCGTCCGGCAACTCCGGCGACGCGCCCGGCGCCCGCCGACGGGGCCACGCGCCGTACTCGTTCCCGGCCGACTACCCGGGCGTGCTCGGCGTGGGGGCCCTCCGCCAGAACGGCGTGCCCGCGGGCTTCTCCAGCGACAACCTTTCGGTGCAGGTCGCCGCGCCGGGTGTCCGCGTTCCGGCGCAGGGCCGGGACGGGGGGTACTGGCTGGTGAGCGGCACCAGCCCGGCTGCCGCGCTGACCGCGGGCATCGCTGCCCTGATCAGGTCCGCCTACCCGGGCCTGCCGCCGGACCTGGTGCGGGAGGCGATCACCACCACGACGAGCAACCGTCCCGCGGGCGGCTACGACAAGGAGGTCGGGTTCGGCACGGTGGATGCCGCGGCCGCGCTGTCCGCGGCGGCCCGGTTGTCCGCGCAAGGCCTGGCGGGGCCAGGGGCGCCGCGGACCGGATTGCGGAAGACCAGCGCGACGACGCTGGGCCTCAGCGCGGGCAGCCACTTCGGCGGCGGTTCCGCGGCGGTCCCCCCGGAACCGGTCGGCGCGCGAAGCCTGGGCCAGCTCCTGCTGTTCTGCGTCCTGGCCGCGGGCTGCCTGGCGATGATCGTCGTCGCCACGAGCCGGCTCATCCTGATGCGACGGCCGGCGGCTGCGTCCGACGACCAGGAGCACGGGCTGGTTACCTCGGCCGCCACCTGGCGGGAAGTGGGTGACGAGGTGCAGGCGACCGGGAGTCCCCCGGACGGAAGCCACCTCCCGGTGCCGCCCCGGTTCCCGTGGTCGGCCGCGCCGCCCGGCCGCCACGCGGTCCCGCTTGACCAGCCGGGTGCACCGAGGCCGGGCGAATGAGGCCGAACCGGCGCCGGCAGGCCCCCGGGGAGCCGCTCCCGGGCGAATCAGGCCGGGCGGAACTTGGCGATTTCGCCGGCAAGGTCCTGGATGTGACGGAGGCGATACCGGCGGGCCGGGTGATGTCGTACGGGGACGTGGCCGAGTACCTGGGCGAGGGCGGCCCGCGCCAGGTGGGCCGGGTGATGGCGCTGTGGGGCGGCGGCGTGGCATGGTGGCGGGTCGTTCACGCTGACGGCTCGCTGCTGGACGGCCACGAGCATGCGGCGCTGGCCCGCTACCGGGAGGAGGGCACGCCGATGCGCCGGGGCACTCACGGCGGGCCAGGACGAGTGGACATGCGCCGCGCGCGCTGGAACGGCAGGACCTGACTCTCATCTCCCGCGCCACCCGCCCTGGCCCGCGCCACCCGCCCTGGCCCGCGCCACCCGCCCTGGCCCGCCCTACCCGCCCTGGCCCGGCCCTTAGGCGCTGAGGTCGGGACAACAACATCATCCAGAATGGGTGAGGACCGTCACCGATGAACGTCGGCGTCGCTTCGCCTGGGTCACTTACCCTCAGGCCTAGGTACGCCAGCGCGCGTGCCCGCCTGCCCGTGAGCGCGCGTGCCTGCCCGTGAGCGCGCGTGCCCGCCTGGCGGGGAGCGCGCCGTTCACGGCATTCCTTGCCGAACACCACCCGCAGCGGGTGAGCAGCGCACGGCCATGCCCCGGCCAGCGCCCGGAACCGGGTCGGTGCTGGTGAGCGGCGGCTTCCCGCTGCCCGGACCAGGCTCCACGCCAGCACGCCGAACATCACCCAGCTAGCGCGATGCGCAGCGTGCAGGCGGTGTCGAACCATGCTGCGATGAGAACGGGGATTTCTGTCCAGCGGCCGGCCAGGACGCCTGCGTGAGGGTTCTGCCGGCTGACCGCCCGCGCTGGCCGACCGACGCGGTAGCGGATTTGTCCTTGATGTCGCGCCCGGCTGGGGCGGCGGCCGCCATCGGGCGCGCTGTTCGCGGGCTGCGGGAGCCGCGCGTGGTGTGGCGCGGTGACGGCCGCGTCCACATCGGGGTGAGCGGGGTTACCCAGGAACGGGGTGCTGCCCTCGCGCGCGCGGTGGAGGCCGGGCTGGAGTGCCATCCCGGAGTCAGCTGGGCGGCAGTCAATGCCCCGCGCGGTGTTGCCGTCGTCGCCTGCAGCGGCGATGTTCCTGCCACTGATCTCGTCGGCATCATCGAGCGGCTTGAGCGCGAGCACTCAGCGCAGCCTGAGCGGCCCGAGGCCAGGCCTGTCGCCGTCAATCGGGTACCCGGCGCCGTCACCGCGCTGGCAGCCGGCGTGGCCGGGCTCTCGGTCGCCGGTGCGGGCCGGGTGCTGCGGACGGTGCGGCTGCCGGCCGAGCTCGGGTCTCTGGTCCAGCTCGTCGACACCCAGCCGCGGCTGCGTGCGGCCGTCGAGCGCGCCGTGGGCCCCGATCGGGCCGATCTCGTGCTGGCGGCCGGCAACGCCCTGGCGCAGTCGGCTGCGCACGGGGTGGGCGGGCTCGCGCTGGACGTCGGCCAGCGTGCCGTGCAGCTTGCCGAGGCCGTGCTGCAGCGGGAGGCGTGGGCGCGGTCCGAGCCGTCGATGTGCGGCGATCGGCGCCGCGCCGCGGCGCAGGCGGTCATCCCGGAGCGACCTCGGTTGCTCCCCGCAGGTCCGGTGGAGCGCTACAGCGAGCGCATCGGCCTGGGCGCTGCCGGGGCGTTCGGCGTTGTCCTCGCAGGGTCGGGCAGCTCGCGCCGGGCCGCGGGCGTCGCGCTGGCCGGGCTGCCGAAAGCAGCGCGGCTGAGCCGGGAGGGCTTCGCCGCGATTCTAGGGTGCCTGCTGGCCTGGCGCGGCGCGGTGACCATGGACCACCGCTCGCTGCGCCGGCTGGACCGCATCGACACCATCGTGGTCGATGCCGACGTGCTGACTACTGGAGCCCTGGTGGTCGGGGACGTGCTCCCGGTGGGCGCTGCCGACGTCGGCGGGCTCACCGGCGTCGCGCGTGCGCTGTTCGACTCTGGCCAGATCAGCGAGGCCAGGACGGACGGCAGGTTCGTGCTCGGTCCGCTGGGCGTTCTCGGCCTGCCGACGCGGACCGGCACCCGGCTGGCTGCCAGGCTCTCCTGTGCGGGTGCCGCGCACATGCTCGGCCTGGCGCGGGGCCGTCGGCTGCTGGCGGTCGTCGGCGTGGTACCGGAGCGGGCCGGGGGAGCGGACCTGGTCCTGGCTGCCGCGGCCCGGTCTGGCCTGGCCTTCCTGCTGGCCGCTCCGGCCACCGGCGCCGGGACTCCCGCGCCCGGCTCCTCGTCGGGTGCGGCGGGTCCGCGTGGCCGCGTGGCTGATCTGGTGACCAATCACGGGGCTGCCCGAGTGGTGCCCGGTGGCCGTCGGCTGGTGGCGTCGGTCCGGGGCCTGCAGGCCGACGGGGCCGGGGTGTTGCTGGTGTCCAGGCAGCGCCGGGCGCTGGCCGCTGCTGACTGCGGCGTCGGGCTCGTAGCGCCCGATGGCCGGCCTGCGTGGGGAGCGCACATCCTCGCGGGCGATGACCTGGCCACGGCTGCGCTGGTCATCGACGCGGTCGGTGCCGCGCGGGCAGCCTCGCGCCGCGGCGTGGGCTTCTCGCAGGCTGGCACGGCCCTGGGGGCTGCGCTGGCGTTCGGCGGCGCGGCGCGGGACGCGCCCGGGCGAAGCCTGCTGGCGGTGAACGGCGCCGGCGCGGTCGCGCTGGTCAGCGGCGCCTGGTCAGCGGCTCAGCTAGCCCGCCGCCCGGCCGCCGCCCCGGCGCCGGATTCTGGATGGCACGCGATGCCGGCCGAGATGGTGCTGGACCGGCTCGCCAGCCGGCCCGGCGGGCTTAGCGGTGACGACGCTCTGGGACGCTGGCACCCCGACGAACGGCAGCCGCAGGAGCCTTCGCTGCCGCGCGCGTTCCTGGCCGAACTGGCAAACCCGCTGACTCCGATCCTCGCGGGCGGCGCCGCGCTGTCGGCCTCGATCGGTGCTGTGGCCGACGCCGTCATCGTCTCGGGAGTCTGTGCGCTGTCCGCGCTCATGGGCAGCGCCCAGCGGGTCTACACCGGCCGCTCGATGGCCCGGCTGCTGGAGGAGTCGGCGGTGACCGCCCACGTCCTGCGCGACGGCGAGGAGCGCACCGTTCCCGCCGCCGGCCTGGTCGTCGGCGACATCGTGCTGCTCGGTGCGGGCGAGGTGGTGCCCGCGGACTGCCGGCTGCTGGACGCCCAGGCCCTGCAGGTCGATGAGTCGTCCCTGACCGGTGAGTCGTTCCCGGTCGACAAGACGGCCGAGCCGGTGACCGCGGACGCGATCGCCGACCGGCGCTCGATGCTGTACGAGGGCACCACGGTCGCGGTCGGCCGGGCCAGGGCGATGGTCGTGGCGACCGGCAGCGCCACCGAGGCGGGGCGAAGCCTGGCGGCCGCATCCACGGCGGCGTCCCCGGCGACCGGCGTGGAGGCCAGGCTGGCCCAGATCACGAGCACGACGCTGCCGCTCGCGCTCGGATCGGCGGGCGCGGTGGTGGCGGCCGGATGGCTGCGGGGACGGCCGGTCAGGGAGACCATCGGTGCTGCCGTCGGCCTGGCGGTCGCGTCCGTCCCTGAAGGGCTGCCGTTCCTGGTGACCGCGGCTCAGCTCGCGGCCGCGCGTCGGCTGGCGGGACGGGGCGCGCTGGTCCGCAACCCGCGCACCATCGAGGCGCTGGGGCGGGTCAACGTGCTGTGCTTCGACAAGACTGGCACCCTTACCCAGGGACGGATGGCGGTGGCGGCGGTGTCGGACGGGGCGGCCACCCGTCGTCGCGGCGCGCTGGACGGCGCACATCGCCAGGTCTTGGCCGCTGCGCTGCGCGCGACCCCGCTCGCACACAGCAGGCGCAAGGCCGAGCACATGACCGACCAGGCCGTCACCAGCGGCGCGGGCGCCGAGCAGGTGACGCGGTCTGACGGGCATCCGAGCTGGCGGCGGATCGACGCGCTGCCGTTCGAGCCAAGCCGCAGCTACCACGCCACCCTCGGCAGTACCACAGACGGGCCCCTGCTGTCGGTCAAGGGCGCGCCGGAAGTGATCCTGCCGCGTTGCGCGCGGTGGCAGGGCCGTAGCCTCGGCCCGCGTGACCGCAAGCGGATCAGCGCCCAGCTTGACCGGCTCGCCCAGGATGGCTACCGCGTCCTGGCCGTGGCCGAAGGCGATCACCCGGCCACAGCGGCGGCGATCGCAGCCGAACTCGACGTGCTGAACGGCGGCAGCATCGTCACCGGCACCGACCTGGACCGCCTCGACGACACCGCACTCTCACGGGCGCTGGCCGACGCGACAGTGATCGCCCGCTGTACCCCGGCGCACAAGGTCCGCGTCGTCCGGGCCTTCCAGGCAGCGGGCCGCGTGGTCGCGATGACGGGCGACGGCGCCAACGACGCGGCGGCTATCCGCCTCGCCGACGTCGGCATCGCGCTCGGCCGGCGCGGCACGCCCGCAGCTCGCGCCGCCGCGGACCTGGTCGTCAGCGACGACCGGCTCGAGACCATCCTGTCGGCCGTCGTCGAGGGCCGGGCCATGTGGCGGTCGGTCCGCCAGGCGATCGGCATCCTGGTCGGAGGAAACATCGGCGAGATCGGCTACACGCTCTTCGGCGCCCTGCTGACGGGAACCTCGCCGCTGACCGCCCGGCAGCTCCTGCTGGTCAACCTGCTCACCGACCTCGCGCCCGCGCTGGCCGTCGCGCTGCGGACGCCCCCGCCGGGGGCTGCCGCCGACCTGCTCGCCGAGGGTCCCGACACGTCGCTCGGGTCGGCGCTCACCGAGGAGATCACCGTCCGCGCGATCGCCACGGGCGCGGCGGCCAGCGGCGCATGGCAGGCAGCCCGGTTTACCGGCCGGCCCGCGCGCGCCCGCACCGTCGGCCTGGCCGCCCTCGTCGGCACCGAACTCGGGCAGACCCTGCTGGTGGGCGGGCGCAGCCCCACCGTCGCCGTCGCCACCCTGGTCAGCACCGGCATGCTCATCGCCGTCGTGCAAACCCCGGGAGTCAGCCAGTTCTTCGGCTGCACCCCGCTCGGCCCCGTCGGCTGGGCTATCGCCGGCGCCGGCGCGGTGGCCGCCACCACCGGGTCGCTCCTGCTGCCGCAGCTCGGCCGCTCACTCACGCCAGCATGTCAATCCTTGATCAGGTCAGCGCCGGGCGGGCAGGTCGGCTCAATGCTCGCAGGCCTGCGGGCGAGGGGATCGGGGCAGCTCGGCATTCATGCCTCGTCGAGGGCCTCGCCGAATTCGGCGAGGACCTTGTGGTGATGATCCTCGGTGAGCAAGTGCCCGATACCGATGACGAGCGCCACCGGCCAGTCCACGATGCCGAGCGCGACCAGCGCGGTAATCCCGCCGTAGAAGGCCAGCCGCTCCGGCGTCGGCAGACGTACCGTGCCGATGCCACCGGGCAGCGTCATCAGCATGGTGTGCTGGTCAAGCACCTGGGCCGCGGCCCGCTCCCCCCGATGGGCAGGACCGTCGCTCGCGTCTGCGTGCTGCGCTGAAGTGGCCAGCCTTCCGGTGTGGCCTCGCGTTGCGGTGCGAGGGCCAGTCCTCGCGGTCACCGGCCGGTCACCGGCGCGCCAGCACGTAGCCGATGCCGACTGCGGCGGCGACCGGCCATTCGATCACACCGGCCGCCCCGACAACGCCGAGGCCGGCCAGGAAGCCGAGGCCGGCCAGGACGCCGAGGCTCGTGTAGGGGACGTGCCCGAAGACGGGCAGGTCCATCCCGGCCGGGACCTGGCGGTGCTGCTGAGGCGCACCGTCGGTCTCCGCCCGGCCGGCCGCAGACCGACGCCGGGTATCAGTTTCGGTCTTATCGCTCATCATGTAATGCTGCTCGCCCGCACGGTGGGCGCGCATCGTCCGATCAGGGTGATACGCGCAGCGGCGAGCCCGCAACGAGGCGCTGGGAGGCGGTCGCTGCCTGCCGGGCTCGGCCCGCGCCAGGCGGGCCGAGTAATGGCGCTGGGGCAGCGGCGTGGCGTGGTGGTGGGGCGTTCACGCTGACGGCTCGCTGCGCTGGAACGGCAGGACCTGACCGGCCCGTCCGCCTCACGCGCTGATCAGCACGATGCCAGCCGCAACCAGGCAGGCTGCGGCCAGTCGCCTGACCCCGAAGCGCTCGGCGAACAGCCTCATCCCGATCAGGGCCGCGAAGACCACGCTCGTCTCCCTTATGGCGGCGACCTCGGCCAGCGGCGCCCGGGTCTGCGCCCAGAGCACGATCCCGTAGGCGGTCAGCGACAGCGTCCCGGCAAGCAGGCCCTGGCCCGCCGCGCGCCCGGTCAGCCACGAGATCGCGGGCCGCCGGAACGCCGCGATCACCGGGAACACCGGTCCCATCAGGAAGAAAAGCAGCCCGGCGTAAGCGTAGGGATCATGAGCCCGGCGAACCCCCAGGCCGTCCACGATCGTGTAGCCGGCGATCGCCAGCCCGGTGACCGCGGCCGCCGCCACCGCGGGCAGCTCGGACCCGGTCAGCCGGCCGGACGACAGCGCGAGGCTGCCCAGCCCGGCCGCGAGGATCACCACCCCCGCCAGCGGGACCGCGTCCAGGTGCTCGCCCACCAGGACGTAGGCGCCGAACGCCACCAGGAGCGGCGACGTCCCCCGGGCGATCGGATAGACCTGGTTGAACGCACCGAGCCGGTACGAGTTCATCAACGCCAGCTCGTAGCCGATGTGGATCGCCGCGGAGGCGACGGCGAATCCGATGGACGCGCGGTAGGGCAGGCCGGTCAGCGCAAGGACGGCACCGCCGCCCAGGGTCGAGGCGACTCCGATCAGTGCGAACGCAGCGAGCCGGTCATCGAGGTACTTGGCGATCGCGTTCCAGGCCGCGTGCAGCGCGCCTGCGCCGATCACGATGACGGCGATGGGAACGGTGATCTGGGAAATCGGCTGCACTGCTGGCTCCTTCTGCCTGTCCCGTTTCCGGGCATGCGAGTAAGAGCCCTCAGGGCTTTTTCCCCGTCAGGTGTGGGGGCTGGCAGGTCAGAGACTTGCCACGACTGCCCCTGGCGCCGCTCGGTCCAGCCCGCCGTTATCCCTGGTTGTCCTGCTGTGCGGTCTTGTGCTCTGCGTTGGGGGCGGGACGGCGCGGAACCCTAGGCGCAACCACGAGCTAGCCCCGAGGCTACCGCTTGCTCCTGGTATGGGCCAGTCCGAGGCGACTCGCCTGCCGCTGCCCGCTGCCTCGCGGCCATGATCGCGATAACGGGGAAGCGTGTCAGTCAATAGAGGCTGTCGCATAGCTCTGCGGCCATCGATGTCAAGCCGCGATCCCTGCCCGAAACCTGAACCGATGTCCGGATCAGGTCATCAAATCGCGGGTTATTTGTAGCCAAGTGTCCGACTTGACAAAGCCGAGCGGGAAGTTGTGCGACAGCCTCAATACGACTGAAAGAATTCCCCGCTAATTCTGGTGGCGCCGGGTGGTGGCGCCGGGTGGATGGCCCCGTTTGGGTGGCGCCGGGTGGGTGGCCCCGTTTGGGTGGCCTGCGGTGAGGGAGGCGCGGCCGCGGCGGCTGCGGCACGGCGGGGCCGCGGGAAGGGGCGAAAAATGTCGGTGGGTTGTGCTGGAATGCAGTATTGAAATGGCTTCCAGCGTTCCCGCTTACCGCCTCGTCCGCCGACCTGTGCCTGCGTCGGCGGTGCCGCCCGGCCTCGATGACGCCCAGCAGCGGGTGGTCGGCCACGTCGGCGGGCCGCTGCTGGTGCTGGCCGGGCCGGGCACCGGCAAGACCACGGCCATCGTCGAGTCCGTGGTGCACCGGATCAGCGACCGGGGCATCGACCCGGCACGGGTGCTGGTGCTCACGTTCAGCCGCAAGGCCGCCGAGGAGCTTCGGGAGCGGATCACGATACGGCTCGGCCGGACCACCCGGCAGCCGCTCGCGCTGACCTTTCACAGCTACGCCT
>WNFI01009594.1_pt1 | contig 10664 bp, 8 predicted proteins | sample 5400471 | NCBI WGS metagenome assembly WNFI01 (sample SAMN13153348, study PRJNA577476) | soil metagenome | isolation source: 100 cm saprolite on Douglas fir-dominated hillslope | place: USA:California | collected 2013-09-17 | reverse complement strand
GAGGGACCCTCTCCTGATCCCCGACGAGGCGGCCGCGGAGGCGGCGAGCGCGGACCTCTCGGAACGGACGGCGGCCCTCCCGGACCCCGATCCGGCGCATGCATGGTGGGCGTGGTGGCGCGAGCAGGGGCAGCCTGCCCTGACGCGGCTGCTGCGCACCGAGTGGAACCCGACTGGCGAAGCCGACGTGCCGGAGGACGAGTACGCGAGCTACGCCACGCGGCTGGGCGACCTGCTCCGGGAGGGCATACCCGAGGAAGAGATCGTCGCGTTCCTCTCCCAGACGCGCACCGGCGCGCTGGGCCTCCCGGCGAGCGCGGATGAGGATCGCCGCGTCGCCGCGCAGGTCCACGCCTGGTACTTCGAGGCGCGCCGCGCCGCCGAGTAGCGCGCCGCACGCCTCCCAATTCGCCGTGCACGCCTAGGGAGCGAGGGCCTGGTGTGCAAGGGTTCCCGGGTGGGCAAGCAGCGTCTCGACACTCTGCTGGCCGAGCGCGGGCTGTTCCCATCGCGGACTCGTGCGGCCGCGTCGGTGATGGCCGGGGAGGTCAAGGTGGGCGTCGGGGCGAGGCGTGCGGTGAAGCCCGGCGAGATGGTCGACCCCGAGGAGCTGCTGACGGTCGATGAGCACCCCGCGTTCGTCTCCCGAGGGGGCATCAAGCTGGCGAACGCACTCGACTCGAGCGGCATGTCCGTGGCGGGTGTGAGGGCACTAGACGTCGGCTCCTCGACCGGCGGCTTCACGGACTGCCTGCTGCAGCGCGGCGCCCGCGAGGTGGTCGCCGTCGACGTGGGCTACGGGATCCTCGACTATCGCCTGCGCAGTGACCCGCGGGTGGCTGTGCTCGAGCGGACCAACGCCCGAGAGCTCAAGCCCGAGATGCTTCCGGTGGCCGTGACCGACCCTCCCGGGCCGCCCCAGCTGGCGGTGATCGACGTTTCGTTCATCTCGCTCACGAAGGTGCTCGGCGCCGTGATCGGGTGCCTCGGAGGGGATTGGGACGTGCTCGCGATGATCAAGCCCCAGTTCGAGGTCGGGCGAGGGCGGGTCGGCAAGGGCGGTGTGGTGCGCGAGGCGGAGGACCGCCGCCGGGCTCTCGTCATGGTGGGGGAAGCGGCGATCTCGCTCGGGGCGAGCGTCCAGGGCTACCACTCCTCGGGGCTGCCGGGGCCGAAGGGCAACCGCGAGACGTTCATCCACCTCGCGCCGGGAACTCGTCCCGGCGGCGCGGCCGGCGAGCAGGCGCTCGAGCGGCTGGCTCTGGAGGTGGAGCCGTGAGGGAGGTGACGGTCTTCACGCACCGCAGGCCGGATGAGATCCGGGGCGCTCTCGACGAGCTGATCGGAGCCGCCGCCGAGTGCGGCGTGACGTTGCGCTTCGATCCCGAGGAGACATCCAAGCTGGCCCTCAAGCCGTCGCCGTCGGTGGCGCTCGACGCGGAGATCAAGCGCGACGTGGAGCTGTGCATGGTGCTCGGCGGCGACGGCACGATCCTCCAGGCGCTACGGCATTACTCCGCAACCGGCGTGCCGGTGTTCGCTGTCAACTTCGGCGAGATCGGCTTCCTCGCGACGGTCGAGCCCGAGAACCTCGCGGAGGGCATCCGGCGAGCCTTCGAGGGCGACTTCGAGCTGCTGAGGTTGCCCGCGATCAGGCTGCAGATCGGAGAGGAGCCGCTGTTGGCGATCAACGACGTGGCGATCCACCGCAAGGTCGGCGAGCGCGTGGCGGAGCTGTCCTACTCGATCGACGGGGAGGAGGCGGGGAGCGTGCGCTGCGACGGCCTCGTCGTCGCCACCCCGGCGGGCTCGACCGGCTACAACCTGGCGAACGGCGGGCCGGTGATGGCCTGGGGCGTGGAGGGCTTCATCGTCTCGTTCATCGCCCCCCACTCGATTTCGGCGCGGGCCCTGGTCGCGGCACCCGAAGATCGGCTGTGCGTCATCAACCGCTCACGCGAGCCCCTCGCCGTGGCGGTCGACGGGCGCCCGGTCGGGGAGATCGCGGCCGGAGGGATGATCGAAGCGCGCTTCGAGAAGGACCTCGGAACGCTCGCCCAGCTGCCCGGGTCGTCCTTCTACCGGCGGCTGCGCGAGAAGTTCGGGCGCCTCGCGAGCTGAACGCGCCGGGAAGCACGCCGCGCGAATACACAGAGGCCCCGCCGGCGGCGATGTCGCGGGCCGGCGCGCAGGGCTAAGCGACGCGGGCGGTGCTCGTGTGGCGCGTTTCGACGCTCGCGACGGGCCCGTCCTGGCTCATCGAGGTGATGAAGCCGTCGAGCTGGGGGCGGGAGAAGCGCCGCTGGCCGCCGGGGGTGCGATAGCAGGCGATGTGGCCCGCGTCGGTCCAGCGCCTGATGGTCGCCAGCGAGACGCCCAGGTAGAGGGCAGCCTGTGAGCTGGTGAAGACGAGCTGGCGCTCGGACGGGGAGATGTTCGGGGGCATGCTTGCCTCGATCGGTCGGGTGTTGCCGGGCCTGGAGCTGCTCGGGTTGCTTTCTGTTTCGTCAGATCTTGCGGAGACCTTGAGCGCCGATGAGGTTTGTGGACGTTTGCGCGGCTACCGCGCCGAGGCGGCTCGAGCACCTCAAAACGGCGTCGGGGCGTTCGCCGAGAGTCCTTCCGGAGGGGACGTGGGGGCCGGCCGAGCGGGCCCGGCGAGGCTCAAGCGGCCCCGAATTTGGCTTCCCGACTGCGTTTGCGGGATCTCCCCGAGGACGGTTTACCGAGGCCCTGCAAGCGGGTATGCAAAGAACGTGTGAAAGCTGGACATTTCGCCTATCGCTCCGCTACTCTTTCCAGACCTACTCAAACGTGAGCGGCCCTCCATGGATCGAGGATCGGCGCCGCGAGACATGACCAGCGATCCTGGGGAAGGAGCATCCATGAAGCAGCCTTGGGGCCACTAAGAGATTGAAGTAGAAACACAGTTGGGTTTTTAGGGGGCGTTCCGCGCGATACCGCGGGGCGCCCTTGTTGTTTTCCGGGCCGGGCGGGCCCAGGCTACGAGGAATGGGGCTGGGCCATTTTGCGGACCCGGTTTTCCAATGCGAGCTCGGTCTTGTAGTCGGCGTCCTGACCGAACGTCCGGCCGCGCTTCTCGAGCACGGCGATGAAGACCTCCACCAGCTCGCCGTCGAGCTGGGAGCCGGCAATCCGGCGCAGCTCGCCGATTGCTTCCTCGGGCGTGACTCGGTCGCCGTAGGTCTGGCGCCTCAGCATCGTGTCGTAGGTGCTGCAGATCGCCACGATTCGCGACGCCAGAGGGATCTCGTTGCCGATCAGCCCGGCGGGATAGCCGCCGCCGTCTATGCGCTCGTGGTGGTAGAGGATCGCGTCGGCAACCGGCCCGAAGCCGTCGAACTTGCCGACCATCATCGCTCCGTCCTGGGGATGACGGCGGATCACGGCCCAGTCGGCGTCGGTGAGCTGTTCCGGGTGCAGTATGCGGTCCGACCAGGTGAACTTGCCGATGTCGTGGAGCAGCCCGGAGAGGTGGATCATTTCCTGCTCCTCCTCGGCGAGGCCGAGCTCGCTCGCCATCGCCTTGGAGTAGCTCGCGACGGCCGCCGCGTGACGCATCGCGCCGGGATCGCGAAGGCCGAGGCCCTCCATGAAGGTCGACGGCACGGCCCATTGGAAGGAGGCGAGTTGCCGGGTGCGGGCGTCGAGTTCTTCGGCGCGGCTCTCCGAACGGACGAGCGCGACGGCGAGGTGCCGGAAGATCAGGAGGACCGGGATCGCAGCGAGCAGCGCCGGAATCCCCGCGCCCCTGTAGGCGAGCACCAGCACCACGGCAACGACGCCGACGGCCAGTTCGCCGGGCAGCAGCGGGAAGAAGAGATCCTGTGCAGAGCGCCAGATCGAGCGGCCGTCGCGCACCCACAGGCTCGTCGCGAAGATCCCGAAGTTGACGACCAGCAGGACGACGACCGCTGTCAGCACGACGAGGCCGAAGATCACGCTGTCGGCCGTCCCCTGGGCGTGGATCGCGCTGACGTTGCCCTCAGCGGCCTTGATCACCCAGCCCCCGGCGAATGCGGCGATCCCGAAGGCGGCGAGGTTGTTCAGCCACTCATCCGGCCGGCGCCGGCCGACTGCAGAATGGATCACCATCGCCGCGATGCCGCAGGCCGCCGCGGGCGCGGGCCCCAAGAGGCCCATCGCGAGCACCATCACGGCCAGCGAGGCGCTGAGGATGCCGCCGCTGTATTCGACGGTGAAGCGCTCGCCGGCGAGGGCCAGGCCGAGCAGCAGGGCGACGAGCCCGAAGGGTTGCCATTCCGACGGCTGCGAGAAGAGCACCGCGGCGGCGATCATCGCGCCGAGCAGCAAAGCCTGCGCGGCCCAGAAGAGTCGGTTCGCGAGCGTTCCGGTCTGCATCGTCGGCCTGTAGTCCTTTTCGACCGACGCGAGACGGCACTTTAGGCGCGACCGTGTCCGTCTCCCCGGCCCGGCCCTGCGGCGCCCCGAAGGACGACTCGTCGGGTCTCAGAGGCCCGACCCGCGGGTGCCCTCCAGGGCGCGGACGGTGTCCGTAGCGGGAGCGTCGGGGTGCGTCTCGACGTACACGGCGGCGCCCTTGCTGGTGGCACGGAACAGGGCGGAGGACATCAGCGCCGTGCCGATGCCGAGCACGAGGAAGGCGATGCGAGGAGAGCCGATCGCGACGAGAGCGCCGCCCAGCGGCAGGCCCACGGCCAGGGTGAGCGCCATCATCGATTCGACGCCTCCCATCAACAGGCCGTGGAGGCGCCCGGGTGCGAGTTGCTGGACGAGGCTGATCAGAGAGGGCAGGCCGAGGCCGTTGCCGATTCCGCCGATGAAGGCGGCGAGGCATGCAAGCGCCAGCGTGGGAGCGGCGGCGAAGCCGATGAAGGCGGCGCCGAGCGCGAAGGTGCCGGCGGCGAGGATCGGACCGAGGGGACGGTGCTTGGCGCGCGCGAAGAGGATGCTCGCGAGCACCACGCCCGCGCCCCAGGACGTCACGAGCACGCCATAACCGCGGTCTCCGCCGTGCAGGGTCGCCTTCACATAGCTGACCTCGATCGGGGCGGCAGCCTGGATCAGGACGAGGGCCATGGTCTGGATCAGGAGCAGGCCCCGGAGGACGGGCGTTTCGTTGACGTGGGCCAGGGCGCGCTTCAGGCGCTCGCGGATTGTGGCCGCACCGGCCTCCTCGACGTGAGGGTGGAGGTTCAAGAGCAGCAAACCGCAGACCAGGAAGGAGCCGACGTCGATGAACAGCGCGGCCGGGGCGCCCGCGGCGGCGACGACCACGCCGCCGATCACGGGCCCCGCAACGAAGGAGACCGAGAAGCACACGTTTAGCGCCGCGTTCGCGAGCCGTTCGGCCTCCAGGGCCTTCGCCTCGATGGACACCGGCGGAGCCCCGGCGTCGCGGCCGGCCGGCGCACGCATGACCTCGTCGCGGGCAACCCGCGCCACCTCTGCCCGCAGCAGTGCATTGGCGGCGAGCGCGGCCGTCCCGTCTGCGACGGCCAGCAGCAGCACGGCCGGCAGCCAGAAATGCCCGAGCAGGACCGCGATCAGGGCGGTGACGACACCCTCGAAGATGTACAGCGCGCTCAGCTCGTGGCGGCGTGTCGAAGCCTCCACGCGGGCAACGAGGGCGGGCACGAGGAACGCCGGCAGGGCCTGCCAGGCGAGCAGCAGGGCGGCGACAGCGAGCGGGTCGTGGGTGTGGTCGAAGACGGCCAGCGACAGCGCCACCAGGCCGATCCAGCTGCCGAGCCGGTTGACGGTGTAGGCGGCGAGGATCACGCGCAGCCGCGGCGAGCGCAGGGGGGAGGTCACCTCGGCCAACCTAACGACCGTCTCAGATGCAGTCGAGCGCTGTATCCCATCGTGCTTCCGCCCCGCGCGGGCGGATTCGGCCGCTCGTCGAGAGGCCGTCCCGTCAGTCCAGCCCAGCCGCTACGGTGTGAGGCGCATGGACGACGGCGCACCCGGGGTGAGCAGGCCGGTAACGGTGATCATCGCCGACGACCACACGGTCGTGCGGGACGGAGTCCGAGCGGTCCTCGAACGTGAGGCGGGGGAGTTCGAAGTCGTCGATGAAGCGGCCGACATCCCGTCGATGGTGCGGGCGGTGCGGGAGCACAAGCCCGACCTCCTGACGCTCGACCTGACGATGCCCGGAGGCTCCAGTCTCGGCGCCCTGCCGTCGTGCTTCATCGCCCATCCGGCTCTGGCGGTGGCGATCCTGACGATGCGGGAGGACCCCGAGTACGCCCGCCAGGCGCTCCGCGCGGGGGCGCGCAGCTACGTTCTCAAGGAGGCCGAGCCCGCTGAGCTGCTGCAGGCCTTCCGGCTCGCGGTGGCGGGCGGCAACTACCTTCACCCCCGGCTCGGCGCCCTGATGGCGACCGGCGACGAACAGAGCGGCGACGGCGTCGTTCTGTCCGACCGCGAGAGGGAGGTCGTGAGGCTGATCGCCAACGGCTACACCAACCCGGAGATCGCCGAGAAGCTCAACGTCGCCGAGCGCACCGTCAAGACCTACCGTGCCAGGGCGATCGAGAAGCTCGGCTTCTCATCGCGAGCGGAGATCACGGCGTACGTGCGCCGCGTCGGCCTCGCGGACTGAGCGAGCCGATGGCATGCGCCGGTCGGCGACTCCGCACACGTGCGGAGTCGCACATCCCATTCCCCCGTCTCGGTGGTGGGACGACCCCGGGGGTTCACGCAAATGACGCCCCGATCGCAATGGTATTTACGGCGTAGCTACCATGGCGCACGCAGCAACCTGAGCGGACCTTCCCTTCCTCTCCTCTCACGTCGTCAACGCCATCGCGCACGCAGCGATCGAGCCGACACCCGCCGCGGCTTCACACTGGCGGCGCTAGTCTCGGTAGAGCGATGGCGACCACCGGTTCTGAGCTTCCCCAGAAGGGCTATCAGCTCAAGGACATCTCGCCGCGCGCCGACGTCTACCGCGAGCACGCCATCGCCTACGCGACGCTCGACATGAGCGAGGTTCCCGATCTCTACCTGAGCCAGTTCCCGATGCCCAACGCGATGGCGATCGGCGCCAGTCGGCCGATCGTGGTCGTCCAGTCGGAGCTGCTGAGCCTGCTCGACGCGCCGCAGCGGAGGACGGTCTTCGCACACGAGGCGGCCCACATCCTCTCCGACCACGGCCTCTACCGCACGGCCCTCGCGATCCTCGTGCTGATGACCCGCGCGGCCCGGCTGCCGCTGCCCCTGATGCCCGTGCGCACCGCGTTGATGGAGTGGGGCAGGGCCACCGAGCTGAGCGCGGACCGTGCCGCCGCGCTGGTCACCCGCGACCCGCTCGTGGTCTGTCGCACCCTGATGTCCCTCGCCGCAGGCGCGATGGTCTCCGAGCTCGACCTCGATGCGTTCATGCGCCAGGGCCTCGACTACTCCGAGAAGGGCTCGGGCCTGGAGCGCCTCACGCGCCTCTCGCTCGAGCTCGGCGTCACCCACCCTCTGCCCGTCAAGCGCACCCACGAGCTGATGGCCTGGGTTCGCTCGGGCGAGTTCGACAGGATCGTCGGCAACGGGGAGTATCCCCGCCGCGGCGACCCCGTCGACGCCCGCGGCGAGGGCGGCGAGGCCGTGTCCTTCTACGCCGACCGCATCCGCGATGCGATCAAGGAGACCGGCGACTCGGTCGGCGCGGCCGGCCAGCAGCTCGCCGATTGGCTGCGAGGGGCTCGCGGTTCGGCGACGGACGACGAGGACAGCGAGAGAGGCGGGGACGGCGAGCGCTAGAGGCTCGGCTGCGCGCCGATCTCCTGCCCGGGCTCGGGACGCCCCGCCAGCGGCACCGTCAGCTCTACGATCGTGCCTTTCCCAGGCGCGGGCATCCACTCGAGCTCACCGCCGACGAGCTCCGCACGCTCCTGCATCCCGCCCGTGCCGAAACCTCCGCCGTCCTCGCGCGGGCCGAGCCGGCCCTCGGGCATGCCCTTGCCGTCATCGATGACGCTCGCCACCACCGTGCGATCGTCGCCCGTTAGGCGGATCACCGCATGGGTCGCCTCGGCGTGCCGGCTGACGTTCGTCAGGGCCTCCTGCACGACCCGGTAGATCGTCGACTCGAGCTCAGGGTCTAGGCGGCCGCCACCGTTGTGGGCCTCGCCCGGGTGCAGTTCCTCATCGCGCCCGAATTCGATCTCCGTTTTCACGTCAAGCCCGTCGATCGCCTGGGCGCGGCGTGCCAGCGCCTCGAGCGCAGCCGCCAGGCCGAGGTCATCGAGCGAAGCGGGGCGAAGCTCGGTGATCAGATGGCGCAGGCCGTCGATCTCGTTGCCGAGCCCCTCCAGCGCCTCCGCCACCGCCGAGGCCAGCGCCTCCTTGTCCTCGAGGTCCCGGGCGTTGGCGAGGCGCATGCGCAGCGCCCCGATGCCCTGGATCGACTCGTCGTGGATCTCCCGCGCCCATCGCGTGCGCTCCCTCTCCCGGGCCTCCATTCCGTAGCGCAGCCGTTCGATCTCGACCGAGCGCTCCGCGGCGAGCCTGACAGCAACGCTGTCCGCGAACGCCTTCAGCGCCGCCCTGTCGGGCTTGCGGAACGACCCGTCGCGGCGCAGCGCGATCGCCAGGCCGCCGCCCTGGCCCTCCATCGAGAACGGCTCCGCGAGCACGGACCGCGCCTCGAGGCCCAGTTCGTGCAGGAAAGCTGCCTCCTCCCCCCGGGGGCGCTCCAGTGCCAGCGACCGCCCCTCCGTGTACAGCGCGCCCACGGCGCTGCCCTCGACGGGCGCGATCCGCAGCCGCACCGGGCCGCCGCTCGCTCCCGCCACGCGCAGCTCCCCCTTCTCCTCGATCAGCAGCAGGACGTTGCTCGCGTCGAGCAGCGCCAGCCCACGGTCCGCCATCAGGCGCAGCAGCCAGAGCTCGGATCCCGTGAGCATGTGAGGGAATTATGAAGGCGGGGAGGTCGTCTCCTGCTCGAAGGCCTCGCCGAGACCCCCCTCGGCTCCCGGCGAGCCGTTCACGGCGCGCTCAGCCGCGGCACGCGCCCGGCTCAGCAGCACCGCCGGGGTCGCCTCCGGCCGCCACGCCGAGAGCCCTACGGAGATCCGCAGCGCCCGGCGCTGGCCCCGTGCTTCGACCTTGATCGAGCTCAGCCGGTCCAGCACCCGCCGCCCGACCATCTCTCCGCGCGGGCCGTCGGCGCCCGGCAGCACGATCAGCAGCTCCCGGTCGCTCGGCATCCCCACGCGGTCGAAGCGCCGCAGTTCCCGCCGCAGCGCCCCGGCGATGTAGGCCATCGTCTGCTCCCGCAGCTCCCCGCCGTGCTCGCCGGCCATCTGCTCGAGGTTGTCGACGACCACCAGCAGGCAGCTCAGCTGCGTGCCGTATCGCTCGGCACGGCCGATCTCCTCGTCGATCCTTTCGTCCAGCTCGCCGGCCCGGGGCCAGTCGAAAGAACCCGGTGGCGCCGGGGGAAAGCTCTGAGTGGAGTCGCTGGCAGCCATGCCTTGCCTTGTCCGCTTGCGTACGGGCACCGACTTCCATTCGGGCCCCCTGCCCTGGATTATGCATAGCCGGCACCCTGAAAACCAGGGCTGCAGCCTGCGGCGATCCTCGCGATCGCTGCCGCAAGGGCCGCAGCGATCCGTCGGCGCCCCTTGCTAGACCACCGTGCATGCTGCGTGAGCTGCGCGTCGAGAACCTGCTGCTGATCGAGCGCGCCGAGCTGCGCATGGCGGGCGGTCTCAACGTCCTGACGGGTGAGACCGGCGCCGGCAAGACCGTGCTCGCGCACGCCCTCGACCTGCTCCTCGGCGGCCGTCCCCGGCAGGGGATCGTCCGTCCCGGCGCGGCCGAGGCCTACGTCGAGGGCATCTTCGACCTGCCGCCGACCGTTCATGCCGGGCTCCCTCCAGAGCTCGCCGAGCGCATCGAGGGAAACGGCGAGGGCGAGATCGTGCTGGCCCGCCGGCTCGGCGCCGACGGGCGCACCCGCGCCTATCTGAACGGCCGCTCGGCGAACGTCGCGGACCTCCGCGACCTCGGCGGGCGGCTGCTGTCCTTCTACGGCCAGCACGAGCACCGCAAGCTGACCCTCGCGGGCGCCCAGCTTCAGATCCTCGACGCGATCTGCGGCGCTGCGCAAAAAGGGCGCCTCGAGGCCTGCGCCACGGCCCACGCCCGTACCCGCGCCCTGGTGCTCCGCCTGGAGGAGCTCGGGGAGCTGGCCGCGCACCGCGAACGGGAGCTGGGCCTGCTCGAGTTCGAGCTCGGCGAGATCGACGCCCTCGCCCCCGACCCCGCCGAGCACGAGCGCCTGCTTCTCGCCCGTGAGCGGCTGCGGCGCGCCGATGCCCTGCAGGCGGCCGCCGCGTCCGGCGCCGAGGCACTGGTGGCCGATGCGGGGGACGCTCGAGGTGCGACCGAGCTGCTCGCGGTCGCCGCCGCCTCGCTCGAGGACGTGGCCGGGGTCGATCCGATCCTCGACCGTCTCGGCGAGCGCATGCGCGCCGCTGCGATCGAGTCCCAGGAGCTGGCCGGCGAGCTGCGGGACTACGGCGCGGGCGGCCAGGACGGCGCCGGCGCGGTGGACCTGCCGGGGGTCGAGCCGACCCTGGAGGGTGTCGAAGAGCGCCTCCAATCGCTCGAGCGGGTGATGCGCAAGCACGGCGGGAGCGTCGAGGCGGTACTCGAGT
>WNFI01355379.1_pt1 | contig 10665 bp, 12 predicted proteins | sample 5400471 | NCBI WGS metagenome assembly WNFI01 (sample SAMN13153348, study PRJNA577476) | soil metagenome | isolation source: 100 cm saprolite on Douglas fir-dominated hillslope | place: USA:California | collected 2013-09-17 | reverse complement strand
ATTGTCGGGGATCAGCACAAGGTTGCGGTGACCCTGGCCCTTGCTCTCGTGGTGCGCCTTGATCAGCATCAGCCCGGTCAACTCGCCATGCGCGCCCGCCGAGGGCTGCAGGGTCACGCGAGCCATGCCGGAGATCTCGGCCAGGTATTGCTCCAGCTCGTAGTAGAGCTGGATCGCACCCTGGGCGGTGCTTTCGGGCTGCAAGGGATGGATGTGCGCGAAACCGGGTAACGCGGCCATGTCCTCGTTGATCTTGGGATTGTACTTCATGGTGCAGGAACCCAGCGGATAGAAGCCGGTGTCCACGCCAAAGTTGCGCTGCGACAGATGCGTGTAGTGGCGCACAATCTCCATCTCGCTGACTTCGGGCAGTGGCGCAGCCTCCTTGCGCAGCAGTTCCGCGGGAATCATACCCTCCAATGACTCCGTGGGTACATCCATCGCGGTCATGGTCGCAGCGCGGCGTCCGGGCGCGCCCGCCTCAAAAATTAATCCTTCGCTCATGCCTGGGCCTCCTTCAACACATCGACCAGCAGATCAATATCGTCTTTTGTACGCGTCTCCGTCACACAGAACAGTATGGCGTTGGGCATGTCGGGATACTCCTGTGCCAGCGGGTAGCCGCCGATGATGCCAGCCTGCTCAAAATGTCGCTGCAACTGCCCGATGCGCACGGGCGACTCGATCACAAATTCGTCATAGAATGGGCCGCTGAAGGCCAGTTTGAAGCCAGGAATGGCGGTGATCTGGCGCGCGGCGTAGTGGGCCTTTTGCAGGCAGAGTTCGCCCAGGTCGCGTAAGCCCTGTTTGCCTAGAGCAGCCATGTAGATTGTGGCTCCCACGGCCAACAGAGATTGGTTTGTGCAAATGTTAGAGGTGGCGCGCTCGCGACGGATATGCTGCTCGCGGGTTTGCAGGGTCAGCACATAGCCGGTGCGTTTCTCGCCGCCTTCCTCAATTGTCTGGCCAACCAGGCGACCGGGAAGCAGGCGCATATACTTGTTGCGCGCGGCCATAAAGCCCAGGGCCGGTCCGCCGTAGCTCATAGTATTGCCGAAACTCATCAGCTCACCGACCGCGATATCCGCGCCGTATTCGCCAGGCGAGGCCAGCAGACCCAGCGAGGCTGGTTCGGTGATCGTGGCGACGAAGACCGCCTTGCCCTTGTGAGCGATCGGCTCAATGGCATGGACATCCTCGACACAGCCAAAGAAGTTCGGCTGCTGGATCACCACCGCGGCGGTTGTGGCCTTGACTGCCTCATTGAGCTGTTCAAGATCAGTGACACCATTGACGGTGGGTACTTCGATCACGGTAAAACCGCGCGCGTGGGCATAGGTTTGCAGCACGCGGCGGTACTGTGGATCGACACTCTGCGATATAACGACCTCGCCACGTCCACCGGGTCCGAGCGCGAGCAGCACCGCCTCGATCATCGCGGTCGAGCCGTCGTAAAGTGAGGCATTGGCGATGTCCAGGCCGGTGATCTGGCTGACCATGGTCTGGAATTCGTAGATTGCTTGTAGCATGCCCTGACTGACTTCGGGCTGGTAGGGCGTATAAGATGTGACAAACTCGGAGCGGCGCTGCAAGTGCGGCACCACGCTTGGGATCGCGTGATCGTAGCTGCCCGCGCCTAAAAACGAGACGGTCGTGTCCAGCGTCTTATTGCGGGCCGCCATGCCGCCCATCAGACGCTTGAGGTCAGGCTCGGCAAGCGCGGCTGGCAGATCGAGCGGACGACGCAAACGCACAGCTTCGGGCACAGGAGTCAGCAGCGACTCCAGATCGGGAAGGCCCAGCGTCTCAAGCATGAGGCGCTGATCTTCCGGTGTATTGGGTATATACGTCATGAGAAAAATCTCCGTGATACATAAGAGAAACGGGTAGAGCTTTTGCCATGCTGATGGGTGGACAGGGAGAATGTAGCTCCCTGTCCACCCATCAGCGGGATAAATAGAGAATAGGTTAACGGGCCTCGAGATACGCCTTATATTGCGTGGCGTTCATCAAACCGTCCAGTTCAGCGGGATTGGAGAGTTTCACTACCACCATCCAACCGTCGTCATACGGGCTATCGTTGATGAGTTCCGGGTTCTCTTTAAGGGCCTCGTTGGCTTTCACAACCTCGCCACTAAGGGGTGAGATCAACTCTGAGGTCGCCTTCACCGATTCGATATCGCCGAATTTGCCCTCGTGTGCCAGTGTCTGCGCGTCCCAGGGCAGTTCGATATAGACAATGTCACCGAGTTGGTCCTGGGCGTAGTCGGTAATGCCGATAGTTGCCTGATCGCCCTCTACGCGCACCCATTCGTCGCTTTTGGTGTATTTCAGGTTAGCAGGATGAGTAAGGCCAGCCATGCTTGATAACTCCTTTCGGATGATGTGCTCTCTCTATTTGGAACGTTTATAAAAGGGCAGAGCCACAATTTGCGCGGCAGTACGGCGCCCGCGAATGTCGATCTGTACGGCCTTGCCCGCTACAGCTTGCGCAGCCTCGACGTAGCCCATGCCGATATTCTTGTTGAGCGTGGGACTGGGCGCACCACTGGTCAGGACACCGATCTGCTGTTCACCATTGTAAATGGCGTAGCCGCCGCGACAGACGCCGCGCTCGACCATCTCTATACCCACCAACTTGCGCCTCAGACCCTCCACCTTGATCTTTACCAGGGCATCGTGGCCGATAAAATCGCCCTTGGCCAGTTTAACGGTCCAGGCCAGGCCAGCTTCCAGGGGATTGGTCGCGTCGTCGAGTTCGTGGTCGTAGAGGCAGTACGCAGCCTCCAGGCGCAGGGTATCGCGCGCACCCAGGCCAGCGGGCAACAGACCGTGTTCTTTGCCTGCTGCCAGTAAATCCTGCCAGAGGTCGGCTACCTCATTAGCCGAGCAGTAAAGCTCAAAACCATCTTCTCCAGTATAGCCAGTACGTGAAATCAGGCAGTTGGCGCGGCTCACCACGCCTGGCATACAGTGATAGTACGCGATGGCGGAGAGATCAACCTTTGTGAGTGGCTGCAAAATCGCCAGCGCGGCTGGCCCTTGTAGCGCGATCAAGCCGGTTTCGTCGGACTGATTGGTCAACTCAATCTCGAAGCCCTGGCTCTGCTGTTGAATCCAGGCAAAATCCTTGTCAATGTTGCCCGCGTTCACCACCAGCATATAGGTATTCTCGGCGAGATGATAAATAAGCAAATCGTCCACCACGCCCGCGTCGGGGCGGCAGAGTTGAGTATAGAGCGCCTGGTTAAGCGCCAGGCGCGAGACATCGTTCGGCACGAGGTGCTGTAAAAAGGCCAGCGCACCCGCGCCTGTTACGCGAAACTCGCCCATATGGCTGACATCGAAGAGGCCCGCGCGCGTGCGTACAGCACGGTGTTCTTCTAGAATACCGCTGTATTGCACGGGCATCTCCCAACCACCAAACTCCACCAGGCGCGCGCCAAGCTGGCGATGCTGCTCATAGAGTGGAGTACGCTTCAGCGAGGCCGCTGCGGTGTCTTGTGCTGTCATGATTCTTCTTGCTCCATTGCAAAGTCAAAGGGAACAATAACTGCTTCACTATATCAGATTTTGGGGGCAACGTCGAGGTTGAGAGTACCCGGTATGAGTTTTTGCTTGAAAAATCGTGTGACACACGATTTTTCAAGCAAAAACTCATACCGGGTAGCATAGAAATTTCGCCAGCTAGCCAGACATGCTATAATGCGTTCATGTCCATGCCATCAACATCACAATTACATACTCAAACCACCAGCAGCAAAACTGACCTGCTCGGCTTGACGCTGCCACAGCTTCAGGCGTGGCTGAAAGAGCGAGGCGAACCAGCTTTTCGCGCGAAACAGATCTATAGCTGGCTCTATGAGCACCTGGCGAGCGACTTTGCGCAGATGAGCAATCTGCCGAAGGGGCTACGCGAACGGCTGACCGAGGAGGCTTGCATTGGGCCGCTGGTCGTGCGCAGCGAGCAAAGTTCGAAGGACGATCGCACGCGCAAGATCCTGCTGGAACTGGCAGATGGCAAGCTGGTCGAGTCGGTCCTGATGCTCTATCCGCCGCTGGGCGAGAGCAGCGAGCGCGCCACGGTCTGCGTCTCTTCGCAGGCGGGCTGTGCCTATGGCTGTACTTTCTGCGCGACCGGCCAGATGGGCTTTGATCGCCACTTGAGCGCGGGCGAAATCGTCGCGCAGGTGCTCCACTTTGCCCGCGAACTGAGCGCTGAACCCTGGGTTGCGCGCGGCCTCCCCGGCAGCAAACCCATTGATCACATCACCAATATTGTCCTGATGGGTATGGGTGAGCCGTTGCACAACTACGAGAATGTCTTGCAGGCGTTGCGCACACTGAATAGTTCCGATGGCTTTCGCCTGGGTGCGCGCCACATGACCGTCTCAACTGTTGGCCTGGTTCCGGCCATTCGCAAGCTAAGCCAGGAGCAGTTGCAGGTCAACCTGGCCATCTCATTGCACGCGCCAACCGATGAGCTGCGCAGCTCGACCATGCCGATCAACCGCAAATATCCGATTAAAGAACTGCTGGCCGCGTGCCAGGACTACATCAGCGCCACGCGTCGCCAGGTCACGTTTGAATACGTCCTGCTAGCAGGGGTCAACGACACGCCTGAGTATGCCCATCTGCTAGGCGAGCTTTTGGCGCCGCTCAAACAGTTCGCGCACGTCAACTGTATTCCGGTCAACGCCACAAGCGCCGCGTATCGTCCCCCCAGCGGGGAAGCCATTCGCGTCTTTCGTAACATTCTGAACGAGCACAACGTCAGCAACAGCGTGCGAGCTGAGCGCGGCGACGACATCGCCGCAGCCTGCGGCCAACTGCGCACCCGGTTCGAAAATCGACGCAAACAAGAGGAATAGATTCACCGAAAGACGTATGAAGCTCACAAAATCACGTGAAATGTGATTTTGTGAGCTTCATACGTCTTTCGGTGAATGAAAACTCATCTAGCGCGCTTTTGGCAGCTTGCTCATGCTGCGCAGGCAGCGTGTGCAGATATTCACCGTACGCGTCGCGCCATTGATCTCCAGGCGACGGCGCTGCACGTTCAGCACAAAACGGCGGCGGGTGCGGCGCTGCGAGAAGCTCACATTGTTCCCATACATCGGCTTGCGCTCGCATACTTCACAACGACCTGACATATGAAAGTTCCTCCCTCTTCTAGCGAAAGAGCGCAATTCGGCGCTTCTCTCTGATCTTCCGGTACCCTCTTCTTGACTAACCAGGGGACCTATGATATGTTCTTTCCAATCTGTTTTCTATCTTAGATATGTATCTTAGAAGAAAAGCCATCGCCGGGCGACACCTAAACCAATAGGGGAACCTGAGCGAGCATGCCTTGCGAGTATATCATGCCCTGCCCTTTTTTGGCAAGAGCGAAAGAGAAAACCTACGTATGTCAAAAATATCCGCCATCCAGCCCCAAAACGGCTTGCGTCCATTGGGCAAAATCGAGGTGCTACCGAACGCTATTCATAGCATTGCGGTGCGCGCGATTAGCGAATGCTATGGCGTGGTGGGTATCACCGCGCCGCGCCTGCACAATGGGCGAGCAGTGCTTCTACTCCCAGAGCAATGTAATCAGGGCGTGCGGGTACGGGTGGTCAATGCACAGATTATTATCGATGTCTACGTCGCGCTGGAATATGGCTTGCGCATCACTGAGATCGCTCATAATATCATGAGCAGCGTGAAATTCTCGGTTGAGAAAATGCTGGGCACGCCGGTTTCACAGGTGAATGTCAACGTTCAGGGCCTGGGCGACGTGACTGAACATAGAAACAAATAACGAAGGAAAAAACGCAGGGATATCCCAGTCCTATGCGGGCCGAGGGTATCCATGGGAGCCACTATGCAGGATCAAACATCACGCCCCCTATTACGCACAACTCGTTCTCTGCCCCGGCGCATCAGCGTTTTTGATGGGCAGGACTTCAAGAAGGCGCTGCTCATCGGGGCAGCGTGGCTGGAAGAGCATCGCGAGCAGATCAATGCCTTGAACGTTTTCCCCGTACCCGACGGCGATACCGGATCAAATATGTCCAAGACCATGCAGGCTGCGGTCAAAGGGATTGAGAGCAGCGAGGATACGTCAGCGGGCGTCATTTCAGCCAAATTGGCTCACGGCGCATTGTTAGGCGCGCGCGGCAACTCCGGCGTGATTCTCTCGCAGATTTTGCGTGGGCTGGCACTGGGCCTTGACAAGAAAGCCACGTTTACCGCCCCGGATCTGGCGGCAGCGATGCAAGAGGCCCAGCGCCTGGCCTACCGCGCCGTGATTAAACCGGTAGAGGGCACAATCCTGACGGTAGTGCGCGAAACCGCTGAGGCCGCGCAGGTCAGCGCGGCGCGCGGCGATGACCTGGTTGGCCTGCTGCAAGAGATGGTGAGCGCGGCTCGCCGCTCTGTGGCTCATACACCTGAGTTGTTGCCTACGCTTAAACAAGCGGGCGTAGTCGATTCTGGCGGCCAGGGCTTCTGTATGATACTAGAAGGCGTCTGGCACTATGTGCGCGGCGAGGCAGGCGAGGCCCTGTTGCAAGCGCCATCGACCTGGCAGGCTGCACCTGAAGTCAAGAAGGGCGTGGTGACGGTTGAGGAAGAATTTGGCTATGAGGTCGTCTTTCTGCTCCGCGGCGAAAAGCTGGACATGGAGAAGATCCGCCAGACCATCGTTGACATGGGTGGTGCCTCAACGGTGGTAGCTGGTGATGAGAAGGTGCTGAAGGTCCACACCCACGTCGATTGGCCAGGCAAAATCCTCGATTACGGGGTCGGCCTGGGAAGCCTGCTCGACATCAACATCGAGAATCTGCAAGAGCAGAGCCTGGCCTACGCAGCCGAGAGCGCCGCTGAACACGCCCAGGACCAGCCCGCAGAGCCAGAACAGCTCTCCATCGCCACGGTCGCCGTAGTTGCCGGTGATGGCTTTGTCGAGGTATTCAAGGGCCTCGGTGTTAACGCCATCGTTTCCGGTGGCCAAACCATGAACCCCAGCACCGAAGAGCTGCTTGAGGCCGTCAATAACGCACCTTCAGATAAAATCATTCTCCTACCCAATAACAGCAACGTGATTCTCAGCGCGCGCCAGGTGGTCAATCTGACCGAGAAAGAGGTCTATATCGTACCTGCCGATACCATGCCTCAGGGGATCGCGGCCTTAATTGGTTTCAATTTCTCCAGCGATTTCGCGACAAATTGCAAAGTCATGACCGAGGCCGCGAGCAGCATCCAGACTGCTGAGATTACTATCGCAGTGCGTTCAGTGCAAATGGGCGGCCTGCGTGTACGCGAGGGCGATTATATTGGCATCGTCAATGGCAATCTGGCCATCGCGGGCCAGGATATGGAGTATGTCTTCGGCGAAACGTTGAAACGCATGAAGATCGAGCAACTGGAGATTGTCACGCTCTATTTCGGCGAGGGCATTACCCAGCAGATAGCCGAAGGGGCGGCCAGGCGCATCAAGGGCCATTATTCGCACCTTGAGATCCAGGTAGTCAACGGCGGCCAGGCACATTATGCCTATATTATTTCAGCAGAGTAAATAAAATTATTAGAGTGTTTGTTTTTCGTATTTTTTATTTTCCTGGTATCAAGAGGAGTAATTATCATGGTTGTTCGGATTGTCACCGATAGCACCGCCGATCTACCGGCGGAAGTAGTCAGCGAACTGGGCATTACGGTGGTGCCGCTGACAGTTTTTTTTGGCGACGAAGCGTATTTGGATGGGGTAGAGCTTGATAACCCCGGCTTCTACCAGAAGCTGGCCGCCAGCAAAGACCTGCCACGCACCTCTCAGCCATCACCGGCGGCTTTTCAGGAAGCCTTTCAGCGCCTGATCGACGAAGGCGCTGACGCGATTCTCTCAATCCACCTCTCTTCAAAGCTCAGCGGTACTTACCAATCTGCTTGCACTGCGCGCGATTCACTGTCGGAGGATATGCGCAAAGTGCCGATCAATGTCCTCGACTCGCAGAGCATCAGCGTGGGCATGAACTATGCAATCCAGGGCGCGGCGCGTCTTGCGCGCGAGGGCAAGAGCCTGGCGGAGCTACAAGCATACGTCGAAGATACGCTCTCACGCACCCATATCCTGGCAGTGCTGGACACGCTGGAATTCGTGCGGCGCGGAGGGCGCATCGGTGGGGCCAGTGCGTTGCTGGGAAATATGCTCAGTTTTAAACCGATTATCGAGGTCAAAGAGGGCGAAGTTGCGCCGGTCGAGCGACCACGCACGCGCGGCAAAGCCTATGCCCGCATAGCGCAACTGGCCGCCGAAATGGGCGAGATTGAGTCTATAAGTATTGCCGAGTCGAATGACGAGGTTGGTCAGCAGCTCAAAGCGGCGATTAAAGAGGTCTACAGTGGAGAAACGCCCATCTATCGTCTCGGTGCTGTGCTTGGCGCGCATACAGGTCCAGGTACTGCCGCAATTGCGCTGGTGAAAGCCAAAAATAATTCGTAATCTCATTTTAGATGGATAAAACGGAGAAAAAGGTGCATATAACTGAGCCATGTTCACCTTTTTCTCCGTTTTATCCATTATATAAATAAGCTTTCACTGGCGAAGATGCTGGTCGTTTTCGCGAAAAACCCTGCTAACCATTGACGTACTATGGAGTATCAACGTACAATATTAGGAGAGGGTTCTCGTGTATCGTTTCGGCGACACATTACGTAATCCTCTTAGAGAGTCGTATTGAAAGGGTAGAAATCAACGTAGAAGAAATGTCTGCTTCCTCCCCTGGCTGAAGCCGAGGAGTCTCTGCAGGCGCAGGTACGATGAGCGCGTTTAGACACATTTTGAAAGGCAGGAACGACTGTGGGAATGTTACGCGTGATGTCACGGCGCGGCGATGACCGAGTGAGCTGGGATAAGCAGAAAGTTTCGGCAGGTGACCCTGAAGCTGTCGCTGCTGTACGCGAAGCGGAGCGCATTTTCGCGCAAGAGCGGGCAAAGGGAGCGACTGCGTTTCGTATGAATCCGGGTAAACCGGCGGAACGCATCGAGCGGTTCGACCAGACAGCCGAACAAATAGTTCTTGTTCCGCGCGTTGTTGGCGGATAAACGGAAGTACTCGGGTGCTTACCACCCTGAGTTGGCTGCTCATTATAGCCGTCATCTCCCCAGTGATCTGGCTGATCTTTCAGCCGTATCTGAAAAAGTGGTCGCGTGCTGAACGGCGAGCGGCGAATTTGCTGCGCGATGTGCTTACACCTGAGCAATGCCACCAGTTACTCTGGCATGGCTATCTAGAGGTGCAGAGTCCCAGCGCTACAGGCCGCGTTTACCGTGTGCCACGCGTCCAGGGAGGCTTTGTCCAGGTCATCGAAGATGGCAGGGCCGTGATGCGCCTGTGCGTGCAGCCCGTCGAGCGTTTGCCCGAGGCTGATGTAATCGTACTCCATAAACTCATGATTGAAGCCAATGAGGAGCACTACCTGCAAAACGCTAATAAATACCTTTGCGTCGATCAATCGTCTCCATTAAGCTGATGAATGGTTAAGGGCACAAGCAGCAGAGGCAATAGTATCTGCTGTTTGTGCCCTTAACCATTCCCATTCATTCATCCTCATCCTCATTCTCTTCTTCGTTCAGCACTTGAATGATTTCACGATGCCCGTTCTGTTTGACGCAGGCGTGTGGGCCACCATCAAGCGGTGTGTGGCAGAAAGGGCAGATGGGACGCCCGCTATTTACCAGAAAGGTGACGCGACTGGTCAACTGCTGCGCCTGCTCCAGTGTGAACAGGAATGTGAGCGCGTCATCGGTCTGCAAATCAAGCTGCGGCTCTCCGCTCTCATCTTCCACAATCTCAAAGGGGACCGCGGCCAGCACAAACATCTCGTGCTCTCCGTCAAAACTCAAACGCAGTTGTCCTACCTGGAAATCGTGCTCTACCAGAGTGGGAAAGTCATCCGGCATATCTCCGGAAGAGGGAGGTAAACCACCCGCGCGCGCCTCGGTGCGCAGAATACGTCCCTCGGAGATCTGAGCCAGGATGCGGTCAATAATCAGCGAGAGATTGAGCAATTGCTCCTTCTCCATCCACAGAATGGCTGAAGAGGCTTTTGTGCGAACAAACAGGCGGAAACGGCGATGACCGGGCTGGCCAAGCGCCTCCGCACCCAGACTCTCCGCTGTCCCCATATCTCTTATACTCATAAAACAGTACCCTCCCCTTCCTGCCAGTTAATACCCGCGCGCGGGCTCAAAGCGATTTAACAACGGCTCGCCTGCTCGGTAGCGCCGGAGATTATCGGCGAACAGTTCCGCCAGACGTTGTTCATAATGCACACTGACGCCCGCGATATGGGGAGTCAGGATAACGTTGGGCATGCCGTAGAGCGGGCTATGCGAAGGGAGCGGCTCAGTTTCAGCGACATCAAGGCCAGCTCCGGCGATCCAGCCCTCGCGCAGCGCTCGTACCAGCGCCTGCTCGTCGATCACGCTCCCACGCGCGATATTCACGAGATACGTGTTGGGCTTCATGGCCCGTAGCTCCGCTTCACCAATCAGGTGCTCTGTCTCAGATGTCAAAGGCACCGCCAGCACAACATAATCAGCCTGCTCCAGCAATTCGTGTAAACGCTCAGGAGGATAACTCTGGTCCAGGTCGGGATCGTGCGCATCCTCAGCGGCAAATGAGC
>WNFI01249832.1_pt1 | contig 10665 bp, 13 predicted proteins | sample 5400471 | NCBI WGS metagenome assembly WNFI01 (sample SAMN13153348, study PRJNA577476) | soil metagenome | isolation source: 100 cm saprolite on Douglas fir-dominated hillslope | place: USA:California | collected 2013-09-17 | reverse complement strand
TCCTTTTCTTTCTGGTCGGCGGCGGTCATGAAGGCTCCCCAAGGCGGAGTTTATTAGTCCCGAAATGGAGGGAGTTCGTCGAAGATTCAAGATCGCAGTACGCGGTCCCGCCTTCCAGAGGTGGCCGCGAAGCAGTCCGCGAAAGGCGACGCAATCAGACCGGCACCTTCACCGTCGCCCTTAACCCGCCCATCGGGCTTGCGCCCAGCGTGATACGCGGCTTGACGTCGTCGCCAATGAGCGCCGGCTCGGCGATCGCCTCATAGCGCAGCCGCTCGCAGGCATCCGCCGCATTGGCGATCAATTCGCGCAAAAATATCGACTTGTCGGAATAGACCGAGTGCACCATCAGGTGCAAAAGCTTGGCGACGTCGGCCTGGAACGGCTGGGCGTCGGTCGGCGGGCTTTCCATTTCTTTCTGGTCGGCGGCGGTCATGAGGGCTCCCCAAGGCGGCGTTTTATTAGTCCCGAAATGGAGGGAGTTCGTCGAAGATTCAAGATCGCCGTACGCGGTCCTGCCTTCCAGAGGTGGACGCGAAGCGGTCCGCGAAAGGCGACGGAATCAGACCGGCACCTTCCCCGTCGCCCTTAACCCGCCCATCGGGCTTGCGCCCAGTGTGATATCGCCGCCGTGGGAGCGCGCGATGTCGCGGGCAATGGCGAGGCCAAGCCCGGTGCCGCCTTCGTCCTGGTTGCGCGCGTCGTCGAGCCGCAAAAACGGCTTGAACACGTCCTCGCGCAATGGCTGCGGGATGCCCGGCCCGTCGTCGTCGACCGTCACCGTGAGCCAGCGATGGTCGCGGTGGCCGGTGATCGCGACGGTGGAGGCAAAGCGCGCGGCATTGGAGACGAGATTGGCCAGGCAGCGCTTGAACGCCGCCGGCCGCACCGTAACTTCGGTCGGGCCGTGGAAGGCGACGGTGGCGCGATGGCCGTGGCGCTCGGTGTCGAGCCGCAGTTCCTCGAGCAGGCCGGCGATGTCGGTCGGCGCCGACTGTTCGCCGGTATCGCCGCGGGCAAACGCCAGATAGGCCTCGAGCATGGCCGCCATCTCGTCGACGTCTTTCTTGATCGCCTCGACCTCGGGGCTGTCGCCGAGCAAGGCGAGCTCGAGCTTGAACCGCGTCAGCACCGTGCGCAAATCGTGCGACACGCCGGCGAGCATGGTGGTGCGCTGCTCGATGGCGCGCTCGATGCGGATTTTCATTTCCAGGAACGCCGCCGCGGCGCGGCGCACCTCGCGCGCGCCGCGCGGCCGGAAATTCGGCGCCTCGCGGCCCTTGCCGAACGCCTCGGCGGCGTCGGCCAGCCGCACGATCGGCTTGATCTGGTTGCGCAGGAACAGGATGGCGATGGTCAGCACGACGACCGAAGTCAGCACCATCCACATCAGGAAGATCAGCGAATTGGAATTGTAGGCGTCGGCGCGCGGCGCGAAGACGCGCATGATGGTGTCGTCGAGCTTGATGCGGATTTCCACGATCGAGGAGCGGCCGACGGTGTCGATCCAGAACGGCAGGTCGATCTGCTTGCGGATCTCGTCGGACAGCTCGGCGTCGAGCGAGGAGAAAAACGGCTTCGGGCCGGGCGGCGGCAAATCCGTGCCGGGCAGGAAATCGACCACCAGGCCGAGCCGGTCCTGGGCGATGCGGCGCAACTGCGCGCGATTGGTGCCCGGCGGAAAGGTCTTGTAGACGTCGATGAGGGTGGCGATCTCCCGGGTCACCGCCGACGACAGATAGTAGTTGACCACGCTCGATTGCCGCTCGACGAACAGGAACGCGACGATCGATTGCAGCACCACGAGCGGCATGATGACGATCAGGAGCGCGCGGGCATAAAGGCCGTGCGGCATCACCGAGCGCAGCCAACGGGTGAAACGGTCCCACGGCCCGGTGATGTAGCCCGCGGCGCCCGCGACCGCGTTGGCCGCGGTCACCAACTGCCCCGCCGCGACCCGCAGACGCCCGATGCCATCGTCGAAACTGGCCATGGTAGTGCTCTAAAGCGCCGCGACCAGCCGGTAGCCCACGCCGCGCACGGTCTGGACGATCAGCGGATTGCCCGGATCGCGCTCGATCTTGCGGCGCAGCCGGTTGACCTGCACGTCAACGGTGCGCTCGCTGACATTGTCGCCGTTGCCGGCGAGCGCCTGGCGCGGCACGGTCTCGCCGACGCTGGTGGTCAGGACGCGCAGCATGTCGCGCTCGCGGTCGGTGAGCCGGATCGCTTGCTCGCCGCGGCGCAACTCGCCGCTCAAGAGATGAAACACGAACGGGCCGAAGCGCACCGATTCCACCGGCGCTGCCACCGGCGGCCGCGCGCGTTTCAAAATATTGGCGATGCGCAGCGACAGTTCGCGTGGCTCAAAAGGTTTCGCCAGATAGTCATCCGCTCCGATTTCGAGCCCCATGATGCGGCTCTCCTTCTCGTCGCGCGCGGTGAGCCGCAACAGCAGCGCGCGGATGCGGCGATCGTCGTCGACGACGAGCAGATGCGGCGCGTCGTCGGGGGGGATCGCGGGGGCCGGCGCCGTCATGAGCCGCGGTCCCGGCCGCGCGGCCGCGCCCGGTCGGCATTGGCGATCAGGCGCAGCACGTTGTCGCGGTCGTCGGCGTCGATCATGCCGGCGAGAAAGCGCCGCGCCGCCTCGCTCGCGCTGGGGCCGAGCTCGGCGAGCACGCCGGCAATGCGCTCGGTCTGCAGGCCGGCAAGCTGCATGGCCAGCGCCTCGCCCGTCGCGCTGACATGAAGCAGCCGCTGGCGGCGGTCATGGGCGCCCTCGCGCTGCACGACATAGCCCTGGTCGATGAGCTGCTTGAGCACGCGGCCGAGCGACTGCTTGGTGATCTTGAGGATATCAAGGAGGTCGGCAACCTTGATGCCGGGATTGCGGTTGACGAAGTGCAGCACGCGATGGTGGGCGCGGCCGAAACCGAGCTTGGCCAGCACCTCGTCGGGGTCGCCGACGAAATCGCGATAGGCGAAGAACAGAAGCTCGATGAGGTCCCAGCACGGCTCCTGCGTCGAGGACGTCGCCTCGACCGGTTCGGCGGCGGAGCGGAGTTTCCTGGCCGTGGTGATGCTGATGTCAGCCATTTAGGTAAGCACTATTGACATATTTAGGTTTGCTTGTTAAGCCAAAGCTGCGACCGCGACACCGGACCGCGCCGTTCCGGCTGAACGTTGCGCCGGGCCGCAAAGGGCGCTCTATAGAGCGGTTGCGACCATAACGGGAGTCCCGCCCCGAAGCAAAAGCCGGCCGCGCATAGGCCGCGGCAAGTTTCTGGCGGGGAGAGAGATTTACGTACGGGAGGCAATGCCATGGCTGTGCCCTTCGACCAGCGCTCAGACCTCATCTGGCTCGACGGCAAGCTCATTGCCACGGCCGAGTGCAAGATCAGCGTGCTCACCCACGGCCTGCATTATGCGAGCTGCGTGTTCGAGGGCGAACGCGCCTATGGCGGCGAGATTTTCGAGGGCAGCAAGCATTCCGAGCGGCTGAAACGCTCGGCGGAAATCCTCGATTTCGAAATCCCCTATTCGGTGGCGGAGATCGACGCCGCCAAGCGCCTGGTCCTGGAAAAGAACAATCAGAAGGAAGCCTATGTCCGGCCGCTCGCCTGGCGCGGCTCGGAGCAGCTCGGCGTCTCGGCGCAGAACAACAAGATCCACCTCGCGGTCGCCACCTGGGAATGGCCGAGCTATTTCGACCCGGCGCAGCGCTTGAAGGGCATCCGGCTCGATCTCGCCGAATACCGGCGGCCGGACCCGAAGACCGCGCCCTGCCTCGCCAAGGCGGCGGGCCTCTACATGATCTGCACCGTGTCAAAGCATCGCGCCGAAAAGCGCGGCTATGCCGACGCCATGATGCTCGACTGGCAGGGCCGCGTCGCCGAATGCACCGGCGCCAACATCTTCTTCATCAAGGACGGCAAGATCCACACCCCGACCGCCGACTGTTTCCTGGCCGGCATCACGCGGGCCACCGCGATCGCGATCGCGCGCCGTCACGGCATCGAGGTGATCGAGCGCCGCATCATGCCCGAGGAGGTGTCCGGCTTCTCCGAGTGCTTCATCACCGGCACCGCCGCTGAAGTCACCGCGGTGTCCGAAATCGCCGACTGGAAATTCACGCCCGGCCGCATCACCCAGACCCTGATGAGCGACTACACCGCCGAGGTGCAACCCAAGGGCAAGGCCGCGGCGGCGTGAGCCGCCGCCGACGCGCCGAACCGATCTTTCCTCAAAATCCAGAACTGCCCCGGATCCAATGGGGGGCGGACTGGCGAGCGGCTACGCCGCCGAGACGCAAGGCCGCGGCGGCGTAGTCGAGCGGCCTTCACATCCGCGGCCCGAGGGCGCGCGAGGCAAAGACCAATCAGCCCGTTACGCCGGGCAGGTGCTCAGACCGGAGCAAAAGGAAATCGTGTAGGCGCCGGCCTTTTCGCTCCCCACGCCCGCCGCGGTCTCCAGCGTTTCGTCGGAGACCTGGAAGCTGAGGATTTCGTCTTCGTTGCCTTCAAATCCGATCGTCTTGTCACTCATGGCGTCGATCCTTTCTATCGCCAGCGACGCTGGCAGGGTGTTGGTGTGAGTTCCCGTGGCATACGTTCGTAGTGAACCATGCCGCGCGCAATAAAACCAGCCAATCTGTGATCGATATCACATGGCTGCCGCCGCCGGCGGCGACCGAAGCATCACCGAAGCGCCATTTCGTGCTGGCTGTCACATGCAGCGCGTCGCCGTGGATTTACTATACGGTGAAGTTCTCCACTTGCGGAGAGAGCCATGAACAGGACGAGCCCCTATCCGCTTCGCGTGTGGCGCCGAGTGGGACACTGTTTTGTCGCTTGGCATGATCGCGCCAGAGCGCGGATCGCGCTTAAGGATTTGACCGACTCGACCTTGCATGACATCGGCTTGTGGCGGGGCGATGAGCGAATGAGCCCCGGCAAGCTGTTCTGGATGCCTTAAAGCTTGCGCGCGGCTCACTTCGCCGCTTCGCGCCGCGGCGGCGGCGCCGACCAGCGCTCGGCAGCGGCATCGTCGGTCGCCTTGGCGTCGACCCAGCTTTTGCCCGAGACTTTCTCGACCTGCTTCCAGAACGGCGCGCGGGTTTTCAGATAATCCATCAGGAACGAGGCGGCTGCGAACGCCGCCTCGCGATGGCTCGAGGCGGTCACCACCAGCACGATGACCTCGCCCGGCGCAATCCGGCCGTAGCGGTGAATGACGGTTACGCCCTGGAGCGGCCAGCGTGCGCGCGCCTCCTCGACATGGCGGGCGATCTCGGCTTGCGCCATGTCGGGATAATGCTCGAGCGTCAGCGCCGCGATCGGCTCGCCGTTCTCGTCGGCGCGGCACAGGCCGGTGAAGGTCACCACGGCGCCGATATCGGTGCGCCCGCGCGTCAGGGTGGCCACTTCGGCCGAGACGTCGAAGGCTTCTTTCTGAAGGCGTATCGTCGTAGTCACCGGGCGGCACCTATTCACCTCTCCCCAGAGGGGAGAGCGCAGGCGTCCCGCCGGTCATCGGCGGGAAGAAGGCGATCTCATGGGCGCCTGCGATCCGGGTGTCGGCGCGCACGTGGTTGCGATCGATCGCGGCGCGGATCACTTTCGGATTTTCGAACGCGTAGGCGTAACCCTCGCCGCGTTGCGTGAGCCAGGCGACCAGGTCGCCGACGGTGGCGACGCCGGCGGGCGGATCGATCTCCTCCTCCGCCAAGCCTACGCGCTCGCGCACCCAGGCGAAATACAGAAGCTTCACGCATCCTCCTGGGTGAGGTGGTGCAGGCCGGCCTGCAGATAATCCCAACCCGTGTAGAGCGTCAGCAAAGCCGACAGCCAAAGCAGCGTGATGCCGATTTGGGTGACCACCGGCACGATGGCGTCGCCGGCATCGCCGCAGATCAAAAAACCGACGGCGACGAGCTGCAACGTGGTCTTCCATTTGGCAAGCCGCGTCACCGGCACGCTGACGCGGAGCTCGGCGAGATATTCGCGCAGGCCCGAGACCAGCACCTCGCGGCAAAGAATAACCACCGCGGCCAACAGCGCCCAGCCGTGGATGGTGTCTTCCGCCGCCAGCATCAGCAGGCAGGACGACACCAGGAGCTTGTCGGCGATCGGATCGAGCATGCGGCCGAGCGAGGATTGCTGGCCCCAGATGCGGGCGAAATAGCCGTCGAAAAAGTCGGTGACGCCGGCGGCGATGAAGATCACCAGCGCCACCCAGCGCAGCCACAGCCCGCCGTTGAGGATCGCCTCCCAATACATGCTGCCGACCACGACGGGCACCGCGGCTATGCGCGCATAGGTGAGAATGTTGGGCAGCGCGCTGGCGTGCCCACGCAACCGTGCCGGCGTGGTCGTCGCGTTCATGGCCGCACCATAGCGCCGCCCCGTGACGGCCGCGAGACCCACCGCGCGCATGTCAGCGCGTCGCTCCGCGATGGCCCTAATGGAACCTTACCTGTCCGCATGCGGCCTTCTCACCAAGCGTTACGAGGCCCCCTCATGGAAAAATTCGTAAATCCGCCGCGCCGTTTCGGCACTGATGCCTTCGACCTGCATCAGGTCGGTGACCGAGGCGCGCTCGATGGCTTTGAGCGTGCCGAAGTGGTGCAGCAGCGCGCGCTTGCGCGTCGGTCCGATGCCGGCGATCTCCTGCAGGCCGGCCTCGCGCATGTCACGTGCGCGGCGCGTCCGGTGCGAGCCGACGGCAAAGCGATGGGCCTCATCGCGCAGCCGCTCGACGAAATAGAGCACCGGGTCGCGCGGCGGCAGCTTGCACGAGTCGCGGCCTGGGAGGAAGAAGGTTTCGCGGCCGGCGTCGCGATCCGGCCCCTTGGCGATGGCGACCAGCGGCACCTCGGCGCCGAGGCCGGCGAGCACCTCGCGCGCGGCATTGAGCTGCCCGAGCCCGCCGTCGATCAGCACGAGGTCCGGCCACGGCGACTCGTCGTCATCTTCCCTCCCCCCTTGCGGGGGAGGCAACCCGAGCAAAGCGAGGGCGGGTGAGGGTCCGAGAATCCCTGTCTCTGCCGGGATTCTCGGACCCTCACCCGGCGAGCCGCTTTGCGTCGCGCCGCCCTCTCCCGCAAGGGGAGAGGGCAAAGGTCGCGGCGCCTCGTTCATCAGCCGCTTGAAGCGGCGCTCTAAAACCTCCCGCATCATGGCGAAATCGTCGCCGGGAGTGAGCTCGGTCGAGCGGATGTTGAATTTGCGGTAGTCCTTTTTGCGAAAGCCTTCCGGCCCGGCGACGATCATGGCGCCGACGGCGTTGGTGCCCTGGATATGGCTGTTGTCGTAGACTTCGATCCGGCGCGGCGGGCGCGGCAGGCCGAACGTTTCGGTGAGCTGGTTGAGCAGTTTCTGCTGCGACGAGGTTTCGGCAAGCTTGCGGCCGAGCGCCTCGCGCGCATTGGCGAGCGCGTGCGCCATCAAATCCTTCTTCTCGCCGCGTTGCGGAGCTGAGATTTCAATCTTGTGGCCGCTCTTGGTGCAGAGCGCCGCGGCGAGCAGCGCCTGGTCCTCGATGGCGTGCGAGATCATGACCAGGCGCGGCGGCGGCTTGTCGTCGTAAAACTGCGCCAGGAATGCCGAAAGCACTTCGCCCGGACCGAGCGATTTGTCGGCTTTGGGAAAATAGGCGCGGTTGCCCCAGTTCTGCCCGGTGCGGAAGAAGAACACTTCGACGCAGGTGAAGCCGCCCTGCTGGTGCACCGCGAAGACGTCGGCCTCCTCGACGGTACGCGGATTGATGCCCTGTTGCGATTGGATCGCCGACAGCGCCGCCAGGCGGTCGCGGTAGATCGCGGCGTGCTCGAAGTCGAGCGCGGTCGAAGCCTTTTCCATGGCCGTGGCGAGCCGGTCCTTGACCGACTTGCTGCGGCCGGACAGGAACGCGTTGGCTTCGCGCACCAGCGCCGCATAATCGGGATAGTCGATCTCCTTGGTGCACGGCGCCGAGCAGCGCTTGATCTGATAGAGCAGGCACGGCCGGGTGCGGCTTTCGAAGAACGGATCGCTGCACGAGCGCAGCAGAAACGCGCGTTGCAAGGCGTTGACGGTGCGGTTGACCGCCCACACCGAGGCGAACGGCCCGTAATACTGGCCGGGCCGCGACCGCGCGCCGCGATGCTTTAGAATTTGCGGCGCCCAGTGATCCGAGGTGATCAGGATATAGGGAAACGATTTGTCGTCGCGCAGCGTGACGTTAAAGCGCGGCCGCAGCCGCTTGATCAGGTTGGCCTCGAGCAGCAGCGCCTCGGTCTCGGTGCGGGTGACGACGAATTCCAGCGTCCGGGTCTGGGCGATCATGCGCTCGATGCGGGTATCGAGGCCGGTCGGCCGGGCATAGGCGCCGATGCGCTTCCTGATGTTCTTGGCCTTGCCGACATAAAGCACGTCGCCGCGGCCATCGATCATGCGATAGACGCCGGGCCGCGACGGCGCCTGCTTGATGGCGCCGACGATGGCGTCACGGCCGGCGGCGAGCGAACCCGCCGCCGCCTCGTCGAGGCGGATGGCCTCCTCCGCTTCCGGCAGCGCCTCTTCGTCGTCCTCTTCGACGAGGTCGGGCTCCGGCGCGACGTCTTTCTTCGGATCGCTCATGCTTGTCGGCTTAGCCAGGTCAGGCCGCGAATATAGTCTTTCTTAACGACGTCATCTTGGAACTACTTAGCGGTTCATCACCGCTTAACTGAAACATCGCGATAAATTCTATAGGCCGGGTGGACGATCTTGGCGCCCTGCTTCGAGCCTCAATATGGGCATTCGGGGCGCGCCGTGCGCTGGCGTCGCACGGTTTCGTCCGCCCATGCTGTCGTGGAGGTCAACAGTGAAAACACGTCTTGGCGCAGTTCTCCTCGTCGCAACGGCGGCCGTGGCCGGCCCGGCGCTCGCCGCCGACTTTCCGGCCGCAAGCTATTACACCGCCCCTGCGCCGCTCGCGGGCTTCAGCTGGGTCGGCCCCTATCTCGGCGCCAATATCGGCTACGAATGGGGCTCCGTGAGCAACAACCCGACCAAGCCGTCCGGCATCGCCGGCGGTATTGAGGCCGGGTACAACTGGCAATTCGGCCAATTCGTCGCCGGCGTCGAAACCGACATCCAGGCCTCTGCGGCGAGCGACACGTTTGCGCCGTGGCAGTTTTCCAATCCGTGGTTCGGCACCTTGCGCGGCCGCGCCGGCGTCGCCATCGGCAACGTGCTGCTGTTCGGAACCGCGGGCCTCGCCTATGGCAACCTGACCGTAGACAGTCCGGGCAACCTGTCGGAGACCAGGACCATGCTGGGCTGGGCGGCCGGCCTCGGCGGCGAAGTCGGCCTCACGCCGCACTGGTCGGCCAAGGCCGAATGGCTCTACCTCGATCTGTCGGACCGGTCCTTCTCGGTCACCGGCACCAGCAACGGGCTGACCGCCAACCTGCTGCGCTTGGGCGTCAATTACCACTTCTAGTCGGTGGCCGGGCTCCATTTCCGGGAGGTAGCGGGTTCCACAGACCAAGTAAGCGCCGTGGGTGCCGGCAGTTCCCATGCACAACTTTGGCCGCGATTAACACTTTTTTTACCATTGTCCCGCCGGCGTTAAGACATTGTTCGCTCTAATCGTGGCTATACTCACTTAAATCTTGCCATATTGTCGTCCAGATAGACAAATCCACTGTGTCTTTCCTGCACTAGACGCAAAAGCGCCCGCGAATACTATGCGGCCACCTACGCTCAATGGAGGTCCATAATGAAGCGCGTGTTTTTCGCCCTTGTCGGCCTGGCGGCACTGACGGGCACGGCGGCGGCAGCCGATCTGCCGCGTCCGGCGCCGCAGCCCTATTACAAGGCTCCGGTTGTCGCCCCGGTCTTTAGCTGGACCGGCAACATCAACGGCACCACCAACACCGCCTGCCCGTTCGGCTGCAAGACCACCGACAACTGGCTCTCCACCGTGCGCGGCCGGCTCGGCTACGCGGCCGACCGCGTCATGCCGTTCGTCACCGCCGGCGCCGCGTTCGGCGATATCCGCGCCTCGACCCCCGGTTTCGCCGGCGCCAACACCACCAATGCCGGCTGGACCGTCGGCGGCGGCATCGAGTTCGCATTCGCGCAGAACTGGTCCGCCAAGGCCGAGTATCTCTATGTCGACCTCGGCAAACTCAGCTGCGGCCTTTCCTGCGGCGTGACTGTGACCGACAACGTGTCGTTCACCGCCAACATCGTGCGCGCCGGCGTCAACTACCACTTCTGATCGCCGCAGCGAATGCGCAACGACAAACCCCGGGGCCAAAGCCCCGGGGTTTTTGTTTGCAGCTTGACGAGCGCGCCGTTGCGCTCACGCCGGGACGACGGGCACCTTGTCCTTGCGCAGCTTGGCGATGAACTGCGGATCGTTGTGCAGGTGCGCGGTGACCAGTTCCGGCGGCGTGAGCGCCAGCCACTGGTCGAGCGACACGTCGGCGTAATAGTCGCTCTTGAAGACTTCCAGGAAGCGCAGCGTCGTGCTGCCGGTGTTCTCGATGTAGTGCCCCATGGCGAACGGCACGAAGCCGACGTCGTTCTCGAAGAAATCGAAGGTGCGCGCCTGGCCTGACGCCCCGAACACGCCCATGCGCGCCTGGCCCGAAATATAATATTGCCACTCGTCGGTGTTCGGATGCCAATG
>WNFI01167180.1_pt1 | contig 10665 bp, 11 predicted proteins | sample 5400471 | NCBI WGS metagenome assembly WNFI01 (sample SAMN13153348, study PRJNA577476) | soil metagenome | isolation source: 100 cm saprolite on Douglas fir-dominated hillslope | place: USA:California | collected 2013-09-17 | reverse complement strand
AAGAATGTCCGCTTCCGGCATCGCCCGGAGTTGCTTCAGCGAGGTGACCTTGAGCGACGCTACCCAATCGCCATCGGCTTTCTCTCTCGCTTCCACTGACTGATAGCCCAGCAGCCCTTCGCCCAGCGCGCCGCCGCTCTCGCCAATCGCCCGGTGGAAAAGCCCTTTCGCCATCGGTGAAACCATCAGCGTGCTCACCGCCGCCGATCCACCGCTCTCGCCGAAAATGGTTACGTTATCGGGATTGCCGCCGAACTCCCCGATGTTGGCCTTCACCCATTGAAGCCCGGCCACCATGTCCACCAGGCCATAATTGCCGGCCGCGCCGTTGGCCTCCTTGGCCATGTCCGCAGTGGCTAAGAATCCGAAGACTCCAAGGCGGTAGTTGATCGTGATCAGCACCACGCCCTTTAGGGGCAGAAAATCTCCGTTATGTCGAGGCTCTGAGCTGGCGCCGCCCGAAAATCCGCCGCCATGTATCCAGAACATCACCGGCAGCTTGCTCTTGGCGGTGGCGTCGGCAGGCGCGTACACGTTCAGGAACAGGCAATCTTCGCTGTCCACGCCGTCCTTAAAAACCATGTCGGCAAAAACCGGGTTCTGGGCGCAATGCGCGGCGTACTTCGTAGCATCGCGCTCGCCAGTCCATTTGGCTGGAGGCTGAGGCGCCTTCCAGCGCAGATCGCCCACCGGAGGCGCCGCATAAGGCAGCCCTAGAAACGCTGCGACCTTGCCGTCGTTGATGGTTTTGCCGTGGACCTTCCCCTGCTCGGTCTTCACCGTCAGGGATTCAGCCTGGAGAGGCAGAGATAGGGAAAGCCCCAGCGCCAGTCCTGCGACGGCCAGGGCGCACGTCGCCTGCATTCTGATTTGCATCGCGCAATCCTCCGCGCAATACCTTAGCAGGACAGCGCGGCGGATGCACGGTCCCCCTAATCGAAACCCGAGTGAATTTGAGGCGCCTCGCTCATTGAGGGTGGGTCGTCGCGGAATTGCCCACCTTCTCTTCGAGTTCCGCCCAGCGTGTGTAGAGGGATTCCAGGTTTTTTTGCGACGCTTCCATCGCGGTATGGGCAACAATCAGCCTGTCGCCGTCACTGGCAATCGCGGGATCTTCCAGCTCGGCCCGTTTGTCTTTCAACAACTGCTCCGCATCCGCAATGCGTTGCTCCAAGCCGGCATACTCCCGCGCTTCCAGGTAAGAGAGCTTCTTCCTCGCCAGAGTTGAAGAATCGGAGAAACCCGAGACCCGCGAAGTCGAGCCTCCAGCCGCCTTGTCGCCCCGCTTGCGCTCCGCCTGCCAGGATTCCCACTGGCCGTAGTCGGCGAAACTTTCCGCGCTGCCTTGACCATCAAGTCCCAGCACGATGTTCGACACTCGATCAAGCATGTAACGATCGTGCGTCACCAACACCAGAGATCCGCGGAACTCCAATAACCCTTGCTCCAGAATTTCCAGCGTTGGAATGTCGAGGTCGTTGGTGGGTTCGTCCAGCAGGAGAACGTCAGCCGGCTGCAGCATGAGCTGAGCGATCAGGACGCGGGCCCGTTCGCCTCCGGAAAGCCGCTCAACGGGCTGGCTGAGCTGCTCGCCGGTGAACAGGAATTTCGCGGCCCACGATGCCACGTGAATCACGCGATCCTGATAGACGACCGAATCTCCATCCGGAGCCAGTGCGCGGCGCAGAGTCATGTTGGTATCGAGCTGGCGGCTTTGGTCGAAATACACAATGCGCAACCACTCGGCGCGATGAATTTCTCCGCCGGCCGGTGTCCATTCACCGCGCAACAGGCGCAACAGGCTGGTTTTGCCGCTACCGTTGGGGCCAACTAATCCGACTCGCATGCCGGCGGTGATGATGAAGTTGAGCCGCTCGAACAGCGTTCGATTTCCGATCTCGCAAGTGACGTTCTGAAGTTCGATCAGGCGTTTGGTCTTGCGATCGCTGGCTGAGAAATCAATTTGTGCGTTCTCGCTGCGGGTCCGGTTGTTCAAGTCCGCAAGCTCACCCATGAGCTCTCCGGCTTTATCAATGCGAGCTTTGGACTTTCGCGTCCGCGCTTTCGCTCCACGCCGCAGCCACTCGATTTCGGAATGGACCAGATTTTCCAAAGCCTCCTGCCGCTTCGACTGGGCATGAAGGAATTCTTCTTTCTTTTCCAGGAACGCGCTGTAGTTGCCGCGCACCCGCAGCAACCCGTCGGGATATACACGGCTAAGCTCCGCCATTTCGTTGGCCACGTTCTCCAGAAAATAGCGGTCGTGACTTACCACCACGCAGGCGAAGGCTGCCTCCTCCAGTAAACCTTCGAGCCACTCAATTCCTGCGAGATCGAGGTGATTTGTAGGCTCATCGAGCAGAAGGACATCCGGTGCCTGCACCAGAGCCTGAACAATGGCGAGGCGCTTTTGCCAGCCCCCGGACAACGCGTCGGCTTCGGCTTCGAGGTCTTCAAACCCCGCGCGGCCCAGGGTCTCGGCAAAGTGGGCACCGTGTTCCGAATTGACGTTCTTCGAACTCTTGAGCGCCTTCTCGACCACGGACCGCACCGTGTCCCCGGCCTCAAATCGAGACTCCTGCTCCACGTAGCTGAGCCGCAGGCGCTTTCGACGAGCTACGTTTCCCTCGTCGGGATCTTCGCTCCCGGCCAGAATGCGGAGCAACGTGGATTTGCCAGAACCGTTTGGCCCAATTAACCCGATCCGATCGCCCTCTGAAACAGTGAAAGAGACGTCTTGAAAGAGCGGCTGAGCTCCAAAGGCCTTCGAGATTTTCTGAACATTGATGACCGGCGGCAACGGCGGTGGGCTCCAAGAATTCTTGCTCTAAGGTTATCAGCAAACATGTTGGGTTCATTCTAAAGCGACGTGAAACGTTCAATACGAACCGGTGCCTCCTGCCGTATATACGACTGACGACTCAGTGCTTTGGCACTAGAACACGAGGACGTACAGATGCGAAAACTCTACCTGCGACTTCTGGGATTGCTAGTCACAACTATATTGGTGACCCCAGCCGTCAACGCTGCACCCGGTTCGTCGTCAAATGTTGCAAACACCGCCTCGGGCGGAGGGCATTATCTGGTCGCAGGCTCGCTAGACGTGCAATTCGCCTTTTCGACAGTTCTGTATCAGGATGGCCACGCTGCCGGATCGTTTCACGATCGCACCAATGACGGGCTCGGCTTGGTCGATTTCGACGCGGACGTAACTTGTCTTGCGGTTGACAGCACTTTGGGCCGGGCTTGGATCGGCGGCGTCATCACTGCCAACCGCTCTACCAGTCCTGACTTCACGGACACGATCTATCAACCTGGCCACGATATCTGGTTCCGCGTCCTGGATTCAGGCCACGAGGGGAGTCAGCAAGACCGCAGAACGTTTGTGGGCTTCGTGGGAGCGTTTCCCAGTTCCGCCGCTTATTGCGAAGCTCGCCCCTGGACCCCAGACAACGCAAGGACCTGGCCTGTGACCGGCGGAAACATTACCGTGCAGTAGCGCGATGGGTGTGCGTCCGAGGTTTGGCTGTCTTCAAATTGCTGCGTTCTACGATTACGATAGAGTGCTGGAAAGGAAGGCGGATATGTCGCATGTCGTGAAGCACTCACTTGGGCAGCTCCTGATCCTCGCTTGCTGTGTCACAGCCGTCTCGGCAGCAAGTCCGGCAACCTCGGGATTTCAAAAGTTGAAGGGCCTGGCAGGTCACTGGGAAGGCAAAGACGATCAGGGAAAAGCCGTTAAGACGGAATTCAAGCTAGTCGCGGGCGGGACTGCCGTGCTAGAAACCCTCGCCGCCTCAGGCATGGCGGAAATGTTGACGGTTTACAGCATGGATGGGGAATCGATTCTCTTGACGCACTATTGTCCGACCAACAACCAACCGCGCATGCGTGCTGTCCCCCAGACGGGTGAGATCAAACAGCTGGTCTTTTCATTTCAAGATGCGGGGAACCTCCCGAATCCTGCCGTGGGCCATGAATACAAGCTGGTAATGGACTTTACCGACAACGGCCACCTGATCGAACGCTGGACCTGGCGTCGCGACGGTCACGACACCGACATGGTCTTCCATTTTGCTCGGAGAAGAGGAAAGCAGTGAGCTGTGCCAGGCGTGACTAAGACAATGAGTATTACCTCTCATCAACCTGGGTTCTCGTCGGAGGGCCGTCAGCTGGAAGATACGCAGCCTACCTCACAAGACCAACTTTGGATCATTTGTCCGAGGTGTGGCTGGCCAAAACCAACCGGGGTTGCCGGCACTCCGGATAATGTGCCCTATGGCCTACTCGAGCGCCGCCGACGGCGATGCGATCGTTGCCGAGTTCTCATCTCGTGGAGCGCAAAGTTCTGCGACACCCTTTCAGCATGGCTCTGCATTTCGCGCTTGCGCTAATCGGCGCTCTTCTCAGAGCAGCAATGCAGGCACTCATTGCGGTCTGATTCGAGAAGCAGCGCGATACGCCGCTGGAGTGATCCCGAACTGCCGCTTGAACCATCTAGTGAAGTGACTCTGGTCTGCGAATCCGGCCGCAGAGGCGATTTCCGCGAGAGACTCTTCATCGTTCCGCAAACGTTCGGCAGCCCATTCCAGACGTAATCGGCGGATGTATTGCGCGGCATTCACGCGATATAAACGGCGAAACTCGCGGTTGAAATGCTCAGGACTGACTCCGGCTATCTTCCCTAGCTCGCGCAGGGAGGGTCTTTCGAGGAATTGCGCATGCGCATAGTCAACTGTCCGCAATAGCCAGGCAGGGGCGGGTCCGTGGCTGACGCGCTGGGCGCGCGACGCCGCCACCAGCAGTTCCAGGCACAGACTCTCTACGGCCAGGGGCGTGAGGTCGTCCTGCCAGCAGAGTTCGTGCCGAAGTTGCTCCGCGATTTGCAACCCGGGAAAGCCGACTCTCGTCTGAAATGCAGTGGCTAGAAGAGACTTAAAGGGTTCGAGAACCTGCCAATAATTGAATCCCACTCTCCGGCCACTGTAATACCCAATACGGTGCGATCGTGAAAGTGTTTTCCGATGGTGTGTGCGGCCGGAAATAGAGCGTTGGTCACCAGGAATGGGCCGCATCCGATGGTGTCATATTTCGGACTTCCGAAAGATACGGGCACGGCGCTACTGCGCACAGCAGCCATTTGGCAGCAAGTCTAGATAGGTCCTGCGGAAGGCGTCAACCGCGTCTGCATTGCACTTTCGTCGGTCCCGCATTCGCGCATCGTGGTAGCCTGACGTGGGCACGAGGCGGAACCGTTGCCGGGATCCCTAGTGTGCCTGCTCAAAAACCCTGTATGTGGAAGAAGTCCAAAACTGTAGCCGGGCCTGTAACCCATTCCAAACAGGGCACTTCTGGGTCATCCCCCAGCCACGAAAACACGCAACTTTCTGAGCCTGACGGGGTTAACTCTGATGTGAGCAGCCTGGCCTTAGATCGCAGTTTGCTCGCCGCAGGTGTACATCCGCCCGACGGTGCGGCGGAAACCGCAAGCGGAATTTCCGACGCGGAAATGATGTTGCGGGTGAAGGCGGGCGACGATTCCGCTTTCGATTATCTGGTGCAAAAATATCGCCGTCCCATGATTGGCTTCATGTACCGGATGGCGCGCAACACCGCAGCGGCGGAAGATCTGGCGCAAGAAGTTTTTTTGCGGGTGTATCGCTCGCGCGCGAATTATGAGGCGAGCGCCAAGTTCAGCACATGGTTGTACCGGATCGCGACTAATCTGGGAGTGAATCATGCACGCGATACGCGGCATGAGCGTCCGGAAAACACGGTGCAACTGGACGAGCCGGATTCGGAGACGGGAACGACTCCGGACTTGGCCGACAAGGGGCTGAATGTTGAAGAAGTGATTGTGCGGCGGGAACGCCTGGCGGCTATCCGGCAAAAAGTTGAGGCGTTGCCGGAGAGACAAAAGTTGGCGGTGCTGATGCACAAGTATCAGGAAATGGATTACCGGCAGATTGCGGAAGTTTTGAAACTGAGCGAGTCGGCGACCAAGTCGTTATTGTTTCGTGCGTACGAGACTTTGCGAACGGAGTTAAAAGAGTTTGTATAGAATTCGCGGGCGCGAGCGCCCGCCCCATACGTCGGATGAAGGAAATGAATATGAAGTGCAATGAAATTAATGAACTGCTTCCGGACCTGGCCGCCGGACTGGCTTCAGCCACGCCCGAGGTCAACGATCATCTTCGTTCTTGCGCCGCTTGCACCGAGATGCTGGCGGAGTTCCGCAAGACTATGGCACTGCTCGACGAATGGCACGCGCCGGAGCCTTCGCCCTATTTTGACACTCGCCTGCGAGCGCGGTTGCGTGAGGAAGCTGCTAGACAATCGGCCGGATGGTGGGCGTGGGCACGGCGTCCGGCAATGGCACTTTCATTGGCGGTAGTGATGGTCGCGGGAGTGAGCCTGTATCGGATTGAGCAGAAGCGCGTGACTCCCGGCGTGAACCCTGTCCCCACGCTCGCTGATGTCCAGCCCGGCACAGCTGTAGGCGATTTGCAGACGCTGGATAAGAACCATGATGTGTTTGCCGATTCCGATCCAGACACGGAAGGTAGCTTGCTCGACGATCTACAGGTGCAGAACGCTGTGAGCGCAAATCCCTAAGTTTTGTGAGGATCGCTCGACTTCGGGAAAGCTTCAGGGAAGAAGGAAGAATGACCGCACGAGCACAGTTCAGAAAATGGATCGCCCGGGCCGGCGCAATGCTGGCGCTGGCGACTGTGCCCTTGTTCACCCTGACTTCGTCCGCCCAGAATCATCGGAACGCCACGCCGCCGCCAAATCGCCAAGTGCAGCAGCAACGAACGGAATCTCGCCAGCCGTCGCGTCCTGAACCCCAGGCTCGTCCGCAGTATCAATCTCGTCATGCGGAACCGCCGCGGGAGTATCGATCCACCACACCTTACCAGCCGCCCACAGAAGGTCATCATTCGGGCCAGTGGTTGAACCAACACCGCAATCAATCGCCAGACCAGCAACGGCAGGCGCTCCAGAACGACCAGAATTTTCGCCGCCTTCCGCCGGAGCGGCAGCAGAGATTCGAGCAGAGACTGCAGCGCTTCAACAGCATGCCTCCCGAACGTCAGGAACAGGTTCTGCGGCGTATGGAGACTTGGGAGCACCTAACGCCGCAGCAAAAAGATCAGTTCCGGGCGGCGGACTCCCAATTCAAAAGCTTGCCTCCTGATCGGCGCCAGGCGGTGAGGAATGCCATCGAGAGCCTGCGCGCCATGCCGCCGCAAGCCCGCCAGCGGGAGATCGAGTCCGGGCGCTTCAGCCAATTCTCGCCCCAGGAAAGACAAGTCCTGAATAACGCCGCGCAGTTACCGCTGGCGCCCGCCGAACCGGCGCCGCCAACCGAGCAGCCGCCAACCGGCCCTCAGCGTTACATCCCACGGCCACCTCGGTAATACGCTGCTGGGTAAATCAACGGCACCACTGGCTTACGCTCTCCGACCCCATCCCTTCATCTCTGCATTACAATTGCAGAAAGCTGCACCTAGGTCGTCGGGGCTCCAAATGGTGTCGAGCATTTGAAATGATTTCGAGTTTCTGAACAAGGAGCAGTGATCGCGATGCACGCTGCCAGCGCGTGGCCACATCTGAGCGTAGTCTCCGTCCTCGACATCCTGCTCGTGGCCTTCCTCATCTACGAATTCCTGGCGCAGATTCGCGGCACCCGCGCGGCGCTCATTCTGGTGGGCACATCGGTAGCTGCGCTGGTCTCTTATCTTTCACGCGTGCTCGGACTGACCACTCTGAACTGGCTCATTTCCAGAGTTGCTCCTTACGCAGCATTCGTTGTGATTGTGATTTTCGCGCCGGAAATCCGTGAGGCCCTCGCTCGATTGGGCAGGCGCATGACCCTGGCCAGTACTGCCGGCGCTGAGGCCGACGCCTACGACGATATTGTGATGGCGGCGAGTTTGTTTTCACAGAACCAGACCGGCGCACTGATCGTGATCGAGCGCGAAATTGGTCTGCGGACCTACGTAGAGAGCGGCGTCACCCTGGAAGCCCACCTTTCTTATGATTTGCTGGCCACCATTTTCCGCCCCAGCGCTCCGCTTCACGACGGGGCCGTAATCGTCCATGGCGACCGGATAGTGGCCGCCGCCTGCTTTCTGCCGCTTTCCATGAATCCGGTGCTTTCCACGCAGTTGGGAACGCGGCACCGGGCAGGCATCGGAATCACCGAGGAAACAGACGCCATCGCAATCATCGTCTCTGAAGAAACTGGCGGAATCAGCCTGGCAGTGGCGGGAACCATGGAACGCGACCTGACGGTGGAGCGGCTCCGCGAGCGCATGAGTAAACTGCTGCGCCGCTATGTACCTCCCACCCCTCTGCCCACCGCAATCGCAGATGGCCGGGGCATGGATGAGTCCGAAACCGAAATGCCGATGGGATCCTCGGATTCGCACTCGAAATCTGGAGGTGACAACAGATGAGCAGTTCAAAAGATTTCATCCGCCGCTATGTTATGCACAATGTGGGGCTGAAAATCCTTTCTCTTTTGCTGGCCATTGGATTGTGGTTTGCGATTGCCACCGGGAAGTTGCACTGGTAGCCAGCCCAATGACGTCACCAACCCGACAGCTTTTTGGAACCGATGGCATACGCGGCGTGGCTGGAGAATTCCCGCTCACCGCGGAGAGCACTTTCCTGATCGGTCGCGCCCTGGGCCACGACCTAGGACGCACTAATCCTCATCCGCGAGCGCTGATCGGTCAGGATACCCGCGAGTCGAGCCAATGGATCGCCGACCGCATCGCACTCGGGCTGGCGTCGCGAAATGTCGAAGTGCACAGCGCTGGCGTAATTACCACGCCGGGCGTGGCATACCTCGCGCGCTAGCGGAAGTTCGACGCTGGAGTGGTGATTTCCGCGTCGCACAATCCGTGGACCGACAATGGAATAAAGGTTTTCTCCGGTGACGGATTCAAGCTGCCGGATTCTCACGAGCTAGCGATTGAACAGGAAATCTTCTCACTGTTACAAACACGCGAGTCTCATCGAGAGCCGGATTCAAAACCGGCCCCAACGCTCCCGGGCGAGCATTCGCTGCGCACCGCCTACATCGAGTGGCTTGCGAAAAGCGTTTCGACCGATCTGAGCAAGTTGCGAGTGCTGGTGGATTGCGCCAACGGGGCAGCAACGGCGGAAGCACCGGAGCTGTTTCGCGCCTGCCGTATTCAGGCGACCTTTACCCACTCCTCGCCAGACGGGAAGAACATCAACGACGGTTGCGGAGCGCTGCATCCGGAGACGGTTGCGAAGAAGATAGCCGAGGCGAAAGAGACCTTCGATCTGGGGATAACCTTCGATGGCGATGCTGACCGCGCTCTTTTCAGCGACGCCACAGGCCGCGTGGTTAACGGAGACGCGGTGCTGTTATTGGCTGCGCGCGATATGCAGGCCCGCGGCGGGCTTCCCGGCTCGACCGTTGTAGCCACCACAATGTCGAACATGGGGCTAGAGATCGCCCTGCAAAGATCAGGTATCCGCATGTTGCGGGCGAACGTCGGCGACAAATATGTATTGGAAGAAATGATGAAAACCGGCGCTACGCTGGGCGGAGAGCAATCTGGCCACATCATTTTCCGCGATGGCGAAGCCACCACCGGCGACGGCCTGCTGACCGCGCTGCATGTGATGGAAGTTATGGCGCGCAGTGGAAAGTCGCTGGCCGACCTGATCGGCGACCTGAAAGTTTTCCCGCAAAGAATCCAGAATGTCCGCGTGCGCGAGAAGGTTCCCTTCGACCACGTTCCCGAAGTGAAGGCCGCAAGTGGGATTACTCCAAGTCCCTCCAGTTCTTCCCCACCCCAATCTCCACCATCAGCGGCACCGTAAGCAGATGCGCACTCTCCATCTGCTCGCGCACCAGGCTGCGCATTCCATCCATCTCAGATTCCGGCACTTCAAACACAAGTTCATCATGCACTTGCAACGTCATCCTCGATTTCAGCCCGCGTTCCAGAATCGCCGCATCAATCCGGATCATCGCAATCTTGATCAGGTCGGCCGCCGTCCCTTGCAGCGGCGTGTTCACCGCGGTCCGCTCCGCAAATCCGCGCAGGTTGAAATTTTTGCTGTTGATGTCGGGAATGGGGCGCATGCGTCCGAACAGCGTCTTCACTCGCCCATCGCGACGAGTTTCTTCCAGTGTGCGATCAATGAACGCCCGCACGCCGCGATATTTCTCGAAATAGGCCTCGATGAATTTCTTGGCATCAGTGGGCTCGATCCCGAGATTCTGCGACAGCCCAAACGCCGACAGGCCGTACACAATGCCAAAGTTCACCACCTTCGCCTGTCGCCGGTGGTCGGGCGTAACCATCAGCGGAGGCACTCCAAACACCTGCGAAGCGGTGAGCGTGTGAATATCGTCGCCGCGGCGGAAAGCCTCAACCAGCAACGGATCTTTCGAGTAGTGCGCCAGCAGACGCAACTCAATCTGCGAATAGTCCGCCGACAGCAGTAAATGCCCTGCCGCCGCTGTAAACGCTGCGCGAATCTCGCGTCCAACTTCAGTACGAACTGGAATATTTTGCAGGTTTGGATTCGCCGAGGAAAGCCTGCCCGTGGCGGTGCCGGTCTGATCAAACGTCGTGTGCAGCCGCCCAGTGGCAGGATTCAGCAAGGCCGGAA
>WNFI01065006.1_pt1 | contig 10665 bp, 12 predicted proteins | sample 5400471 | NCBI WGS metagenome assembly WNFI01 (sample SAMN13153348, study PRJNA577476) | soil metagenome | isolation source: 100 cm saprolite on Douglas fir-dominated hillslope | place: USA:California | collected 2013-09-17 | reverse complement strand
CGACCAGGGCCACCCCGCCCCGCGGCAGGCGGCGGGTGGCGGCCACGCCGGTCGCGGGATCGGGGATGAACTCGACGGGCGCGCCCAGCAGACGCTCGACGTCGCGCACGATCTGCCGCAGCGACAGCTTGGGATCCACGCCCGCGGGCCGGCCCAGGTGGGAGAGCAACACGACCCGAGCCCCGTGCTCGCGCAGATAGGTGATCGTGGGGAGCGCGGCCCGGATGCGCGTGTCGTCGGCGACGCCACCCCCCGCGAGCGGGACGTTGAAGTCCACGCGCACGAGCGCGCGCCGGCCATCCAGCGCGGCGGGCGGCAAATCGCGCAGGCTGCGCTTGCTCACTTGGCGGCGAGGTAGGCCAGGAGGTCGACGCAGCGCGCGGAGTAGCCCATCTCGTTGTCGTACCACGACGAGACGTGGACGAACGTGCCGTCGATCACGGTCGTCGAGAGGGCGTCCACCACACTGGAGTGGAGGTTGCCGATGTAGTCGACCGAGACGAGCGGCTCATCACTGATCGCGAGAATGCCCTTGAGGGTCGAGCCCGCCGCCTTGCGGAACGCGCTGTTCACCTCGTCGCTGGTGGCGCGCTTCTCGACCTCGGCCGCGAGCTCTACGATCGAGACGTCGGGCGTGGGAACGCGCAGGGAGATCCCGTCGATCTTGCCCTGCACCTCGGGAATGACGAGGCCCGTCGCTTTCGCGGCCCCGGTGGTCGTGGGGATGATGCTCAGCGCCGCGGCTCGGGCGCGGCGCAGGTCTTTGTGCGGCAGATCGAGAATCTGCTGATCGTTGGTGTAGCTGTGCACGGTCGTCATGAAACCGTGCTTGAACCCGAACGTGTCGAGGACGACCTTGACCACCGGGACGAGGCAGTTCGTCGTGCAGGAGGCGTTGGAGAGGACGTGATGCCGCGCCGGATCGTAGCGCAGGTGATTCACTCCCATGACGATCGTGATGTCCTCGCCCTTGGCTGGGGCTGAGATCACGACCTTGCGCGCCCCGGCGGCGAGGTGCTTGTCGGCATCCGGGCGATTGGTGAAGCGCCCCGTGCTCTCGAGCACGAGCTCCACTCCGAGGGCCTTCCAGGGGAGCTTCTCGGGCTCCTTGATGGCCGACACCTTTGAGGAGATGGGCCAGCGTCTTGGTGTCGGTGATGTCGTTTACCGCCACGAACTCGAGCGCCTGCTGCCGCTGTAACACCGCGGCGCGGAGCACGTTGCGACCGATTCGCCCGAATCCGTTAATGCCTACACGCACGGCCATCGCTCTCCCCTCTCCTCTAGATGATGTCGCGATCCCCTGCCCGGCGCGCGCTTAGCGCGAGCGCGCTGCCCACGGGCGCGCACGCTGCGCGCCCGCGCCTGCCACAATCGCCCGCCTCGCTCCCGCTGTCAAACGCGGATGCGCCGGCGGGTCTATGCCCCGAGCGCGCGGTTCACGGCCGCGCGCATCACGTCGAGCGGCGGCGCGTGATCGGGAAAGAACCGACCGAACGCGGCCGCTCCCTGGCGCACCAGCACCTCGCGCCCGTCCTCGGCTGGCACGCCGGCGGCGCGGAGCGCCCGCACCCAGCGCGTGGCGCTGGGGGCGTACACCAAGTCCAGCGCGGCGCGCAACCGGCGCGAGCGCCCGGGGTCGAGCGGCAAGGGATCGGCCTCCTTGAGCCCCAGCGGCGTGGCGTTGATCGCCACATCGGGCTCCAGTGCGCCGCGCGCCGGCGCGGCCCGCACGCCGCGCGTGTGGGCCCACTCGACGAAGGCGTGCGCCCGGCCGGCGTCGCGCGATAAGACGTGCAGCTCGGCCCCCGCCTCCGCCGCGGCCACCGCGACGGCCCGGGCCGAGCCGCCGGTTCCGACCACCAGCCAGCTGCCCCCGCCGTCGGCCCCGAGTTGGCGCAGCGCGCCCAGGATGCCGGCGACGTCGGTATTGTCGCCCACCAACGCGCCGCCTTCGGCCCAGAAGGTATTGCACGCCCCCACGCGGGCGCACAGGTCCGTTTTGCGCGCGAGACAGCGCTCCGCCGCCTCCTTGTGCGGCACCGTCACGTTCCCCGCGCCACCCGCGGCGGCGAGGGCGGAGAGCACCGTGGCGAGTGCCGGCACCGGCGTGCGGAGCGCGACATACACGGCATCCACACCGAGGGCGCGGAGCGCGGCGTTCTGCATCACGGGGGAAAGCGAATGGGCGACCGGGTCACCGATGACCGCCAGCAGGCGCGTGTTAGCGCTGACTTCCACTCGCGAACTCTTTGACGATGCGATCGACGGCGGCCTGCAGCAGCCCCTCGAGCTCGGAACAGGTGTCGCGGTAGACCTCGAGCTCGCCCCCGAACGGATCGCTCACCTCCGCATCGTCTCCGTCGCGGCCCGCGTACTCACCCAGCACGAAGACATGGCCTTCGCCACCCAACTCGTCCACGCGGGCCCGGTGGTGGCGCGCCATGGTGAGGACCAGGTCCGCGGCGTCGACCAGCTCGCGCGTGAGCAACCGCGCCCGGTGGCCCGACAGATCGAGCCCGCGCTCGAGCCCGACGAGATACGCGCCCTCCGACGCCGGCGCGCCGTCCCAGGCCCCCGTGCCCGCGGACGAGACGGCGATCCCCTCGATCCCGCGCTCGGCGAGCGCACGCTCGAGCAGCGCCGCCGCGAGCGGGCTGCGGCAGATGTTCCCGGTGCACACCAGCAGAATGCGTTTTGTGATCGCGTCCTCGTTCACGGAGCGAGCTGACCCGCGGCGCGCCGCAACTCGGCGAGCGTGAGCGCTCCCTCCCGGATCAAGCGGGGCGCCGGTCGCGTGCAGTCGACCACCGTGGACGACGGCGAGTTCCCCAGCACCCCGCCGTCGAGCACCACCAACGTCCCCGCTTCGACCGCGGGCGCGAAGTCGCGCACGATCGCCTCCGCGCCTGGAGCCGGCGGGCTCCCAGGCAAGTTAGCCGATGTGGACGTCAGTGGCTCCCCCAGGGCCCCCACCAGCCGGGCCATCCCCGGATGCGACGTCCAGCGCACGGCGATCCCTCCCTCCGGTCCCCGCAGCGCGTCGGGCAGTCGGCCACTCCCGCCCGGAAGCACCAGGGTGAGCGGGCCCGGCCAGAAGGCGCGCGCCAACGCGCTCGCGGCCGCGTTGAAGGCGAGCCCTTGGGCCTCGGCCATGGCGCGGTCGGCCACGAGCAGCAGGAACGGCTTGTCCGGCCGGCGGCCCTTGAGGCGCGCCAGCGCGCGCACCTCGGGCCCCCGCGCCCGCGCTCCGAGCCCGTACACGGTCTCGGTCGGATAGGCGAGCAGCCCCCCGGCAGCGAGATGCGCCAAGGCCTGAGGCAGCGCCGCCGTCACGTCGGCGTCGCCCTGGAACCGGAGCGGCTTCACTGGAGTTCACGCGCCAATGCCTCGGCGAGCCGGAAGTCGTCGGCGGTCGTCACCTTGAGATTGTGCGGCGAGTCGGGCACGACCTCGACCGGGAGGCCGGCGCGCTCGCACAGCTCGGCGTCATCGGTCGGCGCGGCGTCGCCGTTGGCGAGCCCGGCGTAGGCGCGTTCCAGCATCGCCCGCGGGAACCCTTGCGGCGTCTGCGCGCGCCACAAGCGCTCGCGCGCGAGGCTGCCGGTGATGCGGCGCGCGGTTACGGCCTTCACCGTATCCGTAACGGGAACGGCGGCCACCGCGCCCACGCCGGCGCGCGCCCGCGCGATCACGCCGTCGATGGTCTCGCGACTCACGAACGGCCGCGCCCCGTCGTGCACCAGCACGATGGCGACGGGGCCGCCGAGCGCGTCGAGGCCGGCCCGCACCGAGTCGGCCCGGGTGCGCCCCCCCGCCACCACCCGGAGCCGCTCACCCACGAGCTTGCCGAGCCAGTCCGGGGGATGCGTCGCGTGCCCCGGCGGCAGGGTGACGACCACCTGGTCCACCTGGGGATGGGACAGAAAGGGTCGCAGCGCCCGCAACAGCATCGGGACGCCGTGAATGGGGCGGAATTGCTTGGGCTCTCCGGGACCGGCGCGCACACCCGCCCCCGCCGCCACGATCACGACGGCGACGTCAGGCGGCGAGCCGTCGCGCGAGATCACCGATGCCGTCCATGCCGACTACCTCGAGCCCGGCGAGGCTCACGCGTGAGCGCGCCGACACGAACACCCGGCGGAACCCCTGGCGCACGGCTTCGCCCAGCCGCCGCTCGACCCCCGCCACGGGACGGATCTCCCCGCCGAGGCCCACCTCGCCGAGGAACACGGCGTCGGGTGGCAAGGGGCGATCGTGCACGCTCGAGACCAGCGCCGCCATGATCGCGAGATCGGTCGACGGCTCGACCAGCCGCACCCCGCCCGTGACGTTCACGAACACGTCCAGCGCGTCGAACGGCAGGCCGCCGCGGCGCTCGAGCACCGCGAGCAGGACCGCGAGCCGGCGGTGGTCGAGCCCGGTCGCGACGCGTTGGGGCGTGCCGTAGCCCGAACGGGCGGCGAGCGCTTGGATTTCGACCAGGAGCGGGCGCGTCCCTTCCATCAGCGCCGTCACCGCGGAGCCCGACACGCCGGTGGCGCGGCCGGCGAGGAACGCCGCCGCGGGATCGGCGACCGGCTCGAGGCCGGCACCCGTCATCGCGAAGACGCCGATCTCGTCCACCGAGCCGAAGCGGTTCTTGACCGCCCGCAGGATGCGGTGATCGAGCGTGCGCTCGCCCTCGAAGTAGAGGACCGTGTCCACGATGTGCTCGAGCGTCTTGGGCCCGGCGATGCCGCCGCCCTTGGTGACGTGCCCGACCAAGAGGACCGCGGGGCCCGCCTCCTTCGCGAACCGCATGAGCCGCGCCGCACATTCCCGCACCTGCCCCACGTTCCCCGGGGCGCCTTCCAGCTCCCCCGTGTACGTGGTCTGGATCGAGTCCACGAACACGACGCGCGCCCCGATGGCCTGGGCATGCGGGATGATGTCCTCGAGCCGCGTTTCGCCGAGCACGTGGACGCGACCGGCGTCGACGGCGAGCCGGTCGGCGCGCAGGCGGATCTGGTCGGGGGATTCCTCACCCGACACGTACAACGTCGGCACGCCGGCCTGCTCGAGACGCGCCGCGCACTGGAGCAAGAGGGTCGATTTCCCGATCCCGGGCTCCCCCCCGACCAGCGTCACCGAGCCCGGCACGATGCCGCCGCCCAGCACGAAGTCGAACTCCGCGAGCCCGGTGCGCCAGCGCTCGGCTCCCCCGGCGCTCACGTCGGCGAGGCGCACCGGCGGCGGCCCTGCGGGGAGGCCGGCCCGCGAGCGGCGCTGCGCGCGCCCCGGCGCGTGGCGTCCCAGCGGCTCCTCAGCCAGGGTGTTCCACGCCCCACACGCCTCGCAGCGCCCCGCCCACTTCGGCTGCTCCGCCCCGCAGTCGGTGCAGCGAAACACCGAGTGGGCCTTAGCCACGTCCCGCCTCGGCCGGCGCCTCGCGCGGCGAGAAGTTGTCGAACCGCGTGTATTCCTTCTTGAAGAACAGCTTCACCGTCCCGGTAGGGCCGTTGCGCTGCTTGCCGACGCTCAGCTCGGCGAGCCCTTCGATGTTTTCGTTGGTCTTCGGGTCGACGGGGCCATCGTAGAACTCCTGCCGGTAGATGAAGCACACGACGTCGGCGTCCTGTTCGATCGCACCCGATTCCCGCAGGTCCGAGAGCTGGGGCCGGCGGTGTTCGCCGCCGCGCTGCTCGGGGGCGCGGGACAGCTGCGACAGCGCGACCACGGGGACGTCGAGCTCCTTGGCCAGCGCCTTGAGCGAGCGGGAGATGAAGGAGATCTCCTGTTGGCGGTTCTCGACGCTCGTCGGACCCTGCATCATTTGGAGGTAGTCGACGACCACCATGCTGATGTCGTGCTCGGCCTTGAGGCGGCGCGCCTTGGACCGCATGGCGAGCGGCGTGAGCATGGCCGAGTCGTCGATCCAGATGGGTGCGGTCCCGAGCAGCCCGGCGGCCCGCGCCAACTTCGGATAGTCGTCGTCGCGCAGCTGACCCCGGCGCAGGCGCTGCGCGTCGCCCAGGCCCTCTGAGCAGAGCAGCCGCTGCACCAGCTGCTCCTTCGACATCTCGAGCGAGAAGACCGCGACCCCGACCGCATGCTCGATGGCCGCGTGCTGCACGATGTTCAACGCGAACGCGGTCTTCCCCATCGAGGGACGGGCCGCGATGATCACGAGGTCGCCGCGCTGCAACCCCGCCGTGAGGCGGTCGAGATCCACGAACCCCGTCGCCACGCCGGTGAGCGCGCCGTGGCTCGTGTGGAGCTGCTCGATCCGCTCCATCGTCGGCCAGATCAGCTCCTTCAGCCGGACGAACTCTTCCGAACGCCGCAGCTGCGCCACCTGGAACACGCGGTGCTCGGCGTTGTCGAGCACCTCGGCGGACGTGCCACGACCCTCGTACGCATCCTGGATGATCGACGTGGCGGCCTCGATCAGCCGCCGCAACACGGCCTTGTCACGCACGATGCGGGCGTGGTAGTCGACGTTCGCCGCCGTCGGCACTACGTCGATCAGGCCGCCCAAGTACTCCATCCCACCGGCCCGGTCGAGGTCACCGCGGCGCAGCAGCTCATCGCGCAGCGTCACGGGGTCGATCACATCGCCCCGCTCGGTGAGGGCGACCATGGCGCGGAACAGGAGGCGATGGCCCTCGCGGTAGAACATCGTGTCGTCGAGGATCTCGGCGGCCTTCAGGGCCGCGTCTTGATCGAGCAGCATCGCGCCGAGCACCGCCTGCTCGGCCTCGTTGCTCCACGGAATCTGGCGGCCGGCGAGCTCGCGCTCAGCCGATAAGACGGCGGGCGATGCGGACGTCATCCCAGGTCGGTTTCTTCCAGTTGGGGTTCCGGAGCAGGGCGGCCGGATGGTAGGTAACGATAACCGGGATGCCGCGGAACCGGTGGATCTGATTTCTCAGGGCGCCGAGTGATTGCTTGGTGTTGAGCAGCGTCTGGGCGGCGGTGCCGCCCATGGCGAGAATCACGGCCGGCTTCACGAGGTCGATCTGGCGCACGAGATACGGCAAGCAGGCGGCGATCTCGTCGTACTGCGGCACGCGGTTCTCGGGCGGCCGGCACTTCACCACGTTGCAGATGAACACGCGCTCGCGCGGCAGCTCGATCGCGGCGAGAATTTTGGTGAGGAGCTCCCCCGCCTGCCCCACGAACGGTCGGCCGGTCTGGTCTTCGACGCGGCCCGGACCCTCGCCCACCACCACGAGGCGCGCATCCGCCGCCCCCTCGCCGGGGACGGTATGGCTGCGCCCTTCACACAGCCGGCACTTGGGGCGGGACGGCGACGGGGCCCGGCCGATCGCCCGTGGGCGGGGCCACGGCGACGCGCGCCCGCGGAACGAGCGCCTCCGGCAAGATGACCGGATCGCCCCCCAAGAGCCGCTGCTGTTCCAAAAACTGGCGCGCCAGTGCCCGCCCGTCGCTCACGTCAACGCTTGCTCCACCGCGTCGAGGATCTTTTCGGCCACGTCGCGCTTGGGGAGCAGCGGCAGCACGATCGGCGCGCCGCTCTTCCCGATGATCGTGACGCGATTCGTGGTTACTTCGAACCCCGCGCCGGGCTCGAGCGCGTCGTTCAAGATAACGAAGTCGAGGGCTTTAGTCTGCAGTTTTTTGCGGGCCTTCGCAACGCCGTCGCCCCCGGTCTCGAGGGCGAACCCCACGACGACGCAGCGGGCCGGCGCCTTGAGCGCGCCCAGAATATCGGGCGTGGCTTCGAGCTCGAGCGTGAGGGCACCGTCGGCGCGCGGACGCTTCGCCGCCGCCCGCTGGGCGGGGCGATAATCGGCGGGCGCGGCCGCCATCAGCAGGAGGGCGGCGTGCTTCACGAGCCCGGCGACCGCGCGCTGCATCTCGGCCGTCGTCTCCACGCGGTGCGTCGTCGCGCCGACCGGCAGCGGCAGGTCCGACGGTCCGGTGACGAGCACGACCTCCGCGCCGCGCGCGTACGCGGCCTCGGCGAGGGCGTACCCCATGCGCCCGCTCGAGGGGTTGGTGACGACGCGGACCGGATCGAGGTGCTCGCGCGTGGGCCCGGCGGTGACTAGGACTTGCTTCCCGTGCCACGGGGCGCGCCCCAGCACGAGGCGCGTCGCCGCGGCGAGAATGGCCTCGGGCTCGCTCATCCGGCCGGGACGCTCGCTCGGCCCTTCGGCGAGCGGGCCCGCGTCCGGCCCCATGAAGCGCCAGCCGCGCGCCGCGGGCCAGCCCTTGGGCGGCGCGGGCCAGGAGATGGGCGGTGGCGGGCGCGACGATCACGAGCTCCGTCGCGTGCGCGAGCCCGATGTGCGCGAGCGCCCGATCCGGCTCCCACAGGGAGGTGAGGACCGGGCGCCCGCTGAGCGCCTCGAACGTGACCGGCCGCACGAACTCCGCGGCGGATGCGGTGAGCACGACGTCCACCACCGCTCCGTCCTCGGTGAGCCGCCGGGCGAGGGTGCAGCTCTTGTAGCAGGCGATCCCGCCCGACACGCCGAGGACGACGTGGCGGCCGGCGAACGGCATCAGCCTTCCTGGCGCCGCCGCCGGACCAGCTTGTAGGTGAGCCGGCCGCGCACCAGCTCGTCGAACGCCCGCGTCGTGAGCTTCTCCTCGAAGTCCACCGAGCGGTCGCGCGGGAACTCGTTGACGAACCGGGCGAACTTGGCCGCGACCAGGACGCCGAGATACTTGTTCTGCGTCTGACTCGCGACTTCACTCGGGGTGATGATCCGCATTACCCACTCCTTTTGGCTGTCGGTTTCAAGGTGGCCGCCGCCGCTTCCAGCTCGGCGACGAACTGCGCCAGCCGGTCACTGAGCGCCGCGGCTTGCGGCTCCCGGTGCTCCCCATGATCCACGATCTCCGCCACGCGCGCCACGGTGGCGTCGAGATCATCGTTGATGACGACGTGATCGAACACCTTTCCCTCGCGCAGGTCGTCGCGCGCCGCCGCTACCTCGCCCACGGCAATCACGAGCCGCTCGCGCATCTCCCGCTCCGACTCCGTGCGCCGCCGCCGCAGGCGATCGATCAGGACCCCGGGCGAGGGCGGAATCACGAAGATGCCGATCGACGCGGGCCGGGGATACGCCCGGCGGACGTGCCGGGCCCCCTGCACCTCGATGTCCAGGAGGACGTGCCGCCCGGTCGCGAGCACACGCTCCACCTCGGTCCGGAGCGTGCCGTAGCGCTCCTGGGCGTACTCTTGCGACTCGAGGAACTCGCCCGCGCGCACCCGGCGCTCGAACTCGGCGCGCGTCAGGAAGTGATAGGCTTCCCCGTCCCGCTCTCCGGGCCTGGGCCTGCGCGTGGTCGCCGACACCGAGTAGCCGAACCGCTCGGGCCGCCGCCGCACCAGCTCCCGCGCGATGGTCGTCTTGCCCCCCCCGGAGGGGGCGGCCAGCACCACGACGCACGGCGTCACTCGAGGTTCTCGAGCTGCTCGCGAAACTTCTCGAGCTCGCCTTTCATGGCGATCACCGTCTGCGCGATCGCCGCGTCATTGGCCTTCGAGCCGATCGTATTCACTTCGCGCAACAGCTCCTGCGCCAGGAAGCCGAGCTGCTTGCCCACCGCGCCGTCTTGGCCGAGCGCCTCGCGACACGCGGCGAGATGCGTGCGCAGGCGGACCAGCTCCTCCGTGATGTCGACCCGGTCTGCCAGCAGCGCGACCTCCAGGGCCAGACGCTGCTCATCGACGGCGACGCCGGCCGCGAGCTCCGCTACCGCGCGCTTCAGGCGCGCGAGCTCGGCCGTGAGCCGCTCCGGCGCGCGCCGCTCGATCGCCGCGGCCCCTGCCGCCAAGGCGTCGAGCCGGCCTTGCAGCTCGGTCGCGAGCACCGCGCCCTCGCGCGCCCGCATCTGGATGAGCGCCTGCGCGGCTTGCGCCACGATCCCCTCCACCTCGGCCCACTCGGCGGTCGCGCCATCGCGCTCGAACGCCAGCACGTCGGGATGGCGCGCCACGAACGCCAGATCCACCGTGCCCTTGAGCTTCAGCCGCTTCTTGAGCTCCTGGGCTGCCGCCACCACCTGGCGCGCCCGCACGAGGTCGAGCGACAGCGCCGCTTCGGTCGCGGGCGGCTCGAGCCAGCGGGCCGAGACGACGACGTGGCCCCGCTCGATGAGCTGGCGCAACCGCTCGCGCACCTGATTCTCGATGCTCGCGAGCTCCGACGGCAGCTTGAGCTGCGGGTTGAAATAGCGGTGATTCACCGAGCGGATCTCGATCGCGAGCCGCCCGCCGAGCACCTGACCTTCCGCCGAGCCGTAACCCGTCATGCTTCGCGGCACAGACTTTAACTATAACCCGGAGAATGACTTAAGGTCAACCCGCCGACCCAGAGCGGCGCGGGTCAGCGCACATCGGTGAGAACGCCAGGATCCGCCGCCGGAGCCGCTTCCTCGAGGCTCGGACGATAGCGCCCAGACTGTTGGCATGCCTCCTGGGGGGATGGTCGCGACATCTCGCCAATCGCCCTTGAGCGGCCGGGCGACGCAAGGGTCGCGTCTATTTGCACACGCTGCGTCCGACGATCGCCCGGTAGGTTCCTCGCTTGTCGTAGCGGGGCAGGTCGGCAACCTGCAACAGGCTCGCGTGCTCGAGCGAGCCGGCGAGGTGCGGCACGGCCGCCAGTCCGGCGTCGCCCACCGCCAACCGGATCACCAACCGAT
>WNFI01706773.1_pt1 | contig 10666 bp, 10 predicted proteins | sample 5400471 | NCBI WGS metagenome assembly WNFI01 (sample SAMN13153348, study PRJNA577476) | soil metagenome | isolation source: 100 cm saprolite on Douglas fir-dominated hillslope | place: USA:California | collected 2013-09-17 | reverse complement strand
AAGGAGTTCCTGGCCCGCAAGGCGTACCTCTACCCGCCCGGCCCGTCGCTGCGGCTGGTCACCGACGTGGTCGAGTTCAGCTCCCGCGAGCTGCCGCGGCTGCACCCGATCTCCGTCACCGGTTACCACGCACGGGAGGCCGGCTGCGACGCGGTGCAGGAACTGGCCCTGACCATGGCCTCGGCGATCGCCTACTGCCAGGCCTTCACCGCCCGGGGCCTCGGCTTCGAGGATTTCGCGCCGCGGCTGTCGTTTCACTTCGCCACCACCCTTGACCTGTTCGAGGAGGTGGCCAAGCTGCGGGCGGCCCGGCGGATCTGGCACCGGGTGGCCACGGAGCGGTTCGGCGCCACGTCGCCCGCGGCGGCCCGGCTGCGCCTGTTTTCCGGCAACTCGGGCACCACCCTGACCGCCCAGCAGCCGCTGAACAACGTGATCCGGTCCACCCTGCAGTGCCTGGGCGCGGTGCTCGGCGGGGCCCAGTCCATCCACGTCATGGGCTACGACGAGGCCTACGAGATCCCGAGCGAAGAGGCCGTAACGCTCTCGCTGCGGACCCAGCAGATCATCGCGCTGGAATCCGGCGTTACCCGCACCGTCGATCCGCTGGCCGGCTCCTACTACGTGGAGCGGCTGACCGACGAGCTCGAGGCCAGGGCCACGGCTGTGATCGCGGACCTCGACGACCTCGGCGGCGCGGTGGCCGCGATCGAGGCCGGCATCCCGCAACGCTGGATCGCCGAGTCCGCCTACCGGGCCGAGCAGGAACTGGCCAGCGGCGAGCGGCCGAAGGTCGGCGTGAACGTCTACGCCGACCCCGCGGCCGGGCAGGCTTCCCCCGCCGCTTCCCCCGTGGCGGCCGGGGACCCCCCACCCCCGTTCGAGGTGGACCCGCTCGTCGGCGAGCGCCAGGCCGCGCGGACCCGGGCCAGGATCGCCGCCCGGGACCGGCGACAGCACGCCGACGCGCTGTCCCGGCTCGTCGGCGACATACGAGACGGCCGTAACGTCATGCCCGCCCTGATCGACGCGGCCCGGGCGGGCGCCACGGTCGGCGAGATGGCCGGCGTCTTCCGGGACGAGTTCGGCGAGTTCACCGAGCCGGCGCCGTGGTAGCCCAGCCGCTGCGCGGCGTCCGCGTGGCCGATCTCACCCGGTACGTGGCCGGATCGCAGGCCACCATGTGGCTCACCGCGCTCGGCGCCGAGGTCGTGAAGATCGAGCCGCCCGCCGGGGATCCGTACCGCGCCCAGGGCACCGAGCGCGCTGGCCGCCAGTCCGTGCTGTTCATGGCGCTGAACGCGGGCAAGCGCAGCCTCGCGGTCGACTTCCGGGACCCGGCCGGGCGCGAGGTGGTCCACCGGCTGCTCGGCCGATGCGACCTGTTCGTCGAGAACGCCCGCCCGGGCAGCCTGGCCGCGCACGGCCTGGACTGGGAGACGGTGCACCGGCGGTTCCCGCGGATCGTCTACGGGTCGATCTCCGGCTACGGCGACGTCGGCCCCGAGGCCGGGCGCGGCGGCTTCGACCTGATCCTGCAGGCCGAGAGCGGCCTGATGAGCGTCACCGGCAGCCCGGGGTCGGGCCCGGTCAAGGTCGGCGCCCCGGTCCTCGACGTCGGCGCCGGGCTGAGCTGCGCCCTCGGCCTGCTCGCCGGCTACATCGAGCGGCTGCGCACCGGGACCGGGAGCCTGGTGTCGGCCTCGCTGCTCGAGTTCGGGCTGGCGAGTCTCGGGACGCTGCTGCCCGGCGTAGCGGTGTCCGGCCGCGAGCCCGGCCTGCTCGGTACCCACTCGCCGCTGTTCGCGCCCTACGGCGGCTTCCGGACTGAGGACGGCTGGCTGGTCATGGCCGGAGCCGGGTCGGAACAGATGTGGCAGCGAGCGTGCGCCGCGCTGGACCTGGCGGACCTGGCGGGCGATCCGCGGTTCGCCGACGGCGCGGCCCGGGTGGCTCACCGCCGCGAGCTGACCTCGTGCATCGAGGGCGTGCTGACCGGGCAGCCAACCGGGCACTGGCTGGGCAAGCTGGAGGCGGCCGGGGTGCCCGCGGCGGAGGTGCGCGGGCTGGCCGGCGTGCTCGGGTGGTCGCAGGCGGCCGCCCTGGGCAGCCTGCAGGCGCTGCCCGGCGGCGGGGGCACGCACCAGGTCGTCGGGCCGCCGTTCCGGCTCGACCGGACGGTGCTCGCGTACCCCGGGCCGGCGCCGGCGCTGGGCCGCGACACCCGGGGCGTGCTCGCCGACCTCGGCTACCCGCCGGACGAGATCGCCCGGCTGCAGCAGGCGGGCGTGGTGGTCGCCGCATGACACCCCCAGACCAATTCATAACGGCGCGGGGCGCCGCGGCCGAGCTGGCCGGGATATCGCAGCTCGGCGCCGGTCCGAGGTGCGCCGCCGATACCGTTACCGGCTGGGAGCTGGGCGCAGGGGAGGGCGAGAGCGCGTGACCAGTTCAAACTATGGCGTCGCCCTGCAGGGCATCGATCCGCCCGCCGACTTCACGGCCATGGTCGCGGAGATCGAGTCGCTGGGCTTCGGCCATCTCTGGGTAACCGACTCCTCGCTGCACGCCCGCAACAGTTACATCTACCTGGCCCTGGCCGCCGTCAGCAGCTCCCGGCTCCGGCTCGGCACCGCGGTCACCAACCCGGTTACCCGGCACCCGGCGATCACCGCGGCGGCCGCGGCCACGCTGGACGAGCTATCGGCCGGCCGGGCCATCCTCGGCATCGGCGCGGGTGACCGCCCCCTGCTCGCCCTCGGCCGCAGGCCCTGCTCTCCGGCCGGCCTGGCGGACGCCATCGAGGCGATCCGCGCCCTGTGGTCCGGGGACGAGGTCACGCTCACGGCGCCCGGCTTCGCCCTTGACCACGCCAGGCTCCGCTTCGGCGCCCGGCCCGGGCTGCCGATCTTCGTCTCGGCCAGCGGGCCGAAGACCCTGGAGCTGGCGGGCGGCCTGGCCGACGGCGTGATCTTGCTGGTCGGCCTGTTCCCCGACGCGGTGACCTGGGCGCTGGAGCACATAGACCGCGGCGCGAGCGCCGCCGGCCGGCCGCGACCACATACGGCGCTGTTCGCCTACGGCGCGATCAGCGACGACTCCCGCGCCGCGCTGGCGGCCGCCCGCTCGATCGCTGCCTGGTTCCCGCAGACCGCGCCTCACCTGTGCGAGCTGGCGGGCCTGCCCGCCGACGTCGCCGGGGCGGTCCGGGCCAGCTACGCCGGGGGCGAGTTCCAGGAGGCATCCAGCGCCGCCCGGCTGCTGCCGGACGGCTTCGTCCGGCGGATGGCCCTGGCCGGGGACGCCCACGAGGCAGCCGAGCGGATCCGCGGCGTTCTGCGCGCGGGCGTGGACTCGGTGCACGTGTTCCCGCTCGGCCCCGACCGCATGGCCACCGTCCGCGCGTTCGCCGACATGATGAACGCCACTACCAAGGAGAGGGAGGGAAGCGGCGCCTCGTCGCCGGCCTGAACGCCCGGTTCTCCGCGCCGCGAACCACATGACCCGCCCCGCCGCCAGCCGTCGCAGCCACGCTGACGTGCCGTCCATGTTCGGCGAGCTCTCCGAGCGCCGGACGATGACCGACGCCGTCTACGACCAGCTCAAGACCGCGATCGTGGAGTTGCGGATCCCGCCGGGCGAGCCGCTGCGCGAGGCTGACATCGCCCAGGGCCTGAGCGTCAGCAAGACGCCGGTCCGGGAGGCCCTGGCCCGCCTCGAGCAGGACGGCCTGGTGGAGCTGAACTCGTTCCGGAGTGCGGTCGTCACCGAGTACACCGCCCGCGACCTGCAGGAGATCTACGAGCTCCGCGAGATCATCGAGGTGGCGGCCGCGCGGTCGGCGGCCGAGTCCATGAGCAACCATGAGCTGGCCGATCTCGGCCGCATCGCCCGCGAGTGCGTGCGCCTGAGCGACGATGACGGGGGCCCCGAGCTGGTCCCGCTGATCTCCGAGTTCGACACCGTGCTCTTCGAGGAGGTCCAGAACCGGCGCATCCGGGCCATACTGGCCAACCTGGCGGCCCACCTGACCCGCATCGGCCTGCTGACCGCCGGGATTCCCGGCCGGAACGCCGCGTCGGTCCGGGAGCACGCGCAGATCTTCGAGGCCATCGAGCGCCGTGACCCGGAGGCCGCCGAACGGTTCATGCGCCAGCACATCCGCAGCGTGCGCGACGACCAGCTGCGCGCTCTGCCCGGCCCGGAGCGCGCGCGGTGACCTCCGGCCTGGCGACCACCGGGCCGGCCACCGCGTCGGCCGCGCTGCGCGCCGCGGGCCGCGACGCGTGGACCGCCGCGGTCAACCACCCGATGGTCGCGTCGATCGCCGCCGGGACGCTGCCGCACCCGACATTCCGCGGCTACTTCCAGCAGAACGTCCGCTACCTGGAGGACTACGCGCGCGATCGCGCTGACCACGGCGCGAGCACCGGACAGGCCGGCCCTTGACGTCCTGTCCAGGTTCCTGCGGCTCGCCCGGCCGACTCCCGGCAGTGGTACCGGCTGTCCGAGGCGTTCAGCATCTCGGTCCGCTACGAGGGCGAGTTCTGGGAAATGGCGCTGACGGCGATCTGACCGGCCGGTCGCGCCAGGAGCGCAGAAAGAGAGGCAGGGACCGATGCGAGCGATCCAGGTCCAGCAGGACCTCACCGTGCGCCCCAGCGAGATCGAGACACCGCGCCCCGGCCCGGGCGAGGCACTGGTCCGGATTCACGCGGCGGGCGTCTGCGGAACGGATCTGCACATCGTGGACGGGATGATCAAGCCGGACACCTATCCGATGACGCTCGGCCACGAGGCGGCCGGGACCGTCGAGGACTCCGGCCCCGGCGTCGCGCTGGCGGCCGGCACGCGCGTCGCGGTCTTCAACAAGCTGTTCTGCGGCACCTGCGAGCAGTGCCTGCTCGGCCGGCAGAACCTCTGCGCCACCGAGCCTGGCCAGCTGGGTTTCAACCGTGACGGCGGCGACGCCGACTACCTGGTCGCCCCCGAGCGGAACCTCGCGCTGCTGCCCGACGAGGTCGACTTCGCCACCGCCGCGGTGCTGACCTGCGCGGGCATGACCGCGGTGCACGCGACCCGGATGTCGCGGCTGGAATTCGGCCAGACCGCCGTGGTGAACGGCATCGGCGGCGTCGGCATCCTGGTGGTCCAGGCGGCGGCCCGGGCCGGCGCCCGGGTCATCGCGGTCGCCGACTCCGCAGACAAGGCGGCGCTCGCCGCGGAGCACGGCGCCGCCGACGTGGTCGTGCTCGCCCCGGGCGACGACTACGCCGCCCTGCCCGCGGCCGTCAGGTCCCGGACCGGCGGGCCGGGCGCGGACGTGTTCTTCGAGCTCGTCGGCACCACCGAGACCATGACCGCCGGGATCCGCGCGCTCGCCCCCCGCGGCCGGTTCGTCAGCACCGGCTATACCGATCAGCCTCTGAGCGTCCACCCGATCGAGTTCATCCTCTCCGAGGCCACCCTGGTGTCGACGGTCGCGGCCACCAGGACCGACCTGAACGATGCGATCGCCATGGCCGCCGCGGGACACCTGGTCGTCCCGCTGGCCGGCCGCTACCCGCTCGACGGCATCGCCGACGCCCTGTCCGCCCTGCGCAGCCGCAGCGTCCTCGGCCGCCAGGTGCTCGTACCCAGCTGATCCCCCTCTCAGCCCCCCGCCCACCTCCCCTTCCCCCCTCACCTGGAGCAGCCATGGCAGGCAGAATCCTGATCAGGAACGGCACCGTCGTCACGATGAACGACGCCGGTGACGTCCACTTCGGCGGGTCGGTCGTCCTGGACGGAGGCCGGATTGCCGACGTCGGGCCGGCCGACGAGGTGGCGGCCCGACTGGCAGGCCAGCCTGGCGACGCCCGGGTGATCGACGCCGCCGGGAAGGCGGTGCTGCCCGGGCTCGTCGACCTGCACTACCACACCGCCCTGGGCAAGGGGTGGAGCGATCACCTGCCGTTGTGGGAGTACCTCGAGACGTGCTGGTACCCCATCATCCGGGCGCTGGATGACGACGCCGCCTACTGGGCCGCGCTGGCCAGCTACACCGAGTCGATCCGGGGCGGAGTCACCACGGTCAACGACATGTACCGCCGTCTCGACGCGCTGGCGGCCGCGGCCGAGGAGGTGGGGATCCGGGCGGTGCTGTCCAACGACGTCGCCGACGACGAGCACGGCCTGGACACCCTGGAGATCAACGAGCAGGCCTACCGGGCCAATCACGGCAAGGCCGACGGCCGGATCGAAGTCTACGTCGGCATCGAGTGGCTGCCGCTCGCCTCGGAGGGGCTGCTGCGGGACACCCGGGCCCTGGCCGACGACCTGGGCACCGGGATCCACATCCACCTGAACGAGTCGCTGACCGAGGTGGAGAACTCCAAGCAGCGTTTCGGCCGCCGGCCGACCGAGGTCGCCTACGACTGCGGCATCCTCGGCCGCAACACCGTCGCCCCGCACTGCGTGTGGCTGTCCGACACCGAGATCGCGCTGATGCGCGAGACCGGCACCCAGATCTCGCACAATCCCTCGTCCAACGCCAAGCTGGGCAACGGCGTGGCGCGCGTGCCGGAGATGCTCAGCGCCGGCCTCAACGTGGGGCTCGGGCACGACGCGGCCGAGTGCAACAACAGCCGGGACCTGTTCGAGGTGATGAAGTTCGCCTCGCTCATGCACCGCGCCACCCGGGTGGACGCCAGCCTGCAGCAGGCCCCGGACGTGCTCGCGATGGCCACCCGCAACGGCGCCGCCGCCCTGGGCCACGAGACCGGGCAGCTCACCCCCGGGCGCAAGGCCGACGTGATCCTGATCGACCTGCAGAGCCAGATGTTCACGCCACTGATGCCCGGCAACGCCGCGCACCTGTTCTCGCACCTGGTATTCGCGGCCAACGGCAGCTGCGTCGACACCACGATCATCGACGGGAAAGTCGTTATGGAAGGCCGGAAGCTCACCACGGTCGACGAGCAGAAGGTGCTGGAGAAGGCCAACGAGGCCTTCGTCCGGGTCCTGGACAAGATGGTGGTTCCCGGGCGCTGAGGTTCCCGTGACCCGATACGTGGCCGGGGGGTGATCGCGGTGCTGATTGACGCGCACAGCCACATCCTGAGCCTCGCGGCGGACCCGGGGTTCACGGCCGCGTACGGCCGCGAGGGCTCGTTGTGCATCGTGCGCAGCATGGGCCTGCTGCCGTCGCACCGGATGCCGACCGACGAGGAGTGGGAGGCCAGCGGGTTCTCGGGGAAGGGCTGGCCGGTGATCGGCCCGGCCGAGTCGCTCCGCGACCACCCGGGGTTCGACAAGATCGTGGTGCTCGCGGTCTCGCCGCAGTACCTCGACGGGCGGCTCATCGGCACCGTGGACACCGGCGGCTCGCTGGGCGTCGCCGGGCCGCCCGACCCGGATCGACGCGGCGCTGGAGCTCGGCCGGCCCGCCCTGCTGGACGACGTCGGCCGGTGCTTCCGCGACCTGCGGGTGATCATCGCGCACTGCGGGCACCCGTGGGTCGACGAGGCGCTGTTCCTGCTGACCAAGCACCCGAACTTCTACGGCGAGCTGTCCTACCTGCTGGCGAGCATCACCCGCCGGGACCTGCTCGGCCTGCTGCACCGGTGCGAGCCCATGTTCGTCCCGCTGGAGAAGCTGTTCTTCGGCACCGACTACCCGGGGTTCCTGTATGACCCGGTCGCGCTGGCCGAGAAGGTGCGCTCGGTCAACCAGGAGGCCGCGGCCGCCGGGCTGCAGCCGATCCCGCAGAGCAAGATCGACGGCCTGCTCGGCGGCAACTTCGCCCGCTTCCTCGGCCTCGGCCCCTGACCAGGCGTCGCAACCGCTAGCCTCGCCCCAGGAGCGCCTCGGGACCCGGCAGCGGCGCGGTCTGGTCGATCACGCGGCCGTCGCGCAGGAACACCACCTGGTCGGCCCACGAGGCCAGCTGCGCGTCGTGGGTGACGACCACGCCGGCCACGCCTCTGCGGCACGCGGCGCGCACCAGGCGCATGACGGCCTCCCCGTTGAACGAGTCGAGCGCGCCGGTCGGCTCGTCGGCGAGAATCAGACGGCGCTCCGCCACTACCGCGCGGGCGATCGCTACCCGCTGCCGCTCGCCACCGGACAGCTCGTCGGGGAACCGCGACGCCTGCTCGCCGAGGCCGAGCTTCTCCAGCGCGTCAATGCCGACGGTACGCGCCTTCCTCGCGCCCAGGCCGTCGAGTTCCAGCGGCAGGGCGACGTTCTCCGCGGCCGTGAGCCCGGCCAGCAGGTTGAAGTCCTGGAACACGTACCCGACCGAGCGGCGCCGCAGTCGCGCCCGGGCGTTGCCGGACATGGCCGCCAGGCTCGTGCCGCCGACCAGGACCTCACCCCCCGTCGGCTCCTCCAGGCTCCCGGCGATGGTCAGCAGCGTGCTCTTCCCCGATCCGCTCTGCCCCATCACCGCCACCATCGCCCCGGCCGCCACCGACAGGTCTACGTCGCGCAGCGCCTGCACCCGGGCCGGCCCCTTCCCGTAGACCTTCGACACGCGCCGCAGCTCGAGGACGGTCATGGCCAGACCCCGGCTGTCTGCCCGGCCAGCGTCATCCGGCCAACGGCCGGCATTCCCCATGACCGCTCCTGGCCCCGGTCGGCGCTCTCGGCCTCAACCCCAGTGTTCATGCGCTCCAGCTTGCGGCCGTGAGGCTCGCCGCGCCATCCGGAACTCCCCCTATCTGACCCTGAGCGACCGCGCCTTCCCGCCGGCGGTAGCCTCGAAATGGTGGAAGCGGACGAACGTGCACGACGCGGGTCATCTTTTGGCGCGGCGGCGGCGGCCTACGCTGAGCACCGCCCCGACTACGCGGAGGCCGCGGTGCGCTGGGCGCTCGCTCCGGCCGGGCCGGCGCCCCGCGTGCTCGACCTCGCCGCGGGCACGGGCAAGCTCACCGCCACGCTGGTGAGCATCGGCGCTGACGTGACCGCGGTGGAGCCCGACCCCGCGATGCTGGCCGAGCTCCGCAGAGCCCTGCCCGGCGTGCGCTCGCTCTCCGGCCGGGCCGAGGCCATCCCGCTCCCGGACGCGTCCTTCGAAGCCGTCCTCGCGGGGCAGGCCATGCACTGGTTCGACATGAGCCTGGCCGCCCCGGAGATCGCCCGCGTCCTCGTCCCCGGCGGCGTGCTCGCCGGCCTGTGGAACGCCGACGACGACCGCGAGGAGTGGGTCGCCGGCTACGCCGCGGCCAGCGGGGGGAACGCGAGAGTGACGCTCACGTCGTGGCGCACCTCCAGCGAGCAGGCGCGCGTGGCGCAGCGCGACGCGCCCGCGGAGTTCGGCACCCCGGAGCGCGCCGAGTTCCCGCATGGCCAGCGCCGCACGGCGGAGTCCCTGGTGGCCACCATCGCCACCCACTCACGGCTGCTGGTCATGCCCGAGGCCGAGCGAGCACGGCTCCTCGCCCAGGTCCGCGCCTACCTCAGCACGCGGCCGGAAACCTCGTCCGGCGAGTTCACCCTGCCCATGGTCACCGGCGTCCTCCGCATGACCCGCCGGTAGCCACGCGGGTCAGAAGGTGATGATCCCGCGCAGGACCCGCCCGGACTCGATATCCGCGTAGCCCTCGTTGACCTGATCGAGCTGGTACGTCTCGGTGATCAGCTCATCGATCTTCAGGATGCCGTCGCGGTAGAGGCTGAGCAGCCTGGGAATCTGGGTCCGTGGGCCTTCCGATCCGTACAGGCAGCCCTTGATCTCCTTGTTCATCATCGCCAGCATGAACAGGTTGACATCGGCCTGGGCCTGCGCGATCGGTGCCACCGAGGTGACGACGCACGTGCCGCACTTGGCCGTCAGCGTGAGCGCGGGCTCGAGCAGCTCGCCGCGCATGACGCCGAACGTGCAGATGACCGAGTCGCACATCTCGCCCCAGGTCATCGCGCCGACCCCGGCGATGGCGTCGTCCAGCGAGGAGTAGACGTGGGTCGCGCCGAAGCGCAGGGCCTGCTCGCGCTTGAACTCCACCGGGTCGACGGCGATGATCCGCCGCGCTCCGGCCACCCGCGCCCCCTGGACCGCGTTGATGCCGACCCCGCCGATGCCCAGAACGGCGACGGTATCACCGGGACGGGCCCCCGCCCGGTTGACGGCCGAGCCGAACCCGGTGGCCACCCCGCAGGAGACCAGCGCGACCGCCGGCCACGGGATGTCCGGGTCCACCTTGACGACCGAGGACTCGGCGAGCAGCTGCCGTTCCGCGAAGACGCCGAGCTGCGCGTACCGGGCGACCGGCTCGTCCCCGATCCGGTGCGCTATGCGGCCGTCGGTGATGATCCCGGTGTCGAAGAGCTTCATGCCCAGATCGCACACGAACGCCTGGCCGGCGAGGCAGCTCTTGCACGAGCCGCACGAGGGGACGAACGCCATCGCGACATGGTCGCCGGGCGCCACCGACGTCACACCGTCGCCGACCTGCGAGACCTCGCCGGCGCCCTCGTGACCGCAGATGACCGGGTAATGCGGGAGCGGCAGGTCACCGGTCCGCACATGCTCGTCGGAATGACACAGCCCGCAGGCCCGCATCTCAACGAGCACCTCTCCGGCGCGCGGCTCGTCGAGGTCGACGGTTTCGATCTTGTAGTCCTGGCCGGGTCCGTAGAGCAGCGCCGCGCGCGTACTGGTCATCGTCGGTGAACCCCCAA
>WNFI01364883.1_pt1 | contig 10666 bp, 9 predicted proteins | sample 5400471 | NCBI WGS metagenome assembly WNFI01 (sample SAMN13153348, study PRJNA577476) | soil metagenome | isolation source: 100 cm saprolite on Douglas fir-dominated hillslope | place: USA:California | collected 2013-09-17 | reverse complement strand
CGGGCGAGTGTCTGCGCCAGCAACGTCTTGCCGGAGCCGGTGGGGCCCAGCAGCAAGATGTTGGATTTCGCCAGCTCGATCCCGTCCTCGCCGGACCGTTCGCCGCCGGACTGTATGCGCTTGTAGTGGTTGTAGACCGCGACCGACAAGCCCTTCTTGGCCTTCTCCTGCCCGATGACGTAGGAGTCGAGGAACTCGTAGATCTCACGTGGCTTCGGCAGGCTGTCCCATTTGAGCTCAGACGGCTCGGCCAGCTCTTCCTCGATGATCTCGTTGCACAGGTCGATGCACTCGTCACAGATGTACACGCCGGGACCAGCAATGAGCTTTTTGACCTGCTTCTGGCTCTTTCCGCAGAACGAGCACTTCAACAGGTCACCGCCATCACCGATGCGTGCCACCCGGTTACTCCCTCTAGCCGCTGGCCGCTCGGGGCGACCAGGTTTGACGTGGTGCCGCTACTAGCCATTGTGCTGCCGGCCGGTTGCGACGGTCAGACCTGCCTTGCGAGTCATCGCACTCGTAGAACACGACGGTACCGCGTTCGCGGCGCTGGGTCCGTCCTATGCCAGATAGGGCCGGCGCGCCGCTCGCCGCCGAGCCAACTCCCGCTTAAGACGACCCTACCTCGGTCCTGCGTTTTAGCATCGTCAGAACTTCATCGACCAGCCCGTACTCCTGGGCCTCCTGGGCGGTGAAAAACTTATCCCGCTCGATGTCCTTGCGCACCCTGGCCTCGTCCTGACCGGTGTGATTGGCCAGGATCTGCTCCATGGCCTGGCGCATCCGCAGAATTTCCCTGGCCTGGATTTCCAGGTCGCTCGACTGCCCGTAGCCCTGTTCGACGGCTGGCTGGTGGATCAGTATCCGCGCGTTAGGCAGCGCGAACCGCTTGCCCTTGGTCCCGGCCGCCAGCAGCACGGCCGCGGCCGAGGCGGCCTGGCCGAGGCAGTAGGTATGGATGTCCGGCTGGATGTACTGCATCGTGTCGTAGATGGCCATCATCGAGGTCATCGACCCGCCAGGCGAGTTGATGTAGATCAGGATGTCCCTGACCGGGTCGATGGACTCCAGCGTGATCAGCTGGGCCATCACGTCGTTGGCCGAGGCGTCGTCGATCTGGACGCCCAGGAAGATGATCCGCTCCTCGAACAGCTTGTTGTACGGGTTCATCTCCTTAACGCCATAGGACGTCCGCTCGACGAAGGAGGGCAGCACGTACCGCGCCTGCTCAACGCCTCGTGCCCCGGCGTAACTGGAGAGTCCGTTTCGCGCGCTCACTATTTGCCCTCCTGAGTCTGCGCTGCGTGCTTCTGCTGCACCGTGCGGTCCGGTTGCCTCGTTCATGTGACCACGCCCGCCGCTGTGATCTCGGTCGCGCTCTGCACCACGTGGTCAACGATCCCGTAGTCGCGGGCCTCCTCCGCGGTGATGCGGCTGGTGCATGAGGATGGCCGCATGCGGCATCGCGTATCGCTTGCCGTTCGCCCCGGCGCAGAGCAGGAACTGGCCCATAGAGGCCGCCATGCCCATCGCGTAGGTGGCCACGTCATTCGGGACGTACTGCATGACGTCATAAATCGCCATTCCCGCATAGACCGAGCCGCCAGGCGAATTGATAAATAGGCTAATGTCCCGCTTGTCATCTTCAGCCGCGAGCAGGATCAGCTCGGCACAGATGCGGTTCGCCAGATCGTCGTCGACCTGCTGGCCGAGGAAGATGATCCGGTGCCGGAGCAGGCGCTGAAACAGCATCTCGCTCAGCGGCTGTACCGGGCTTTCTCCGGCCCTAGCCAGCACGCGGGCGAGCTGCTGCTGGTCGTCGGGAGGCGTGCTCACTATGACCTCCTGCTGTGGTCGTTTCGGCCTCGTTGGCCTGCGCCTGTCGTTGACTGTGACCATAACGCGCCGACCGGAGCGGCTAAGCCGCCGATCCCCGCTGTTCGCTTACGGCGCAGGCTAGCGGGCCATTTTCGACCACCCCGGCCACGTTTCGCCGCAGCCACCGAGAACGATCTAAGCCGCAAATCGGCCCGAGATTCAGTCCTTGCCGGCGGACGCCTCGTCCGTCGGCTCGTCGTCCGCGCTCTCGGTTTCGCCACCCTCTGGTGGGGCCTCGTCCTCGGTGCTGAGGTCGACCGGACGGCCGTCCTCGTCTACCACCCTGGCTCGGTCCGCCAGGAAGGTGAGCGCGTTGGCCCTTAGCACATCGGCCGCGACCGCGCCGAGCTGGTTGTTTTCGCTCAGCTGCTTGGCCAGCCGGTCAGGCGCTACCCCCATCCGGTACGCCTGCTCGGTCACGTACGCGCTCAGCTGCTCGGTCGTGACCTGGAGATCCTCTTGAGAGGCCAGCTTATCCAGGATGAATCCGGCCTTGACCGAGCGCTCGGCGTCCGCGGCGAAATTCTCCTCGAGCTTGGCGGCAGTGAGATCGCTGCCTTCCAGGTAAGCCTGGAAGGTCAGGCCGGCCCGCTCCAGCTGATCGTTCAGGCTCCTCCTGCGCTGCTCGACCTCGGCCTCGACGATGCGCTCGGGCAGCGGGATAGCCAGCTGGTCGATCAGCGTCTCCAGCAACCGTTCCCTGGCCTGACCGGCCTGACCGGACTTGCGCATGGCTGTCAGCTGCTGCCGGGTCGACGCCCGCAGCTCGCCGACGGTGTCGAACTCGCTCGCGGACTGGGCGAACTCGTCGTCGAGCTCTGGTAGCTCCTTTACCTTGACGGAGTTCACGGTAACGAGCACGTCTGCGGCCAGGCCCGCCTGCTTGCCCCCGGCCAGCTCTGTGGTGAACGTCTTGGACTCATCGGCAGTCATGCCCTGCAGGGCCGCGTCGAGGCCGTCCAGCATCGACTCGGTGCCCACTTCATAGGAGACGCCGGTCGCCTGCGCGTCCTCGACCGCATTGCCGTCGACCGAGGCGGCTAGGTCGATCGAGACGAAGTCGCCGTCCCTGACCGGCCGGTCGACGGTCTTGAGCGAGGCGAACCGCTCCCGCAGCGAGCCGAGGTACTCCTCGACCTGGTCGGGCGACACCTCTGCGTTGTCTACGGTCACCGACAGGTTCTCCAAGCTGGGCAGCTCGAAGTTTGGCCGGACGTCGACCTCGGCCGTGAAAGCCAGTTCCTTCCCGTCATCCAGCTTGGTGATCTCCAGGTCGGGCTGGCCGACGGGGTAGACCTCGTGCTCGGCGACTGCCTTGGTGTAGAGCTGGGGAACCGCCTCGTTGACCGCCTGCTCGAGTACCGCGCCGCGGCCGATGCGCTGGTCGATGACCCGCGGCGGCACCCGTCCCGGCCGGAAGCCCGGAACCCTGACCTGGCGCGCCACCTCCCGGTAGGCCTGGTCGAGGTTCGGCTTCAGTTCCTCGAACGGAACTTCGATGGTCAGCTTGACCCTGGTCGGGCTCAGCTCTTCGACGTCGGTCTTCACCTGGGGGTCGCTCCTGGAAAAGGTGTCTTGCCGCACAGCCAGCGTCGGTGGGATAAGTCAGCGCACTGGCCCTGGCTAGTCACTTGCGGCTACTGCTCGGCAAGTCTAGGCCAGCCGGAATGTGTTCACCCGCGACGGGTGATGATCACGGGAACCCGCAGGCAGCACGATGGCCGGGTAGGAGTACTTAGGGCAATCCCTGAGTGCTGGGTCGAGGCCGCCCGATTCGCGGCCGCCAGGCCTACCGGGAAGTCGACTCTCCAGGAGGCGAGTATGACCGAACCAGGGACCAGTGGCACCCGTCCAGGTAACACGGGCGCCAGCAACACCGGCCCCGGCACCACGGGCGCCAGCAACACCGGCCCTGGGAGCACGGGCCCAGGGAGCACGGCTACCGAAGCCCGCGCCACGCCCGGCCAGGCCTCAGTGCCGCCGCAGGTCAGTCACGCCTCTGCCGCTGACACCACGACCGAAGCCGAGCGGGGTCAGGCCTACGGGACCGATGCGAACGTTATCCCGAGAGCAGCGGGAATGTCATGGGCAACCGTGACCCTGGGCGCGCTGGCCATGATCGCAGTGGGAGTCATGCTGCTGGTCTGGCCGAGCGCATCGTTGACCGTGATCGCTATCCTCATCGGCGCTGCCATTGTCGCATCCGGGGTGGTCAAGCTCTATGAGGGCTTCACCGCCAGGGCTGAGAGCGGCGCCATGCGGGCCGGGTACGTGGTGATCGGGTTGCTAGCGATGATCGTCGGGATCTACCTCATCCGCGTTCCCACGGTCACCTTGTTCCTGCTCGCGTTCGTGACGGGCCTGTACTTCATCGTGCACGGCATCGCCGACATCGGCGTGTCAGTCACGGCCCCGCGCGGCATGCCGGGCAGGGTCGTGCGCGCCGTGCTCGGAGTTTTTAGCCTCGCGGCCGGGATCGCCATCGTGGTCTGGCCGGCCATCAGTCTGGTGATCCTGTTCACTCTGGTCGCCGCGTGGCTGCTCTTCTACGGCGTCGCGCTCTGCGTGCTGGCTTTCAGCTTGCGCCGCGCCACCATGGGCACAACCAGCAGGTCCCGGCCAGGACAGGCTGTTACAGCTCAGTAGTAGGTAGTGACCGCAGACGGCAGGAGGAGCCGCTGCGAAGGGATGGCTCCGCCCGGTACGACAGCCGGGCGGAGCCATCTGCTTGACATCCGCCCGCGTAACAGCAACTCGAGCCGACGTCCCTGCGCGATCGCCTGGCGGCGATTGACCACGCCGAGCTTCCGGTAAACGGAGCTGAGATGGGTCTTGATCGTGTTGATCGACAGGAACAACGACTCAGCTATCTCCTGATTAGTCATGTGCGACGGCAGGAATCGCAGTACAGCTAGCTCGCTCTCGGTCAGTGCAGTGCTGGACAGTGGCGCGACCCGCCGCGGCGTCCTGCTGTCGAACCTGTCGAGGATGCGACCGGCGAACGCCGCGCACCGGCTGGCCGGTGAGATCAGCACCGTCAGGGCTGACCGGACCGCCGGGCCGGCGGCGATGAACGGGCCGCATGCGTCGTCGGGCTCGGCCAGCGCTAGCGCTTCCTCCAAGAGTTCGCCCGCATCGCTGGCCTGCCCCAGGCGGCGGTGCGCCACAGCGGCCGTGAGCAGCGCGCTGATGCGGTCGGCGATCGAGCACCTGCCGACCGGGTCGGCCAGCACCGGATTGATGAGGTGCAGCGCGGCTTTGTCATCCTCGCCCGCGATCAGAAGCCTGGCCTGGCAGATTGTCGTGGCCGAAGAGCCGGCAGCCAGGCTGATCTCGGCGTCGAGCACTGCGATGGCCTTGCCGACACCCCGGGCGGTCATGCTGGCTGGCCCTGCCGCCGCATCGGTCAGCCATCTGACCAGCCCGCGCGCACCCGCCAGGTTGCCGTCCGCGATCGCCAGCCGGGTGCGCAGGATCCCGCTGAGCACCGCTATCGGCGGCTCGCCGGTAGGACGCGGGACCGCAGGCCGCAGGTCTGCCTCGTCCAGCTGGGCGCCAGCGGAGGCCGGCTCGTCGCGGGCCAGGCTTACCAGCGCCCCGGCCAGGGCAAGCACTGGAGCCAGTTCTCCGTCGCGGCCGTGAGGCCCCTCTGCCACACTGGCCGAAAGCCTGGTCGCAGCGGCCAGATCACCGTAGAGCGCAGAAGCCACCGATTCCCAGCATCGTGCCCGTTCCCGGAGGAACTGGACGCCGCCTGCGGACAGCTGCGATCCGGCGTGCAGCAGCGCAGATCTGGCTTGCTGCCCGTCAAGGTCGCGCAGGGCAGCGAAGCCAATAGCCAGCCACAGCATCCCCAACGCGCGATGGCCGGGGCCGCCGCCGGGATCGTCGTGCGCGCTGCTCGCCTGTGACCACATCTGGTCCAGCCAGCCAGGCCTGGTGTTGCCGAGCGCCGCCTGGGACAGCGTGCGCAGGGCCGCCATCCACAGCACGGCCGGGTTACCGTCGATGTCAGCCAGGCTTTCCAACGCCTTCCCGGCGCTCTCCAGGTGCGGCAGCGCACCATCCGCGTCGCCTTGCCACAGCCGCGATGCCGCCATCGCGATGGCCAGCATCACGTCGCCTGCCAGCCGGTCCGGCGGGAACCCGGCGAGCACCCGCTCCAGTTCCGGCCCGTCGGCCGACAGCATGACCGCAGGCCCGGCTGCGCTCAGCACTTCTGCGGCGAAATCCCAGTCACTGGTTCCGGCAGCAGTCTGTACTGCGGGCAGCACCTCGCCTTGGCTGGCGTGCCAGCGCGCGACCCGCCGCTGCAGGCCTGGCAGTTCGTCGGGCAGCTCGCGGCGGAGCGCCGCGACCAGTACCTCGCGTAGCATCGGGTGATAGCGATAAAGGCCCACGTCCGGACTGATCGCCTGCACAAGCCCGTTTTCCCTGCTGAGCTGGTCGAGCAACCGCTCCGCTGCCGGATCACCGGTCAGGTCGTGGGCCAGGTCGGCTGGCAGGGTCTGGGTCAGGCTGGTGCGCAGCAGGAAGTTCCTGGTCTGCGCCCCAGGTCGGCCAAGTACCTCATCCTCGATGTAATCCGCGATCATCACCTGCGCGTCTGCCTCGCTGGTCCCAGCGCCGAGCACCGCCAGCCGCAGCCCGGCCAGCCAGCCGCCCGTCCGGCGCGCAATCTCGCCGCTCTCGGCCGGGCTGAAGGGCGCGTCCAGCATGGCCAGGTAGGAGGCCGTCTCCTCAGCCGTGCAGGCGAGGTCAGCAGCACCGACGTCGGCAAGATCGCCGGCAACCCGCAGCCGTGCCAACGACAAGCCAGCCGCATGACGGCCAACCAGCACTATCCGAAGGGCGGCCGGGGCGTGCTTGATGCATCGAACCATGTCGGCAGGCAGATCCGCGGCCGCGACAGTGTCCCCAGCCGCGATAGTCTCCGCCGCTCCAATCGTGTCCGCGGCCGCGGTAGTGATCGCTCCGGCCCTGGCCAGGGCGGCCACGACGTAGCGCCAGAACTGGCCGGGCTCGCGGTCTGCCGGGTCCAGGGTGAGCCACGCCGTCCGCCGGCTGGCGGCACCCGACCTAGCCCACATGGCTACGGCCACGGTCTTTCCTGCGCCGGCCGGGCCAGTTATGAGCGTAACCCGACGCATTACCGCGGCCTCAATGAGCTCGGCCACCCTGCTGCGGCGCAGTACCGCCATGCCAGGACGCGGGATCCGCAGCTTGTCCTCAAGCAGCGAAACGCCATGCTGCATCCCCGCGGACGCGACGATATCCGGGTGCCTGCCGGATACACGATGCCTTCTTGCGGCAATAGGCCCGCTTGCCGTTGTCGTCATTGCCCCCCAGACATATGACACGTGCCCATGAGCTCGGGCCAGATTCGTACTTCTCAGCGCCCCTGGCTGCCGGACCTCTTGGTTCCCAAACCCGGCTGTGCGGCCTCCGGTCTGTCGTACGTACCGGTTTGTAGTGCTTGCGCGCCCCCCGGTGCGCCGGCTCCGGCCTCCTCACCCGTCGAGGTGAAATTGCAGCTCAAAGCCTAGTGACCGGCATACCCGCGGGCGCGGGCGACCAATCAGACCGACCGGTTATGTCCAGGTATGCGGGCAGGCGATGGCCAGTTCCCGCGCACGCCGGATCACCCACGAAGGGTGATGCCTGGCCCGGCGGGCGTCCGTAACGTCCGGAGTAGACGCAGGGTGGTCAGGTCGGCCAGGGCACATCCGGTCCGGGAACGACGGCGGGCGGCCCCGGCATGACTGGGGACACCATGACCACGGGGGCGGGTAGGCACGCCAACCCGTCCGCGACCTCTGGCTACGAGCGGGGAACGGCGGCGGGATACCCGCCGGAGGCCGCGACCTACGAGACGAGCGCCTTGAGCGGCGCGGCTGGCGGCACGTTCTTGGTCGTCGCTGGCCTGCTGACCTTCTTCGCGGGCCTGGCTGCCGTCGTCAGGGCGAGTTACTTCCACGCAGTGACGGCCGTCTACCCGTATGCCTGGACTATCAGTGGCTGGGGCTGGGCGATCCTGATACTCGGCGCAGTGATGTTCGCAGTCGGCGCCTGCGTCCTGCTCGGCATGGCCTGGGCTAAGCCTGTCGGCGTCTTCCTGGCGGTGCTGGCCGTCATCGGTTCCTTCATGTGGATGGTGTATTCACCGTTCTGGGGCGTCATCCTGCTAGCCCTGAGCGTGATCGCCATCTGGGGCCTGCTCCGCCGCGAGTACGTGTAGCGGGCCAAGCGCAGCACGAGCCCCGGCCGGAAGCCCCGGCCGGGGCTCGTAGCCTGCCCGCAGGTGCGAACCGTCAGCCGTTGAGCGGCCTGTCAGCCTCGCCGGTGCCGGATGCCTGCGCGCGCTGGTTCGCCCTGGCCCGCACCATGCCGGAGACTAGCCCGATCGCCGTGCCGAGGAACACCAGGTTAAAGATGATCTGCACGGTGACCGCCAGGCGAGCCATCTGGCCGACCGGATGCACGTCGCCGAATCCGACGGTCGCCGCCGTGCTCACGTTGAAATACAGCGAGTCGGTCTTGGTCACCAAACCGGCGAACTGGCCCGGCAGGTCGGCCAGCATGCGGTCGGCGTAGGCGAAGAACAGCACCGTCAGGCACAGCAGCAAGATCAGCCCGCGTACCCGGGCCGCCGCGCCAGCCCGCAGCAGCCGCCGGACGGCCACCAGGATCAGGCTGCCGAGCACCGCGATCCCGCACCAGAAACATACCTGCCAGGAGCCCAGCCGCATCCGACCGGGCACGGGCAGCAGGAAATAGACCGCCGTAATGGCGGCGACCAGCAGCAAGGACGCGGCCGCCGCCCGCACCTGCGACGGCGCACCGCTCACTGTGGGCCCCGGCCGGAGTGGCCGTCCGCCTGCACGAGGCCGAGTACCTTGATGATCTCGGTGGCGACCTGGCCTGGCGGGCGGCGGCCCACGATTATCTTCTGCACACGCTCGTCCGGCCCAGGCAGCTCCAGGTCCGCATACTGGCTCGCCAGCAGCGGCTCGGTGAGAGCGCTGAACAGGCCAGCACGGCGGACTGACCGCTGGCGATGAGGTCATCCAGCCACGACCCGATCGCCGCCAGCCAGGGCTCGCGGTCGGAATCCGTCAGTGGCATGCCCGCCCGCATCTTGGCCACGTTGGCCGCCGGGTGGAACGAGTCGCCGTCGGCGAACATCCAGCCAAGCCGTCCGGCCAGTAGCTGCCCGACGGTGGTTTTCCCGCTGCCGGCCACGCCGGCTACCACCACGATCATCGGTCGTGAGCCTAACGTGCCAGGCTGGTGCCGAGGGGACGGGCCAGCGCGAAGGAGCGACTGCATGTCGGACAACCAAGTTGATGCACTGGTGATATTCGGCGCGACCGGTGATCTGGCGAAGCTGGAGACCTTTCCGGCGCTGGTTGGCCTGGTGCAACGGGGCGTACTCAATGTCCCGGTGGTCGGCGTGGCCATGAGCGGCTGGGAACTGGAGCAGTTCCGCGACTATGCGGTGGCCTCGCTCAAGCTGAACAAAATGGACCCGAGCAGCCCGGCCGCGGCCAGGATGCTCAGCTTGCTGCGCTACGTCGACTGTGACCTCGACGATCCCGCCACCTACGAGGCGATGTCCAAGGCAATGGGCGACGGCGAGTCCGCCTTGTACTACATGGAGGTGCCTCCGTTCCTGTTCGGGCGCATTGCCGAGGGCATCGCGGCGGCTGGCCGGGCAGCGAACGCACGGGTGATGGTCGAGAAGCCGTTCGGCACTGATCTGACCAGCGCACAAGGGCTCAACGCCATCATGCATAAGCACTTCCCGGAAGAATCGATCTACCGGGTAGACCACTGGCTCGGCCTCGAACCGGTGGAGAACCTACTATTCGTCCGATTCGCCAACTCGATCATCGAGCCACTGCTGAGCCGTGATCATGTGGCCAGTATCCAGATCACGATGGCCGAGGCATTCGATGTGGCCGATCGCGGCAGCTTCTACGACAAGACCGGCGCCATCCGGGACGTAATCCAGAACCACATGCTCCAGGTGCTGGCGACCGTGCTGGCAGAAGCGCCCGACGGCAACGGCCTGACCTCCTGGCGTGATGTCAAGTCGCAGATTATCGGAGCGCTGAGCGATCAGGCTGAACGCGGAATCCTGGCGGTGGGCGGATGTGCCCATCCTGATCCGAGCCGGGAAGTGCCTGCCGGTGACGGCTACCGAGGTCGTTTTCCGGTTCCGCCGCCCGCCGCACGACGTTTTCGGCATCGGCGACCAGGCTGGCGCCAATCAGCTGCGGGTCCGCATTTACCCCGACGACCAGGTCGGCGTCACGGTGGTGGGGAAGAAACCCGGGCCGCAGATGGCACCGCAGCTGCGGCAACTTGAGTACGCCGGCCCGCCGGGCGAGCAGATGATGCGGCCGTACGACCGGCTCATCGGCGCGGCACTGAACGGTGAGCGCTACCTGTTCGCGCGGCAAGACACCGTAGAGGCCGCCTGGCGCGTCGTGCAGCCAGTGCTCGGGGACGTGGTACCCGTCCAGTCTTACGCGCGCGGGAGCTGGGGGCCTGCCCAGGCCGACAAGCTGCTGCCGGAAGGCGATGATTGGCATGACCCAGTGGCCTGAGGCCGACTCAGTCAGGGTGCGCTGGCTGGTTCTCGTGGTGGCCGTGATGGTCGGGCTCACCGCCGGCTGGCCGCTCCTCAACACGGTCGTGGCCAATCGGCAGGCCATCGCCGCAGGACCGCAGTCCATCGGCTCCGGCCCCGCGAACTCCGGGCACGTCAAGGTCGGACGCG
>WNFI01355268.1_pt1 | contig 10666 bp, 5 predicted proteins | sample 5400471 | NCBI WGS metagenome assembly WNFI01 (sample SAMN13153348, study PRJNA577476) | soil metagenome | isolation source: 100 cm saprolite on Douglas fir-dominated hillslope | place: USA:California | collected 2013-09-17 | reverse complement strand
TAGACAATCGCGCGCACCACCTCTCTCTCCGGTTCTCTAGATTCGCTCAGTTGCTTTGGAAGCAGACGGCCAAGCTCCGCGACCGCCGCGCTGCTTTCTTTTCATTGGCGTAAGTTCTGGAAACTCTCAAAGGAGATAAGACTGTGTGGTTTATACGTTTTCGAAATCTGATCTGGATAATTCTGTTAGCCGGCGGCCCGGTGTATTCGCAATCGATCAACAGCGGTACAGTCCCCGGCACCGTGACCGATCAATCGGGAGCCGTCATTTCCAACGCAGGAATTCACCTGCGCAACGCGGTGACCGGCTATGAACAGTCCGTGAAAACGGACAATACCGGTGCTTTCCGTTTCAATAATATTCCGCAGAATCCGTACCAGTTGACCGTTGCCGCGGACGGCTTCGCTCCCGCCAAACAAGCGGTGGACGTGCGCGGTTCATTGCCCATCGCGGTGAGTATCACGCTGAAGGTCGCCGCCGAGATCACCACCGTGGATGTAACCGCCTCGGGCGCGAGCGTAGAGAATGATCCTTCCGCGCATCAGGACGTCGACCGTAGCAGCTTTTTGAAGCTTCCCTCGTTCAACCCTGGCAGTGGTCTCACGGAAGCAGTGACGTACAGCACCGGGGCTGTGGCGGCTGACGCCAATGGGTTCTTCCATCCGCTCGGAGACCACGCCCAGGTGAGTTTTGTGATCGATGGCCAGCCCATCAGCGATCAACAGAGCAAGATGTTTTCCACTCAGATTCCGCTCAATGCATTGCAAAGCATGGAGCTGATTACCGGTACGCCAGACGCTCAATACGGCGACAAGACCAGCCTCGTGGTAAACAGCACCACGCGCTCCGGCTTGGGCGCAACCAAAGCGTTCGGCACCATCGAGTCGCAGTGGGGTTCCTTTGGGACTTTGGGCGGCGAGGCTACTCTCGGTTTAGGCACCGCGAAATTCGGAAATTTTGTAGCGCTTAACGGAATCCGGTCGGGCCATTTTCTGGACACGCCGGAATTCGTTCCCATTCACGACAGGGGAAACAACGAAAGCATTTTTGACCGGCTCGACTGGCAACCGAGCGCGAAAGACGCTCTTCACCTGAACCTGTTCAGCGCGCGGAACTGGCTGCAGGTACCCAACGACTACGATCAATTGCCCCAGGATCAGAAGCTCCGCGTGCTGACGTGGAACATCGCTCCCGGCTACCAGCACACCTTCAATGCCCACACGCTGCTGACCGTGAATCCATACGTCCGGCGCGATCAGTTCAACTATTACGCCAGCCGCGACCCGTTCTCCGACACTCCCATCACCGCCACGCAGAACCGGTTCCTGACGGACTACGGGGTGAAAGCGGACATTGCGTATGTTCGCGGCAGACACGATCTGAAGTTCGGCACGCAGATCCAGCAGACCCGGCTGTTGGAGAATTTCCATTTCGGTATTACCGATCCCGCCCACAATCCGGTGTGTCTGGATGTCAGCGGAAATTCTCTGCTGCTGCCCGGAGTCACGGATCCAAATCAGTGTTCCACTATCAACTCCACATACCAGCCGAACCTGGGCCTGCAACCCGGAATCGTTCCCTATGACCTGACGCGAGGAGGCTCGCTTTTTGGCTTTCACGGCAAGCACAACGTCAACCAGTACGCTTTCTACATTCAGGACACCATCAAGCTCGGACACTTCACCGTCAACGCCGGCCTGCGGGACGATCAATATAATGGCCTCGCCTCCGGCAACGGCATCCAGCCGCGTCTCGGCATCGCGTACCTGATTCCCTCCACGAATACGGTGTTGCGCGCCGCCTACGCGCGCACATTCGAGACTCCGTTCAATGAAAACTTGATTCTCTCGAGCGGCACCGGGGGCGGCGGCCTGGCGGCCAACGTTTTCGGTTCTCAATCGGCGCCTATCCAACCGGGGCGGCGGAATCAGTTCAACACCGGGCTGCAGCAAAGAATCGGGCGCTGGTTTCTGGTCGACGCGGACTATTTCTGGAAGTACACCCACGGTGCGTACGACTTCAGCATCCTGTTCAACACGCCCATTACGTTTCCCATCGCATGGCACAATTCGAAGCTCGACGGCGTCACCGCCCGCGTGAGCACCATCGATTTGCATGGGTTCCAGGCATACATGACCCTGGGCCATACGCGCGCCCGGTATTTCCCGCCCGAAACCGGTGGCCTGGTTCCACTGGGTGGTTTCGCCGGTGGCGTTTTCCGCATCGATCATGACCAGGCTTATCAACAGACCGCCGTATTTCGCTATCAGCGGCCGCATAACGCCGAATGGGTGGATTTCACCTGGCGTTATGACAGCGGTTTGGTTGTGAGCGGCGTGCCCGATGTCGCGGCGGCGCTGGCACTGACCGCGGCAGAACAGGTGGCCATCGGGTTTTCGTGTAACGGAATGTACGCGACCTATGGGAGTCCCATCACCGCCTGCAACGGAGTTGGGCGGTCGAAGCTTCTAACCCTGCCGCAGACGGGCGCCGAGAATGACGATCACAATCCCGACCGAGTAAAGGCGCGCAATCTGTTCAACTTCGGCGTGGGGACCGACAACCTGTTCCACAAGGAGCAAGGCGGCCGCGTGACCTTGCGGTTTGCCGTGGAGAATCTTTCGAACAAAGTCACCCTCTACAATTTTCTTTCGACGTTCAGCGGCACCCACTTCGTGCCGCCGCGCACGTATCAAGTGTCGATCGGCTACGCGTTTTAGTCAGCCAAGCCGGGTGGCTTTTCGGAACCACCCGGCCAGCTGCACTTTTTCGCTGGACTACTTAACTATAGTTAAGTATGATGGGATAACCGGCGTCATGATGCGGAGCCCGGTAGCACAAGGCGTACAACCAGGTCGCCAAGTCTCAATGGCAGCGCCAAACTCGACGAGATTACGTGTTTACGATATTTCGCTTGGCCATCCTGATTGCGTGTTTGCCCCTGCTGCCCCTGCTTGGCCAGGAGCCCGGCAAAAACCAAAGCAAGCCGTTCCAACCTCAAGCGCTTGAGGCCGCAGCGGACGGCACGGCGCCCGCGGATGCGCACAGCGACCCTGGCCCCGCGCCCGAGCGCTGGAATCTCTACTATCAGGCGACATCCATCGGCCAGCGGCACGGCACGTTCAACGCTCCTTATCAAGGGCCGTTCAGTCTTCAGGCCTATCCCGAGCATGTTGTCTCGCTGACCACGACGCTCTTTTTCGGTCGTCGACTTGGCGAAAATACGCAGCTCTATTTCAATCCGGAGATCGCCGGCGGCCGCGGATTCAGCGGCGTCAACGGCATCGCCAATGCCTCGAATGGCGAGCTGCCGCGCGTCGCCAGCGCCACGCCGAAACCCTACGTTGCCCGGCTCTATCTGTCGCACGACTTCGGCTTCGGGCCGGAAAAGGAACGCATCGAGAGCGGTGCGAACCAGCTCGCGGGCGAGCGGCCCATGACCCGCTACACTGTCACCGTCGGCCGCTTCACGCTCACGGATTTTTTCGATAACAACCGCTACACACACGATCCGCGCACGCAGTTCATGGCTTGGGGAGTGATGTACAACGGAGCGTGGGATTATCCTGCAGACACGCGCGGCTACACCTGGGGCATGGTACACGAGCTTCACATGAGCACCTGGTCGCTGCGTTACGGCAGCGCCGCCGAGCCGAGAAAGGCGAACGGGCTGCGATTCGACCGGCGCGTGTTTCACGATCGCGGCGACGTGTTCGAAGGCGAGTACCGCTACACGCTCGGAGACCGTCCAGGCGCCATGCGGCTGCTCGGATACCTGAATCATACCGACTCCGGCAGTTACGCCGATGCCTTGCGTCTCGCCACGCAAACGGGAACGCCGCCGCAGATTAACGCCGTGCACCGGGCGGGAACGCTGAAGTACGGAACGGGTCTAAACATCGAGCAGGCAATTTCGCGCGACGCTGGTTTTTTCACGCGTCTGGGCTGGAACGACGGCAAGACTCAGGACTTCGCGTTTACCGCCATCGACCGCCTGGCCAGCGGCGGCGTCTCTGTGAAAGGAACCAGGTGGAAAAGAAAGGACGACGTCGCCGCCACATCGTTCACGGCCAGCGGCATCCCGGGCGTGCACGCGCTTTACCTCGCGCGCGGCGGGCTCGACTTCCTGATTGGCGACGGCAATCTCAACTACGCGCCGGAATACGTGTGGGAGAGTTATTACAGCGCCCGGCTGATTGCCGGTTTCTTCGCGACTTTCGATTTGCAGCGTGTCGCCAATCCGGCGTTCAACCGGGATCGCGGCCCGGTCTGGGTTGAGAGTGTCCGTCTGCACCTGGAATTGGGATTGAAACCGCTACAGGCGAAGTGAGGCACGACGCGCCATGGGGCGCGCGCATCATCAGTACCGGAACCGGTAGCGTACTTCCGCAAAAATCTGGCGCGGATCGCCGTAGTGCGTTCCGCCGAATGTCTCGCTATTGTCCAGCAGAAAGCGCCGGTTAGCCACATTCAGCGAATGCACCGCGGCCGACCAGTTTTCGCCGAATTTTTTCCCGGCCGAAAGATCGACCGTGGTGTGCCCCGGCAGATGCGCTGGGCCGCCGCTATCGGCGAACCCGGATCCATACGACACGTTTCCGGCGGCCCACACGCGCCGCGGCAGCGTCACATCGAAACCTGCGCTGAGCGTGTGCTGCTGATCGTGATCCAGTAGAAAACCGGCCTCGGGTGGCGAGAAATCGGTGAGCCCGCCGCTGACGCCGCCGAATCCCCCGGCGTGCTGGTGCGAATACGCCAGATGCGCCTGGCCGCGATGGAACAAGCGCGGCGACCGCAAGCTCAGCTCCCATCCGCGAATGCGCGCGCCATCGATTGTGACCGGAAAGAAAATATTCGAGTTTCCGAGCGCGCTGTGATCGAAGAAATTGGAGGCGCGCGTGCGGAAATGGCTGGCGTCGATCACCCAGCCGTGCAAAGGAATCGCCAGGCCTACCTCGCGCTGCTCGTCGCGCTCCCCGTGGAGCGGCAGAAATCCGAAGCCCTGCTGGCCAGCCAGCGCGATGAACGGCCCCGAAACCGTAGCGAGCGGTGGCGCCTGATAGTAGCGCCCGTACGAACCGCGCAACACCCAGTTCAGTCGAGGAATACGGATGGCCAGGCCGGTACGCGGGCTGGCCGCGTTTTCGTTCACCATGCCTGAAAAATGCGTAAGCCGCACGCCGCCCGTTAGCGTCACCCAGGACAGAGGCTTGTACTGATCCTCGAGAAACATCGCTTCGAGATGACCCGATGGCGTGGTCCGGTGCGCCAGCGAGTCGCCGCCGGCATAGTGCAATGCCAACCGGGCATCATCGCTCTCGGCAAATCCGTAAATACCGGCCCGCGCGTTATGTTTTCCCGCCACCGCGCTGATCGCGGCCTGCGCGCCCCCGTAGTGCGAAGCGTGATTGTCATTCGGACTCACCGGATTATCGCCCGCACCTCCAATATAGTTGGCGCGGTTGAAGTGATAGAACGGCGAAACCGTCAGCAGCACGCCGCGCGCCGCCGTTCGCACCCATGAGAAATTCACGAATGCATCGCTCTCGCGCTCCACGTCGCGGATGCCGGCCGCCTGCTGTTCCTCTCCGTTCGGAATCTGGTAGAAATCGCGGCGCAGGGAAGTCACCAGGCGCAGCTGATCGGCCGGATCGGCATTGAACACCAGCGTCGCCATCCCTCCCGTTCCATTCGCGCGATCGTGCAGGACCATTGGCCCTGGAGTGGCCAGCCCCAGGTCCGTCCGGTTGCCGTTCACGCTGGCGTAATAGGCGAAGCGCTCCGTGTGGTCGCCGAAGCTGATTTGGCTGTTGGTCTGCAGAAAATTTCCAACGCTGGTAACGATCTCGGCTTCCCGGTTGCGCTCGAACCCGGTCCGCGGAATCACGTTGAACACGCCATACGTGCGGTCGCCGTACTCGGCCGAATAACCGCCGCGTTCCACCTCCAGTGAATCGATGTCCTTGGGATCGAATTGCGGTCCCACATTGCTCGCGATATTCGTGTTGGGCACCGGAACGCCATCCACCAGCCAACTCACCTGGTGCCCGCCGCGAATATGGAGCTGATCGTGCACCATGTAGGCGCCGGGCACAAAATTGGTGATCATGGCGAGGCTGTTGGTGCGGCCTGCGCCCGGCGCGTGCTCGATTTCTCCGCGGTCTATGACCGTGGTCGACGCGGCGGATTCCGGGTTGATCGCGTCGGCGCGCTCCGCCACCTCCACCGCCTGTCGCGCCACCGCTAGAGTCAATTGAAAGTGCAGAACCGGCGCGCTGCCCGCGGCCAGAGTGACGCGTTCCTCCACCGGCGCGAAACCTTCGCGGCTCACCGTCACACGGTACTCGCCCGCCGGCACGGCGCCAAATTCGACCTCGCCGCCCGCGGTCGTCGACGCCATCTGCGACCAGTCCGCGTGCGCCGCCCGCAGCGTCACCTGAGCGCCCGCCACCGGGCGATGATCGGGATCGTGCACAATCCCGCGCACATTACCGAATATGCCCGCGCATGCAAGCACTGGCGCAAGCATCCACAAAACTCGCCTCACAAACATGTAACTCCTTCCAATCTAGAAAGCAGTGTTGGCTTTCAGAGAGGGGAAGGAGGCGGGCGTTGGTAGAGGAATGCGAAATAGGAGGAAAATCCGGCGGGATTCCCGTTCTGCGAGACGAGCGTTTCGCTCCGTACTGTCGCGTGAGTCGCGACCGAACCAGGCGCCACCAGCGGCGCACCACGCACCGTGACGCCCGCCGGAACTCCACAGCTCTGCGCGCAATCGGCCGCGGCGGTCCAGACAGAACCGGCGCCATTCCCGTGCTTCCGGCAGCAGGAGCCGTGCCCAGCGCGGTTGCAGCATTTCGCCGCGCGCGCGTTGATAGCGATGGTGACCGGGAACGCGTAGCACGCCCCGAACGTCATCAGGAGCCACACGGCCATCGTCCTGCGGAGGGAGCGCATCAGGGATTCAGACATTTAGCATAGCGCCTTGCACCGGGCCTCTTGGGCCGGGCAAGGCGCTCCCTTCAGAAACTCAGCTTCAGCGCTAGCTCGAAAACCCGCGGATCGAGCGCCGTTGTAATCGTCCCAAACGCCGGATTGCCCAGCACCGTATTCGGCGCTCCAAGCGGCGGTGTGTTCGACACGTTAAACGCCTCTGCCCGGAATTCAAGACGGTAACGCTCCGTCAGGCTGAAGATTTTCCCCACCATCAGGTCCGCATCCTGGTAACCCGGGCCGCGCACCGGATTCCGCGAGCTCGTGCCAATCGTGAACTGCGGCGCCTGCGTAAAAGCCGCCGTGTTGAAATAGCGTGCCGTGCTGCGCTCGCTAGCGGGCAGGTTCGGGTCGCCCACGCGGTTGGGCCGCTGCGTGCCGAAACCAGCGAACGCGTTGAAATTCGTAATCTGGCTGATGGCGAGCGGGCTGCCCGACTGCAGCTTCACTATGCCCGCCATCTGCCAGCCTCCGGCCAACACATCGCGCCATCCTCCGAGCCCGATGCGCCGTCCATGCCCAAAGGGCAACTCATACACGAACCCGCTCGAGAACACGTGCGGCGTATCGCCGTTCGATAGATCCTTTTCAAGCCTCCGGTTATAACTGTCGGCCACCGGAAAGTTGGCGATTGGCCCCGTGAGAATCGCCGCATCGAACACTGAAGAAGCGTCGTCGATCAGCTTCGAGAACGTGTACGCCGCGGTCATCGTCAAGCCGCCAGAGAAGCGTTTCTCGAGGCGCGCCTGCAGCGCGTTGTAGGTCGACTTGCCGATGTTATTGCGGAATAGCGACACCGTGTTGAACTCCGGAAATGGCCGCAGGAGCTGCTGATAAGCGATGGTTTTGCCGCCCAGCGACGAGGCCGGCGAAATCTCTCCATAGAACGGGTTTGGTACCTGTTTCGTCAGCGCCGCGCCCAACGCGAGATCCGCGACCGGCAGTTGGTTGATATTGGTGTCGGGCACTCCCAGGCGCGTAATTTTGGAACCCAGATACCCGGCCTCGGCGCTCCAGTTCTTGCCGAAGGTTTTTTGCAGCGTGAAGTTCCACTGCTGCATGTACCCGGAGCCGGTATTCCGGTCCACGCCGAAAACGCCTTGCCCGAGTCCCGAATTTGGATTCGGCGCCGTGACCGCGACGGACGGCCCGCTCGAAAGAACGAATGCAGGATTGATATTGTCCAGCGACCGCTGGCCTACGCTCTGAATAAACGGGAAGAACGGCACCGTAAAAGGCGTTGTGATGCCGGCCTGCTCGATCCACACCATTCCGTATCCCGCGCGAATCACAAACGAGTCGCGGATTTTGTACGCCAAGCTGGCGCGCGGTCCAAAGTCGTCCTTCTGGAGTTTTCGCGCTGCGTCCGGGAAGCCGTTCCTGCCCAGGAAATCGAGCTGCTGGGTCCGCAGATTGAATATCGCGCCATGGTCACCGGCAACGGTCGAGGGGAAATTCAGCGTGTAACGCAGCCCCAGCCCGAGCGACAGCCGCGGCGTTACTTTCCAGTCGTCCTGCGCGAAAAACTCCGCGATGTGCGCGCGCGGCCCCAGCTTCTGTGGCTGAATATCTATATTGAAAGAGTTGACCTGGCCCAGCAGAAACGAAGCCAGGCTGTTGCCGGTGCTCGGAACCGGAGTGCCTTTAGCCGTAAGGCCGGCGGTGAAGAGCGTGCTAAAAGTAAACAATCCCGCCGGGTCGGGCGGCTGTAGCACGTCGAGCCGTTCCAGCCGGATGTCGGCTCCGAACTTCAGACTGTGGGCGCCTTTGATCGTTGAGTAGTTATCAATGAACTGCGTCACCGACGTCGTGAACTGGGAGTTCGTGCTCTCCGGCGGACCAATCTGCTGCAGTCCGGCGATCTGAAAGATGGGAAATGCGTTTCCGAAAAGCCCCGGGGGAATTCCGGGAATTGCGCCCGCCTGGCCTGCCGGCGAGCTCACGATGAGCGGCGCGCGGTCGAAACCGCGGCGCGTAAATCCGAAGCGAATCTGATTGGTCGCCGCCGCCGACACGGTGTATACGTGATCCGCCACCACGCTGTCGGCGCGTGTCAGTGTGCTGCCCGTAACGCCGGCCGTGATGTTGCCACTTCCATCCGGCAGCGGCGTGCCGGGGAGAGCGTCGTCGCGCAGATAAGTGTACCGGCCGAAAACACGCTGGCGCGCCCCGAAGTAGCGGTCAAGGCGCGTGTCGAACTGATCCTGATCGTCGCGATCCACCGCGAGTCGCCGGTAATTGTTCGCGGCGGCTGCCTTTCCGTTCACGAATACGTTGGGAAGCGGGTAGCGCTGCAGAAGGGCCAGTGCCGCGGGATCGAATCGGCCGATCGGGATGGTGTTGTTCGGAAACAGATCTCTTATGAAATTGCCTTGCGCGTCGCGATGCGTGGTGGCCGGGTCATAGATCGGCGTCGAGAAGATGCCGCTCCGCTGCTTGCCCGTCGGAACCGTGCTGGTCTTGGTGCTGCCGATGCGCAGCCGCGTGCCCTGCCAGTCCACGAAGAAAAATGTCTTGCTCCGTTGTACCGGGCCTCCCAGCACCACACCGTATTGGTTGCGCTTGAACGGCGGCGTCGGGCCGGGCAGCGCGAAAAGATTGCGCGCATTCAGCTGCTCGTTCCGGAAAAACTCGAAAAGCGTCCCATGAAAATCGTTGGAGCCCGACTTCGAGCTCACCTGAACGACGCCGCCGTTGGAGCGCCCGTACTCGGCCGAGTAGCTGTTGATATCGACGCGAAACTCCTCGATGGCGTCGATGATCGGGAAGTAGGCTACCTGCCCGGGCTCCGGCTGCAGCACGCTGATGCCATCGTAGATGTACTCGTTGGTTCGCGGACGGCTGCCGTTGATGCGCGGCAATAGCGATGGCTGCGCCGTAGAGCCGGGAGGCAGCGCTACGCCCGGCGCGAGCGCGACCAACGGAACGAAATTGCGGCCGTCGAGCGGCAGCGTCGCGATCCGGTTCTCGCCGACTATGAAGTTCTCGGTTCCGGTGGTGGTCTGCAGAAGGGGAGCGGCCGCCGCCACCTCCACGGATTGAGTCAGCTCGCCGACTTCCAGTTCGAGATTGAGCGCCATCCGGTCCGCAACTCGCAATTGGATACCGGACCGCCGCAGTGTCCTGAACCCCCTCTTGGCCGCGGTCACCCTGTACTCGCCGGGAACCAGGGCGAAAAAGTGAAACGCGCCTGCCTCAGTGGTGCTGCTTTTCGCGGAAACGCCGGTCTGCACTTGGAGCGCCTCTACAGCCGCTCCCGAAATGGCGAGACCGGAGGAATCTTCCACTGTGCCGAACAGTTCTGCGCGGCCGGCCTGTCCGAAACAAAACGCGACCGTCAAGAGGGCGGCCCACACCAACCGTGTTACTCTGAATACAAATTTGTAAATTATAAACGACATCGTCGTTTATAAAAGATACCACGCGGAGGTGATCGGTGAGAGTGGAAAATCATCTGGCGGAACTCCGCCAGTCGCGCGGCCTCAGCGCCGCTGAACTGGCCGGGAAAAGCGGCATCACGCGTCAGACCATCTACGCCATTGAGGCGGGCGCCTACGTGCCCAACACGGCCGCGGCATTGCGCCTTGCGCGCGTGCTGGGCGTGACGGTCGAACATCTGTTCCATCTTCCCGAAGAAGCGCCCGTGGCCCCCGCGGCCATCGAGATCGATCTG
>WNFI01303805.1_pt1 | contig 10666 bp, 9 predicted proteins | sample 5400471 | NCBI WGS metagenome assembly WNFI01 (sample SAMN13153348, study PRJNA577476) | soil metagenome | isolation source: 100 cm saprolite on Douglas fir-dominated hillslope | place: USA:California | collected 2013-09-17 | reverse complement strand
GTGAGGAACCAGTGGATGTCGAGGTCCGGCTCCACGATCGAGTTGCACGGCGCGGTGACGGCCACCTCGAAGTCGCCGTTGCGCAGGGCCTGGAACCACGCCGACGTCTCGCGCGTGTCGTGCTTGGCCGTGATGCCGATCTGCCGCCACTGGTCGATGAGCCAGATGCCGAACGGCTCGTAGGGCTGCGGCACCGCGCGGTTGAGCAGCGTGAACGACAGGTTCTCGACGCCGGCCTCCTTGAGCAGGCGGCGTGCTTCGGCCCGGGCCGCGTTGATGTCGCGCCCATACCCGGCCAGCTTCTCCAGCTCGGCGGGCGGCGTCGCCCACGGGGTGCCGGGCACCTGGATGCCGGCCACCTCCTTGACCAGCGCGATGCGCGAGAGCGCCTTGCTGCCCTCCCAGCGGTCGAGGGCGAGCGAGAGGGCGCGACGCACGCGCTTGTCGTCGTACGGCTTCTTCTGCTCGTTCGGCGTCACCCCGATCGAGCAGTTCCAGGGGCTCTCCTGCACGGTGATCTTGCTGCCGAGCGCGTTGACGAGGGTGTCGCGGTCGGCGGGGGTGAAGCTGCGAAACTGGATCATGGCGCGCTCGCCGCGGACGGCCGCGACCTGCGCCGAGGCGCTGGTGATGAAGATCGCGCGGAAGCCGTCGAGGTAGGGCTTGCCACGGTCCCAGTAGTCGGGGTTCTTTTTACCGATCCAGTGCGAGCCGCGCACGTACTCGACGAACTTGAAGGGGCCGGTGCCCATCACGTTCTTCTTGTACCAGTTCGGATCCTTGGCCAGGATGTCGGCCTTGTAGATCCAGTTCCAGGGCTGCGCGAGGTTGGGGCCTTCACGTCCTTCGACGTCATCAGGCTGCCGTCGTGGAACTTCACGCCCTTGCGGACCTTGAAGGTGTACGTGCGGCGATCGGCCGAGATCGTCCACGACTTGGCGAGGTCGCCGACGAGCTTGGTGCCGGTGCGATCGGTGGGATCGACGCGCATCAGCGGGTTGTACTGCCGCGCGCCCGGGTGGAGCATCGCGAAGGTCTCTTCCTGGTGGCCGTCGAAGCTCGGCGGCTCGGCGGCGACGACGAAGATCAGCTCGCCGCCGGCGCGCGGCTTGTCTTGCGCGCCCGCCGGCGTGGTCAGCACGAAGATGAGGACGAGGGCGGTCAGGAAGGTTCTCATGAGCGGGATTATACTGGCGCCCATGAAAACCATCGTCGCGCTCCCCGGCGAAGGCATCGGCCTCGAGGTGGTCGAGGCCACGTGCGAGGTGCTGAGCGGCGCCGATGTGCCGGTGAGGATCCTGACGCCCCTCCAGATTTCGGCGCCGGGCTCCCCGGTCCCCGAGGAGACGCAGCGCGCGTGCCGGGAGGCGGACGCCGTGCTCTTCGGCGCCGCGGGTCCGGCCACGACGCGCGTCGTCGGCTGGCTGCGCTGGGAGATGGACGCCTGGGCCGGCGTGCGTCCCGCGAAGTTCTACCCGGGCATGCGCTCGCCGCTGGCCGATCCCGACGGCATCGACCTCGTCGTCATCCGCGAGAACTCCGAGGGCATGTATCCCGGGCGCGAGGGCGACCTCGCGGAGGCGCGGCGCGCGCTGCCGAATCTGCGCGATCGGTTCGGGCGCAGCCTCGCGCGCCACGGCGACGGCCGCTTTGCCGTCAAGGTCGTCACGAGCGCGGGCGCCACGCGGATCGCGCGCTTCGCGTGCGAGCTGGCCCGCCGGCGCAAGGCGCGCGGCCACGCCGGCAAGGTCACCTGCGTGACGAAGTCCAACGTGCTGCCGCAGACGGACGGCCTCTTCCACGCGACCGTCAGGGAGACCGTCGCCACCTATCCCGACCTCGCGTTCGAGCACTTCCACGTGGACGACGCCGCGCGGCGCATCATCCGCTTCCCCAGGACCATGGACGTCCTCGTGTGCATGAACCAGTACGGCGACATCCTGTCGGACGTCGCCGGCGAGGTCGCGGGCGGCCTGGGCGTCGCCCCCTCTGCCAACTTCGGCGACGGCGGCTGGGCGTACTTCGAGTCGGTGCACGGCTCCGCGCCGGACATCGCGGGCCGCGGCATCGCGAACCCGACGGGCACGCTGCTGTCCGCCGCGCTGATGCTCGAGCATCTCGGGCTCGCCGCCGAGGCCGCGCGGCTGCAGGCCGCCGTCGCGCGCGTCTACCGCGACGGCAAGGCGCTCACGCCCGACCAGCGCGGGACGGCGACGACGAAGCAGATGGCGGCGGCGGTGCTCGCCGCCTACCGTAATTCCTGACTCCGCTATACTTCCGGCCATGATCCACCCGGGGCGCGCGATCCTCGCCCTGTCGCTGCTGCTCCTGCTCGCCGCCCCCGCCGCCGCCCAGCCCGCCGGGACGATGACGTGGGGCGTCCACGTGACGCTGGCCACCCGCTGGCTCGACACCGCGGACACCGATGCCGAGATCACGCCGTTCATGATCATGTACGCGCTGCACGACGCGCTCGTGAAGCCGATGCCCGGCAACATCAACACGCCCAGCCTCGCCGAGTCGTGGACGATGTCCCGGGACGGTCGCACCTGGGAGTTCGTGCTGCGCCGGGGCCCGCGGTTCCACAACGGCGATCCCGTGACCGCCGAGGACGTGAAGTTCTCCTTCGAGCGCTACAAGGGCACGGCCGCGCCGCTCCTGAAGGAGCGGGTACGCGAGGTCGAGGTGCTGGATCCGGCTCGCGTGCGCTTCCACCTGAAGGAGCCGTGGCCGGACTTCATGACCTTTTATGGCACCAGCGCCTCCGGCGCGGCGTGGATCGTGCCCAAGAAATACATCGAGAAGGTCGGCGAGGACGGATTCCGCAGGGCGCCCGTCGGCGCCGGCCCGTACCGGTTCGTCTCGTTCTCGGCGGGCATCGAGCTCGTGCTGGAGGCGTTCGATCAGTACTGGCGCAAGACGCCGAGCGTGAAGCGTCTCGTGCTGCGCAGCATCCCCGACGAGTCCACGCGGGCGGCCGCGCTCAAGCGCGGCGAGGTGGACGTCGTCTACTTCCTCAATGGCCCGATTGCCGAAGACGTCCGGCGCACGCCGGGCCTCACGCTCAACGCGACGCGCACCAACGGCGTCTTCTGGCTCATGTTCCCCGAGCAGTGGACGCCCGGCTCGGCGTGGGCCGACCGCCGCGTGCGGCTGGCGGCGAGCCTCGCCATCGACCGCCAGGCGATCAACGAGGCGGAGTCGCTCGGCTTCTCCGGGCCGACGGGCAACATCGTGCCGCGCCACCAGGAGTTCGCGCTCGCGATCGAGCCGCATCCCTACGATCCCCGGCGGGCTAAGGCGCTGCTGGCCGAGGCCGGTTACCCGAACGGCTTCGACGGCGGCGAGCTGACGCCGTACCCGCCGTACAGCGGCATGGGCGAGGCGATCGCGAACTATCTGGTCGCGGTGGGCATCAAGGTCCGCGTGCGCACGATGGAGCGCGCGGCGCTGCTCTCGGCGTGGCGAGACCGGAAGATCCGCAGCCTCTTCATCGGCGCCACCGGAGCCGCGGGCAACGCCTCCACGCGCATCGAGCCCTACGCCACCAGCAAGGGCACCGCGGCGTACGGCACGCTGCCCGAGGTCGAGACGCTGTTCGCGAAGCAGCTGCAGGAGATGGACCGCAAGAAGCGCGAGGAGCTGCTGCACCAGATCCAGCGCATCCTGGCCGATCGCGTGATCTTCGCGCCGATCTGGGAGAACGGCTTCATCCGCGCCTTCGGGCCGCGCGTGGAGGAATCGGGGCTCACGCTGATCCCCGCCTTCCCCTACTCCGCGCCGCTCGAAGACGTCCGCCTCAAGCCCTCCCAGCGCTGATCGGCCTCAGTCCTCCCGCGGCTCCTTGCGCAGGAACCGCCCGGAGCGCAGCTCCTCGAGCGTCTGCTCGATCTCGGCCCGTGTGTTCATGACGAACGGCCCGTAGCGCGCGATCGGCTCGTGCAGCGGCCGGGCGGCGGCCAGCAGGAAGCGACCGCCCTCGTCACCGGCTTCCGCCTGCACGAGGTCGCCCTCACCGAAGACGACGAGCGACGGCGCGGGCACGTTCCGGCGCTCGGGTCCGAACCGGACGGCGCCGGCATCGACGTAGGCGAACGCCGTGTGGCCACGCGGCACGACGTCGCGGAACGTGGTGCCGGGCCGGAGCACGACGTCGACGAACTTCGGCGCGACGGCCAGACCGCCCACCGGCCCGGTGAGCCGGCCGCCCATCGCCTCGCCCGCGATCACGCGCACCTCGGCCCCCTCATCGGTCGTCGCCGGCGGCAGGCCATCCGCCTGGAGGTCGCGATACTTCGGACGGCTCATCTTGTCTCGCGCGGGCAGGTTGAGCCAGAGCTGCAGGCCGGCGATCCCCTCCGGCCGCACCTGCGGCATCTCCTCGTGCATGATCCCGCTGCCGGAGGTCATCCACTGGATGTCGCCGGCGCCGATCGCTCCCCGGTGGCCCAGCGAATCGCCGTGCCGCACCTCACCCTTCCGGACGAGCGTCACCGTCTCGATCCCCCGGTGCGGGTGGTACGGGAAGCCCGCCTCGTAGTCGGCCGGGCTCACCGACTCGAAATGGTCGAGGAGCAGGAACGGGTCGAGGTGATCGAGCCGACGGGTTCCGATGCTCCGGCGGAGGTGGACCCCCGCGCCTTCGACGACGGGCTCGGGCGTGATGACGGACGCGACCGGGCGCTCTGACTGACTCATGGTCGACTCCTTCCTCGTAGGGGCCATTACTTTGATATCAAATCATTTGACGTAGAATAGGGGGCCGGGGATTCAGCGCCGGGAGGGACGCGATGGGCACGCATTACAACGGGCGGGCGGCCGAGGTCCGGGCGCTCGACGCGTACATCAAGCTGGCGCGGGCCACCGCCTCGGTGGGCGTCCGGCTGAGCCGACGACTGGCCGAGGTCGGGCGGGCCGCTGGGCCAGCGCGTCCTGGGCGACAAGCTGCTGATGAGCGGCGGCAACATCACGACCGTCGTCGACAACCTCGAGCGTCGGGGCCTGGTGCGCCGCGAGCGGCGCGGTGACGATCGCCGTCACGTGACGGTCCACCTCACCCCCGAGGGCCGCCGGCTGATCTCCCGAGTCTTCCCCGGCCACGTGGCCGCCATCGTCGAGGCGTTCTCCGCGCTCAGCGCGGCCGAGCAGGCGCAGCTCGGCCGGCTCGCGAAGAAGCTGGGTAGGAGCCTCAGCCGACCTGGTAGCGCTTGAGCGCCGCCTGATCGAAGGCCAGGCCGAACCCCGGCGTGTCGGGCACGAGGAGCTGACCGTTCTCGAGCCTCGGCGTCTGCTCGTAGAGCCGCAGCGTCCAGGGCATGTACTCCACGGTGAGCCCATGGGGGATGGCCGCGATGAGGTGCACGTGCAGCTCGGGCACGAGGTGGCTCACCACCGGCAGGTTGAACGCCTCCGCCATCCCCGCGACCTTCATCCACTGCGTGACGCCGCCGACGCGCAGGAGGTCGATCATCACGACGTCGATCGAGCGCGCCTCCAGCATGTGGCGGAAGGGCACGATGCCGTAGTGGTACTCGCCGGCGGCGATCGGCGTGACGAGGTTGTCGGCGATCCGCGCGAGTCCGGCGAAGTCGTCGTGCGCGGTCGGGTCCTCCAGCCAGAACAGATGATAGGGCTCGATGCGGCGGCCGACCTCGATCGCGTGGTTCACGCTCCAGAGCTGGTTGATGTCGCACATCAGGTCGACGTCGGGGCCGATCGCCTCGCGCATCACGCGCACGCGCTCGACCGAGGCGGCCACCGTCGGCTCGCTGCCGCACTGCATCTTCATCTGGCGAAACCCCATGTCGCGCAGGCGCGGCCCGGCCTTGGCCAGATAGTCGATCGGGTGCGGACGCATGAGCGCGCCGCTGGCGTAGGTCGGCACGCGCGCGCGCAGGCCGCCGAGCAGCGCGGCCACCGAGCGGCCGAGCGCCTTGCCCTTGAGGTCCCAGCAGGCGATGTCGATCGCCGAGAGCGCCAGCGTGAAGAGGCCGCCGGGGCCCGAGCCGCCGGCTGCTCGGCGCGCCTTGGCGGCGATGGCCTCCGTCTGCGTCGGGTCGTCGCCGATCAGCAGCCCGGCCAGGCCATCCACGGCGGCCTTGAGCGCCGGGGTCAGCGCGCCGCCGAAGAAGGTCAGGCCGATGCCGGTGAGGCCTTGGTCGGTGCCGAGCTCCAGCGTGACGAACTCGCGCGTGTCGGTGGGCGCCGGGAGCCCGACCACCAGCGGGTTGTCGGCGGGCGTTCGGAGGATACGCGTGGTGACGTGGGTGATCTTCATCTTCCGGCCTCCCGGGCGTATGCTACACCGCACGTCGCGAGGGAGGTCGGATGGCAGACTACCTGCTCACCGAGAAGGCGGACGGCGTCACGATCCTCACCCTGAATCGGCCGGACCAACTCAACGCGCTCAACCGCCAGCTCTCGGCGGAATTGCACGAGGCGGTCACGCGCGCGGTCGCCGACGATGCGGTCGGCTGCATCGTCATCACCGGCGCCGGCCAGAAGGCGTTCTCCGCGGGCGGCGACATCCATGAGCAGCGCGAGGACGACAAGAACCACACGCAGGCGGAGCTGGATGCGCTCGGCGCCGAGCGCGCCCGCGGCTTCTACGAGATCGGCGCGTGCGCCAAGCCGACCATCGGGATGATCAACGGCCTCGCCTACGGCGGCGCCGGCGTGCTGGCCTCGTCGCTGGACATGCGCGTGGGCTGCGAGCACGCGTCGTTCCGCTTCCTGGCCGCCGCGTACGGCCGCATCAACACCACGTGGACGCTGCCCAACCAGGTCGGCTGGCCGACCGCGAAGGAGCTGCTATTCTCCGGCCGGGAGGTGAAGGCGGAAGAGGCGCAGCGCATCGGCCTCCTCAACCACCTGGTGCCGTGCGCCGAGCTCCGCGACAAGACGCTGTGGCTGGCCACGATGATCGCCAAGAACCGGCGACAGTCGGTCATGGGCGTCAAGGCCCTGCTGCTGCAGGGTATGGGACGCGATCTCGAGCAGCAGTGGAAAAACGAGCGCGACTACCGCTCGCAGGGCGTCGACACGATGTTCTACCTGATGGGCGGGCCGATGCTCGAGACGGAGGCCGCCTGCATCAAGCTCGGCATCCGGGCGATCGACCATCGTCACGAGCAGGCCGCCTCGTTCGCGGCGCACGCGTGGACGCGCGTGATGCGGCGCCCCGGTGTCTGCATGGGCTGCTCCGGCCCCGGCGCCACGAATCTGGTGACCGGCGTGGCCACCGCGTTCACCGACTGCGCGCCGCTGGTGGCGATCGGGGGCGCGAGCCCGCGCGTTTACCAGGGCATGGAGGCGTTCCAGGAGATCGACCAGCTCGGCGTCATGAAGCCGATCACCAAGTGGGCGGAGCGGATTTTCGACGCCAAGCGCATCCCCGACGTCGTCGCCACCGCCTTCCGGCAGGCGACCACCGGGCGTCCGGGCCCGGTGTACATCGACATGCCCGGCGACATCCTCGGCGAAAAAGTGGAAGAGGAGAGCATCCACTACGCGCCGGCCTGGAAGCCGGCGCCGCGGACGCTCGGCGATCCCGCCGCGGTCAAAGAAGCCATCGCGCTGCTCGCGCGGGCCGAGCGCCCGATGATCATCGCCGGCAGCGGGGTGTGGTGGTCGGACGGCGCCGCCGCGCTCCAGGCCTTCGTCGAGGCCACGGGCATTCCGTTCTACACGAAGCCGATCTCGCGTGGCCTGATCCCCGAGGATCACGCGCTGTCCTTCCTCAACGCGCGCAGCAAAGCGTTCACCGAGGCCGATGTCGTCCTCGCCGTCGGCACGCGGTTCGACTGGATGATCCAGTTCGGGCGACCGCCGCGCTTCGCCGCCGACCTCAAGGTGATCCACGTTGACATCAATCCCAGCCAGCTCGGGCACAACCGCGAGGTCGACGTGCCGATCGTGGGCGACGCCCGCGCCGTCCTCGAGCAGCTCCGGGCGGAGGCCGAGGGCAAGATCACTCCGCGCCTCTACGCGGGCTGGACGGGCAAGCTGCGGACGCTGGACGCCGAGAAGTCGTCCGAGATGGACAAGGCGATGAGCAACGACAACACGCCCATCCATCCCCTGCGCCTCTGCAAGGAGGTGCGCGACTTCCTGCGGCGCGACGCCATCCTGGTCGTCGACGGCCAGGAGATCCTGAACTTCGGCCGCCAGGCCATCCCGACCTACGTGCCAGGCCACCGGCTCAACTCGGGGGCGTTCGGCACCATGGGCGTCGGCCTGCCCTACGGCGTGGGCGCCAAGGTCGCCAAGCCCGACACCCAGGTGCTCGTGCTGCACGGCGACGGCTCCTTCGGCATCAACGCCATGGACATCGACACGGCCGTGCGTCACAAGATCCCGGTCGTGGTCGTGATCAGCAACAACGGCGGGTGGACCGCGGATGCGCCGTGGACGCGCCCGCTGCCCAAGCCCGGGCGCTACCTCGGCCATACGCGCTACGACAAGCTCGCGCAGGAGCTGGGGGCGCACGGCGAGTTCGTCGAGAAGCCGCACGAGATCCGGCCGGCGCTCGAACGCGCCTACGCGTCGGGCAAGCCGGCCGTCGTCAACGTCATCACCGACAACAAGGCGCGCGCGCAGACCGTGCGGTTCTCGGCCTACACCACGTAGGAAATGGGGGGCCCCGAAATGGCCCCCCAAACCCAACGCTCGGCTCGAATAGAATGAGGCCTGTGACGAGTCCGCCGCCGCGTGAGCTGTTCGGGACGTCCGGTCAGTACGACGAGAGCGGCGTGGACCTGTCGCTCATCCGCGCGAATCTGCGGGTGACGCCCACCGAGCGGGCGCGCCGCGCGGAGCGCGCGCGGCGAGCCGCCCTCAGGGTCCAGAAGATTGGTCGCGACGCCCGAACAAAGCCCGCTTGAGCGGTTCTGCGCCGTGCTGGCCGACCACGGCGTGGAGTTCATCGTCGTCGATGGTCAGGCCGAAGCCCTCATGGGCAGCGCGCGCGTCACCTACGACGTCGATTTGTGCTATCGGCGCACGTCCGAGAATCTCGAGCGGCTCGCGACTGCGCTGCCGACGCTGAACTTGACCCTTCGCGGCGCTCCTGCCGAGCTGAAGTTTCGACTGGACGCACCGGCGCTGGCGCCGGGGCAGAATTACACGTTCGAAGTCGACGGCGAGTACCCGCTGGATCTCCTCGGCTACCTGGAGCCGATCGGCACGTACGATGACCTGCTGCCGCATGCGGAGACCGTCTCCATCGGCGGCCATCCGACGCGCGTGATCGGGCTCGACGATCTCATCCGCATCAAGCGATACATCGGCCGACCAAAAGATCGAGAGTCACTCTTCCACCTCGAAGCCATCAAGCGCCTGCGCGAGCAGGAAGGCCTGCGCTGATCTCCTTCGTCCGGTAGGTCGCTCTAAGCCATAATCGTGAGGTGAACGTCCTCGTCGGCGCGATCTTCTGCCTGCTCGGCGCAGCCTGCGTGGCCTACCTCTGGGCCGGCGGCTCCGTCCTCGAGCGCGAGCCGCCACTCCTGGCGCTCGGCGTCCTGCTCATCGTGCTAGGGGCCGGACTGGCAGGCCGATCGCGCGCGGCCGCCCTGCTCGTGCGCGCCGGCCTCGGTGCCGGCCTCGTCGCCCTCGGCTGGACCGCCACCAAGTATGTGACGTTTCGCGGGCTCGACACGACCGACGACGTGCTCGGGCGCGTGCATCTGCTGGGGATCGCCCTCGCCGCCACCGCGGTCGTCGCCTTCTTCATACTCATGAGGCGCGTGCCGTACGCGCCCGTCGTCTTCCGGGGGATGGATCTGCTGTCGCTCGCCGGCGTGGCCGTGGCGCTGACGCTCGGCATCGTTTGGCTCGTCGGCGACGACGCGCGGTTGCGTCCGTGCCGTATGGGGAACGACACCGCCTGCGACGTCGTCGCCACCCGGCTGCTCGAGTCCGCCGAGCGGGCGCCCGGCACGCCGCCCACGCCCTGGGAGGAGGAAGCCGCGCGCGTGCTGGAGCTGCACGGCTGCCGCGGGTTCGATCCGGGACCGTGCGCGATCCACCGTTACGCGAGCGGCAGCGTCGCCCTGCGCGCCGGTCGATTCGACGCCGCCCGCGACGCGTTCCTGCGCGCCTGCGACGAGGACCGGAGCTGGTGCGCGCGCGCCGCGCAGGAACGATCGATGCCGTGGGCGCCGGCCGACCGCGAGCGGCTCGAGGGCGCGCACTAGCCCGACGGCCCGTAGCGCGGCATGACCTCCGCGGTGAACAGCTCGATGGATCGCATCGCCTGCTCGTGGGAGAGATCGCCCCACTGGAACGAGCAGACGAAGTAGTTCGCGCCGGTCGCCACGTACTCGTCCATGTAGTCACGCACGGCGGCCGGCGAGCCCGCGAGGGCCACGCCGCCCAGCCGGTTGGGATGCGGCCGGCGCGTCTGCTGATCGAACCGCTCGAGCTCGGCGTCGATGTCCCGGCGCAGCTCGCGCGCCGGCAGGCCGGTGGGCCGATCGCCGACGAAGCCGAACGAGCCGTCCTTCGTCGACATGAACTGCGTGAGGTTGCGCTTCTCGGCCTCGAGCCGGCGCGGGGCGGCGAGATTCCAGCGGTACTTTTCCCAGGCGGGCGTGGCGGCGGCGATGGCTTCGTCGTCCGTCTCCGCCACCACCAGGTGGACGACGAGGCCGATCATCGGCTCGTCGCC
>WNFI01256916.1_pt1 | contig 10666 bp, 7 predicted proteins | sample 5400471 | NCBI WGS metagenome assembly WNFI01 (sample SAMN13153348, study PRJNA577476) | soil metagenome | isolation source: 100 cm saprolite on Douglas fir-dominated hillslope | place: USA:California | collected 2013-09-17 | reverse complement strand
CTTTGCCGGGTCGTAGGTTTTGAGGATGCCGTAAGACTTGAGCATCTTGCGGTTCATGTCGCTGAGGAGCGGGAAGGTGACGCCGATCTGCTTGGCGAAGGCGGCGTTGGCAGCGGGACTATCTACGCTGACGCCGAAAACTTCCGTATCTGAGGTGTCAATCTTACCGGAGGCGATTCCAGCCTGGACCGCCTGAAGTTGCTTCGTTCAACCACCGGTGAAGGCCAGGACGTAGACGGCGAGGAAGACGTTCTTCTTACCGCGATAGTCGCTGAGCTTCACGGTCTTCCATCCGTCGCTGAGAAGAGTGAACTCAGGGGCGGTGTCGCCGACCTTGAGGGTCATCTTGGCGACCTGCGATTTCTCGGCCCGGGGCATTAGCGGAGCAGCGGAAAGCGCGGCCGCGGCCAGGAGACCGAGAGCGATCATGTGCTTCATAGAGAACCTCCGACGGAAGCTAGGTTGCAACAGACAGCAGGAGCTTACACTGCTCCCTGGGACTAATACCACGGAAATGCAGAAAAAATTCCCTAATCTTATGTTACCCGTTGGAGAAACGAACGGCGGTTCGCTCCTTGCCAAAAAATGATGATGGTACCGCGGGGAAACCGTGGGAAGCAGGTGTGAACAGATGTAAAGAATTGAAGTTCTTCGGTTTATACTGTGCGGCCGGTGGTGTGGTGGGGGCGAGTGAAGTCGGGGTGGAAAGGAAAGTGAAGATGAAAGCCGCAGATTTGAGACGGAGATTATCCCGCAGCGGGAGCCGAGTGGTGTGGTTCGGAGTATACGCGTTGGTGGCAGCGAGCGCTTTTGCCGCGCGAGCGTGGGCGGGACCAGATGGTGCGGGGACAGCGGCGAAGGTGGAGGCGGCTGCTGAAGAGGCCGCAGTGCGCGTTGCGCCAAACTACGCACTCGAGGAGCGATTTCTGCCGGATCAAGTCAGCAAATTGGTGTTTGACCTGGCGGTAACGCCGCACTGGTTCAGCGAGTCCGACCGGTTCTGGTATAGCTACCAGACAACGGAGGGGACGCGCTACTACATTGTGGACCCGACAAAGAAGTCGAAGATTCCGCTGTGGGACAACGCCAAGGTGGCGGCGGCGCTTTCGACGCTGACGAATTTTCCTTATGATGCGCAACATCTGCAGATCAAGAGGCTGAAGCTGATGGAAAAAGACACGCGGATGAGATTTGAAGTGGAGATTCGAAAGAACGCGGTGGTACCGAACGAACCGAAGAAGGAGAAGAGTCAGGAAGACATCGAGGAGCAAGGCAAGGAAGGAGAGATGAAGCAGGGGGAGCAGCAAGGGCAGGCGACGCAAGCGACGGGGCAACCGGCGGAAAAACACGAGGATACGCGAACGATTTATTTTGAATACGACATTGCAACGGGGAAAGTGACGCGGCTGGACAACTTTGAAGCGCCGAAGAAAAAGCCGATGTGGGCGGCAGTGTCGCCGGACGGGAAGATGGTGGTGTTCGCGCGCGGATTTAACCTTTACCAGATGGATGGAGAGAATTACGCGAAAGCCCTGAAGAAGGCGGGCGATGCGAGCGTGGTGGAAACGCAAGTAACGACGGACGGAGTGGAGAAATACAGTTATGCGCGAGTGCTGCTGCCGGAACAGGAAGAACAACTGAAGAAAGAAAACAAAGGCGATACGAACAAAGCAGGGCCGCGGACACCGGCAGTAACGATTCACTGGTCGAAGGATTCGAAGAAATTTGCACTGGAGCGGGACGATAACCACAAGGTGGGCGACTACTGGGTGATTCATTCGCTGACAAATCCCAGGCCGATCCTGGAGGCGCGCAGCTATCCGCTGCCGGGCGAGGCGAACGTGCCGGTCAGCGAAATCGACATCTTTGACGTGGCGAGCAAACAGCGCGCGGTGGTTCAGCCGAAGAGTTTTGTGGACGAAGTGCTGACTATTTCGGACGCTCCGCAGATAGAGCGCGACCGGGAAGAACTGCGCGAAGAGCAGGAGGAGAACCGGCTGAATCCAACACCGCTATCGCGCGTTGGTCCGCGGTGGGTGGCGGAGACGTCAGACAAGTTGTACTTCACGAGCCGGAGCCGCGATTTCCGGCGCGTGGATGTGGAAGTCGCGGATAGCGTGACGGGCAAGGCCCAGAAGCTAATCGAGGAAAGCTCGAATGTGTGGATGTCGCAGAAGCCGCTGCGGCTGGTGGAAAACGGGAAGGAGATGCTGTGGTGGTCGGAACGGGATGGATGGGGGCACTTCTACCTGTATGACGCCTTACTACACGCACTTGTACCGCGTAGGGCTGGACGCGGGCGGGGTGAAACTTCTGACGCCTGGGAGCTTCACGCATGCGGTGAGCTGGCCGGATTCGGGGAAGTATTTCGAGGACACATATTCGAGGGTGGATACGGCGCCGAAGTCCGTGCTGCTGGATGGGCAAGGAACGCAACTGGCCGAGTTGGAGACGACCGACGTGTCGCAACTGATGGAAGCGGGATTCAAGTATCCGGAGACATTCAAAGTGAAAGCCGATGATGGCGTCACGAATCTCTATGGAGTGATTTACAAACCGTTTGATTTTGATGCGAGCCGGAAGTATCCGGTGATTGAGTACGTGTACCCCGGCCCGCAGGTGGAACAAGTGACCAAGGCGTTTTCGCCGAAGAGCCCGAACGTCCCGCTGGCACAACTGGGATTTATCGTGATGGAAGTGGGCAACCGTGGCGGAAGCCCGCAGCGGGACAAGTGGTACGACAGTTATGGATATGGAAATTTGCGGGACTATGGATTGGCGGACAAGAAGGCGGCGGCAGAGCGGGTGGGCGCCACTCGCGGCTACATGGATTTGAACCGTGTGGGAATGTGGGGTCACTCCGGCGGCGGATTTATGACGGCAGCGGCGATGCTGCAGTATCCGGATTTCTACAAAGCAGGATGGTCGGAATCCGGAAACCATGACAACAACGTCTACGGCAACACGTGGAGCGAGAAGTACCACGGGGTGAGAGAGGAAACGCAGAAAGACGGCACGGAGAAGTTTTTCTACGAAATTGATAAAAACTCAGAGGTCGCCAAAAACCTGAAGGGGCACTTGATGCTGACGACGGGGGACATGGACGACAACGTAAGCATGGTGAACACGATGAGGGTAGCGGATGCGTTGATCAAAGCAAACAAGCGCTTTGAGATGCTGGTGTTTCCCGGAATTCGGCATAGCTACATGCCGATCAACAGCTACGTGATCGTGGCGCGCGGGGATTTCTTCAGTAAGTGGCTGCTGGGGAGTTCGGAAAATGGCGCGGACATCATCGAATTACAGAGGGCGAAGCAGGCGACGGCGAGCAAGAAGTTAAAGGAGTAAGTAGGGTCGAGACAGGAGAGAATCCGAAGGGTGCGGAATCTTGCAAGACTAGAGGACTGTAGTGAACGCCTGAGGCAACCCTTTGCCGAGGAAGGCGGCATCACAGAGGTGGTGGTGGGGCGAGACCTGGCCGGAGGGGCAAAGTAGTTGTTCGGCCTGGCCTTTCGTTCAGGGTATAATCGGACGTTCCAAACCGCAGGGAGTCGGGAAGAGTCTCCTGTTTCGGCGGATTGTGGCTAGGAACCCTAGATTTGAGAGAGAGGTGAAGTTTGCTCGGTACTTCAAAGCTGGCGACTGTAAGACAGTCGACATTCCTGGCGGCCGTAAGACGGCCGACATTGCTGTCGAGCGTAAAACGCTCGACCCTATTCGTGATGACGGGAATTCTTCTGCTGAGTGCCACGCAGAGCGATGCGCAAATTTTCCATAAGAAAAAGAAGGTCAATAAGTCGACCAGCGCGGAGAACACCGCGGAGCCGGACAAGATTCTGTATGACAAGGCCATGGATGATATCAAGCACGGGCGGCATGAAGTCGGCCGTCTGAACTTGCAGACGCTCATCAACACTTATCCGGACAGCGACTATCTTGCCAAAGCCAAGCTGACCATAGCTGATTCTTTCTACAAAGAGGGTGGAACAGCGAATCTGACGCAGGCTATCCAGGCCTACAAGGATTTCGACATCTTTTTCCCGATGTTGCCTGAAGCGGCGTACGCACAGTTGCAGGTGGCCATGACGCACTACAAGCAGATGGAGAAACCGGATCGCGACCGCACGCACGTGCGAGCGGCCGAGGAAGAATTCCAAGTGTTTCTGTCAAAATACCAGAACGATAAGCTGGCGGCCAAGGCGGAACAGCATTTACGCGAAGTGCAGGAGCTGCTGGCGGAGGGCGACTTCCGCATTGGCTACTACTACTTCGTGAAAGAGGACAAGAAGGCCGCGGAATCCCGGCTGCGAGTGGTTGTCAACCGTTACCCCCTCTATAGCAAGTCCGACCAGGCTCTGTGGATGCTCGGGAACATCTGGCAATCCACGGAGAAAAAGGAGCTTGCTGCTCCGTATTACACACGGATCGTGCGCAATTATCCGCTGTCGCCTCTGGTTCCCAATGCCAAGAGCCGATTGAAAGCGCTGGGAGTGCCAGTGCCGCAACCCGACCCGCAAGCGGTGGCCTGGATGACTGCGGAACAGAATGCGCCGCGGCCGCATGATGCACTCATCAAGAAACCGGCCGGTTTTTTCCGGACCGGCCCGAAGCAGGAGATACAAACAGCATCGAGATACGGGAAACCAACGATGACGCCGGAATCGGAGAGTGAAGCAGGAATTGATATTTTGAAGGGCGGGAGCCAAGCGCGAGTGGGTGGCGGTGGAACAGGAATCGTCGCCGAAGTAACGCCTGGAAGCACAGGCGGAACAACGAGCACGGCGGAGAATGTGGCTGCACCGACTGACGGAGGTGAAGCAACTCCAGCTACGGCGCAGCCGGACCCGAATGCTTCGCCAGCGACGGAAAAACCGGCGGATGGTGCGACGGTGGCCGGGACTACCGACGCTGCTCCCAAGACGGATGCAGCAGCGACCGGCTCCAGTCAGACGAGCGGCGCCCCCAAGACAGACGGGACAACGGCACAAGACGCAGCGCAGCCTGGAACCAGCGGAAACACAAAAAAAGAATCAACCAGTAAGAAAAAGAAGGGGCTGAGAAAAATCGTCCCCTGGTGAGTTTCCTGCAGCAGGGCGAAAATTAAGAGAAACACGAGGGGCGAGGCTAAATGGAGCCGCGCCCCTCGTTTTTGGCGGTTGGCAGGGACAAAAAACCGTAGTATTCATTTCCGACACACACCTACCCTCTTGAGATTGACGAGCGCCCATGCGGGTGCTCCAATACATGAGAGCAGGTCATCTGGCATGGCTGCACGCTAAGTGTGGCCCATACAGGCAGAGTATCGTCGGAGGACGTTCGGTGCCGAAGATTCTGGTTGCGGACGACAACAGTAACATCCAGAAAATGGTGGGACTGGCCCTGAAAGATCAGGGCATCGACGTCGTTGCCGTGGGCAATGGCGAAGCAGCCGTGCGGAAAATCTCCGATTTGCACCCGGACCTGGTTCTCGCCGATGTGTTCATGCCTGTGCGGAATGGATATGAAGTTTGCCAGTACGTGAAGATGGATCCCGCTCTCGCTCATATCCCCGTGATTCTGCTGGTGGGCGCGTTTGATCCGCTAGATGAGCAAGAAGCGCAGCGAGTTGGAGCGGATGGGGTGTTGAAAAAGCCATTTGTTCCGCCGGATCCGCTGATTTCGATGGTGAAGTCCGCGCTGCAGCGCGCGGGAGTGGCTCACGGGAATGTCAGCGCGACGAAGACCCCGGAGCCAGAGGTATTGAAGGGCGCGGATCTCCTTACCGCAAGTGGCGGGAGTGTGCCGACAGCGGAAAGCTTCCCGTTGCCCATGCCCTCCCATGGGCCAGCAATTGCGCCCCTGGATCAGGAAAGTTTTGTGGATGAAGTGGTGGGGCGTCCGGAGCCTGTGCGAATTGACAGTGGCTCGCAACCGGTAGCGTTCGGGAGCCTGCTGGAAACACCCACGGATGCGAAGGACGACGATGAACTGGGTTTTCTGCCGCAAGCGCATTCCGACGAATTGGCGTCGGAACGCGATTGGCGCGATCCAGATACAGACGAATTGGACGAGGAAGCGGAGGAAGAAAAACCCGCCGCGCCATGGCGGCACGACGAAGGGGAGAGTAAAGCAGATGCCGGATCTACAGGCGGAGCAAAGGATTGGCGCGCCGGCAGTTTCGAGCAGATCCTGGCAAAAAAGATTCCGCTAGATTCCTGGGAGCCGGTGGACGACAAACCGGAACTTGTGGAGACGGCACCCGCAGCAAGAAACGTTGTAACGGAAGCGTCGGCGGCACCCACGACGATCCCGAAAGCCGCTCCCGTCACTGGAACGATCCCGGCAGCGCCATTTGGCGGCGACGCGTGGGCAGTGCCGAGTTCCCCTGTTTCTCAGAAAAAGATTTCGACGGAGACTGCGACGGCGGTGGAAGAAGTAGCGCGAGTAAGACAGAGCGAACCATCCTCTCCGGCGCCGGTGGTTGCCAGCGTACCCGCAACGAAGCAAGCCGAGCCATCAACGAAAGCTCCCAAAGACTCGTGGTTTTCCGTGCCGTCAAACCCTTGGAATGCTGAGATTGAAAAGGCCAACAAACTGGCATCGGCGTGGGATGCAGCAGGTCCCGTAGCCGCTCCTCCTGCGGGAAGCAATGGAGCAGAAAAAGCTGCCGAGGCCGTCAGCGAAACGACTCAGAAGGTGATTGAGGAAGCGGCCCTGCCCGCGGCGGCGGTGGAGGCCATCCGAGAAGAAGCGGCGCAGGTTGCTGAGGACGCGACTCAGGCCACGGAGCAACAGAGTACTGATGGAGCGAGCTTTTACGCGCCTGAGGCACTCATTGAGGCACCGGTGGCGGCCCCTGACGCGACCCCGAGCATGGACGACCTGGTTGCCAGAGTACTGGCGCGAATGAGTCCAGAGGTTTTGCAGGCGGTTACGCGAGAAATCCTGAAGCCCGTCGTGGAAGCGATGGTCAAGGAAGAGATGAAGTCTAAGAAGTCGTAGTTCCCTGCCCCTGTCAGATTCGGCCCTCAATCGACACTTTGTAATTGCAAAATTTGAATATTTGTTTGTGGCGTTGCGTCCGACCGAATTGACGCGGCTGCTTTTCCCCTCGTATAGTCAAAGATTACTCTGAACGATTTCCAACTATCGAGAACGGGCGGGCCAAAGCCCGCCTGGAGTAAAGAAGAACGGGTCTAAAGACCCGCCACTACAAGGGAGAAGCACACCGGATGGGTCGCGAGATCACAAAGGCATATGAACCGCAGCAGATTGAACCACGGTGGGCAGACTACTGGGTGAAGGAAGTGCTGTTCAAGGCGGATGCGAATGCGCCGGGGCCGGTGTTTTCGATCATGATCCCACCGCCGAACGTGACGGGTTCGCTGCACATCGGGCACATGCTGGACCACACGGAGATCGACATCCTCACACGCTGGCACCGGATGCGGGGATACAACACGCTTTATTTGCCGGGAACGGACCATGCCTCAATCTCGACGCAACGGGTGGTGGTGAAGCAATTAGCGGACCAGGGAATCAATTACCGTGAACTGGGACGCGAAGAATTCCTGAAGCGGGTTTGGAAGTGGAAAGAAGAGTCGGGGGGAATAATCACCCGGCAGATGAAACAGATTGGAGAAAGCTGCGACTGGTCGCGCGAGAAATTCACCTTGTCGCCGGAATTGTCGCGTGTGGTTACGGAAGTATTCGTACGGCTCTATGAAGAGGGGCTGATTTACAGGGAGAACCGGCTGCTGAACTGGTGCCCGGTGTGCTTGACCGTGCTGAGCGACCTGGAAGTGTTGCACGAGGAGCGGCAGGGGCATTTGTGGTACATCAAATATCCCGTGGTCGGAACGCAAGAATTCGTCGTGGTGGCAACCACTCGTCCGGAAACGATGCTGGGCGATACGGCAGTGGCGGTAAATCCGGAGGACGAGCGGTACACGCATCTTGTCGGCAAAAAAGCGGCATCTTGTCGGCAAAAAAGCGCTGCTGCCCCTGATGAACCGGGAGATTCCCATTATTGCGGACGCCATGGTGGATCGCGAGTTTGGGACGGGCGCGGTTAAAATCACGCCCGCGCATGATCCGAACGACTTCGAAGTGGGGCGGCGCCATAAATTGGCGGAAATTGATGTGATGACCGACGACGGTAGGATGAACGCGACGGCGGGGGCGTACGCAGGGATGGACCGCTTCGAGGCGAGGAAAAAGATTGTCGAGGACTTGAAGGCGCTTGGCTTGCTCGAAAAGATCACCGAGCACACAAATGCCATCGGCTTGTGCGAACGGAGCAAGACCATTGTCGAGCCGCGAGCTTCGACGCAATGGTTCTGCAAGATGAAACCGCTGGCGGAGCCGGCGATTGCGGCTGTGGAGCGAGGTGATATCAAGATCGTGCCGGATAACCGGCGCGAGGAGTATTTCAACTGGATGAGGAATATCCGCGACTGGACGTTGTCGCGGCAGCTTTGGTGGGGGCACAGGATTCCGGCGTGGCATTGCGGCAACTGTGCGCAGACGCCGGATTTCAAGACGTACTACCCGACGAGTTTGCTGATCACCGGCTACGAGATTCTGTTTTTCTGGGTGGCGCGGATGATCATGCTGGGCATTCATTTCACGGGGAAAATTCCCTTCCGCACCGTCTACCTGCATTCCATCGTTCGTACTCCGGACGGGGAGAAGATGTCGAAGTCCAAAGGCACCGGAATCGATCCCATCGACGTCAACCGCAGATACGGGACGGATGCGATGCGCTATACGCTGGCGGTTACCGCGTCGGTAAGCGACGTGATCTGGACCGAGGACCGCATTCAGAGCTCACGGAACTTCGTAAACAAGATTTGGAATGCGGCGCGGTTTTTGTTTGTGAATTTGGACAAGTTTGAAGAGAGCGGGGCGAAATTGGAAGAGCTGGCGGCGCCGGAGGTGCGTGTGAAGGCGCCGTATGCTTATCGTGGCAGCGTCCCCCTGGTGGATGCGTGGATGTTTGCACGGCTGGCGGCGACCGTTGAGCTGGTGAATGATGCGCTGGCAAATTACCGATTTCACGAGGCGGCTCAAGGCGTGTACCAATTTTTCTGGGGAGACTTCTGCGACTGGTATATCGAGTGGGTGAAGCCGGAACTGCAGAGCGCAGACCGCGAACGGGCGACCGTGGCATGGAAGAATTTGTTCGCGGCGTTCGATGCGGCTTTGCGGCTGTTGCACCCGTTCATGCCCTTTCTGACGGAAGAACTATGGCACCAGTCGCCGCAAAAGGGAGCGAAATCGATTGCGCTGGATCAATTCCCAGAAGCTCGCAAGGAGTGGAAGAACTCCGGTGCCGAAAATGATCTCGGACTGCTGCAACGCGTGATAGGAGCACTTCGCGACATCCGGGCGCAGATGAAAATACGTCCCAAGGGCAGCGTAAATGCAGAGTTTTTTAGCATGGATTCAACGAAACGGGCCATCATTGAGAAGAACTGCGAAGAGATCAAACGGCTCGCAAACCTTTGGACACTAACCGTCAGCTGCGAAAAATTACCGCAAGAGGGCGGGACCCTGCGATCGTCGGCAGAATTCGATGTCCGAATTCTCCGGATCGCGGAGGCGGATGCCGAGGAAGAAGCGGCCGAGAAAGCCCGACTGAAGAAGCAAATCGAGGGCTTGCTGAAAGCCATCGCGTCGAAGGAAAGGCAGCTCGGGGATGAAACGTTTCGCAGCCGGGCACCGGAAAAAATCATTAAAGGACTGGAAGCTACACTTGCCGAGCAGCAGATCGAGCTTCGTAAATTGCAAGATCGCTTGTCGCAGCTTGATGGAAATGCATAGCTCTTCGGGGACTTATGGATTGGAATACGCCCTACATTGCGAATCTAGTGCGCCGCTCGCTGGAAGAAGATATTGGCACGGGAGACGCGACGACTGAAGCGGTAGTACCACCACAAGCGACAGCGCGGGCACACATCTTGGCCAGGCAGACAATGGTTTGCGCAGGATTGCCGATCGCCGAAAAGACCTTCAGGGCGCTAGATCCAGAGGTCCGAGTCATCTTTCCACACAATGATGGTTCATTTGTGGAGCCCGGCGCGGAGATTTTGCAAGTCAGGGGGAATGCTCGCGCGATCCTTACTGGCGAGCGCACAACGTTGAATTTTCTGGCGCACCTTTGCGGAATCGCGACGCTGACGCGGCGCTTCGTGGAACAACTAGCGGGCACGAAGACGCGGATTCGAGATACGAGAAAGACAACGCCTGGTCTGAGAGCATTAGAGAAATATGCGGTGAAGACGGGCGGCGGCGCGAACCACCGGTTCGGACTCTATGACGCCATTCTCTTGAAGGAGAATCACATCGCGCTGGCCGGCGGAATCAAAGCCGCGCTGGACAAAGCGCATACCCATGTGTCGCCCAAACTGCCACCGCCGCGCGCAGCAAGCGCCTACGATGCGGCAGGACTGGACCCGGAGGTCGTCGGACCGGGGCCGTTGGCGGTGCAGGTCGAAGTTCGCGATCAGAAAGAATTGCAGGAAGCGCTAGGGGCCGGGGCGGAAGCAGTACTGCTGGACAATATGACGCCGGAACGCGCGGCGGCGTGCGTGAAGATCGCGCGCGGGATTCGCGCGGAGTGTGTGATCGAAATTTCTGGGGGGATCACTCTGGACAACGCGCGTGCGTACGCGGAAGCGGGCGC
>WNFI01100562.1_pt1 | contig 10666 bp, 9 predicted proteins | sample 5400471 | NCBI WGS metagenome assembly WNFI01 (sample SAMN13153348, study PRJNA577476) | soil metagenome | isolation source: 100 cm saprolite on Douglas fir-dominated hillslope | place: USA:California | collected 2013-09-17 | reverse complement strand
GAGGCGACCTGATCCTCGCGACCGAGCCCATCGTTGCAAGAGCTCGCGTTGCCTGTGCACTGCTGGCCTGCGCCTGACACTGAACGCGGAGCGTGGTCGACTCGCCCCTGGCGGCCGCGCGCAGTGCCGCCGCCGCGAGCGGCTGTTGGGCTCGAGGTTGATCAAGACTCGGGCCATATAGATTGGGCTGATCTGTATGGCTGCTCGTTGCCCGCACGGCTGATTGGCACCCGATTCTGCCCAGATCGGAAGCAGCTGCTAGCCAAGCGTGGGCGAAAGGCGCTTCGCTGATGTGGCCCAGGAGCGGTCGCTGCAGCGCCTTTTCAGGTGGCGCTGAGCTTATGTGATGTCGTTCCTTGCGCGAGGGCCAAGCCGGGTAGCGGAGCCATTACACCGCCGCGCTGAATGGCCCCGCCACCCTGGGAAGCGGCGACGTTTCATACCGGGTGCTGTGGCCCCGGTGCCGGCCGGAGCTCGACGTGCCGGGCAGGAGGCTCTCAACGGTCACATGATTGATACCGGCGGGACGGTAGCGCCGTCTGGCCGCCGAGCGGATACTCGGGCGCTGTCCGGCGTATCAGCGCTGAGGGAGATGCGCAATGTACCAGTCGGCTAGTTTTATGAGGTTCCGTGCCCTGTTCGTGATGTTCGGACTGGCTGGCTTGCTGCTGTCGGCGCCGGCCGCGGTTGCCAGGCCAGCGTCTGCGGCCCCTGCGGCTGGGGCGGGACTTAACTGGCGGCAGTACCTGCAGGGGCCTCAGCACAGTTCGGTGAGCCTGGCAACGGCGTTCACCCCATCCAACGCGGCTTCTGCCAGCCAGGTGTGGCACTGGCAGCCGCCGGCCGTGACGGGCAAGCCGCCGCCCCGCCTGGAGGCCAGCCCGACCGTGGCGGCTGGCCGGGTATATATCGGCGCTGAAAGCGGCGGGTTCTACGCGCTGAGCGAGGCGACGGGTGCGGTGGTGTGGAGCCGCCAGCTCGACACCGAGCCGAACGTGACCTGCCCGGCACGCGGGATCACCTCGACCGCCGCCGTCCAGCCAGACCCGGTGACGGGCACCAGCACCGTCTATGTGTCGGGCGCTCGCTATCTGTATGCGCGAAACGCCGCGACCGGCGCGCTGATATGGAAGACCGAGATCGGGCCGCCGAGCCTTTCCAGCCCGGACGCCTACTACAACTGGTCGTCGCCGACGCTGGCCGGCGGCCATATTTACGCCGGCCTGTCGTCGAGCTGCGACAAGCCGCTGATCCGCGGCGGGCTCGTCGAACTCGACCAGCACACCGGTCAGGTGCTGCGCACCTGGCACACGGTGCCCAGCGGGTCGCTTGGCGGCAGCATCTGGTCGAGCGCCGCGGCTACCTCCAGCGGCAGCGACGTCTGGGTGTCGACCGGCAACGAGTGCGATCCCACCATCAACACCTGCCCCTCCGCCAACCAGATCGGGCACTCGCTGTCGATCGTGCACCTGTCCTCCTCCCTGGCATTGCTTCAGGCGTGGCGGGCACCGGGAACGGCCGGCCACGGCCATGACTGGGACTTCGGCTCCTCACCGACCCTGTTCGGCAGCGGCAGCCCGCCGCCCGACGTGGGCGCCTGCAACAAGAACGGCCGGTACTACGCCCTTGCCGCAAACCCGCTGGGCAGCACCCCGCTGTGGACAGACGCGATCGGCGCCCCCTCGCAATCGGGCGACTCGTGCCTGGCCAGCGCCGTCTGGAACGGGCAGGCCGGCGCCCTTTACGTCGGCGGCGATCCCACCACCATCGGCGGCACCAGCTACGGCGGATCGGTCCGCCAGGTCAACCCGGCAACCGGCGCCTACATCTGGCAGACCGGCCTGCCCTGCGCGGTGATGGGCACCCCCTCGCTCGACAGCGCCGGGGTGCTCGCCGCAGGCACGTACATTTGCCCAGCCGGCAACACCCCCGCCGCCTACCTGATCAATGCCGCCACCGGCGCCATCCTCAAGACCCTCCCGGTGGGCTCCAGCCGCGTCTTTGGCCAGCCGGTCTTCGCCCAAGGCACCCTCTTCGTCGCCACCGAGACCAAGGGCCTCTATAACTTCGCACCCTAAGCACTGAGGCGTACGAAAGACGGCACGGGCACGGCTCCCGGCTACGATCTGGTGGGCGCGTTCACTGGCTCCGCGCGGAATCCACCTCGCTAGAACATCTCGCCGAACACCACCGCCGCCTCGCCGAAGGCGCGCCACCCCGCGACAGCTGACCCTTGCCCTGCACCTGCTCAACCCGCAGGTTCGCGGCCATCTCCGTACAGCGGCCCCGCCGGGACAGGGCCGCGGTGGCATCGGCCGGACGGCGCGGAGCTTCCCCCGAAGATATAAGTGGCTGCCTTTGCGCAGCTAAGGCGGCCGACTCTCGCAGCAGGGCGGCCGCTCCTACCAAACCAGACGGCTCGTTCTGTACTTGGGCGGTGCCGTTCGCAGCTCTGGCCAACCGCGTACGAGAACCGCAGATCTGTACTTGCCGTGCTGGCGACCGACTGATGGCTGTCGTCACGCAGATCGGGCATTCTGCGATCCTGCCCGCAGCCGTTGCTGTCCTGCGTCGGCAGTTGTGGTTTCCTTGCGCATTCGCCGCTGCGGCGGGTCCAAGGCTCGGTGGCTGACGTGCGTGAAATCAGGCCCGCTGGGCTACCGTGGCGTACATCGAGTCGATGACCTCGGCGTATTTCTCTATGATCGGCCGGCGCTTGAGCTTCAAGGTGGGCGTGATCTCGCCGCCGGCGAGCTGACTGGATAGGTTGTGGCCAAGCGCTGCTGATGACCGACCACAGCAGTTCAGCGACGAGGTCGGGCCTGCTCCATTGGGGGCAGTGGCCTGTGGGCAGGGTGAGTACGTGGCTTGCGTGCTCCCAGTAGGCGGGGCTGACGAGTTCGTAGGGCAGCCGGTCTTGGCTGCACCGGACGTAGGTGGACGGAATGTCGCGCCAGGCGGCCACGGTGACTGGCTGCGTGCCCGTGGCCGGGGTTTGCCGCCGCAGCAGCGCGATCGCGGTATCGGCGCGGTCGGGCGGGCAGTCGTGGAACAGCGCAGCGCGAGCGCTCTGGGGGCGCATGACCATGCGGCCGTCCGCGCGCATCTCGATTTCCTCGCCGTCTGATTCTTCCTGCGCTCCGGCTGGATTGTTCTTGGCGGCCGTCTCGGCCAGGCTTGCCAGGCTGTCTCCCGCGTCCGGGACAGCGGCGGCGAGGAATACCAGATGACGTACTGCCCGGTGCGGCCCGGCCGCCGCTTCGCTGATCACGGCGCCGGCGTAGGAGTGCCCGCAGAGCACGACATCGGTGCAGCCGTTGAGAGCGTCGCGGACCCTCTCGGCATCGTCGTGCAGATCGGCCAGGCGATCGCCGCCGTCCTGGCTGCTGGGCAGGTCCACGGTGACCGGCCGGACCCCGCGGGCTTCAAGCAGTTCGACGGTGTTCGCCCAGATCCACGGCCCGAGGAATCCGCCGTGGACCAGCACGGCCGTGACGCCGCGGGCCTGGCGGTTGGTCACGGTGCCTCCAAGTGCGCGGCCGGGGCAGCCAGGCAAGGGCACCCCCGCGGGCGTGCGGTCCCGTACGGCCAGGCTAGAGCCCGCCGCCCTGCTGTACGTCTTCTGCCTTCCGCAGAGCGGAAGGCCCTGCGATGCGCGCCAGCGTGGCTGATAATCTTGCGGGTCGGCCCACCCCACCGGGCCAAGACAGGGGCACCAACCCGGGTAGCCCTAGCGTGCGCCTCACGGCTCGGGCATGCACAGGCGCGTGTTGTCAAGCACCAGATGACACCAGTGTGCCGCTGTTTGTGCCGTTGCCTAGCCTCACTTGATTCTTGACGGATCGGCCTCACTTGATCCTTTACATTCCCCAGAGGTTTCCACTGCATCAGCGCGCGGCGCGTCCATGCCGGGGGTTCCCCGGGCAATCGCCAGCCACAGTCTTACCGGTGCCGTGGCGGGGAGACGCTACCGGGCGATGTTGACGGCCCCGGCCCGGCTAGGTGCCGTAGTCGTGATCCAGGTCGCCACCGTGGATCAGCTGCAGGACAGCGTCGTGCAGACCTGGATCGGCAGCCTCTTCGCCGGCGAGCGCGGGGCAGAATGTCAAGTGGTTCCTGGCAATTGCCTGGTGTCCATGGCAGGGTGCATACGTGAGACTGACTTCCAGCTCCAGCCCGAGCTTCAACGAGCTCTATGGGGTGAGTGCCGTGTCGGGCAGCAACGCCTGGGCGGTCGGCCGCCAGAACAGCACCGGGGTGTTCAAGACGCTGATCTTGCACTGGAACGGCGCGGCCTGGTCGACGGTCAAGAGCCCCAGCCCCAGCTCGAGCGACGCCGAGCTGTTCGGGGTGAGTGCGGTGTCGGGCAGCGACGCCTGGGCGGTCGGGTGGTACTGGAACGGCCCTGCCAGGGCGTACGACACGCTGATCTTGCACTGGAACGGCACGGCCTGGGCGCAGGTCCACAGCCCCAACCCCAGCCCTGGTAACAACTACCTGTTCGGGGTGAGCGCCCGCTCGGGCAGCGACGCCTGGGCGGTCGGGAACTACGACAGCAACACGCTGATCGTGCACTGGAACGGCACGGCCTGGACGCAGGTCAAGACCCCCAGCCTCGGTCCGGGCGTATATGGCGGCCTCAACGGGGTGAGCGCGGTGTCGGGCAGCGACGCCTGGGCGGTCGGGTCCCACAGCATCCCCAGCGACGGCGGCAGGTCCGGCACGCTGATTTTCCACTGGGACGGCATGGCCTGGTCGACGGTCAACAGCCCCAGCCCCGGTTCGGGCTTGAACGGCCTTGCGGGGGTGAGCGCCCGCTCGGGCAGCGACGCCTGGGCGGTGGGGGACGACGGCTCCTCCCTCAACCCGGGGACGTCCCGCACGCTGGTCCTGCACTGGAACGGCACGGCCTGGTCGAAGATCAACAGCCCCACCCCTAACCCGAACGACCTCAACTTCCTCGAAGGGGTGAGCGCCCGCTCGGGCAGCGACGCCTGGGCGGCCGGGCGCTACTGGAACACCACCGGGGTGGCCCGCTCGCTGATCTTGCACTGGAACGGCACGGCCTGGTCGAAGATCAACAGCCCCAACCCCAGCCCCACCGCCACCGAGCTCTATGAGGTGAGCGCCGTGTCGGGCAGCGACGCCTGGGCGGTCGGGTTCTACGACACCGCGGTGTCCAACACGCTGATCCTGCATTGGAACGGCACGGCTTGGGCCAAAGCCTTAGCTGGTTAGGACGGCCTGGCCTGGCTCCACTCGGACGGCTCGAAGCGGCCCACCTTGCTTCACGGATTCTGCCCGAGCGGTGCCCGTGCCCCGTTGCCCCATGCCCCAAACGGACACCCTCCTGTCGAGTGCCAGGTGAGGCCTGACGGACACCCTCCTCTGCCGCGCGATGCCCCCGTGCCCCCGTGCCCCGTGCCCCGCTGTTTGTGCCGCTGTTTGTGCTGCGACTGTGACAACTGACCGGAAAATAATCTGCCGGAAATGGGCGCGCGGCAGCGGACCCGGGCCTGGGGTGGTGATCGGGCCTGGTCAGGGCGGTGTGGGTTACGCGGCCTTGGTGAGGGTGACGGTGAAGCCGAGCGCTTCGATCTGCCGGATGTGGTTTTTGATCTTCTTGTCTTTGTCGGTGCGGGCCTGGTAGTAGCCGGGGCCGAGGTCGGTGAACCGGTCGGCGGGGTCGGCGAGCCGGTGCCAGGTGATGACCAGGATGGAGCGGGCGACTGCGACCTGGGCCTTGGTCTTGCCGCGGCGGCGGGCGATGCGGTGGTACCGCTCGCCGAGGAAGGTCTGGGTGCGGGCGGCGACGTTGGCGGCCTGGCCGAGGGCGCTGCGCAGCCAGGTGTCACCCTGACCTTCTTGCCAGTCCGGGTGCGGGGGCCGGACTGGCGGGCTGAGGGGCATAGCCCGGCCCAGGACACCAGGTGGGCGGCGGTGGGGAACCGGGACATGTCCAGGCCTATTTCCGCGATGATGGCCCGGGCCAGGTCGGGGCTGATGCCGGGGATCTCCGCCAGCCGGGCCACGGCGGGCAGCACCGCGGCGTCCGGCCCGGCGCCGGCGTTCGGGCCGGTGGTCCCGTCGCCGTTCACGCCCCAGGCGGCGGGCATCGCCGCGGCCAGCCCGGCGGCCCGGGCGGACAGCGCCTTGATCCGCTCGTCCAGGAAGCCGATCTGGTCCAGCAGCAGGCCGGCGAGCCCGCCGTGGTGGTCATCGAACATGCCGTCCAGCGCCCCGGCCAGCTCCTCGCGCTTGGCTCTCATGCTGGTGCGGGCCAGGCTGGCCAGCACCCACGGGGCGCGCTGCCCGGCGGCCATCGCCCTGATCATGTCCTGCGCCGAGATGCTGGTCAGCTTGCTGGCCACGGATGAGACCTTGACCAGGGCCGATTCCAGCAGCTTTTCCAGCCGCTGGAAACAGCGGGTCCGCTCCTGGGTCAGCCGGGCCCGCATCCGGGTGTAATCGCGCAGGTCCCGGATCGCCTTGGGCGGCACGAAGCACGCCCGCAGCAGGCCCATCTCGGTCAGCCGGGCCAGCCACATCGCGTCCAGTTTGTCCGTTTTGGGTCGGCCGGGCAGGTTCTTGGCCTGGGCCGCGCTGACCAGCTGGACCGCCAGCCCGCACGCCTCCAGCACGAAGAACCAGATCCGCCAGTAGTCGCTGGTGGACTCCAGTGTTACGACCTCGATGCCGTCTCGGCTGAGCTGGCGGCCCAGCGTGCGGATCGCGGCCATCCGGGCCTTGACCGTCCAGACCGTGCTTTGCCGGGCGCCGGGACGGGTGCGGCAGCCGGGTGCATACCATCCCGGTGTCCTTCGCCACGTCGACCGCGGCGACCCGCTCGCGCACCCGCTCGTGTTCCTCGTCGTCGAGAACCTGCGGTTTCACCTTGCTCACCGCGGTCACCTCCTATGCTTGACCGGTGGGATAGAAGCGGGCGGCCCGGGGGTCCCGGTCGGCGGGCACCAGGCCCGGAATACTGACCGGCGTGCTCAAGGCGACAGTGCGCGACCTTCAGGTCAAGACCCCGGCGCCAGGCTTTCTAACAGGTTCGCGTCCCAAAGTTGTGCGGCGTCACGGGCCGCCCGCCCATACCGTCCCACCCCGCGAGCGCCCAGCCCAGTACAAACCCCGCCGTAACGCGGCAGCAGCCTCAGCCCGCTCAGACCGCACCGGACCGGATTTTCACGCAGCGCGACCATCCGCAGGATGTAATGAGCTTTCTCTACGGCTTCCAGCCGGGCCGCACCTGGCTCGGGGAAGGTGCGACGACGCGAAAGCCGCCGAGGGGACCACGAACTGGAGGGCAGGGGCAGCGCCGCAGCCAGGCGGGCAGCAAGGGGATGCGCCTACTCCGGGGCGGCAGCCTGCCGCGCTGCCGCCGGTCGGCACCCCCGCTGCCGCAGGCAGGCGGTCCCCGCTCCGACGGCGTCCCAGGCAGCGCGCCAGCACCAACCGGCCAGGCCGTCCTCCTCGCGCCGCGCATCTTCTTGCCGTCACCTATCAGGAGGACGGACACGACTGGCAGCACATTCTGGACGTACCGGCGATGCGGGCAAACTTCTAAGCTGAGTGGGTGGCCAACCGTGCGTTGCTTCTGGCTCTGGACTCGACCGATCCCCCGTGGGACCACGACGGAAGATATTTCCGCGGTGCCTTGCTTGGAGCGAACTATTCTGTACCGATCCTATGGCTCTCGCTCTTTGGCACTGATGGCCTGGTGACCTGGCCGGGTCTCCACGACGGCTCCCCCTACACGACCGTCGTCCAGCCCAGAAGTGAATGCATCGAGCGTTCGCGTACTCGGCTGGAGGATTGGAGCCACCGGTGGCCCGAAGTGTTCGGGGACATGTCCGAGTTGTGGCTGGGCTACATCGGTGCGGTGAAGAACGCTTACCTCGCTGTTTGGACCGAGGAACTGACCTGGCTTTCTGGTGACGAGGGCTGGGCTGCTGAACTCCGTGCCTACCTGAGCTGTCTCGACGATCCAGAATCGGCCGATTTCCGTAAGACGCTGCCCCAGAGCTACGTCTATACCTCAGGAAACCGGCTTGAGCCGTTCGACACCGTCGGCCTGGTAACCGCGGGATACACCTGGGCTCGCCAGGCGCCATGGGGGGGAGCAGGTCACGGCCCGTTCTGGCAAGGACCTACCGGCGATCATTCCGGATGCCGGATATGTGGCCGGTGACCATGGTGACTGGAGCGAGCCGGCAAACTCTTTGTTAACTGCGGCTTGACACTGAGTAACGGGATAGGTGGCCTGTTCCGTTGTCATGCCGCTGCGGGTATCCAGGCCGCTCCGGTGGCGGCTTGGGTGAGGGCGTTGAGCATGCCGATGCCGTTCTTGGCGGCGGTGGCCAGGTAGGAACGGATGGCGCAGAAGTTCTGGGCGCCGGTCATTGACCGCATGCAGCCGGATACCTTGATCCGCAGCTTTCCCATCCTGATCTCGCGCTCGGCCGCGTTGTTGTCGAACGGCACGCGGGTGTCGCGGGTGAACCGGAGGTAGTCGTCCTCGCGCTGGCGGAGGCGCCGGGCGAGAGCGTGGTGCTTGCTCATCAGCGGCCCGGCGCGAGCAGAGGTTTCTTTCTCGCCGATCAGAACGGCGGAGTGGTAGCGGCTCCGGGCGGCGGTGATGGCGGCGGGGTCAAGGTGATCGAGGGTGCCATCGACGGCCAGGGAGGCGTCTGCCTGGCGTTTCATGTTCCTCAGGGCGTCTGCGGCCTGCCCGGCCCAGCACCACTGGCCAGGCGCAGACGCGTCGATCACGGCCTGGAGCTCTCGCAGGGCGTGCGCGTTGCACAGCGCGTGCCCGGCCACGCCGGCGTAGGTGTCGTACGCCGCCCACGCGTCGTGGACAGCGATGCCGGCGAATGCGGGGAGCACCCCGGCGGCCTCCATGCCCTTCGTGCCCCGCTTCTGGTGGACGGTGATCAGCACGTGGTTCCCGGCGGAGGCCGAGTGGACCCAGGCGAGCTTCCCGGCAACCCGGAACCCGGTCTCATCGAAATGCGCCACCCCGGCGCCGGCGACCGCCTGGCGGATCGCCTCCAGCGGGGCGCCGAGCGCTCCGGCGATCCGGGTGACCATTCCGGCCACCGCGCCCGGGGAGACCGGGACGCCGAACAGCTCGGCCATCGCCTGGCAGGTCCGGTTCCGGGACAGGAACTGCCCGTGCCACAAGTACGCGCACGCCGCCGCGATCCGTGGACCGTACTGGACCGGGGCGGCCACCCCGGCCGGCGCGGGCGCCGCGGTCACCGTGCCGCACGAGCAGCGCCGGGAGATCAGCCGGTGCTCGGTGACCAGCGCCCGGATACCGGGCGGCAGGTCGGTCACCTGCCGCCGCTCCATCCCGGCCTGCGGCGCCCCGGCGAGGCCGCCTCCGCACGCCGCGCAGCCGCGCGGCTCATGGCAGATCACCGCGTCCGGGTCCGCGGTCATCTCCAGCGTCGCGCCCGGCTGTCCCTTCGGCCGGCCCGGCTTGCGGCCGGACTTTCCCCGCAGCGACTTCGGCGCCGGCCTGGCCAGGCCTTCCGATGACGGCGGCTTCGAGGAGTTCCGCGAGTTCGCCACGAGCCGGGCCCGCAGCCCGGCCACCTCAGCCCGTCGGCGGAAATTAATCAAGAGGACACGCCGGGCCAGCTCCCCAGATCGCCGGAGGCATCTCGCCTGACATTCCGGCGTCGCAACCTATCCAGTTACAGACCAACATGGGCCCAAGCTAGCGGGTGGACTTGGCCCGCTATCGCGGGGTTGGTACTTCCCTGATCAATGCCCAGCGCAGTTGCTTGCGTTCGTCGCGCTCGACACGGACACGGCTTGGCTCTTTACACTGAAGGAGGCCCAGCAGCTGGCCCAGCAACACTCCGAGCGAGGCATCCGCCAGCTGTACTGGCGTCTCAAGGCCGCTCCGGTTGGCCTGAATTCGCCGCGCCATGAGGCGCAGATGGTCGACTACCTCCTCACAACGAGAGCCGCGCAGCTGTTCCCCCAGGAAGCAGGCGTCTGCTCGACTCGCGGCAGATGCCGACGCTTTTCCGGGAAGCGCTCGAGGTGGGGCCTTACGCGGTCGGCGGCATGAGCGCGCATTGCTATGAGTCGGTCGGCGTGTACCTGCTCGCATTGGGTTAATTAGTCTCTGGCGGGCCTTTCTTGGGCCTCCTGCGGGGATGCTCGATGACCGCGTCCGGGCCTGGGAACACCAGGCTCGTGTGACCATCGTCAAAACGCACCTGGTATGGCGGCTCGCCGCCCGCTCCGCGGACTTCGACGATCTCGCCCGTCCGCTCGGGCTGGCCCACGGTGTTGCCATGCACGTGCAAGCGGTCTCCGACGGCTGCTTGCATCCGCCCACCTCCCTTACCCGCGTTCCCGCGGCAACCGTGGGCCGGAGGACATCTCACGGTGTACGCATTGCCACGACCAGTATCCATCTTGATGCCGATGGCTCGCGCTGCGTGGGAGGGCGTGTCAGCGGCAGAGCCGGACGTGTGTCGTTGTCTGAGCTAGCCGGCTCTGGTGTGATGGCGGTCGTGCCTGGAGTTCCTGGCAACTCCGGCGTCACTGAGCGGTCCGGCGCCCTGGGCAGATGTCGCTCACCGACCATGCGGGGATGGGTGCGGGTCAGGTGAGGAGATCGGCGGTGAGGTTGCTG
>WNFI01682463.1_pt1 | contig 10667 bp, 8 predicted proteins | sample 5400471 | NCBI WGS metagenome assembly WNFI01 (sample SAMN13153348, study PRJNA577476) | soil metagenome | isolation source: 100 cm saprolite on Douglas fir-dominated hillslope | place: USA:California | collected 2013-09-17 | reverse complement strand
AAGAGAAGTTCAAATATTTCATAGGAGGTGAGTAACCAACTTGCCTTCATATCCGTTTGATTACAGTATAGCATGGCACGAGATTTTGTAATTGATTCAATTGCAGGTAGGAAGGAGTACATCATGTCGGGCGAGGTTATTCCACCCGCTGCCCAGAGCCCACGTAGTTCTACTATTCTCATTGTTGAGGATGATGCTGACATTGGAGAATTTCTTCAACAACTCATTGAAGAGGAGACTCCCTACAATTCTGCCGTCATAGCTAATGGCCTCCAGGCTTTGGAGAAGGCTCCTCAAATACATCCTTGCCTGTTGTTGCTAGACTACCGTTTACCTGGCATCAACGGCATTGAATTGTATGATCGTCTCCAGCAGAAAGAGGGGACCAATGGCGTTCCTGCGATCATGATGAGTGCAACGCTGCCCATAGTAGAGTTAGAGCGGAGAGGCATTCATCCGTTGCGTAAACCTATGGATATCGGCAATGTTATTCGTATGATTACGCACGCCATGGCCACCTTCGAAGAAAAACGACTCTATCAACGCCAGCAGTACCATTAATACTATCCACGGTAAGGTGAATTTGGTACAATAGAGATAGATTCTGGCCAGGGCCAAAGTTGGCTCTCTATTTTGGAAATAGGAGGTCCAAAAAATGGCAAATAAAGAACAGAAAAAAGTGCAAAAAGCTGCACCCAAGTCTAATAAACAAAAGAAAGAGTTGCAAAAAGAGAAAAAAGCTGCCAAGACCGGTAGCACTGGCATCACCTTAAAGAAAGAGTAAGTTTTTGTAAGATATACTCTGGTGGGGATACATCTTCACCATGCTCCTCCACCAGAGTTGTGCTATTGATATATTTTCTCCTTTCCGCCCTCTATTTCCCATAATGTAACAGCCCTGGAGGCGAGCCAGAAAGACTTGACACTCTTGTTAGAATGCGTGTACAATGCCACTTAAAGCTGTACACACCTGCTCATGCCAGGCCAGATGTGTACGAAGAGCAGGAAGATCAGTGGGCCGTACTGCGGCACGAGGTGGAGGTAGAAGATATGCAGCGGAAGAATGAGCCAGTGCGGTCAGGCTGGGACCAACGAGATACAGAAGATGATACCATGTCTTCATCCCCTTTTATGAATCTGGAAGAAGCTCCGCACCATGTTGATATCGTTGTGGCCGGTGTTGGCGGCGGTGGTATGAATGCTGTCAATCGCATGATTAGCACGCGCGTGCGTGGTGTGCGTTTCATTGCGATGAACACTGATGCGCAGGTGCTTGACCTTTCGGTGGCGCAGAATCGTATCTGCCTGGGCAAACATCATACCAAAGGCCTGGGAGCAGGTGGTAACGCAGCAGTAGGTACGCGTGCAGCAACTGAGAGTACAGCCGAGATTCGGGCTGCTCTTGGGGACGCAGACCTGGTGTTTATTGCTGCCGGTATGGGCGGCGGAACAGGCACAGGCGCGGCACCCGTGGTCGCCTCAATTGCCAAGAAATTAGGCGCGCTAACGATTGGTATCGTCACCCTGCCCTTTACCTTTGAGGGATCGCGGCGTAAGCGTATCGCCTTAGAAGGATTGCAGGAGCTTAGTTCAGAGATAGACGCGTTGATCGCGGTTCCTAATGATCGCTTGCTGGCGACGACGGGACGCGACCACAGTCTATCAGAGGCTTTTAAGGTTGCCGATGACGTTTTGCGCCAGGGGGTGCAGGGCATTGCCGAGGTTATTAACGTTCCGGGCATGATTAACGTGGATTTTGCTGACGTGCGCAGCGTGTTGCGTGAGGCAGGTACGGCGTTGATGAGTATCGGACAAGGCCAGGGACGTAACCGGGCTATACAGGCGGCAGACGAGGCTGTCGCGGGCGGCTTTCTCAATGTCAGCATTCGTGGGGCCAAGCGTGTACTCTTCAACATCAGTGGCGGTGAAGATATGACACTCTTTGAGGTCAATGAAGTTGCTGAAAAGATTGGGCAGGCGATTGATAATACGGCGGATATTACTTTTGGGGCGGTAGTTGATCCAAGCTTAAAAGATACGATCCGTGTAACCTTGATCGCGGCTGGTATGGAGGAGCGATTTACGCTGCGTATCCCGACTATTAACCAGGCGCAGATTGCAAGCGGCGGTCAGTCCCCAACAAACGCACCCATGACGCCCAGGTCTGCACCGGCGCGACCCGCGAGTGCTGATGACGGGAGGCCACAGCCAGCAGGACGTCCTGCTGCACCACCACCGTCACCCTCTGTACCGCGTCCGGTAGTAGCACCGGGACGCCAGCAGCGCAGCCTGGATGACCTGCGAGGTATTCGCAGCATGGGGCAGCGTCAAGAGGGGTCAAAGGGGCGACAGACGGGAGAGGATGACGAGGAAGAGGCTATCGATGTCCCGCCTTTTTTAAAGAAATACAATTAGTTGAGAATTTGAGTATAGACGAAAGACCTCGACCCTGTATTGCCAGGGTCGGGGTCTTTCGTCTAACAAGGAACATTACGCTTTATCAGTGGTAGAACGGCCGCGCTCGCCGCCTTTTTTGCCAATTTTGGAATAGAATTCTGAACCTTGCTGACGTTTGGTAGACTCGCCACCTTTTTTACCAATTTCGGCGTAGAACTGTGGCCCGCGTTTCTCCTTGACAGTATCGCCACCCTTCTTGCCAATTTTGGAGTAGAACTCCGGACCATACTCCATACTTTTCGCGTACAGCCTGACCGCCATGTTTCGCCTTTTGAGATCCTGGTTCTGGTCCACGCTTGTTGTTTGCCATAGAAAGTCCCGCCTCTCTGATACTTCTTACTCCACATTTTCCCAACATACAACGCGGTGAGACATTCACACATATAGAACATCTCGCTGCTTCCCTACTGCAAGTGATGTTCTCGCGCCTGCGCCACACGATTGGCAATCAATGCCGCTGTGATACCTGCGCCAACACCGTTATCGATATTGACGACAGAGAGACCTGGCGCACACGTTTGTAACATCGAAAGCAAAGCGGCAACGCCTTTGCCGCCAAGTCCATAGCCAATCGACGTCGGTAAACCAATAACTGGAACAGGAACCAATCCTGCTACTACGGATGGCAGGGCGCCATCCATACCAGCAGCTACTACGATAGCATCTACCCCGTTGGAGAGAAGGTTACGCAGTGGTTCAATCAGGCGATGCAACCCGGCTACTCCTACATCATAAATGCATGTTACATCGCAGCCCATCTCTTCTGCGATAACTGCTGCCTCCTCCGCTACCGGTACATCCGATGTGCCGGCACTGATAACTCCCACACTTCCTCCTGTACGTTGACGCACATAGCCGGGTTGGTAGATGATAACAGCTCGAGCTGCCTGGTGAACAACCACAGTGTAAGCTTGAAATGCTGCTTGAATTGGCACTATGGCTTCAGGGAGCACCCTGCTAATAATAGCTCGTCCTGAGCCGTGCAGCAGTCCTTGGGCTATGGCTGTGATCTGGGCTACATCTTTTGTTTCGCCAAAGATGACTTCAGGTGCTCCTTTACGCTGTTCTCGTCCCGGATCCGGGCGGCTCTCAATACTAGATGAGTGTGGATACCTCTGCGAGTTTTGAACTTCCTGTTTCACTTCGCTAGATGGTTGCTTGACACTTTCTTGCTCGTTCTTTTGCATATTCTGGCTGGTGGGTTGCTCTTGTAGCAAAAGTTTGAGCAATTCCAATTGATCGTCGGCCTGGTGATTCACGAAAGATCATACCTCGAATAGAGTTTATACCGTCACTCATGCGACGGGCGGTGTAGGCTCTCCACTTTGTCCACGGAGAGAAAACGCCATCCCTGAAAGTAGGAGTTTTTCAACCAGTCATAGTTTAGCATAGAATATTGGAATGAGCAAGCCAACAATATACCAATTTGCTCATTCAGACTGTAAACCTGATAAATTTAGTCCATTTTATGATATTACTAACGAGTTATAGAATAATCAAGTAATTACATATATTGACTAATCTCTATTTGAAAGAGATTCGAGCATAGGAAGGGAGATATGCTGAGTTGAGGTTGCTGAGCGTTGAGGCGGCGCCTCAACGCTCAGCAACCTCAACTCAGCAGGGACGAGGGCACCCACGAAAGGTGCCCCTACGATTAGCGAAGCGGGTCGGTGCTGAGCACTACCTGGACGCCCTGGCGTTCCATGATGGCAAGTTCGGTATCGGCAAGGGCGTCGAAATCGATGGTGGGATGCTGGACGGAACTGGTGCAATCCTTCAAGAAATGCAGGCGTTTGAGCATTTCGGGGGCATTGGCGAAATGTCCGACAAGCTGGCGCTCGGTCTCGAGCACACAGTGTGACTTGGCTTCACCGGCCACATAGACTTTATCGTGCTTCATGACGGTGTCCAACAAAGTTACATTCAGACTGCTCTCGCGATCTTCGGGATCGGGAATCTCAGCTCCAAAGATGCCGTAGAACTCGGTGCGAATGGTGCGTCCTTTTTCGACATAGGTTGGCTGAGTATTGCGGGCTGCGCTATGCCAGGCGATGGCCTCGCTGATGGGCGCGGCTAGCATGTGCCCAAGCGTGCCTTCCATGGTGTGGTAGGGCCAGATCATCAGATCTTTCTTGGCCTTCTGTTGCAGTTGATGGACGTACCTGACGGACCAGTTTGGCTGGATGACGGGCACCCAGCGCATGTTGCTGACGTCATCCGCAGTGATAACCGTGAACGGCTGCGGATGCTCGCCTGTTTTAGGATTTTCCCACCATGAACTGTAAAAGATCTGGAAAGGTAGATGGGTGTCCAGTGATGCATAGATGGATGTGATCCTGTGGGCATGGGTGTAGAACCATGTCAGGAAACGGGCGATATCCTCTGGCGAGCCGGGAACATAGAGCGTGCCGCTGGGATCAATGAAGTCATGCTGGTAATCTACCAGGATAACCGCGATTTTTTCGGTATCGCTATGTGCTGAAGTGAAACCCGCGTGTTGACCGGCTGCTGTAAACTCCTGGATGCGCGGTGCGTAAGGGCCCTTAAAAGCATCCTGGACATCAAACAATTTGGGTGCGTTGGTTTGATACGACATGTGGTACTCCTTTGTGCTGGCTTTAATGCAGAACAGGTAACGTATGTGATCTTCTCCGATGATTAGTAATCCGGTCTGATATAGTTCAAGTGTATCACCCTCATGCACAAAGTCTTTTGTACTGGAGAAGGTTTTGAACGTCTGCTGGCTAATTCTCCCTTGAACGTACCATTATCTGTAGGATGCAGTAAAACGATGCCAAGACAACCCATTAAGGGCATGCTTAAAAGAAGATTGCTGTAGCCTGATACAATGGAGGCGTGGCTAGAGTATGATCCATTAAACGTTCTAAGAGATTGAGCAGGAGAAAGAAGTGGCAAAAATACACTCGGAGACAGGTTTCTTGCCGGTGCAAGGGGCACCGCTTTATTATGAAGTTACTGGTCAGGGCCAACCTTTGCTTTTGATCCATGCAGGTGTAGCGGATAGTCGTATGTGGGATGAGCAGTTCGAGGTTTTTGCCCGGCAGTACAGGGTTGTGCGCTATGATTTACGTGGGTTTGGTCAATCCAGCTTTCCCGCGGGAGCATTTGCTAACTATGCCGATCCTGCTGCGCTGCTGGATTTCCTGAATATCAAGCAGGCTCACGTTATCGGCATCTCGTTTGGGGGCAAGATTGCCCTTGATTTCACGCTGGCCTATCCCGAGCGGGTTTTATCCCTGGTACTGGTGGCTCCCAGCGTAGGTGGTCACAAGCCAGCGGCGGAGGTGCTGCGTTTTGGTGAGGAAGAAGATGCGCTGCTAGAGCGTGGCGACCTGGCAGGGGCAACCGAGCTGAATCTGCGTATGTGGGTCGATGGACCCCGGAGAACAGCAGAGCAGGTTGATGCCGCTGTGCGGCAGAAGGTACGCGAGATGCAGGATCACGCTTTCACGGTTGCCATTCCCGATGAAGTAGAGGAACTTTCCCTCAACCCGCCGGCCATAACGCGCCTGGCCGAGGTACATGTGCCCACACTGCTCATAGTAGGCGACTATGACATCCCCGACAAGCTTGCCCTGACGCAAAAACTCGCCGCCGAGATCCCCAATGCCCGGCAAGTGATCATTCCTGGCGTGGCCCATATGGTGAGCATGGAGAAGCCAGAGGAGTTTAACCGGGTTGTGCTGGATTTTTTAAGCCAGAAGACAAAGGAATAGAGCTGGTAGGTACAACCAGATTGTGGCCTTCCATAACTACGTTGGTAATCTTTCCTTGAGGTTTCATCATCAACCTGCTATACTTCCTGTTAGGGAACTGTTAGGAGTATCCCCTAACACCTATCATCCTGCCAATGGAGTTGAGTGCCATCGAAAAATCATCAGCCACAATCGGGGTCGTCCAGGACGGGACGCTGGTGTACGAACACGATGGGCAGCAAGTGACGGTTACCGTCGATACTCCTTCATGGTATACCTGGCTAGAAACTGCGACGGCCTTCACGTTTGTCTGCGAAGAGGGAAGGTTTACCGCGCACAAGGTGCGTGCTGGGAATCGGCGCGGTGGCTGGTATTGGCGTGCCTATCGCCGTCAGCATGGCCGACTCTCTCGTTGTTACCTGGGCGTCTCAGCGAATTTAACGCTGCTGTGCCTGGATGAGACGGCCCGCCGTCTGGCGGCGCGTGCTGAAGGCGCTTCAACCAGGAAAGAAACATCAGAGCAGGGCCATGCATTGCAGACCACGATCTCCTCTGATATTCTCACTCCGACCCTGATCCTGAACACCAAATTCGCTCTTCCACGTCTGCCGCTACAGCATGTCTCGCGCCCCCATCTGCTCGCACTTTTGGAGCAGGATGTGCAACGGCCATTGATGCTGGTCTCGGCTCCCGCCGGTTCTGGCAAGACCACGCTGCTGGCGGAATGGGCAGCTACGACCACGTTGCCGATAGCCTGGCTGTCGTGCGACTCGGCGGACAACGACCCGGCGCGCTTCCTCTCCTATCTTCTGGCCACGCTGGCGCGGCTGGATGAGCGCCTGGGCACTGCAGTTCAGGCGGATCGGTCATGGTACGCGCACGACCACGAGCGTGCACTGATCGGTCCCCTCAACGACCTGGCGCGTCTGCTTGAGCAAGATGCAGTCGTGATCCTGGATGACTATCATCTCATCACGACAGACGCGATCCACGCCTTGCTGCACTTCCTGCTTGACCATCTGCCCGCGCGCCTGCACCTGATCATCGGGACGCGCGTCGATCCGCCGTTGCCCCTGGCGCGCTTGCGGGCGCGCAATCACTTGAGCGAACTGCGGATAGAGGAGTTGCGTTTCGTTTCTCCTGAAGTAGAAGCGTTTGCGCGCACGATGGGACTCACGCTCTCGAGCGAAGAGCTGAGCCTGCTGCAAGCGCGCACGGAAGGCTGGATTGCTGGCATCCAGTTGCTGGCGCTGGCCTTACGTAGGCATACTGATGCAGCCGCGTTTCTCCGGGCGACGGGCTTCACTCACCGCTTTCTGCTCGACTATGTGAGCGAAGAAGTGCTGGCACAGCAGTCTGCCGAGATGCAGCGCTTTCTCCTCCGCACATGCCTCCTGGAGCAGCTCACGGGGGCGCTCTGCGATGCCGTCACTGGAGAGCCTGGTGGGCAGCAGTGGCTCGCGGCAGCGTTGCGGGCGAATCTCTTTGTAAGCGCGCTGGATGACACGCAGACCTGGTATCGCTACCATCCCTTATTCGCCGAAGCCATGCGCGCGCGTCTCCACACGCTGGAGCCTGATCTTGTGCCAGAACTCTACCGTCGAGCCAGTTACTGGTATGAACAGCAACACCAGGAAGAGGAAGCTTGTGAGTACGCTCTGCTCGCGGGGGATCAGCCACGTGCGGCGACGCTGTTGGAGCACCTGATACCGCATCTGCTTGAACAGGGAAAGTTTCTGCAAATGCGAAAGTTTCTCTCTCAGCTCTCTTCCTCGTTGATTACTGCCTCACCAACACTCTGGGTGGCGTCGATCTCGCTGCGGATGCTGCGCACGGGCATCCAGGGAAGTGAGGCGCAAACCATGACGTTGATCATCGAGCAAATTGAACAGCAGATACAAGCCCATACCCAGGATGGAGAATCAGCCTGGGCAGAACTGCAAGCAGGACTCCCGCTCATGCAGGCCATAGCTGCACTGACACAGGGCGATATCGCGCGCGCGATATCCCTCGGAAGCTCCATCTCGCCCGTGCTCGTTCGCTCTGAAAGCGCTTTGAGCCATTTCATCGCCCTGGGCAAACAGGGGCTTCTCGGAGCCGCGTATGGTGCGAGTGGCGATCTGGATGCCGCTGAGCAGCTTTTCTTTGCAGCCTCTCCTTCTGGCTCAAGCAGTGCTGATCTTCCACGCAATCTGTCTGTTGCACCGGGCCTCTCTGATTTGTACGAAGCTCACGGACAGTTGCGCAAACTCGGACAGTTCTATGACGATCTGTTCCAGGAGCTTGCCCAGCGAGCCGCTCCTTCGCCACCAATGCTCTCCGCGCTGATGCAGGCGCGCTACGCGTTGCTGTTGTACGAGTGGAATCGACTCACGGAAGCCGAGAAGGCGGCTCAGCAGAGCGAAGAAATAGCTGGGCTCCTGGATGCTCCTGTCCCAATGGTCTCCCTTGTATCCCTCCTCAACCGCTGGACCCAAACGCGCATTACGCTGGCGCGAGGCGAGAGCATAGAGGCTGGGCATCTGCTGGAGCGCGTCGAACCCAATGTGACGATATTTCAAACCGCCGAGCAGGGGCAACGGTTGCTGGGTGCTATTCTCGCTCGTCTGGCGCTTGCGCGCGATCAGCTTGAACCAGCTTTGCGTTGGGTAGAAACGTGCGGATTACGCTTTGACGATTCACCACCGCTCCAGCCTGCGGCCAGCGGGTACCTTGACTATATAACGCTGGCCCGTGTCTTGCTCGCGCAGGGACGCAACCAGCGCAATAGCTCGAGGCTTTCTCAAACGGCATTCCTGCTCAAATGCCTGCGCAACCTCACCATTGAGAAGGGCTGGCAGGGCCGGTTGAGAGAGATTGAGATGCTCATGGCTCTGGCGTTGCAAGCACAGGGCAAAACCAAACGGGCGCTGACGACACTCGGATCAGTGCTCGCGCAGGCCGAACCGGAAGGCTACGTCCGCCTCTTCGCCGATGAAGGCCCACCCATGGCGCATTTGCTGGCTCAGGTCGCCCCATATACCACAGCCTCACCAGGCTATATAAAGCTTCTCCAGGCCGCTCTTGCGCCCATGAAGCAGGCGCCCGTCGATCCGGCGCGCCCGGCGTCACGCCAGCCGCTGCCGGATCCGCTGAGTCCCCGTGAACAAGAAGTGCTCCAGCTTGTGGCACGAGGCTTTTCTAACCAGCAGATCGCGGATCACCTGGTCATTAGCCTCAATACGGCCAAACGTCATGTCAAACACCTCCTGGCCAAACTCGTAGTCACCAATCGCACCCAAGCGCTCGCACGCGCCCGAGAACTCCACCTGCTCTAATCTCGCCAAATACTCCCTCACAATGCTCCTTTCGGGGCAAGGCAATCCGCTTGTGCTGCTGTACACTCTCAGAACACAGGAACAAAGACAACAGATCCTTGCCTCCAGCCTGGTCACGCTGCGTGCTACGGCACCAAATTGTTGGCGAAAGCAAGAAGGCATAGAAAAGGCAAAATCAGAAGGAGAACATAGTGCTATGACCGATATACAGATTACCGATGTCCTCGTGGTGGGAGCTGGACCGGTGGGCCTGACGCTCGCCATTGATCTCGCTCGGCGCGGCATCGCCTGTCGCATCATTGAGCAGGCATCGACGTATCAAATTGGGACGCGCGGCAGGGGCATCAGCCTGCGCTCCCAGGAAGTCTTTGAGGATCTAGGCGTCCTCGCAGCCCTTTTTCCCTATGACGAATCCATAGGGCCTGGACGCACCTATGACCATGACAAGCTCGTGAGCGAGTCCAACCCAGCATCCTTCTTCCCGGCTGTACCGCCTCCCTACCGCCCAATCCTCATGCTCAACCAGCAGCATACCGAGGCCAAACTGCGTGAGCGCCTGGTGTCATATGGCCTGAATGTGGAACTGGGCTGCCAGCTTGTCAGCTTCACACAGGACGCTGAGTGCGTGGTCGCCAAAGTCGCACACGCGGGCCAGAGCGCAGAGATCCAGGCTCGCTACCTGGTGGGCTGCGACGGGGGACACAGCACGGTGCGCAAGTGCGCTGGCATCTCGTTCCTGGGCGAGACCTGGGACGAGGAGCATTTCCTCCTGGCCAACGTCAGCGTGAGCGGGTTGGACACCCACTACTCGCATACCTGGGGAAATCTGACCGGAGAGGGCCTGACCCTGCAATGGATGAGCCACAGCAACACCTGGTTCTTCAGCGCTACTGTTTCGCCGGATGAGCACGCAACGCTCCCCATCCCGACGCTTGAAACCCTCCAACGCCTCTTCGACGAGCGCGCGGGAATGCCTGGCGTGCGTTTGAGCAATCCGACCTGGCTCTCTACCTGGCGACCGAATATCCGCATGGTTGATCGCTATCGCACTGGCAGAATCTTTCTCGCGGGCGACGCCGCGCATGTCCATTCGGCTGCCGGTGGACAGGGCATGAACACTGGCGTTCAGGATGCCTACAATCTTGGCTGGAAGCTGGCTCAGGTGCTGCACGGC
>WNFI01423809.1_pt1 | contig 10667 bp, 9 predicted proteins | sample 5400471 | NCBI WGS metagenome assembly WNFI01 (sample SAMN13153348, study PRJNA577476) | soil metagenome | isolation source: 100 cm saprolite on Douglas fir-dominated hillslope | place: USA:California | collected 2013-09-17 | reverse complement strand
TGAGTCCCGGGATTCTCGTGGGGACGATGGTGCTCATCTTTCCCTTCATCATCCTGGCCTCCATCGGCGTCGCCTACGTCATTGCCGGGAGCGCCGCGGAGCCCGTCGAGCGTCTCATCAACGAAGTCGAGGCGATCACGGACGGCCGCTCGCTTCACCGGCGGCTTCCATCCGACCTCGGCAATGAGGAGCTCTCGCGACTCGGGAGCACGCTGAACGCCATGATCGAGCGCCTCGAGACCTCCTTCGGCGCGCTTCGCCGGTTTACCGCGGACGCGAGCCACGAGCTCAAGACGCCGCTCACGGTGCTGCGCGCCGACGTCGAGCGGGCCATGCATCCCGCCACCAAGAATACCGAGCGGCTCCAGGCGCTCGAGGAAGCGCTGCACGAGACGGCGCGCATGTCGGATCTCGTGGACAGCCTGTTGACGCTCGCGCGCGCGGACGAGGGGCGCTTCGACCTGCATCGCGAGCCGGTGGCGCTTGGCCCTCTGGTGCGCGACGTCTACGAGACGGCGGTGATCCTTGGCGAGCATGCCGGGCAGACCGTCACCATGTCGGTGCTCGAGGAGTCCACAGTGGACGGGGACGCCCGCCGGCTGCGTCAGCTCTTCCTCAACCTCGTCACGAACGCGATCAAGTACACGCCGCGTGGAGGCCGTGTGGAGCTGTCGCTGAGCCGGCGCGCCGGCGACGAGGTCGCCTTCACCGTTCGCGATTCCGGCATCGGCATCTCCGCCGCCGACCTGCCGTACGTGTTCGACCGATTCTGGCGCGCCGACCGCGCTCGATCCCGGGGCGGAGAGCGCAGCGGGTTCGGCCTCGGCCTGGCCATCAGCCAATGGATCGCGCAGGCGCACGGCGGGCGCATCACCGCGCAGTCGCGACTCGGCCGCGGCTCCGTGTTCACGGTGATCCTGCCTCAGTTGGCTGTCGCTTCCCATGCGTTTGTTGCGGGGTAGTTTGGTGCACGTACCCGTGAGAAGTCTGTCCTTTAGCCACGGAAGGTCTGCGAGGACATGTTCACTACCCTGCTGGAATCCAAGGCGAAGAAGCAGCGCAGCACGGGCGGACTGATCTTCAGCGGCATCATGCACGCTGTGCTCGGTACCGCCGCGGTGTATGGAACGCTGCAGGCCAAGAGTGCGCTCGAAAAGCCCAAGGCCGAGAAGGTCGAGTTCGTCGACATGAAGAAGAAGGAGCCGCCTCCGCCGAAGGACGAGCCGAAGCCCATTCCGAAGGAAGTGGTCGTCGCTCCGCCTCCGCCGAAAGGCTTCCAGGTGCTCACCGCGCCGATCAAGGTGCCCGACGTGCTGCCCGACATCGACCTGAGCAAGAAGGTCACGGACGAGGCGGACTTCTCGGGCAAGGGCGTGCAGGGCGGCGTCGCAAAGGGCGTCGTCGGAGGCACCGGGCCGGTGAACACCGATCAGCCCTACTTCGAGTTCCAGGTCGAGAAGCAGGTTCAGCAGATCCCCGGCACGGGCAATCTGCGGTACCCGGACATGCTTCGCTCGGCCAACGTCGAAGGCGAGGTGCTCGCGCAGTTCGTCGTGGACGAGAACGGCCGGTACGAGCCGGGCACGTTCAAGGTCCTCAAGTCCAGCCATGAGCTCTTCACCCAGGCCGTGAAGAACGCGCTGCCCAACATGCGCTTCTATCCGGCCGAAGTCGGCGGCAAGAAGGTGAAGCAGCTCGTCCAGCAACCGTTCACGTTCTCGCTCACCAAGAGCGAATAACCTCCTCGGAGACCAGTATGAATCTCTCGTTGATGGACATGTGGAACAGCATGCAGGCGTTTGCCAAGGGCATCGTCTTCGTCATGCTGATCATGTCGGTATACTCGCTCACCGTGATGGTCTCGAAGTGGTGGTCGCTGCGCAAGGCGCAGAAGGAGACCGTCAAGTTCGCGCCCGAGTTCTCGCAGTTCCTCGAGGAGGACAACCTCACCGAAGCCATCAAGCTCGCGGAGAGCTACAAGCGGTCGCACGTCGCGCTCGTCCTCGGTGGCGCGCTCGGCGAGGTGAAGCCGCTCATTCAGGACGGCTCGGTCACGGTGTCTGACATCAACTCGGCCGAGCGTGCGGTCGAGCGCAACATGCTGCTCGAGATCACGAACCTGAAGCGCGGCCTCGCGGTGCTCGCCACGGTCGGCGCCACGGCGCCGTTCGTCGGACTGCTCGGCACCACGGCCGGCATCATCAACGCGTTCCAAGGCATGGCCAGCTCCGGCTCTGGCGGTCTCGCCGCCATCGGTGGCGGTATCTCCGAGGCGCTCGCCACGACGGCGCTCGGTCTACTCGTCGCGATTCCGGCGGTGTGGGCGTACAACTACTTCCAGACGAAGATCGACAATCTCACGGTCGAGATGACGTACGTCTCGAAGGAGATGATCGATTATCTCATCAAGGGCGTGTCGGGCGAGTTCGGCCGGTCGCGCTTCACCCGCGAGTTCAACGCGTCCTCGGGCAGCAACGCTCCCATTTCGACCTGATCGCGGCCATTCCATTGGGGAGGTATTGAACGATGGCAATGTCCACGAGCAGCGGCGGGGGCGTGAAAGCCGAGCCCAACGTGACGCCGATGATCGACGTCATGCTGGTGCTGCTCATCATCTTCATGGTGGTGACGCCTGCGCTGCTGGCTGGCTTCAACGCGGTTCCGCCCCAGGGGCAGAACCTCAAGGATCACCCGGAAGACGCCGAGAACGATCAAGTGCTTGGCATCGATCGGGACGGGAACTATTACCTGAACAAGAAACCGATCTCGAAGGACGCGATCGCGGCGGAGATCAAGCGCATCTACGACACGCGCGAGACCGACAAGGTCATGTACTTGAAGGCGGACAAGAGCCTGCAGTACTCCAAGGTCGTGGACGCCACGGACCTCGCCGCCAAGAACGGCGTCCGGGTGCTGGGACTCATCGGTGAACAGAAGGCCGGCACGGTGTCCACGGTCGCCGGTGATTCGAAGGCTTCACCAGCAAAGGGGCCCTGACCATGGCGTTTTCCTCAGGTGGCTCCGGCGGGCTGACGAACGAGATCAACGTCACGCCCATGATCGACGTGCTGCTCGTGCTGCTGATCATCTTCATGGCGGCGCTGCCGACCATGCGGAAATCGGTGGACGTCCAGCTCCCCGATCCCACACCGTCGATTGTGCCGGCCAATGCGCAGTCCAATCAGATCGTGCTCGAGGTCAACGCCGACGGGACGTTCTCGATCAACTCCGAGAAGGTGGACGAGACGAGGCTCGGCTCCCGCCTCAAGGAGATCTACGATCCACGCCCGGAAAAGATCATCTTCGTGAAGGGCGAGCCCACGGTGAGGTACGAGCGCGTGGTATACGCCATGGACGTCGCGCGCGGGGCTGGCGTGAAGGTCATCGGCGTGCCTCCGAAGGACACACCAGGGTCCGGCAAGTAAGCGGACGGATCGTCCGGCTGCATTAGTGAGATTTTTGTACGGCGGACGAACCTTTCGAGGGTCGTCCGCCGTATAACATTTGCATGCAGGGAATCGTCTTGAGTGTGCGTGCGATACAGTCGAGGGACCTGATGCACGGGCCGTATGGACCGGGTTGAGAAGAACGATGAGATGATGCTGCCGGAACGCCCGCGCTATCGGGTGCCCGTCGGCATGCCGCTTCGTGGCGAAGGGCGGCGCGAGGGCGCACTCGTTTCCGTGCTCGTGCACATCGTGATCATCACGCTTTTGATCGTCCCATTGGTCTTCGCGCCGACGGTCATTCAGCGAATGGAGCAGGGCGCCGGCGGACCAGGGCCTGCGGGCGGCGGCGGCGGCGCATCGGGCGGGCGGTCCGGCGATCGCGAGACGCTGCGTTTCGTGCGCGTGGTGCGTGAGCCCGTGCCCACGCCAAAGACGATTCCTCCCCCCCCGGTGGTGACGCCCACGGTGAAGCCGCCAGTGATTCCACCACCGCAGGTGCCGCCGCCGCAGTCATTTGTGCCGGCTCCGATGCAAACTGTCGCATCGGTGGTGGGTGTGGGCTCCGGGCGTGAGGGTCCGGGCGGAAATGGCCCTGGCACCGGAGGCGGTACGGGGTCGGGCACCGGCCCAGGCCGCGGAGCGGGCACCGGCCCCGGCACCGGTGGCGGGACGCAGGCCAACTATCCGCCGATGCCGATCGAGTTCTTTCTTCCGCCCATTCCGCCACCAGCGAGTGTGAAGGGCTTTCACTTCCTGGCGGAGTTCGATGTGGACTCCACGGGCCGCGTACTCGACATCAAGTTCTCCGAAACGCGCGACGGCGACTACAATCGCCGGCTGGCGAGCGTGCTTCGCTCGATGCGCTTTCGCCCCGGCACACGCCCCGACGGAACGCCACTGCGCATGAAGGCCCAGGTCGGCTACGAGTTCTAACGAACGGTGCACGGTGAACCGTTCTTGATAGCCGTGTGATTGCGGCTGGCGTGGTCTGCCGCCCCCCTCTACATTTTGTGGATTCCCCCTGAACGTCGCCGATGCTCGGTCGGTGCACCTCAGGATTTTTTTTCGTGGCCGGCCTCAGGTGCCGCGCCACACGTTGCCCCGGCGGACCCGGCGGGCGGCCGACGCTCCATATCATTTCCAGCGCAACATGACGCAGACGCAGTCCTCGCTGTTGACCGTCGTTATCGGGGCCAGCGGCCTCGCGCTTCTCTTTGCGATCTTTCTTGCTCGGTGGGTGCTGGCACGCAGCACAGGCACACCGGAAATGCAGAAGATCTCCAATGCCATTCAACAGGGCGCCGAGGCGTTCCTCGCACGGCAATACAAGACGATCGCGCTGTTGTCGATCGTCGTTGCGGCGCTGCTTGGCGTCGGCTACGGGTTCTTCAGATCGACGACGCCCAACGATCCTGTGCAGGATCCGCGGTCGTTCGCCCTCTACGTCACCATCTCGTTTCTTCTCGGTGCGCTGAGCTCGGGCATCGCAGGCTACGTCGGGATGTGGGTGTCCATCCGCACCAACATCCGCGTCGCCGCCGCGGCAACGAATTCCCTCAACGACGCCCTGCAGACGGCACTGCGGGGCGGCGCCGTTTCGGGGATCTTCACCGTCGCGATGAGCCTGCTCGGCGTCGGCGGGTTGTTCGCTGTGGTCTCCGCGCTCGCGCCGTCCGGCATGGATGCCGCCGAGTGGTCGAAGCACGTGCCGTTCCTTATTGTCGGCTACGGCTTCGGTGCATCGTTCGTCGCGCTCTTTGCGCAGCTCGGCGGCGGTATCTACACGAAGGCGGCTGACGTCGGCGCCGACCTCGTGGGAAAGGTCGAGGCGGGCATTCCCGAGGATGATCCGCGGAACCCTGCCGTCATCGCCGATCTCTTTCCGCTCGTGATCATGGCGCTCGGGCTCATCTGCTCGATCGTCGGCGTAATGGTCGTGCGGACGCGCGAAGACGCCGATCCCATGAAGGCGCTCAATGTCGGCTATTACGTGACGGCGGCGCTCGTGACGGCGGTGTTCTTCTTCGCGAGCCGCATGCTGCTTCAGGTGGCGGATGCGCCGCAGGCGTGGTGGCACTTCTTCCTCTGCGGGCTCATCGGTATCGGTACGTCCATCGCGTTCGTGTTCATCACGCAGTACTACACGGAATATCGCTATCGGCCGGTGCTCGGGATCGCGGAGGCCAGCCAGACCGGTCCGGCGACCAACATCATCGCGGGAATCGCCGTCGGCATGGAGTCCACGGTGCTGCCGGTCATTACCATCGGCATCGCGATCATATCCAGCTACACGCTGGGCCATACGAGTGGTCTGGTGAACGATGCCGGTGAGGCCATCGGTGGCCTGTTCGGCACCGCGGTCGCGACCATGGGAATGCTCGGGAGCGCCGGCTACATCCTTGCGATGGATGTGTTCGGGCCCATTACGGACAACGCCGGCGGCATCGTCGAGATGTCGCGCCAGCCGGAGAGCGTTCGCGAGAAGACAGATCGTCTGGATTCCGTCGGCAATACGACCAAGGCACTGACGAAGGGCTACGCGATCGGCTCCGCGGCACTCGCCGCGTTCCTGCTTTTTTCCGCGTATCTCGACGAGGTCCGCAACCTCACGGGCCAGACTCTTCACGTGGATCTGTCGAAGCCCGTCGTGTTCGTGGCCGGCCTGCTCGGCGCGATGCTGGTCTTCTGGTTCTCCTCGCTGGCAATGACGGCCGTCCGCAGGGCCGCATCCTCGGTCATCACGGAAGTCCGCCGCCAGTTCAAGGAGCGTCCCGGCATCATGCAGGGGACGGAGGTTCCGGACTATGCGGCGTGCGTGGACATCGTGACCATCGGCGCGCTCAAGGCCATGGTGGCGCCAGGCGCGCTCGTGGTGCTGTTCCCGATCATCGTGGGCCTGGTGTTCAAGCGGTTCACCGCGAGCGGTCCGCTCATCGGTGCCGAATCGGTGGCGGCGTTGCTCATGGTCGGCACCATCGCCGGCATTCTCATGGCGGGCTTTCTGAACAACGGCGGCGGCGCGTGGGACAACGCCAAGAAGTACATCGAGACCGGAGCATATGGCGGCAAGCGTTCCGAGGCGCACAAGGCCGCGGTGGTCGGCGACACGGTGGGCGACCCGTTCAAGGATACGGCTGGCCCGTCGCTGCACGTCCTTGTGAAGCTGCTCAGCACGATCACGCTCGTTCTCGCGCCGCTGTTCATCTAGCGGCCGCCCTCGCACCGCACGGCGATGACATCGCTCTTCGCGCGTAAGCCGATTGCGGCGCTGGTCGAAGAGACCGACGCGCAGGGTGGGCTGAAGCGTGTGCTAGGTGCCGGTGATCTGATCATGCTCGCCATCGGCGCGGTGATCGGCGCTGGAATTTTCGGCGCCATCGGCACCGCGGCCGCGGGCGAGACCGACGCGGCCGGTCACATCGTGCGGAGCGGCGCGGGTCCGGCACTCGTCGTGTCCTTCCTGTGGATCATCGGGTGGGACCTGATTCTCGAGTACGCGGTCGGCAACGTGGCGGTCGCGATCTCGTGGGCCGATTACTTCAAGTCGCTCACGAGCGGCTTTCTGCATCTGCCCGTATGGCTCACCACGGGCTATCGCACTGCGTTGCTCAGCTCCGATCCCGGCCTGCACGGGCTTTTGAAATCCGCGCCGCACGTGGCGGGAGTTCCGATTCTCCTGAACGTGCCGGCGTTTGCCATCGTCATGCTCATCACCTGGCTCCTGTTGCTCGGCGTGAAGGAGAGCACCAGGGCGAACAACATCATGGTGATGGTAAAGCTCCTCGCGCTGGCCCTGTTCGTCTTCGCGGGAATGACGCGCATCGACGCGACGAATTACCACCCCTTCGCGCCGAACGGCTTCACCGGCATCCATCACGGCGCCGCGATCGTCTTCTTCGCCTACATCGGCTTCGACGCCATCTCCACCGCGGCCGAGGAGACGAGAAATCCGCAGCGCAACCTGCCCATCGGGATCCTCGGCGGCCTGGCGATCTGCACGGTCATCTACATGATCGTGGGCGCGGTGCTCACGGGGATGGTGAAGTACAACGAGCTCGATCCCAGCCTGCATGCCGATCCATTGACATACGCGCTCCAGAAGACCGGAATGCAGGGCGCCGGCTGGCTCGTCGCGTTCGGCGCCGTCTTCTCGATGACAGCCGTGCTACTCGTGTTCCAGTATGGGCAACCGCGCATCTTCTTCTCGATGGCGCGTGACGGGCTGCTTCCTCAGTGGGCGGCGAAGATCCACCGCACGACCCGCGTTCCGTACATCACCACGATCATCACGGGCCTGTTCGTGGCCTTTTGGGCCCTCATTGGCGATGCCGGCGAGACGTACAACCTCACGAACATCGGCACTCTCTTCGCGTTCGTGCTGGTGTGCGCGGGTGTGCTCGTGCTTCGCTACACCGATCCTGAGCGGCCGCGTCCGTTTCGCGTGCCGTTTGTCTGGCCGGTGTGCATCGCCGGCGCATCTCTGTGCATATTCGTCATGTTCGGTCTACCCCTCGAGACCTGGATTCGGTTTGGCGTCTGGCTGCTGATCGGCCTCGTGCTGTACTTCGCGTACGGCTACAGGCATTCCACGCTGCGGCGCGCCGGCGAGACCGAATCCTCCCCCCGTTGATCCGATGAATGCAGTCATTCCCGCGGCGGCACCGACGCCACCGCGAACCGGCCTGCGTCGCCTGTCCCAGACGCAGTGGATCGTCGTCGCCATGTTGGCCGGTGTGGCGATCGGCTATCTGTTTCCCGAGCGACCGGCCGGGCAGAAGGGTTTCGAGGCATCCGATCTCCAACTGCTGTCGAACATCTTCCTGCGTGCGATCAAGTCGCTGATCGTCCCGCTGCTCGCGTCGACGCTCATCGTGGGCATCGCGGGCCACGGCGACGACATGAAGCGCGTGGGCAAGCTCGCGTTGCGCTCGATCATCTATTTCGAGATCGTGACGACCGCCGCGCTCGCGGTGGGATTGCTCGCCGTGAATCTCGTGAAGCCGGGCGTGGGCGTGAACCTCCTCGCCGTGTCCACCGACGCGGGCGAGCAGCTGGCCAAGACGAAGACCACGTTCATCGGGCTCATCGAGCACACGGTGCCGCAAAGCATCTTCCGGGCGGCGGCGGACAACGAGGTGCTCCAGGTCGTCTTCTATTCGATCATCTTTGCGGTCGCGCTGTCGCAGGTGAAGGGGCCGGCGAAGACGTTCATGCTCTCGTTCTTCGAGTCGGTGAGCGAGGTCATGTTCAAGTTCGTCGCGATCGTGATGAAGTTTGCGCCCATCGGCATCGGTGCGGCCATCGCGGTCACCGTCGGACAGAGCGGACTTGGTGTGCTCCGCAACCTCGGCGTCCTGGTGCTCACGCTGTATGGCGCACTCGTCGCGTTCATCCTGTTCGTCCTGCTGCCGATCGCGCTCTATTTCCGCGTTCCGCTGCGGCGCTTCTGGAAGGCGACGAAGGAGCCGTGGCTCATCGCATTTACCACCGCGTCGAGCGAAGCCGCGCTGCCGCTGGCGCTGCAACGCATGGAGCGGCTCGGCGTGCCACGGCGGATCGTGTCGTTCGTGCTACCCACGGGATACTCCTTCAATCTCGACGGCACGACGCTCTATCTCGCGTTGGCGTCGGTGTTCGTGGCGCAGGCAGCAGGCATCGACATGCCGGTGTCCGAGCAGATCCTGATGATGCTCACGTTGATGCTGACCAGCAAAGGCGTGGCGGCGGTTCCACGCGCGGCACTCGTGATCCTCTCGGGTGCGCTGGCGCAGTTCAACCTTCCGCTTCAGGGGGTCGCCGTGATCCTGGGCGTCGATGCGCTCATGGACATGGCGCGGACGTCGATCAATCTGGTCGGGAACTGCCTCGCAACGGTCGTGATGGCGCGTTGGGAAGGGACGTTCGAGCTGTCGTCCGACGATACTCCGGTCGCCGACGCACTCGTCGGCATGCCGCTTGTCGTGCCGGCCGTCGCGGCGCCTGAGGAGATCGCTTGATTTTGCTCGACTAAGGCGTTCTACCGGATACGTGATTGTACCGAGTGCCGAGTACCGGGTACTGGCCTTAATACCTCTTACTGTCGCGGTGGTCTCGCCCTAACTGCCGACGGTTTCGCCCAGGTAGCGCAGCGCTCCGCGGACCGCGCCGCGTGCCGGATTCACTTCTCCAGCGTGAATCTGGGCGCCGGGCACAGCGCTACGCAGCCGATGCTCCAGGCGGCGCCGTAAGGTCGATCCCTTCCGCAGCAAGCCGCCCGTAAACGCCGTCGGCGTGGCCGCGCGCTCGTCCCCGAAAAGAGTCCGCGACAGCGTGCGCAGATGCAGCACCAGCTCTTCGACGGCGAGAGAGACCAACGCGTTGGCGCGCAGGTCGCCCGCGTCGGCAACGCCGGTGACGACCGGCGCGAGAGACGCGAGTTGTGCCGGCGTCGACTGCGCGGCCCACGCGATGAGCTCGCGCGGCTCATTCACCTGGGCCGCGGTGAGAATTGCGCCGACCAGCGCCGTCTCCGGCTCGCGTCCATCAGCGGACGCGGTCACGATGCTCAGTGCACGGCGCCCAATCCAGGCGCCGCTTCCTTCGTCTCCGCACACCGGACCCCATCCGCCACAGCGCGCCGTCTGTCCGGAGGGTCCACGTCCGAATGCCGCCGAGCCCGTACCGCTGATGAGCAGCACACCCGGCCCGTCGCCGAACGCATCATCCAGCGCAATCGAATAGTCGGGATGAATCACGACCTCCTCGGCGACGTCGCGCTCGGCGAGCGCCTGCCAGAGCGCCTCGCGCTCCGGGTCGCGCGCCGCGCCGGCGACGCCGACGCAGAGCACCTTCGGCACCACGTGCGACATCTCGCACGATGCGAGCGCTTCACGAAGGGTGTCCGCGATGACGGTCGCCGACTGCTCCACTTCGCCGGGGCGCGCGGCGCTGCCCGGTCCCGTGGCGTCGGCGAGCTGCTGTCCACGCTCGTCCGCGATGATGACGTGCGTCTTCGAGCCGCCTCCATCCACACCTGCAACGATGAAGGTCATGCCTGCGCGGGCCGCTCGGGCGGCATGGGATGGGTGAAAGACGACGACATGCCGACGACGAGGGTGAGAGTGGTGCCGATGAGGACGTACCAGGGCCACGCGATGCTCGCCACTGGCGACAACATCGGCGCGAGCAAAGGATAGGCGGTGGAGATGGGCTTCGCAAAGACGATGAACGCCATCACCG
>WNFI01408269.1_pt1 | contig 10667 bp, 5 predicted proteins | sample 5400471 | NCBI WGS metagenome assembly WNFI01 (sample SAMN13153348, study PRJNA577476) | soil metagenome | isolation source: 100 cm saprolite on Douglas fir-dominated hillslope | place: USA:California | collected 2013-09-17 | reverse complement strand
ATATTGTTTCTGCTGGATCATGACGCTGGCAACCAGGTATCGGTCGTCCAGTTCAGAGCTTTTGCGCTGAAGATCTTGCGCAGCTTCCAGTCCTCGATCATTCTGCCCAGCCTGCATGGCTTCAACAATCACATGACGCAGTACCTCGCGAGAATCCGGGCTCAACGCTCTCGCCTTCTCCAGCATCATGAGACTATCGGTATGCTTGTTTTCCGCCGCGAATGTCTCGCCCATTGCAACCAGCGTTTCGACGGACTTCGGATCTGCCGCGAGAGCCTGGCGGAAGCTGGCCATGGCAGCAACCGTTTCCCCTTTTTGCCGTAGTGCCCGCCCTTTCAGGTAGTAGACTCGAGCGGCCATGCCTTTGGGGACGGGATTGGCCAGACTAAGATTGACCAGACTAAGAGTCTTCAGGGCAGCAGCGGAATCATCTGCGTCAATAAACACCTGAGCGAGATTGAGGGCCGCGCCGGAAGAGCCCTGAACCCGGGGGATCAAGGCTTGCGCATCGGATCTCCGGCCCACCCCGAGAAGGCTGGCGGCCTTGAGAGGGACCGCCGCGGGGGGAAATTGTGCTGGCTTTATGGTATCGAGAGTGGAAAGCGCTCCCGCGAAGTTGCCGCGCGCCAGATCCAGCTTGGCCACCTCAATCTTCAAGTCAGAATCCTGCGGACTTAGCTCGATTGCCTGGTTGTACTGCTGTATAGCATCATCCGGCTTATCTTGCGCGAGGAGAGCGCCAGCTGATTTGTTGGCTCCGATGAGAGGATGCTCCAAAGCGTTTTTTCGCCGGATTCGAGATCGCCATGGTCCAGCTGCGCCTTGGCTATTGAGAGAGTTGACAGCGGAGAAGCAGACTTGACCGTAGGAGTAGGTGGAGCAGCAGACTTCTGTGCCCGGGCGAAAGGCGCCACGCACAACGAAACAACTACGAGGGCCTGCGGCAGCAGCAGGCGCCGCTCAGTTCGATTGTGGAGCATCCCCGCGCCCCCGTTGACGGTTCTTCAGAGCTTGATAAAGCTTGATTTCGCGCTCGGCGTCTTCGCTTCGTGAGTCGCGACGATAGGCCATAGCCAATTGGTAGTGAATGTAGTCAGCGTCAGGACTCGCCTCAATGCCGCTTTCCAGGCTCAAGACCGCGCCTTTCGTGTCGCCCTGCTCAAGCTGTAGCTTTCCCAGTTCGTAGTATGCATCCGCGTACTTGGGATTCTGCTGGATCACTTCCCGCAGAAGTGTCTGGGCTTCCTCTTTTTGTTGTATCTGGATGAGAGAAAAAGCCAGGTGATACTTGGCGGAAACGTCTGAAGGACTAAGCTTCAGCGCAGTGCGAAGCGCATCCACGGCATCCTTCGGGTGGCCGTTGCGGATCAAGGCCAATCCCACTAGGTAGTGGGTTTGCGCCCGGCCAGGATCGATCGCCAAAGATTTCCGATACTCCTGCAGGGCGGTTTCGTACTCATGCTGGTCGGCAAGAGCGGACCCCATCAGTATGTGAATGTCCGCGGAATTCGGGTTTGCCTCTTCCACAGACTTCAAGCGTCGCATGCCTTCATCATAGTCCCCGGTTTTGACCAGAGACACGGCGAAGGCATAGCCGAGCCCAGGGTCGCTGTCGACTTCGCTCTGAATTGGCTTCAAAGTGTCCAACGTTCCGCTGAAATTCTGTCCCATGAACAAACTAAGCGCCAGCGCAGCCCTGACTCGGACATCGCCCGGCTGTTTCTGCAATTGCCGGGTGAGCGGCGGGACAGCTTCCTGGTAATTGTTGGCATACTCTTTGGCCTGGGGGGGAGCCTCTGCCGCTGGAGAGGGACGGCCCATGGGCGCGTCCTCGGAGACACTTGCCAGTTCCGGGTCACTCTTCTTCTTCGTCTCGGTCTTCGGGTCGGCTTTCGTGCCGGTCTTTGGGTCGGTCTTTGGGTCGAGAGCGGCGGTCGGCCGGTTCATTTGGTCTCGAATCGTCTGGGAGGCTGCCACTTCTTTCTCACCCTCTTTCCGCCTATTCGTCTTCAGAAGCACGCGGCCCAGAACGTAGTGAGCCCGGCCGATCAAGTAATCGCTCGACGAACCGTTGCTCGAGAGGTTGCTCGAAAAGTTCGAAAGACCGATGGCCTTCCGCAGCATCGCTTCGGCCTCCGCATCGCGACCGGCGTCGGCATAGATCTGGCCAAGGTAGATAAGCGGATCGGGATTTTTGGGGTCGAGTTGAGCAGCACGCAGCAGATCGCCCTCCGCAGTCTTGGCATCGTGCTGTTTCATGGCAATGTAGCCCAGCAGGTAGTGGCTGCGCGAATCTTGCGGATTGATTTTCAGCTCAGCCTGCAGCTCCGCGGCAGTTTGAGAAAAACTGGACTCTCCGTCGCGATCCATATAAGCCAGCGCAAGGAGCGAATGGGCGTGAGGCGCCCGGCTGTCCTTGGCGATGGCTTTCTTCAACTCCTGGACGGCATAATCCAGCGCCTCCCAGTCTCCTTGCTTATACGCGCGTCCGAACATCATGTGCATCTGGGCTGTGTCCCCAAAACTTGTGACCATGTCGTCAAACACCAGCCGAGCGCGCGCGAAATCGTTCAGCTTGATGTATGTGACACCCAGCAAATAGCCGACATCGAAACCAGGCACGGCAACGACTGCCTCTTCCAGTTGCTCGCGGGCAGCCTTGTAATCCCCTTGAGCAAAAAGTATTTGCCCCAGAAGCGAATGAGCCTGCGCGTTATCGGGAGACGACGTTAAAACCTTTTCCGCCATGGAGCGGGCCTCGGGCAATTTCTCCTGCTGAAAGCGCAATTGTGCGTATTCGAGGCGAACCTGCGGGTCGTCCGGCGTCAGACGCAGGGCATCCTCAAAGAGGGCCGCCGCCCTGTCCAGTTGACCGAGGCCGACGCTGGCCTTGGCGCTGGTTCGCAAGGCGCCTACCAGAAAGGCCCTGTACTCCGCCGCAGCACGAACCTCGTCGCCACTGATTTGAAAGGTTCGGGCAGCGTCGTAGTGCTGCCGGAAATTATCTTGACTCGTGGGCTTGGCAGCGCGGGTACGGGGTATTTGAGCGAAGCAGAGAATCGACACGGAAAGAGATGCAAGAAAAAAGACTAGAAGGAAGGCAGATCTCCGCAGAGACACCGGCTCAGTGCCCAATTTACGGGGGTTCCGGAGGAAAGACGCACACCTGCTGGAATGCATGTAAGGCAAGAATACAGGGTGGAACCTGACTTGAGTCAAGTCCCACCCTGGGTTGAAACCAGATTGAAAGAAGATCAGAAGTTGATCTTCAGAGCGTATTGAATTTCACGCGGACCCCGGTCGCCGGTAGCCTGTCCGAAGTTCTGTTGGCCGTTGCTCGCAAAATTCCAAGCGGCGGTGTTGTTCGCGTGCCCCGCGCAGGCCGCATTGGGGTTTCCATTCACGCAAGCAACCGCCGAGCCCGCCAGTTGGAGATTAATCTGGTCGGCGCGGAACTGTGCCTTGTTGAAAAGGTTGAAGAACTCCATGCGGAACTGCAGGTTCACCCGTTCAGTGAACTTGAAGGTCTTATACAAGGAGAAATCGGTGTTGGCGAGTCCCGGTCCGGTGCAGGAACCGACCGATGAATTTCCAAAAGTTCCGATCTGGTAGTTGTCGAGAGTGAAAGCTGCCGGGTTGTACCACTGGTACGCGGGAGCCCCATGCGCGCGGCAATCCTGCAACACACGATTTGGTTTCTGGTTTTCGTTGTCTCCGGTTCCCTGAAGGCCGCCAGGAGCCTGGTAAGGTGCGTTGTCAGAGCTCGCGCCGCCGTTGAGACCGAAGATGCTCTCGCTTGGACCGCTTGCGTAGCTCAGAATGCTCGCCGCCTCCCAGCCTCCCAGGGCCATGCGCACCGGAACGCCGTGCCCTTGCAGCGTGGGAAGGGTGTACACGAGGTTGGCAACAAAAACATGCTTCCGGTTGATGGTCGTTGGACCATAGTCCAGGTTGAGATTCGAAACATCCGTTACGGTAGCCGTATTGCCGGTGTTGCCGCTGTTAGTGATATCGGTGGTGGCCAGCGATTTCGACCAGGTATAGGCGAATTGCGCATCCAGAGCCTTGATGCGCGACCGGTAAAGGGCCTGGAGAGCATTGTAATTGGAGCGTGCTTTCCATTGCCCGTACTTAATCTCACCGAAGCTGGTCGCGAATCTTTCCGAGTTGCTGTTATCAAGCGCAAATTTCAAGCGGTTCGCGGGCAGGACCGCGTTTGCGTCCTTGTATTGCAAAACATCACCTCCGCGATTCCCCACATAGGCGAGTTCCAACTTGCTATCGCGGTAGATTTCGCGTTCAACCGACACGTTCCACTGCCAGGTTCTTGGCGTGCTATCGCTCGGGTCGAGTCCCCAGCTTGGAGAAGCTGAGCCGGTTATGTTAGAACCGGGGGGTATGGACCCGCTTAACGGTCGAGTTCCTCCAGCAGCGACCGAGAATGGCGAGTTGGTGGCGATGTACAGGTAATTACTAAGGCGTTCACGCTGGTAGAACTCACCAACTCCGCCGCGGATGGACATTTTGCCGTCGCCCTTGGGATCCCACGCGAGACCAATTCGCGGAGCGATTTCATGATTGTCATTCAACTTCAGAGAACGGTTGGGTCCGGGCACTCATCTTGTTCTGGCGGCTGTACGGATTGCGCAGGAACGACCAGCGCGCGCCGTACTCGAACGTTACGTTACGGCGAACCTTCCAGCTATCACCGTAGTAGAACTCGTAGTCGTGCCACCGAGTCTCAACAAACGGGTTGGTTTGGCTTTCCCCGAAACCCCAGGTCGTGTTGGCGTTCAAAACGTTGAAAGCGCCATTGCCGCTGTTGTTAGAGGCAGTACCCCAATAATTCGCGGCTTCTCCGGACGAGCCACCGGAGAGTTCGTTTTTCCGATTGTTGCTGGCCAGGAAACCGACCTTGAAGGTATGCGATCCGTGAACTTTTGAGAAGTCATCCTTCAAAATGTAAAGTTCCTCATTGTTGTGCCAGGGTCCCATGTTCCAGAGGTTATCGGAACTTCCCACGTTTCCATCCCCCAAGCCGCCCCAGAAGACCGGGTAGCCCATTTGATTTCCGAGGAACTTATCGGAAAGTGGATAGAACGTTTGGTATGAGGCGTTGATCGCGGGTACAAGGCCGGGATTCGTTCCGCCACGGGTCACTGTGATTCGATTGGCAGCATAGGATAACTGGAAATCGTTGACTGCGGTGCTGCCCAGCAGCTTGGTGAGTTTCACGGTCGCCTGGTAACCAGGCTGAATCCAATTTGGATCAACTGAGGGATATCGATCATCGCCCCAGTACCCTAGGGTGCTCGGGGAGGGCTGTTGCCAGTGGTCCTGGGTAAACCGGCCGAAGATGCTCCAGGTCTTACTGAGCTTGTAGTCCGTGCGAATACTTTCTTCCCGCCAGTAAATCGGGGACTTGAGCGACACGGCCCAGTTAATGCAGTTCACTTCAGCCGAAGGGGCGATGTTGGGGTCCGGGAAAATCGAAGCGATCAGTGCTCCCGTCGGCGAGATCGAAGTAACTGTCGGTTGGAAGACTCCTCCAAGTGTCGGCGCGGCGTCGCAGTTCAAGGAGCGAAGCGGTGACGCTGGGTTTTGTGCCGAGAAGTCCCCGTTCTTCTCGTTCACCGACGGGACATTCGCGCTGCGCAACTTGCCGCGAAGTTCACGGTTCCACTCTTCCGACCAGAAGAAAAACAGCTTGTCCTTCACGATCGGGCCGCCGATGTTGTAGCCAAAGTCGTTCCGGCGCAGCTTGTCTTTGGCGGCGTGGTTCAGGTTGTTGAAGAAGTCGGTCGCATTCAGCACATCGTTCCGGCCGAAGTAGTACGCCCCGCCATGGAACTGGTTGGTTCCGCTCCGGGTGAGAATGCTGATGATCGCGCCCATCGCCTGTCCATACTCAGGACCGTAACTGTTCCGCAGAATCTTGAACTCCTGGATCGCGTCAATTGACGGATATACGAGAATGGTGCGGTTGGATCCGATGTCGTTGTTGTTCACACCATCGACCAGGAAGATGTTGCCGGTCGTATTGTTTCCGTTCACGGAAAAGTCAACGCCAGCCTCCAGGCCCTTGTGCTTGGAATCGAAATTCGAGGCGGGAGAGACGCCGGGCATCAACTGGGTCAATTGGGCAAAGCTGCGCCCGTTAAGCGGCAACTCGCGAACCTCGTTGCCCTCGACGACATTGCCCACGGTGCCAGTGGCAGTCTCGACCTGCACAGCGTTGGCCTCAACGACGACCTGCTCAGTCGCGCCTCCCACAGCCATCACGACATTCACCGTCGTAATACTGGAGACGTTGAGCTCAATGGCTTTGGTGACGTGCTCCTTGAAGTTCGCCGCCGTGACGGTCATGACTACGCCGGTAATCGTCCCGGTAACCTTCTGTGCGGATAACGGTAGTGAGACACACAGACAAAGCGCCAGCAACCACCACATAGACCTACGCATTCTTAACCCTCCGCCGTAGTGTTTTTCAATTACGTGCGTTTCCCACGCGCGCTATTAAGCCGTAACCTTAGTCAATTGTCAAGTAGATAATCGTTTATCTTAACTATTTATAGCGATCCTAAAAACCAGAGAAATATACGTAAATCTGGAGGTGGAAAAGCGCGATTTTTACGGCTACGCCGAATAAATATCCGTTTTATGAAATCCGTGAAAAAATCCGCAGCCTGTCTATTTCGAGAGCGGCGGCGCCGACATGTCGTCCGCCATTCCGCGCGCGGCGCGGTCGCCGTATGAGTGTTGCTGGCCTGGCAACTGAGCGTTGAGGCGCTCGAACTCGGCGCGCTCTTGTTGGGCCTCGGCGGCGCGCTCGGCCCTGGAATAGGCTCGAGCCAGGTTGAAATGCACCTTCGGACTGTTCGGGGAGAAGCGGCGGGCCGTTTCAAGCTCATGGATCGCTGTGGGAATATCACCCTGTTCCAGGAAACTCCGTCCCAGCCAGTAGTGAGCTTCGGATGACTCGGGCGACATCTCAACTGCTTTTGTCGCTGATGCCAGTGCGCTGGCGTTTTGGTGGAGCATCAACTCGATGGAAGCCAGCCGGAGGTAGGGTAGGACGCTCGCCGGATTCAGCCGCGTTTCTTCCCGCAGCTGGGTCTGTGCTTCATCGTACATCGACGTGCTGGCCAGCGCATCGCCGTATGCATAGTGGAGAAACGGCGTCTTCGGGTACTCGCTCACCATCTTCTCGAAAATTGGGAAGGCTCGGTCATATCGGCTCTCGGAGAGAAGCGCCGCAGCCTCCCCGGCCATCCGCACAAGTGCGATCTCTTCGGGCTTCACTTGTTCGGGGAGAGCGGGGATTCTGAGCAATGCAATTCCCATCGCGAACTGAATCTCGTCCGACAGTGCGCCCGCGCCAATCGCGGGAATGAGCAAATCAATTGCCCGGTCGAAGTCTCCGTTGCGATTCAGCAGGAGCGCAAGATGGTAGCGGGAAACCCTCACGGCGGCGGCGTTCCCGCTAAATCCTAAAGCTCGGCCACGCTCCAGGTGAATCAGCGCGTTCCCATAGTCCTTGGTCTCGAACTCACTCAGACCAAGCAAAGTCCAGGTATCTGCCTGCATCGTTTCGAGGGCAACCGATTGCTCTAGCGCGGCGATGGCTTCCGGATAGCGACCATCCATGTATCGGATCGTGCCCAACTGCCGCCACCCCTCCGGCCAGTTCGAGCGAAGTTTCAAAGCATTCTGATACCAGGTGGCGGCCTCCTCCGTGCGGCCTGCTCGACGTGACGAGTCGGCGAGGCGCGCCGCTTCCTCGAAGCTTGCCGCCGCCGCCGGAGTTGCTCCTCCCGTTCCGTTGCTGTCGGAAGCACCCGCAATGGCTGCGCTCCGGGCGAGCGCGTACCGGCTAGCCTGGGAACCATCCGCTTCTACTTCTACCGCCTGCTTCGCGAGCTCTTGAGCTTGCCGCGAAGCCATGGCCTCCTCATCGTGTTTGTTCTGATCCTTCAAAGCCCGCGCTAACGCCTGATAGGCAGCCGCCGAGTGGGGTGCGATCTGAACCGCTTGTCGAGCCGCGGTCAGCGCTTCGCCGGAGTCATTCCGCCGCTCGCTCAGGGATGCCAAAGCTATCCACGGTAACGCATTCCGCGGCGTAGTCCGGGTTTCTTCTCGCAACTGGAGTTCTGCCGGTTGATACTGCGAAGCCGTCATGAGGGCCAAGCCGTACTGATAGTGCAGGTACGGTGTGCCGGGATAGTCCCGCAGCATCTGCTGAAAGTGCCGCGACGCCGCATCCATCTCGCGATTCGCAAGCAAGACCGCAGTGTCGCCGGCCGCGTGGATAAGCGCGTCTTTCGAGGGGTCAATCTGCGCGGGCAATATTGGGGCGCGCAGCAACGCGAGTCCAAGGGCGACCTTGATCTGCTCCGTGAACTGGCTCGGTCCGAACGCACTCGCCAGTAGCTCGGTCGCACGCTCAAACTCGCCATGCAGGATTAGCAATAACCCGAGATGATAGAGCGCCACCTTCTCAACGTCCGGGCTCTCTGAGAATCCCAGATCCTTGGCGCTCCGCAGGTGACTGAATGATTCAGGATAGTCGCCCGTTTCGAATTCACACAGTCCGAGGAAAGCCCAGGCAGGGCCGACCTTGGGATCCAATTCGACCACGTGGCGGAGCGCAGGAATGGCTTCCTCAAAATGATCTGTGTCGTAAAGCAGCGTTCCCAGATACCACCAGCCCTCTTCCCAAGCTGGACGGATTTCCACGGCGGCGCGATAGTTGCGGATCGCCTCGTCCGTGCGCCCTGCTTCCCGGGCAGACCCGGCGTTAGCTGCGAGCGTTTCAAAGTTTGCCGAACTCGAAGGTGATTGGCCAGTAGCGGTCGGGGCTAAACCCAACGGCAGAGCGAGGACGGCAGAAAAGGCCGCGAACCTTACGAGAGAAAAGCTGCCAATTGTGGGCATTGGCATGACGAGGATCTTCCAGTCAATGTTTGAGTGCCATATTTGACTGCCATGGTAGCACGCATGCGGGAATCGCATGACTCGTTCGGAACTTGTTCGGAACCTGTTCGGCGACTCAAGCTCATACTCCCGGAGCTGTGGTAAAAAAGTATGCGGATGCTGTTGCACTCGGGGTCTCCTCAGATGTTTCCACTCTCCCGGCGCCGATTTCTTCAGGGACTCGCTGGCAGCGTCGGGCTTTACGCGCTTTCGCGGAGCGCTCTGGCGCAGGCTCCGCGCGCCCTTCCTGTCTTCGAGGAAATTCCGCCCTCTGTCAGCGGGATTCACTGGACACACAATGCCGCCCGGTCTCCTCAGAAATACTTGCCTGAAGCCACAGGGCCGGGGTGCGCATTCCTCGACTACGATCAGGACGGCTGGCTCGATATCTACCTGGTAAACAGCGGCAAGTGCGACTTCTTTACACCGGCACAGCCCCTGCGCAATGCTCTGTACCGAAACAACCGGGATGGCACGTTCACCGACGTCACCGAGAAAGCCCGGGTGAGCGCAGGAGGATTCGGGATGGGCGTCGCCGCGGGCGACTACGACAACGACGGGTTCCCGGATCTCTACGTGACGCAATATGGCCGAAGCATTCTCTATCACAACAACGGGGACGGAACCTTCAGCGACGTCACCGAGAAAGCCGGGGTCGGCGTTCAGGGTTGGGCGTCCCATGCAGTGTGGTTCGATTACGACAATGACGGCCGGCTCGATTTGTTTATCGCCCAGTTCGCCGCGTTCGACAAAACGCACGGGTGCGGAATCAGTGCTGACGGCAAACGCCACTACTGCATTCCGCGGATATTCCCCTCCACGCCCAGTTGGTTGTTCCGCAACAACGGAGATGGAACCTTCACAGATGTGAGCAAAGAGTCGGGGATTGCCGCTTCGCTTGGAAAAGCATGGGGAGCGGTCGCGACCGACGTGAACAACGACGGGCGGATGGACTTGTTCGTAGCCAATGACTCCAATATCGACGAGGAGATCTTCTCGCTGTACCGGAACAACCACGACGGAACCTTTGACGATCAAGCCATGCGGCTCGGCGTCGGCATGGCAACCCGCTGGATGAGCGGTTGGGGAATGAAGTTCATCGACTACGACAATGACGGGAATCTCGATCTATTCCTCGTCAATGGCTTCCCGGACGACCTGGTCGAAGACTTCTCCAGCCGCGTGAAATACCACGAACCGCTACTGCTCTTTCAGAATATGGGCGGCAAATACAAAAACGTCAGCGAACAAAGCGGACCTGTGTTTAGCAAGTCGTTCTCCGCTCGCGGTATGGCGGTGGGCGACTTCAATAATGATGGCGGCATTGACGTGCTGGTAGCAGTCAACGATGGCGCACCCATTCTCCTCCGCAATAACGTTGGCAAGGAGAACCATTGGCTCGGAGTGCAACTGGTCGGGACGAAGTCCAATCGGGACGCTGTCGGTGCCCGTCTTATATACCAGGCAGGCGACTTGACGCGGAGCCGCATGAAAGTCGGCGGCGGCAGCTTCCTTTCTTCCCACTACCCGCGCATGTTGTTGGGCTTGGGCAAGCACCCGAAGCTGGATTGGCTGGATGTTCACTGGCCTCAACCCAGCGGTGCCGTCGAGCGCATCATCGATCTGCCGGTGGACCGCTACATCACCATCACGGAAGGCACGGGCAAGTGGAAGTGAGAATTTTCTCCGGTCAA
>WNFI01057747.1_pt1 | contig 10668 bp, 11 predicted proteins | sample 5400471 | NCBI WGS metagenome assembly WNFI01 (sample SAMN13153348, study PRJNA577476) | soil metagenome | isolation source: 100 cm saprolite on Douglas fir-dominated hillslope | place: USA:California | collected 2013-09-17 | reverse complement strand
TTACGGAATCAGCGACGAAGAGAGCCGCCTCAATGTCAACCAGGCGCAGCCTGAGGAATTGGCGAAACTTAATGGTCTTGGTCCGGATACTGCCGCTGCCATCGTGAGTTGGAGGAGCGCGGACAACAGCCAGGCACAGAGTGGGGCCGAGGCCGAGTACTATGCTTCACAGCGACCGCCTTACCTGCCTAGAAAGGGGCCGCTACTGACGGTTCGCGAGCTTTTGATGGTTCGAGGAATCTCACGCGACCTGTTGCTGGGCGATGACATGGCCCAGAGTGGCCTGCTCGACCGCGGTGCCGGCGACACTTCCGGCAGCAGCGGCGAAACACTTGATCCGGGCCTGGCCGGCATCCTGACGGTGGATGGCTGGATAGTCAACGTGAGCGCCACGGGAGAAGATCGGATCGATATCCAGACAGCCGATGAAGCCGCATTATCATCGGTGCAGGGAATCACCAAGGAGATCGCCAGCGCCATCGTCGCCTACCGTGCCCAGAATAGGCCGGAAACGGTGGCGGATCTCCTCGATGTCGCACCCGTCCAGAATCAGACCCGTACCGGCCAAACCGGCGTCCCGAATCAGACACCCTCTGGCCCAAAGGTCATCAGCGAAGAACTGTTCATGCAGATAGCGGATTCCTTGATGGTTGACACGGTTCGCGAGCAACCGGGCTTGGTGAACATCAACACCGCCAGCGCCCAGGTCCTGGCCTGCCTCTCCGGCATGAGCCCTGAATTGGCCCAAGCCATCGTTTCCTACCGAACCTCAAACGGGGTCTTTCCAGGCACCGCTTCTCTTCTGAAAGTCCCCGGCGTCTCGCGGGGCATATTCAAAATGGTGGTTGGCCGGCTTACTGCCCGCTCGGAAACCTTCCGCATCATCAGCGACGGCAAACTGAATTCCAGCGGGGTGCGTCAACGCATCCAGGAGATCGTCCACGTCGGCACGAATGACGTCCAAACTCTATCCTACCGGGAGGACCTATGAAGCTGCCCAACGTTTTGAATGGCGGCTGGTTGTGGATGGAAATCCGGCCAGGCTCTCTCGAGGTGCTGCAAGAAGCTGAGTATCTGGCGATACCCTTGGAACGCCAGGCAGGGGGTCGTCTCACAAACGATTGCAAAGAACGGGTCGCTGTTGGCCTGCGCGACTTCTTGAAGAAAAAAACCTGGCGGCCCCGGTTGCGCGGGCTGTGCGCCATTGACGCCCGTGGGGTCAGCTTGCGCCGATTGAACCTGCCTGCTTCAGCCCATCAGGATGCCCACCGGGTGCTTCGCCTGCAGATCGAGCGGGAATTCCCTCTTCCGCCTGAGGCCCTCGCCTGGGGGTATTCCCGAATCGTCCCGCTGGCTGGCGCCGTGAATGGCCGCGACGATTGGCTCGTTGCCGCGTTGAAAAAGGAGGTCCTGGAGGACTACGCGGCTATGTTTGCCGACTGCGGTGTCAGCCCGGTCTTTACCCTGGCGGCTTTGGCGCGCAGCCGGCTTTGCCCCCACACAAAAGGCTCTTATGGATTGCTGGACATCGGCGGGCCGCAGTCAGAGCTTATCTGCTTCGACAACGGCTCTGCCGAGTCGGTTCGAGTGCTGGCCTGGGGCGGCGATCACATCACCCGGGCGATTGAACAGGGGTTCGGAGTTGGGCGCGCCGCTGCCGAAGAACTGAGGGTGCAAGCTGCCGCAGGATCGCCTTTGGGCGGGAACCTCGATCAAAAGCTGCGGGCATGCGTTGCCAAAGCCATCGAGTCCCTGGCGCAGGCCCTCAGCTCGAACTGGAGGGGGCAAAGGCTCTACTTGACCGGCGCGGACATTCAGTACCTTGATCTGACGCGTGCCTTGGCGGAGCGGCTCGGGGGCGGCGTGAATTGCCAATGCATTGAAGCACCGCCGTCTCCTCTCCCCCGTCGAGGGGGAAAGGGGCGGGATGAGGGAGCTGCTCTAACATCGTCTGCCGCCATACTTGGCTTGAAAATGCAAGTATTTCCCGGTGATGCGTCCTCACCACTCATTCTTCGACTCAAAGATTCCGGTAACCGGGAGTCGCTGGCGCATGCAGGACAGAACCCCCTGCGCGCTCCGGCGCTTTTGTTCGCCCAGGCCCGTGAAATGGCGGGCCAGCCGTTTTTACGGAAATGGTTGCGGTTAGCGGTCGCACTCGGTATTGTCTCGATTTGCTTTCCTTATGCCGAAGCCCTCGTGCTCAAACCCTTTCTGGCAAAAAGACTCGCGGCCATCAACGCTGAGAAGGGCCGGCTCTCGATCATTGATCGCGAACTGGGCTTCCTGCAGTTCCTCAAGAAGAGCCAACCGCCCTATCTGGATGCTCTGACCGTCCTGGCCAACTCTGCTCCGCCCGGCACACGTTTCGATAGCGTCTCCTTGAACCGCCTGGGCGACCTTTCTCTGAAGGGCAACATGCATGACGCCCAGCAAGTCGTTGATTTCCGCTCGAAACTCGTCAAGTCCGGTTTCTTTTCCACTGTATCGGTCGAAGACGAAACCCCCTCGCCCGATCGCCAAAAGATAGCCGTGCGAATCACAGCGCAATGGAAGCCGGCCGGTACGCGCCCATTTGTCAAGGTCGAGCCGCTCCCGCCGGGAGCCATGCAAGGGGGGCCTGCCACGCCTTTTCCCGGAATCATGGAAGGAGGCCCGCCGGCGTTCTTCCCCGGCCCCAACATGCCCACGGCAATGCCAGTCATGGGCGCGGACCTTGGTGGGCAGCCCGGGGTCGCTCCAACCTCTCTGCCTCCAGGAGCTGGGATTGTTCCCGGACGGGCGGGAACGAACTCCTCCGGCACACCCAAGGACTCCGCAACGGACAGTGGCGGCAAAAAAGCAATTGAAACAAGCGACTCGAAGAAAGGGCCGGACCAATAAAGCCATCATGCGCTCTCTCTCCGCCAGCGAAAAACGCACCATTCGCATAGCCTCGTCAGTCTTGGGCGCCTATTTCATATTCTTTTGCTGCCAGCATGTCTGGAAGTACTTTGCCGGCCAGCGAGGCGGCTACTTGAAGCTGGTAGAAGAGGCCGACAAGCTGCGCACCGAGCTCAGGCCGTATCAGGACAAAGTGGAGGTCGCCCGCAAGTTGATGGAAGACTTCAACATGGACCCAAACAAGTTATCGAAGACATCAGTTGTGGCTGAAGCCAGCTCGGCCATACTCAAAGCGGCCGCCAGCGCCGGCGTTCAACTCGGGCCGATTCGCGAAACGGCCGCGCGTTCATCCAATAAAGAACTCAGTTCCATGCAGCTCGACTGCACCGGGCCGGTCCCGGCAGTGCTGGCGTTTCTTAAGCGATTCGACGGCATCGGCTTTCCGATCATCCTGGATTCTGTCCAGTTGAGTCCGGAGCCTTCCCGGCCGGGCGCGCTCAAACTGCACCTTGGGATGGTTGTCCTGGATTTCGACCAGTGGAAGGGCGAGGAGGCACCACATGTGTAACCGGCAAAACTCCGGCGCGGAGCGCAGAGTTCCAGCTCTGCGCGGCCCTTCATTGATATTTGCGCAGAGCAGGCGCTCTGCGCTCCGCTACCGACCACTGGAAGCTCATCCTTATGCATGATCGCCGTGAACAGGTTCTGAGAGGATGCTGCCTGGCGCTGGCGGCTCTGCTGGCATTTCAGTTCACGCGCGCCCTGGTGCGTGGAAACCCGGCTAAGCGCCTCGTCATTCCCGCTCTGCCTTCTCTGCCGCCCGAACCAGGCGCCCAAACCACCAACTCAGCCGCCGCGAACTCGCCGAAAATCATCGGAACAAACACCGGAGGCCCCAAAATCTCTTCAAAAACAACTACCAATCCGCCGGCCTCAGGCGAGGCAGCAAAACTGGCGGGAACCAATACTGTTTCAGCCGAAGCGCCCGAACGGAACGTATCGCGAGCCGTCCCCGGCTCGCAGTCCGGTGATTCTCCGAGCACGTCCGGAGCGCCGGGTTCAGTCGGCAGCATTTTGCTCTCCGGAGTCATGACCGAGAAACCGGAGACCAATTCGCCTTCGAAGCCACCCAAAAACATTGGGGGTCCATCCAGCAACCATGCAGGAACGGCAAAAAAAGGCCCTGACATGCCTCCCGAAGTAAAAGCCCGAGTGGAGCGGATTACCCAAAGCGAAATTCTGGGCCAGGTGATCCGGCCCATGCCGATGGCCTTGCTCGGCATTGCCGGCCAAACGGCTTTTCTCCGCTCGCCGGACGGCCAAACTGGCCTCGTCAAGGAGGGCGGCCAGGTGGGCACGATCAAGCTGCTGCGCATCGGCACCAATCGCGTTCTCATCGAACTAGACGGGCAGAACAAGGAATTGACCATGTTCGCAGGCATCGGCGGCGAAACGCTGCTGCCAAAAGATGCTCCAAAAACCAATGAAATCACCAAGAATCCTAACTAAGCATCCGTGCCAATATAATTTCGGCTCAACAACCGTTGGGCGTGGAGCGATCAGCGGCGCGCCGCAGCAAGGTAACGCAGATTTCCAATCTGCTGTATCGCCGATTTCCAATCGGCAGGGCGCCGGACTGCTCGGGTGCGGGAGAGTTTTCAAGGCGCCCACGCTGGAAGCCTTGCGATACGGCAGACTGGAAATCTGCGCTACGCTCCGTCGCCCGCTTTGCGCAGGCCTGCTCGTTAGCGTGCTGCTCTGGCGCTCGCCCACCGGCCGCTCGGCGCAGGCTGCGACAACCAATCCCGGGGAAAACGTAGTCGCCCAATTCGCCCCAGCCGTATCTCCAGCCGCCAATGATCCCGCCCGCAAAAGTGTAGGACAGGCTTCCAGCCTGTCTCCGACCAACGCTGCTCCTGCTGGCACCAATGATCCCACTCCCAAAGCCGAGGAAAGCCCCAAAGGAAAAGCCCCATCCGTCGAAGCCAAAAGCGCCGGCGACGAATCTTCCAACGAAATCCAACTTAGCTTTCAGGGTGCAAACATTGACATGATCGTCCAGTGGCTGGCGCAAACCACCGGGAAGAGCGTGCTCAAGCACCCCAGGGTCCAATGTCAGTTGACCATTGTGGGATCGAAGAAGCTCCCCAAGCGCGAAGCCCTGACGCTAGTTTACCGCGCGCTCGGTTTGGAGGGTTTCAGCGTCGTTGAATCCAGCCAGGCCATCCTCATCGTTCCCGAAGGCCAGGAGCCAAAGATGAGCCCGGAACTGGTGGGCGCCTCTCGCACCGAAATGCCCGAAGGAAGGCAGAAGCTCATCAAAATTTTCCCACTCAAGTATCTCCAGGCAGGGGACGTAAAGGAAAAGATCAAGGGATTGCTTTCCGAGAAGGCCACCATTGACACTGACGAGCGCGCAAACCAGGTCATTGTCACCGACTATACCGAGAACCTCGCGCTTGCCGCCAATGTCATCGCCGCCCTGGATTCGGACCGTCCGCAGGATGTCTCCGTCCGCGTCATTCCGCTCAAGAATGTCAGCGCGCAGGACCTGGTGAAAGAAATCACGCCGCTTTATCAAAAAGTGGCGGCCAAAGGCTCCAAAGAACTCGTCGAGGTCTCAGCCAACGAACGCTCCAACTCGCTGATCATTCTTTCGAGCGAAGCCGATTTCAAATCCATTCAAAGCATCGTCGCCATGCTGGACACCGAGGAGGCCCAGGAAAGTATCATGCGCGCTTTCACGCTCAAAAACGCCGAGGCCGGCGACGTGGCCAAACAGCTGCAGGACCTCTATCAGGAACAGGACACAACCCCAGGCTATCCATTCTACTTCAATCCCTTCCAAAACCAGGCGAAAAAGTCCAAAAAGATGAACGTGGTGGCTGACCGCCGCCGGAATACTGTCATAGTCCAGGCCGCGCCCGCTGCTATGGAAAAGATCCAGAAAATGATCGAGGCGTTGGACGAACCCGTCTCGGACGAGAATCTTGCGCCGAAGATTTATCCCTTGAAGTACGTCAGCGCGGGAGACATCGAGGACATCCTCAATGAGCTGTTCTTGAAACGACAGCCGCAGCGGACTTATTGGAATCCCTACACCGGTGAGCCCAATCCCCCCGCGGCCGACCGCGACGTCGGACGGCTTTACGGCAAGGTCCGCATCACCAGCGAACCCCATTCCAACGCACTTATCATCACCGCCAATTCTTCTGAAAATTTGGCAGCGGTCGAAGCGGTCATCAAGCAATTGGATGTCCCCTCCGAGGCGGGCGATACCACCCTGCGTGTGGCTCTGAACTTCTCGAAAGCCGCCACTGTGGCCAACAACATCAACATCCTGTTCGCCAAAAATGGCTCGCCGGGCATCCCAAAATCAAACTGCCCAGCCACAAAACAATTTCGAGCTGGAGCAGGACATCAAAGAGGAAGGCTATTTCCCCTGGCTCGGCGGACAGCCCGACATCCAGCGCCCCGGCGATACCACCAGCGCCATCCGGCCCGTCAGCGACCTGGTCGGGCGCGTGCGCGTCGTCCCCGACCAGCGCAGCAATTGCTTGCTCATTTCGGCCAACGTCCATTTCTTCCCGCAAGTGATCAAGCTTATCGAGGAGTTGGACGTTCCCACCGCCCAGGTTCTCATCGAGGCCAGGCTCGTCGAAGTCTCCAGCGATTTTCTCGACAAGCTGGGTGTGCGCTGGTCGCCCGATGGCAGCAAGGTCTTCACTGCGGATGACTTCGATAACTCCTTCCTCATTCACGGAAAGGCTGAGTACGTCAAAGGTTTCTGCGCCGCCGTTGGCCAACGGGGCGGGCCAGCCGCTGCTCTGGCTAATTCGCTGCATTCAGGGGTGATTGACAGCACCATCAATCTCGATTTCCTCATCCAGTTCCTGCGTAAGACCACTGACGCCACCGTCCTGGCCGAGCCTCAAATCAATATCGCTGACAACGAATTAGGCCGGCTCTTCGTCGGCCAGCAAGTGCCCTTCATTGACAAAAGCCTCAGTACCGACGTCGGTGGCCTGAACCAAAGTTTCTCCTATAAAAATGTCGGCATCATTCTGGAGGTCACCCCGCACATCAACACCACCGGTGACGTCGCTTTGAAAGTCCGCACCGAATCCTCAGCCATCGTGGAAGGCCAGACTCTCTTTGGCGGCGCCATTCTCGACACCCGGAATTTTAGAACCGATCTCACTGCCAAGGACGGGCAAACCCTGGTGCTGGGCGGTATCATTCAAAAGCAGGTGTCCGACACTCTCCGCAAAACCCCCATTCTGGGCAGTATCCCGGGCTTGAAATGGGCCTTCAACAAGAAAGACAAAAGCACTCGCGATGTTGAATTGATGGTCTTCCTTCGCCCAAAAATAGTTCGCACCCCGGAACAAGCCGAACAGCTCCTCGAAGAGGTGGACAAGAAAGCCCCTCGCATCAAAAAGTGGCAGGACGACGTCCATCCGAGGCAGGAAGAGAAAAAGAAGAACGCATCGAACGGCTAAGCCGGTTATTTCCAACCCTGGTAGCCCCTGAGGAGAGTCCCCATGCCTGGCGAAGGCATGACAAACAATGAATAAACTAACAACCAGCCATCCGTTCTCCCTCTTCCCGGGGGAGAAGGCCGGGGTGAGGGCGAGCGCCTTTTCTACACCAATTTTCGGAGTAGGAGGCGCTAATACCTTGGCCTCAGAGCCGACCAACGACGGTGAGGCTTTCGAAGGACGGCAACCCCGCGAGCTTGATGTTAGCGCCGACTCACGTCGGCGGCTACTGCAGGCAGGCACTTCAATTGAAACGCAAATCCGCTAACAGTTCTTGTAAGCCCTTCCCAAAGCGCCAGGGGGCTGGCCCAGTCCAAATGCTGTCGCAGATGCCTGTGTTCCCGAACGACGCAAAGCATTTTGGACTGCGGCAGTCCCCTGCCGCTTTTCATTCGCTCCCCCTATTGTCCATTCGCCTTCGCCAGGGACGCTCTTCGCGCGGCCTTCACTTCAGCGCGCGCTTCTTCGAGGTCGCGCAGGAATCCTGGATTGGCTCTCATCTCGCGGACGATGGCCCTGGCGAAGACGCGCCCGGCGTAAATATCGGTCGGGTAATGCCGTGCGATTTCGACTCGGTGCCAGCCAATCTCGCGGCTGATCGCCAGGAGGCCCTCCTGTTTTTCCGGAAAAAGATCGGCCAGCGCGAGCGCCAGGACAGTTGACTCCGTCGAGTGGCCGCTGGGATAGCCGAAGCTCTTTTCCAATTTGCCGGACGCTAGACTGGGATTCACTGTTGAAAATGGAGAATTTCTTTTCGGAAAAGGCAATCGCGGCCTCGTTTGTCGTGCAGGCTCTGTGGATAGCCACGACTGCTGCCATATCTGCGGCCTGCTCCGCTGTGCCAGCCAACGGCGGAGGCGGCAAGAGCGCAGCCGAGTCGGGCTGGCCGGCGGGCAGGTAATGCAGACTGCTGCTGTCCTCGGGCAAGGCCGATTGTGCCGTGGCGCCCTGAGCGCGGGACGGCGCGACGGCCAACAGAAGGGCGAGGCTGGCGGCGTGGCAAAGCGAATTTGACTTGGATAGAAATTTCATCTGCGTGCTATTTATTCGCAACGACAATGGTGACGCCGCATGAGGGCACGCGGCGCAAAAACTTTTGACGCTATGTATAACACCATGGCGAACTGAGTTTAAGGCACCACGTGTCCGTCCGCGGACCAACTAATGTCCGGGTCACCCGGATCAGCGGCTTTGCTGCCGGCGTTCGCGCACATGTAGGCATATTTGAACCATTTGGCATGGCCGTCTGCAAAAGTGAGACTGGAGCCGCTGGCATGCCGGGAAGTCAATGCGGTGGTATAGACTTGAGGTTTGCAAATATCCGACTCCTTCTGGTTGTTGCCATAAAAAGGAATTTCAGAAACGAGCGTCCGGCCCTCATCAAACAGAACAAATTTCGAGGGACTGGTAGTGATCATGGAGGTCTTGAGATGCAGGACTGACGAGGGCATTCCATCAAGAGCTTTGGAATTCATGCCGTACCGGAAGAAAATCCGATCATATTTCGACCGGTTTGGCGGAAGAAGCTGCGGATCAATCACGGCGGTTCCACATCTAAAAATGGTATTCGCATTATTGAACCCATCTATGGCGGGCTTATTGCCCTGCGCGTCACCGCTCTGGATGGCGTAATATGAAAGCGGTTTCTGGGCGACATAAGGCGGCAGCGCATTGAACCATGCGTCATTCCCTTGGGATGGATTCTGATAATAGAATCCAAAGAGATCCGCCCAGGTTGGATTGTCCTCGTTGTAACCTCCTGGAGCGCCCGGGGTACTGTTGGGGATTTTGGTCATGGGATACGTCTGGGCGTTATCTTCCACGTACATGGACTGAGCCAGCCCCCATTGCTTGAGGTTGCTCAGACAAATGGTTCTTTGCCCCTTCTCCTTGGCCCTGGCCAGCGCGGGAAGGAGCATCGCAGCCAGGATGGCAATAATCGCAATGACCACCAACAACTCGATCAGCGTAAATCCGCAAGCATTCTTGTGATTCGATTTCATACTCGACGAGACACTGCCACCAGAATCCTCGCCCATTGTTACCGGCCAACGACAGCACTGTGACATTCGGGTGACAGGTTTCTGCCAGCGGCTGCGTGTCACAGAAATGTCACGGGATGGACCTTCTTCTGTAACGCGCCTCGGCTTAGCTCGCCCGGTAAATTGGATTTAAGTGAGAGAGAAAGAAAAACGAGATTGACCACCAGAAAAACTATGAGACACACAAATGCAGTTTCAGTATTAAGTTCGGCAGCGTTGCTTTGTACCGTTGTTCAGGCTCAGGTTACCCAGCCCGTGATTCCACCCGGAAAGATTGCCGTCTTCAAAGCAGGAACTTCCGACACGAATTACCCCATGATCACCTCCAGGGTGGCGCCGTGCTTCGCGCAAGTATTTGACCCGATACCGCCAGTTCCTGGTCATGGAAGGTTATGTCGGCAATATCCTAAGCGGGAGCGCGGCGAAACCTTCCACTGACCCGACTGTCAACCGCGGCATTGTGACGCTCGATGCGTTTACCAACGCCATCAGCGTTCTCACTACTCCCTCCGGCTGGTTTGGCATTCCCCTCGGATCGGCCCCAGGCACGCAGGATAATCCGACTGGCATTGCTTCCACAGACGGCACGAATTTTTATGGCACAGGCAATTTCGCGGCCATCGGAGCCGGCTCCGGTGAATTGGATGGATCTCTTTTCTACAACTCCGCCAGCAGCACGCTGCAAGAAGTGCAACAGTATCTTCAGGCTGCCGGCGAAGCGCGCATCATCGGCGGCATGCTTTTGGTTGCCACCAAACAGGCCACAGGTGTGGCCAGCGGTCTCTACAATTTTGTTGATCCTTCCAGCGGCGCGGTCGTGCCGCTGCCCTGGGACCCGAACGTGCCCAACCCTTATTTTAATTTTGCATTTACCAATCTTTATCTGAGCTGGGGCACCACCTTCAAAACCGTTTTGAACTTTGACATGGATCCGGCTCACACCGTTGCTTATGGCGCGGATCAAACCTTCGGAATCGTCAAGTTTACGAACAATGCCGGCGTATGGACCCAGGCGCCCTATTTCTACAACAGCAACAATATCGGCACGGCCGTACAATCGGCCGGAAACCAGGGGTGTTTTGGAATCTGCGTGGACTTCAGCGGCACCAACCCGGTCATCTATGCCACCACCATGGAAAATGGAGCCGCCACCAATTATTCCGGCGGTTTTGGGGTCAATACGGCGCAAGGCCATCAAAATA
>WNFI01354601.1_pt1 | contig 10669 bp, 12 predicted proteins | sample 5400471 | NCBI WGS metagenome assembly WNFI01 (sample SAMN13153348, study PRJNA577476) | soil metagenome | isolation source: 100 cm saprolite on Douglas fir-dominated hillslope | place: USA:California | collected 2013-09-17 | reverse complement strand
GTGTGTATAAGAGCCTCTAGAGCCGCTTCACTCATAATCTCATGCGTAGTTATATGGCACGTCGTATCTTTTGGTCAGAAATACACTGAGAGGCCAATTCGTGGGCAAAGCGCCAGCCACCCAGCGCGCGGTTCGATCCGATCTCGCACAGTTTTGTCTCTGGTGGGAACAGACTCACCTGCGTTCTTTCAAGCTCACGCAGGTGGTGGAACGAGACCTGCGCGCGTGGAAAGCGTTTCGCCAACAGGACAAGGGAGCGGCCCCTGCAACGATTAATCGCGGGTTGTCCACGATCCGTCGTCTCTGTGCCTGGGCGGTTGAACAGCGGCTCCTGACCGAAAATCCCACCAGGGAAGTCCCAGATATTCCCTCTACGCCCGTTTCGCCGCGCTCCCTGCCCGATCAGGCCGTGGATGCCTTATTGCGCGCCACTCGCGCTGAGCCTGATCCCCGGTTGCGCCAGCGGGATGAGGCCTTGCTCGCGCTGCTGGTGTACGCGGGGATACGCATCCAGGAAGCCTGTGATGTCCAACTGCGTGACCTGGATCTGGCGTCAGGGACCCTCATGGTGCGCAGCGGCAAAGGAGGCAAAGCGCGCCGTTTGCCGTTGCATTCAGAGGCGCAGCGAATGCTCTCCCGTTATCTCCAGGAAGTACGCTGTCCAGAAGGACTGCCACCCATTGGCAGCGAACAGGAGCGCGCACCGTTGCTCGTGGGGATGCAGCGCGCGGTGGCTGGGCGTCCAATCGTTCCGGGGATCAAAACGCGGGTGGCACGCCAACGCATTGCTCACTTGGGCAAGATCGCAGCCACCCAGTTGAGGGAAGCTGCCACCCGCGAGCGCGATCTGGAGCGTGCAGCGCAGCTCTATGCCTGGGCACGTCAGCTTGAAACCACCTCGCCGCACCAGCTCCGTCACAGTCTGGCGCGGCGCATGCTCAAAACCGGGGCGCAGCTCCCTGAAGTCCAACGCATGCTCGGTCATAGCCGACTCTCGACGACGGGGCTCTATCTCACCCCCAGTGAAGCGGATGTGCGTGCGGCAGTGGAACGCGCCGGTCTGTAAGGTGCGTGTTGCACCAGTGGTGGAAGAAGAGGGAGAGATCGGTGGAAGTGGAGAGGGAAGAAGAAAAGAGTGTGGGGGAGAACCTCCTCGCGCTGCGGCGGTTCAAGGTGCTCGATGGAGAATGGACCTCCGAAGAATTAGGACGCTTCTTTTGGCTGACGCCGAAGGATATGCTTCAGGTGAAAACCTGCCGTGGCGCGGCCAACCGTCTCGGCTTCGCGCTCAATTTGCTCCTTATGCGGTTGTTGCATTGTCCATTTCCTGAGCACGGGCAGCTCCCACCTCGCATTGTGCAGTTTGTGGCGATGCAACTCAACGTCCATCCCGAAACACTCGCCGAGTATGCGGTACGACGACCCCAAACCCGTGACGAGCATCTGGTCCAGATCCGCACCTATCTCAAACTGCGCCCGTATGTGCATGCCCAGGATCAACCTCGGCTCACGGAGTATCTCCTTATGCGAGCGTTGCAGCGCGACGATCCGGCAGTCTTGCTGGAAGAAGCGGAGGAGTGGTGCGGGAGGAAGGCATCCTCTTTCCGGCGGAAGCAGCCATTGAGAAACTGATTGCCCAGGTGCGTCCCCAAGCGGAGCAGCACGTGTTCTCCGCCATCACCTGCCAACTCACCCCGACGCAGATGCAGGCGCTGGAAGACTTACTCCTGCGTGAGCAAGGCAAACGGGGCTCCACCCTGGCCTGGCTCAAAGAACCCGCCGTGAAAGCGTCGCCCCCTGCGATCAAGATGTTGCTCACGAAGCTGGAAACCGTCTGCCAGCTCCAGGTGAGCTCGGTTGATCTCGCTGCGCTCAATCGGAATCGCGTGCGCGTTCTGGCCCATCTCGGTGAGAAATACCATCGCGATTCCCTGGTGCGATTTTCCGAGCAGAAACGAGCCGCGCTGCTTATCTGCTACCTCCAGGATCTTCAGCAAGAGCTGCTGGATCGGTTGCTCACCTCGTTTACCGATTTGCTGGTCGGCATCTTCCGGCGCACCGAGCGCAAAGAACAGACACACCATATCACGCATGGCAAAACGCTGACCCAGCATGTCCATACCCTGCGCAAGATCGCCAAGGTCGTGCTTGATCCCACTGTCCCCAATGACCAGGTGCGTCCACAGATCTTCGCGGTGGTTCCCCAAACGCAGCTCCAGGAAGTGTACGACGATTCGGGGGCGAAGGCGCGACCAGAAGACGGGCAGACCTTTGACTTGCTGCTCAACCATTACACGTTCCTGCGACAATTCTTGCCCGACCTGCTCAAAGCCCTGGAGTTCACCGGCACCAGCGCAGCGAAACCCGTGGTCCAGGCCATCGCTGCCCTCAAACAAATGGATGCAGAGGGGAAACGTACGCTACCGACCGGTACCCCCCTGGACTTTCTGCCTGCTGACTGGCGGACCGCCGTCGAGACCGCTTGCGCCTCGAAAGACCCGAAGGAGCGGCGCACGGCCAAGCACCTCTGGGAACTCTGCCTGGCGGAGCAGATGCGCAAACTCTTGCGTTCCTCGGATCTCTCCGTGCCAGGCAGTCGCCAGCACAAAGTCTGGACCTCGTATTTGCACTCGGAGACCGCCTGGCACGAGCGCAAAGGCAGTTGGTTCGCCCGTCACCCAGAGCACCAGGATGCCAATGCCTATCTTGATGCGCTGGAAGAACGCTACCAGGCGACCTTGTGTACCGTGCTGGCCAGGTGGGACACCAACGACTTTGCTGCAATCGTGATGAAAGATGGCAAGGCCACGCTGGATCTGTCCAAAGATGAAAAGCTGGCGCTGCCTGCCACCGTCGAACCCCTACGGGCAGCCATTCTGGAACTGATGCCCCATGCCCGCCTCGCTGACGTCTTTCTGGAGGTGGAAGATTGGACGGGCTTCCGCGAGGACTTTCCCCATCTCAATGAGCGGCAGAACACCGCCACACGCGACCCACGCACTGATCTGGCGCTGTTTGCGGCGATCCTGGCACATGGGCTCAATCTGCCCCTGACCACGATGGCCGAGTCCACCGAGATCCCCTATCACGAGATGACACATGCCTCCGACTGGTATCTTCGTGAAGAGAATGTGCGACGGGCGATCACCAGGGTCGTAGACTACCACCACAGCTTGGATCTGGCAGCCGCCTTTGGTCCAGGCACCACCGCCATGTCCGATGGGATTCGCTTCGAGGTCGCGGCCCGGTCCCTGCATGCACAATATCACGCCCGGCATTTTGGCCCACGGCGTGGGGTGACACTCCACGATATGATTAGTGACCAATATTCCCACCCCTACATCCAAATCATTCCTCCGCATATGCGCGAGGCTCACGCCGCGCTTGATGCCATGCTGCACCACGAGACAGAGTTGCCGATTGAGGAAATGATGGTGGATACCGCAGGGTTTACCGAACTGATGTATGCCCTCTACGACTTGCAGGGCTTCAAGCTCTCGCCGCGGATTCGGGATCTGGCCGACCACTGCCTCTATCCGCTCGCCAACGTCACTGACTATGGCGTGTTAAAGCCGCTCTTTCGGGGGCAGACCATCCGGCGGGACTTGATTATGCGGTGCTGGGACGACATGCATCGCATTTCCGCCTCGCTCAAAGATGGGACGGTGACGGCGGTCTTGCTCACCAGCAAATTACAGGCCCTCGACAACAAGAACCTGATCCATCGTGGACTGGAAGAATACGGGCGCATCCTCAGCACAATCGACATGCTCACCTTCATTTCGGACAAACCCCATCGACGAAAGGTTGGGCGTATGCTCAATAAGGGGGAAGCCATCCATAGCCTGGCCCGCGATGTCGCCTACGGGCAGCGCGGCGTCCTCACCGATCGCGATTTCGCCAGTCAACTCAACCGCGCCACCTGCCTGAGTCTTCTCCTCAATATCATTGCTGCCTGGAATACGCGCTATATGCAAGCAGCACTTGATCACCTGCGAGCCATCGGCTATCCGGTTCAGGACAGTGACTTGGAGCATCTGTCGCCGATCACTTCTGCGCATATCAATCTGCATGGCTCGCATCACCTGGACTTGCAGGCTCCCAAAAAGCGGAACGGACAACTGCGTCCCTTGCAGACAACGCCTCCGCTGTTCTAAAGAGGCTGACGAGAGGCTAGCGTTGTGGATATCTCTCACTCTTGGGCTTTTTGAGGGCTTAGCGTTGTAAATTTCTCCGGCGGGCCTAATAGGCCTTTATGGTTCCCCCTGGGATGACGCATGTGAGCGCGGAGATGGAGCCAGCCGACCCGGACACGGATGAGCAGTGGGACCAGAAATATACACTGTTCAAAGAGATGGTGACGTTGTGCGTCTCCGCGCTGCCATCCTCGCACACGGTCTCATCGCCGCTGCCCTCGCTGGAAGAAGCACGGGCAGGGCGTCGGCTCTACCTGCGCTTTCTCGACTGCGAACACAGTATTGCCATGTTCGGGTTGGCGATTATGTAGGATGGTCTCAGTGATGTCAAACTCTTCCATTAACAAAGGGCATTAGGGATAAGACCATTCCATTTTTGGGTAAACAGCAGTGTTTCTTAAAAGTTGAGATTAATCCCCACTCCGGTGTAAATGTGATCATATTCGGCTTCCTCTTTGACAGTTCTATTTCTCATTCTTGACCACTGCGATTAAGAGAAACATAGGGCGACGCGATTCGTCCCGCATGTCGGGATGCTTGTCCAGCATGTCTTGTGTCGGTTGAGGTTCGCAAAGCTTCGTAATGGTGAAACCAGCGTCAATTAGCCCATTCAAATGGGTGGCGACGGTCCGATGATATTTGAGAACATCATGGTCCAAAAATCTGGCCTGACGCGGACCTTCATCCTGGTAATGGTCGACTGGCCAATGTAATCGCTCACCATGCTGACCGTAATACCAGTCTTGCGCAGCGAGGGCGGTAAAGACCGGATGTTCGACCGAGAGGACGAAGGTGCCACCCGGTACAAGGCAGTGATGAACTTTGCGACAGACAATGTCGAAGCGCTCGACATAATGCAGGGCAAGTGAACTTAATACCACATCGAATTCCCCTGCGGACAAGTCGATGTCTTCAATCGCCAGCCGACGATACTCGATGGCGGAATCGTTGGTGCTCTCTCTGGCGCGCGCAATCATCTTCTCTGAGAGGTCTATTCCCACCACTGACCGCGCCTGCTGTTCACGCGCATAGCGGCAGTGCCAGCCAAAGCCGCAGCCAAGATCAAGCACGTTTTTATCGCGTAGCTCGGGAAGCAACGCACGGAAGGCGGGCCATTCTGAAGCCTCATCCAGTCCGCCGATTGAACGAGCCATCTGACTGTAATTGGCGAAGAATACGGAATCATCATATTTAGTCTGCTTCATAGAACCAAAGCCTCCTCGCTTCACCGTAATTGTATCACCTCCTCACTCTGTGATTTTCTTATTGGTGAGCTTATTTAGATGCGATTGCCCTGGCAAATCCCCCTCTTGCTGTTTGGAGGTGTAGGGGTAGTCCATCGGTTTATCAGAAGTTCCCCAGCCCAGAAAGTCGAAGGTGACGACCTGGCGATCATGCAGATACGGGATCAGGCGATCGTAGATGTGCAAGTTATCGGGAAAACCGTGCATGAGGACGAATGCGGGACCCGTCCCGGCATAGTGGCGTGCAGAGATCGCCGAGGCTCCACGCAGGATTCTGTGCTCGGTGTATGAGCGTTTCTGGACTGGACTGGTTGGCCTCTCTTCTGGTGTATGTGATGCGTGCTGTGGTGTGTGTTCTGAGGTATTCATGGTCTTTCTTTTCTCCTTGTGTCTTCTCTTCTGAAAAAGTCCTTTTTCATGCTGGGTGATGTACCCCGTACGTGAATGTCTTGGATGTCACCGGAAGTCGCCGCCGATGTCAGCGTGTGTCTCCTGCCCACCCGCCTCCCGCCTGAGCTACCAGTTCTTCCAGCTTTTGCTCCACCATCTGTGCGACCGGTGCAATTGCAGGGTGTGGTGACTTCGCAAGAGGCGCCGGTGAAGCGTTCATAGGCGACAACAGCGTTGCCTACACGATTCTCGTACACCACCAGCCGCAGTGGCGCATAGAAGGCAGTGTCTTTCGCGTGTTCGATCATCTGAATGGCCAGCAGCGGGTTGCCAATTGCATACTGGGTTGCTCGCGTGGGTTTGCCTGAAAGGCGGAGCAGGGCTCCTGGTTCGATCTTACTCAGGATAGTAAAACCGCTTGTTCCAAGCTGCTGCTCGACGATCTGGACTGCTTGCTCAAAGGTGGCATTGGGCATGATCAATGCTCGCGCAATCTTCTCCCAGTCTGCTCTCAGGCCCAGTTGCGCTTCAAGCGCTTCAATCACCTGTTCATACGATCGGTCTGATGCGACGACCATGTGCTCAATGGTGATCTGCGTCGTTTGTCTCATGGCTTTGTCATTCCTTTCTCTTTCTCTCGCGCGTCCTGCTGGCAAACAGACCAGCGTTCGCTCGATGGCTCTGCCCTGTTCAAGTCCTGACTGGTTGCGCCTTCCCGTCGAAACCTGGAACACGCTCTAGCTGGAAAACCCGGCGACGTACCTGCTCAAAGATCCGTGGTGGTAACCAGTGGCGCAGCGCCACCAGCAGGTTGGCGCGAGGACCAACAGAGGAACGCAGAGGGGGATCAACACTGGTCGCAAGTTGCACAATGCGTCTGGCCACGAGGCTTCGGGATCTGGTCCCTGCTCCACTGCTTCGCGGACGAACTGCAGCATCGACTGGCGAGCAGACTCATACGCAGCCAGTGGTGTCACCGGAGGCTGCACGGCGAATTTCGTGCGAAAAAAGGTGGGCTCGACTACTGACACCTTGATGTGAAACGGACGCAGTTCGTGGTAGAGTCCCTCGATCATGCCCACAAGCCGCGAATTTGCTGGAGGCATAGAGACCCAGATAGGGCATCGCCACCACCCCGAGGAGAGAACTGACGGTGATAATTTGGCCGCCGCCCTGCTGCCGCATAGCTGGCAGGACCGCCTTGAGCAGGCGCAGCACACCGAACACATTCGTGTCAAACTGGACCCGTGCGTCCTCCAGGCTATTCTCTTCGAGCGCCCCTCCCTGTGCATAGCCAGCATTGTTGACGAGCAGATCGATGCGCCCGGTTCGTTGCAGGATGGTCTGGACGCAGGCCTGGACGGAGGTCTCCGAACCCACGTCGAGGGGAAGCATGTCGTAGGTGCCAGCAGAGTCAGGCGTGAGAGCGCGACTGGTGCCAAACACCTGAAAGCCCTGCGCCGCAAGCTGTGCGGCAGTAGCCTGGCCAAAGCCAGACGAGGCCCCGGTCACCAGGGCCACTCGTGATGCAGTCATAGAGGTTCACCTTTCTGGTATCCGTCAGCTGTAGCAGCAACGGGCTGCATGGCGCTGGGTATGGTCATCTCAGGCGAGTCGGGCGGTTCATCGCTCGCACTCGGCGCACGTTGCTGCTGCCCAAGCAAGAACGCGACCAGCAGGGCGGCAGCGAGCAGGGCCGCACCTGAAATGAGGAACGACCCATGCAGCGCGTCCACGAAGGCCTGGCCAACCGCCTGGTGCAGCGCTGCCTCTTGAAGCGGAAGCCGCCCCGACAGCTGGACCTGGTTGGCCTGTGCGCCGAAGCTTCCAATCTTGTTCGCAAGCGCTGTACCGACCGGCCTGGGAACGCCCCGCTGTGCGAGCTGGGACGCAATGTTGCCGGCAAATTGCTGCAAGACGAATGCCCCCAGCACAGCCACCCCCAGAGTGCTCCCGAGCTGGCGGCTGGTGTTCATCATGGACGAGCCCAGGCCAGCCCGTGTGGGAGGCGTGGCAGAGAGTACCGCTGCGGTCAATGGGCTGAGCATGAAGCCGAAGCCCATCCCCAACATGCCGAGGTTCCACCAACCACTCCTGCTTTATCTGGCAGGTGATCTTGCATGATCAGGGTCTCAGGCAAAAAGTCAGCTTGCCGATCTAGACTAAGTGCCTATCCGAATAACCTGATAACGTGATAACATAGGAGGTATGAACAGACAAGCAACCAAGAAACGAGAACGAGAGCGGACCCCGAATAACCACACGACGACGGGATTCCGCATTTCAGATGAGTTATGGGCGGTGTTGCAACCACTGCTGCCAGTGCATGTGAATACGCATCGTTTCGGGGGAGGACGCCCACGAGCGTCTGATCGCGACTGTGCGGATGCCATCTTCTACGTCCTGCGAACGGGATGCCAATGGCAAGCGTTGGATCAAACCGAGTTGTGTGCGCACTCGACCGCGCATGACCGCTTTCAAGAGTGGGTGCAAGCGGGCGTCTTCCTCAAACTCTGGCAAGCTGGCATCGAGCAGTTTGAGGAGCTGTGTGGAATCGACTGGGACTGGCTCTCGATGGATGGGGCGATGACCAAGGCCCCGTTAGGCGGGGGAAAAAACCGGCCCCAATCCGACCGACCGAGGCAAGAGCGGGGTGAAACGCAGCCTGCTCACCGAGGGGCACGGCGTCCCTATCGGCCTCATCATTGAGGGAGCTCAGCGCCACGATATGAAGCTGGTGCGACCGACTATCGAAAGCATCATCGTTGACCGTCCGGAGCCAAGCGAAGAGCATCCGCAGGGGATGTGTCTGGACAAAGGGTATGACTACGAGGAGGTGCGTGCCATCCTGAGCGAATTAGGCTTTACGGCCCACATTCGTCCACGCGGGGAAGAGGCTCAGGCGATCAAGAGGCAAGCTGGTTTCAAGGCACGGCGGTGGATGGTGGAACGAGCGCATTCCTGGATGAACCGCTTTCGTCGGCTGCTCGTTCGCTCTCGAGAAAAAGCCGGAGAATTATCTGGCGTTTCTTCATTTCGCCTGTGGCTTGATCGCTTTTCGGGCCGCTGGGTTATTCGCATAGGCACTGAGAGTAAACGACATCATGAGACCATGAAGCCCAAGGCCCTCGTCAGCTCATTTGTGGCTAGACGCGCATACACCTTCATGCCCTCGTCTCTTCTGGCGCTTATTTCGAGGTCTTCGGCGCAGCAGACTCCCGATACCAGGCCACGGTCCGGCGCATGGCCTCTTGATGGGGAGTGGGTATACCGTCAAAGGCATGGATATATTTGCTCCCGTCAAACAGGAGGGGTTCGTTGAATTCGTAGAGCATCTCCACTGACTCTCGTAGGACTGGATTCGTCAGTCCAAGGACCCTGAGCATCAGTCCTGGTACCGCCAGCGGTTTAGCGGGCACTCCCGCCGCTTCACTGGCCAGGGCAATGTACTGCCGCCCCGTGAGCGCTTGAGCGGTTGGCAGATGCCAGACCTGGCCCAGGGCCTCCTCGTGCGTTCCGAGGACGAGCAGCCCACGGGCGGTATCCTCGACGAACGCGAGCGTATGCGGCACATCCAGTTTGCCGAGCCAGGGTACACGCTTGCCCTCTACCACAGCAGTGAAGAACTGTTCTCCCACGGCTGAGATGCGCACCCCTGGACCGTAAAAATCGGGTGTGCGTCCGATGGTGGCCTTGATCTGTCCCCTGGTATGCGCGGCCAGGATGGTCTCCGCCAGCTGTTTGCGGAGCTTTCCCTTGCGCGTCACCGGCGCCTGGAGGGATTCCTCTGTGAGCGGCTGCGAAGTGGGGGCATACATGTAGTTGTTATCGATGTACACCAGCGTTGCTCCGGTGGCACTGACTGCGGCGATGACGTTGTCTAACCAGACAGGCATGTATGTTGCCCACTGGTCATAGGGTACTCCTGCGCAATGGTAGACGATCGTGGCTCCCTGGCACGCGGCGCGCGTACTTTCGCGATTGGTCAGATCAGCCGCCATGACCTCGACGGAAGCCGGCACGCTGGCGCGTCCACTGCGATTGACGGCGCGTACCTGCGCTCCTTGCACAACCAGTGCTTGCACGAGGGCTTGTCCAACGCCGCCGGTCGCTCCCAGAACCACCTGCAAATGAGAAGGCATTGCCATATTCTCTCCTCGATTCTTGAGTAAAGTCACCGACTTGTTTTAGGGTTGTACCTGCATTAGGTCCCTGCCAATAGGTGTTTCCCAGGTCGGGATCAAGGGTGATCTCTTCCCTGATTGTAGCAGCATCTATCATCCTAGTCTAGATGGGTAGCTTCCGCCTTGCCTAACACCCTGGCGAGACCTGCGCTAATGCAAACCTTTCCTTTATCAAAAGAGCAAGTCCGCGCCCACCCGAATAATTATACAGATTCCGCTCATAGAATCTTATAATTTACATCTCTACTGCACGATCACCGTCAGATTCATTCCCGGATGCCAGGTGCAGTAGAGATGAAACGTACCGGCGGTAGTGAACGGCCCGATCGCCTGTGAATCGTTGCCGTTGATTTGCAGATTGTTCACCACCGGCGCGCCTGGCTCTTGCTTCGGCTGCGCCGAACCATTGACCCAACTCCCGTTGGCGATGCTATGCGGCGCTGATGCATCATCTACTAGCGTCAGACTCTGCCCTTTGCTGATGGTGATGCTCGACTGCACGAAATTATTTCCGCACATATGCACCGCCGGCGTACTCCCGCTGCTGCTTCCACTCCTGCTACTACTGCCGCAGCTACCAGCGCTGCCACTGCAAGCAGTCAGGAGGGCTGCTGCCAGACTCACGAGAACAAACAATAACACGAATTTCTTCATG
>WNFI01175993.1_pt2 | contig 10669 bp, 12 predicted proteins | sample 5400471 | NCBI WGS metagenome assembly WNFI01 (sample SAMN13153348, study PRJNA577476) | soil metagenome | isolation source: 100 cm saprolite on Douglas fir-dominated hillslope | place: USA:California | collected 2013-09-17 | reverse complement strand
CCGACGAGCACGAACTTGCACGCGCTGGACGGCTGGCCGCCACGATCCGCCGGGACCGGGGCCAGGTTGAGCGCCCAGGAGATCGCTTCGACGCTCACGAGCGTCGCTCCTCAGACGTGCTGCCCCGTAGAGGGCCGCCCAGCCTCCTGTCTCAGTTTCTGTCTCATTTACCCCCGTCCGGCACCGTTCACCAGCGACCGCCCCAGTCGTGTTCGGGCAGGTCACGGACGGTGGCGGACCTCGGTGAACGCTGGTCAGCATTGTTGGAAAGCGTGTTGGGGGCAACCCCTCAGGAGTTCGAATCTCCTATCCTCCGCCCCGCTGACCAGGTAATACGCCGCCTGGGTCATGCGCGCTGCCCGACCCGGTAGATTGCGTAGTCTTATTCATAGTCTCATTAATTTCATATACCGCCACAAAACGGTCACATCTGGCTTTCTGTCACCCCGCGCGGCTCGCGTTGCGCCAGGATAGCCACAAGCAGCCGCCGCCTGATCACTGGAAGCAGCGGCGCGGTAACCACTGGGCTCACTGCATCACGGGCTGCCGCCCATCCGGCTGATGAGCTGGTCTCTCGTAATACCGTACTGTTTGGCCCATTCCGCGAGGTGATCGAGATCAACCGGGTCGGGCAGGACACGCATGGCCTCATCGGCTGCCTCCGAGAACCCCGTCCTGTGCAAAATGTCAACCACCTCCTGCCTCGGGAGTTGCATCACCACCACCAAATTCTCGGCTGCGTAACGAATCGCCGGGCCGCTGCCACGTGCGTCCCCATCACTACAACGTACCCACGCTAGGTGTTTGATGCCGTCTCCGAAGTAGCGACATGCAGCGCCCTATTGACCACAGAAGATCAATGCCGAGAACAGGCCGTGGATGAAGATGACGGGTGTCTTGGCGCTGGTCATGATCGTTTCATCGGGCAGGTAGAACACCAGCTGATCAAGTCCACGCGCCGGGTGCCGCGGATCAGGCAACCGCACAATCTCCAGATGAACCGGGCCGCCCGGCAGGCCAAGGATCGTCCCGTCCAGGCCATAGCTGCCGTGGAAGGTTTCCAGCACCGGCAGCCCGACGAGGTCCCCGCGGAAGGCGACCGCTTCGTAAGCTGGCGCTCGCGCCTCTCTAGCCGCAGAGATGAAGCGGGAGACCTACTTCTTCCCTGACATATACAACGACGACTGGTTCTATCTACTCGACGCTAAGACGGGTCTACGCCAGATTGCCGCCATGGCCTGCTTTGTCCAGCCAACCGAACCGTCTGATTTGTCTGTGAACCACACCCATGGCGAGCATCACGGCGAGCCATACCGATTCGGTTGCAACATCGAGCCCTGACAGCACCTGAAAGGCCGATCACCTCTGTTCAGCAGCAGGCCGGCCGCCGCCGCCGCCTGAACGCTCCTCGCTTGTGTCACCAAGTGCCACTAGGTGGTACCATGAGTGCGTGGATGACCACTATACCTTGCGGCTTGCGCCGGGCGTCCGGCAGCGGCTGTCAGAGTGGGCGCGCCGGGCAGGCATCCAGGAGCGCACCCTGGCACAGCGCTATGTCGAGGAGGGGCTGCGTCACGACGCCCACCCGCTCATCCAGTTCCTCGACGGTCCGAGCGGCCGTCGTGCCAGCCTGCTCGGCCGCGGCCTGGATGTCTGGGAGGTTATCGCCACAATCCGGGACAACAACGGGTCAATGGCCGAGGCGGCCGAGTACTTGCAGATCCCAGCCGGGCTGGTAGAAGCGGCCGTGGCCTACTACGGCGAGTACCGGGACGAGATCGACCGGGAAATCGAGCTCAACGAGGCGGAGTACGAGCGCGGGCGGGCGGCTGCCGCGGCAGGTGAGCAGGCTCTCCGTTCGTGAGAGCCATCCTGGACGAGCAGTTGTCGCCGCAGATCGCGATCCTGCTGCGCCAGGCCTGCTACGACGTAGACGCCGTTGCCGGCCGCGAGGACCTGGTCGGGCGCAGCGACCGGATCATCTTCGAGGTTGCATGCAGCGAAGGCCGGGCTGTGGTCACGAACAACATCAAGGACTTCCGCCCGCTTGCGGCTGAGTGGCTGGCGCAAGGCAGGGTGCATGCCGGCCTGATTCTGCTCCCCTCGACGCGGACACGCACCCGCAGCGCCATCGCTGCTGTCGCTGCCGCGATCGGGAACGTACTTCGCGACCACCCGGACGGGCTGAGCGGGAGTGAGCGCTGGATCGGCCCGCTGCCGAACTTGTAAGGGCCTCGGCGCTCAGCTGGTCTTCCGCCACAAGTCGGGCGCGCGTCAAGAATTCACTTGCGTTGCCTGACTGGTGACGGCCGAGCCGTCTGAGGCCGTTCGGATGAGGACGGGGGCCGCCGGTGTGCTGACGGCCCCCGTCGGGTTGGTTCGTGACGGTTACGGGACGAAGACCATGCCCTTGGGCGTGAGTGGACCGATGACGGCGACCTTGCCGAGCGCGCCGGTCTTCAGGTTGATCGTGCCCAGGGAGTTGGCCGCGAAGCCGGGGCCAGGACAGACGGTCGGGGCGCTGTTGGCGTTGCACGGGGTCACCGCGGTGTACGCGGTCCCCGGCGTGAACGAGCCCGTGATGGCATCGACCGTGTTGGCCGTGGAGTCCGTTATGTACAGCGTACCGCTGGCCGAGGTCGCCCAGGCGGTGTCGTCGACCGGGGTAGGGATCTTCAGGACCTGCAGGTTCTGGCCACTGGCACCGGAGAAGATCAGTTCCTGGTCGCCCTGGGAGTTCAGCATGAAGTCCCCGGCGAACTCCGGCGAGCTCGACGGGACGACCAGGTTCGAGTCCGGGTCCGCGAGCGCGAGGGTGACCTTCTTGCCGGCGTTCGGGGCGTTTACCCCGGTGGCTGTCGCGTTGTCAGCGAAGAACGGAGCGACCGCGGCGGTCTTGGCCCCGGCGTTCAGGGTGACCGCGAACACCGCCGGAGCAGACGCCGGCGCCTTGCCGGAGGTGCCCGGCGCGGACGCGCTGATCAGGATCTTCCCGTTGAACGCCGCGACGGCATCGGTGCCGCCCAGGTGCGCCAGCGTCGACGGGGTATAGGTGTAGTGCGTGACGGTCCCGCCGGAAACCGTGTACAGGCTGGACTTCGAGTCCTCGTTGACAGTCACAATGACCTGCCCGGTCGCGGAGTCGGCGCCCATCCCGTCGATCTTGCCCGTCACGTCCCACTGCTTCACGACGGAACCGGCAGGCGTGAACTCGACAAGGGTGCTGTCCAGGTTGCCGGAAGTGCTCACCTCTCCCTGGGAGCCGACGCCGTTCTGGAACCCGACGTAGAGGTTGCCGCCAAGGGTCACGATGTCATCCGGCTGGGTAAGGGACTCGGTTCTCACGGCGCCCTTGCCGTCCGGCTGGTAGCTGTGCTTCAGCGTACTGTCCTGGACGATCTGCTTCACGGTAAGCGCGTTGTTAGAGGCGCTGGCGCTGGCGCTGGGAGAGGTCGAGCTAGAGCTGGAACTAGAGCTAGAGCATCCGGCCGTACTCAGCACACCCGCCGCGACGACCGTGGCACCCAGCCAAGTAGCTGTATGCAGGCTGAAAATGTTCATAAACGATTTGTATGCGATCCGAGTGATGCACGGGGTAGCGGACTTTAACGCGCAAGTGAACGGTCCATGGCGAGAAGATGGCCAGACTCTACAAGTGTGCTCACGGCTGCTGCCGCGCGCTCAGCCTCGCCTGTCTGCCTGGTCACAGCGTCGGCGGACCAGCCTGAACGGACGGCGCACGCCATGGAATCGTGCGCCTTCGAGACTCCAGGCCTCTGTCGCCCGGGGGCGCTCGCTCTTGCCCGGGGCCGAGAGTGCACTCGCTGGTTACCGGTGCTGGAGGTGGCTTGTCATCGCTCACGAACTCATGCTCGCGTCCACGCCGCCGTGCGCTACGCCAGGTGACACCGTTACGGGCGTCGCTGTCGCAGCCGAGTTCGCGTCGTTGTACCACTGCGTGACATAGCTGGTCGCGGGGCAGCCTGAGCTGAACTTGACCAGGTAGCTGCCGGGTGCCAGGTAGCCGATCTGGTAGCTGCCGTCGGCGGCGCTGATCGCCACTGCCGCAGGCTCGGTTACCGACGCGCCGGTGAATGCGGCCACGCAGATCCCGGCTACCGGACCGGACGAGACGCTGCTGGTGACGGTCCCGGCGATGCTGCCGTTGGCGACGAGTGCGGCGTTCACGCGGGTAGTGGCCCCGGCTGCTACCTGGACGGGCGAGATCAGCTGCGGAGCGAGAGCCGACGCGCCCGAGCAGGTGTCATCGATCTGCACCTCGTAGCTGCCAGGCGCTATGTCCGTCACGGTGTAGCGGCCGTTCCGATTGACTACGGCCGTGCCGATGCTCGCGCCGGAATCCGTGGTCACCTCGACGCAGGCGTAAGCCGCTCCGCCCGGCACGCTCGCCGCGGTCACGATGCCTGTGATGGCCCCAGCCCTCGGCAGCCGCAAGATGACGGCCGCGGTGCTGCGTCCCGCCGGGATCCTGATCACAGCCATGATCGTGGCTAGCCCCTCGGCGCCAGCGCCGCAGGGGGACGCCTCGACCAGGTAGGTGCCGGCCACCACGTGCTTGAGGGTGAACCTTCCGGACGTCGACGTTCCGATAAACTGCACACCGATAACCGGTATCTGGCTCATTGGTCCTGGCGAGACCAATAGGCAAGCGCGCAACGGCTTGCCCGAAACACCGGAGATGACTACGCCGGAAACAGACTTTCCACCGGTCATGGTGGCGTTGATAGCCGTCGTGGTATGTCCTGACTGGACCTGAATAGCGGTTGGCGGACTGCCCGGAGCCCTGCCCTTATACCACTGCGCGGCATACGGTGCGTTGAAGTAGCAGGGGGCAAACTCGACCGAGTACTGGCCTGGCGCCAGACCGCCGACCTGGTACTTCCCGGTTTTTCCTGACAAGCCGATGCTCGGGAAGACGAACAATGACGTAAGCTGCGGTGCAGCAGCACCCTGCTGGCTGGCTATCACGCAGATATTGCTCAGCCCCTGGCCGACGGTACTGGTGATAGTGCCGGTGATCGTGCCAGAGCGCGGCAGTGCGGCGTCCACGCCGACTACCACTGCTCCCCCGGCCACCGACAGCCATTGCGGCGAAATGCCGCCCTCCGGAGCGAACCATGTGCTCGCATACGCAGAGCTGTTACAGTCGATGAAGTCAACAAGGTAGAGGCCTGGCCGCAGGTTCGGCAGCCGATACCGCCCGGCCGAGTCCGTGGTCGCGAAGTTGAACGACGGCGGAATAAGCGGCCCGCCCGGGGTTAGCTCTCCCAGGAAGAACCCTGCCTGGCCGATTAGTTCCACGCACACGTTGCGGAGCGGTCCGCCTGACGGCTGGCCGGTCACGGTGCCTGCGATCGTGCCGCCGGGCAGCATGGCCACGTTGGCCTGGTACGACTCGCCGACGCTCAGCCTGATCGGGGTAGCCGTCGCTGCGCTCAGGCTCCCGGTGCTGGCGCCCGCCCGGTAGAACTGCGGAGCGTAGCTGCCGAGGTTTCCGCAGCCGCCGACGAGGCTGACGTAGTAAGTCCCCTGTGTCAGCCGGATAAAGCTGTAGCTGCCGGACTTAGCCGTGGTCGCAAACTGTATTCCCCCGCCGGGGGTGGTCAGGTACACGCAGATTCCGGCTAGCGTGGCGTTGCCAGCCTGGCTGGTGTTGACTGTGCCGGCAATCGCCCCGCCTGCCACCAGGAACCCGCTGACCGTTCTGGTCGTGCCCACCCGGACCGAGACCCGCCCGTGGCTGGCGCTGAGGTAGTTGCCTGCGTTGCAGGGAGCGAAGGAGACGTCGTACCTGCCGGTACCGAGACCGTGCAGCGCGTAGCGGCCGGCGACGCCGGTGTGCACCTGAATGCTGACGCACGGCCGAACTACCTGTTCGGGGGATGCGGCCGGTCCCGCCGTTCGGGAAGTCTTGGGTCTGGCAGGCGGTCTCATGGGCGGATTTCAACCACCTGAGGCGGCCCGAGGATGCGACCCGAAAGGCAGACCGATTGCGCGACAGCGGCTGGACCAAGGTGGTCTTGACCCTCGCCGCTCGACCGCAACGTGGGAGGAACCATGGCCCGTGACCTCAAGGACATGCGGATCGCGATCCTGGCCGCCGACGGAGTCGAGCGGGTCGAGCTGGAGCATGCGCGATCGTCACGCAATTCGCCAGCAGCCAGGTGCGGGGCTAACGGACGTTCCGCGTCACGATCGCCGGGGCTCGCTGAAGCCCCACCCCATCCAGATCCAAGAATCCAAGGAGATCGGTCATGAGAGCAGTGGTGTACCACGGGCCGCGGCAGGTCAGTGTCGACGATGTCCCGGACGCGCGGATCGAGAAGCCTACTGATGTGCTGGTGCGGATCACGAGTACCAACATCTGCGGCTCTGATCTGCACATGTATGAGGGGCGGACCAATTTCGAGCAGGGCCGCGTCTTCGGTCACGAGAACCTGGGCGAGGTCGTCGAGGTCGGCGCGGCGGTCGAGAAGGTGCAGGTCGGCGACATGGTCTCGGCGCCATTCAACGTCAGCTGCGGGCACTGCAGGAACTGCGAGAGCGGCCTGACGAATTACTGCCTGCGGGCCAACGACAAGCCGGGGATAGCCGGCGCGGCCTACGGGTTCGCGGACATGGGCCCGTGGGAAGGCGGGCAGGCCGAGCTGCTGCGCATCCCCTGGGGTGATTTCGACTGCCTTCGGCTGCCCGAGGACGCCCGCGACAAGCAGGACGACTACGTGATGCTCTCTGACATCTTCCCCACCGGCTGGCACGCCGTGGAGATGTCGGGAATGATGCCAGGTGAGACCGTGGTGATCTACGGCGCCGGGCCGGTGGGGCTGATGGCCGCGCTGTCGGCCATCACCAGGGGCGCGGCCAAGGTGATGGTGGTCGACCGCCACCCCGACCGATTGCGGCTCGCCGAGCAGATCGGCGCGATCGCAATCGACGACTCCAAGGTGTCCCCGGTCGAGGCGGTCATGCAGCAGACCAACGGCCTGGGCGCCGACCGCGGTTGTGAGTGCGTCGGCTATCAGGCCCACGACCCCCAGGGTCACGAGGACAACGCGGCCACGCTGAACGAGCTGGTGGAGTCGGTGCGGTTCACCGGCGGCATCGGCAACGTCGGCGTGTACGTCCCCCGCGACCCCGGCGGGCCCGACGAGCTGGCCCGGGAGGGGAAGGCCCGCTTCGAGGTCGGCGACTTCTGGTTCAAGGGCCAGCACATGGGCACCGGCCAGTGCCCGGTCAAGCGCTACAACCGCCACCTGCGTAACCTCATCTTCCAAGACAAGGTCAAGCCATCCTGGATCGTTTCCCACGACCTGCCCCTGGACCAGGCCCCGGACGCCTACAAGCACTTTGACGCCCGCGAAGACGGCTGGACCAAGGTCGTCCTCCACCCGGGCCAGGCCGCGTGACCCCTCACGCCCGCTCAACCAGAGCAGCTCCAAAAGGGGAGGCCGGGCCCAGCCCGTGACCGCCGGGCTCCTCGTCCGGGTCGAAGCGCACTACCCGGGCGAGGAGCCGCGTAGGCCGGACCTGAGCTTCGGCCATAGATCTTCCACGTGCGCGGCCGTGGCGCGCCGGGCCCATCGGTGGCCGCCTGGGCGGTCTGCGCGGTCTAATGCTGGCATGAGGCTGGGTTTGGCGGAGCGGCGGCTGCTGGCCCGGATGTCGCTGCACGCGATCACGTCCGTGCACGGCGAGCCGGGGCTGCGGGAGCGGCTGGCGATCGAGATCGCCGGCTTCGCGCCCGCCGACCGGCACCGGGTGCAGCAGGCGCTGGCGCTGGCGTCCCGGCTGCACGCAGCCGACCGCCGCCAGAGCGAGCCGTACCTGAACCACCTGCTCAGGGTCGCGATCCGGGTCATCAGCCACTACCGGGCCGCCGATCCCGACCTGGCCTGCGCGGCGCTGCTGCACGACGCGGTCGAGGATCACGCCAGGGAGCTGGCGCCCGGCGCAGGGCAGCAGGAAGCGGTCGCCGTGCTCGCCGCCCGGTTCGGGGACCGGGTGGCCGGGCTGGTCGCGGCGGTCACCAACCCCGGCTGGCAGCCGGGCCGGGACGCCGGTGAGCAGTACCGCGAGCACGTCACCGCCAGCCTGCAGGCCAACCCCGAGGCCCGGGTCATCAAGGTCTCCGACTTCACCGACAACGCGGTCGGCCTGATCCACACCACCGGCCCGAAACTGCCCTGGCTGGCCGGCAAGTACGCCCCGCTGGTACCGGTGCTCCGCGAGCTGATCAACCGCCCGGACACGCCGCTGGACGCCGACGTCAAGGACCAGATCACCGCCCAGCTCGACAGCGCTGCCAGGCGCTTCGCCGCGATCTGGCAGCAGCCCGGACCCGCGTCACAGCACACCTGATCGCGCCCGCGCTGGCCCTTGGCCGCCGTGACCAGGGCGGGTTGTGCCGATGCGCGGCAAGTGACCGGTGTCCTGATAGGGCGTTCTGCCGCATCCGGCCCGCGGACCAGGCGGGGGCGCCCGGCGGCAACGCTGCCCGGCGGGCGCCCGTGCCTCGCCTCAGCGAGGGCACAGCCGGGGCTGCTGCCTACCCCGACTGAACGGCGGCCGGCACCTCGGCCGGGGGCTCGTCCTCGCCGAGGGAGGCCTTCGGCAGGAGGCGGGCGAGCGGCGCGGGCAGCCACCAGTTGGTCTTCCCGAGCAACTCCATCACGGCGGGCACGAGCACGAGGCGCACCACCGTCGCGTCGATCAGGATCGCGACCGGTCGTACTCCTCGCGGATCCGCGAGATCAGGAACACCTCGTAGTCCATGGACAGGCCGAACAGGATGACGAACAGGAACATCGGCACCCAGGTCGTCACCGGCATCTTCTCGGGGAACCCGAAGAGGCCGCCCAGCCAGCCGTTCTGCGTGACCATGACGAGCACGCCGTAGGCGGCGGTGATGGACAGCAGGTTCATCAGCGCGGCCTTCACCGCGATCACTACCGAGCGGAACACGACGAGCAGCAGCAGCATCGACAGCGCGACCACCACACCGATCAGCCACGGCAGCTTCTGCCCGACCAGGTTGGCGAAGGCCACGTTGCCGGCGTTCGGGCCCGTGACGTAGGCCCTGATGCCGGTGCCCGCGGTCGCGCGCGGCAGCACTGCGTCGTGCATCCGGTTCACCACGACGTCCGTGGCCGGGTTCTGCTCGCCGGTGGTGGGGTAGGCGATCATCATGGCCGCCTCGCCGTCCTTGCTCAGGACCACGGGGGTCACGTAGGCCACGCCCGCTGTGGCGCGGACGGCTGCGGCGAGCCCGGCGGTGCCCGCATGCGGGTTCGGCAGCGTGGCCGCGATGATCACCGGCGCGTCGAACCCGGGACCGAACCCGTCGGCCATCGTGGCGTAGCTCGCGTAGCCCATCGTGCCGCGCTGCTCGGACGACTCGTCGGGCATGGACAGCTTCATGCCGAGCGCGGGCGCCGCGAGAACCAGGATAAAGGCGCCGGAGAGGACGGCGGCGGTCACCGGGTGGCGCTGGATGACGCCGGCCCATCGCTCGGCGGCGGGCCGCTCAGATCCTGCCGAGCGGGCCGTGGTCCTGCGCAGCCACCTGGGCGGCCTGATCCTGGAGGGCTTGGCCAGCCGGGTGCCGCTGAAGCCGAGCAGCGCGGGCAGCAGGGTGAGCGAGGCGAGCAGCACCATGGCGACCGTCGCGGCGGCGGCGATGGCGACCCCGTTCAGCAGCGACTGGCGCAGGATGAGCAGGCCCAGCATCCCGATCACGACCGTGGTGCCCGCCACGAGCACCGACCGGCCGGCGGTACGCATCGCCGTTATGGCAGCGGCCTCCGGAGCGGCGCCTGCCCGCAGCCCTTCCCGGAACCGTGTGACGATGAACAGCGCGTAGTCAATGCCGACCCCGAGGCCGATCAGCCCGGCGATGATGGGCGAGAACGATGGCGCGGGGAAGATGTGGCCGAGCAGCCCGATCAGGGACAGGCCCGCGCCGATGCCTGCCAGCGCCGTGGCTATCGGCAGCCCCATGGCGAGCAGCGAGCCGAAGGCGATGAGCAGGATGACCGCAGCGGCAGCGACGCCGACGCCGTCGGTCGGGCCGCCGTACGGCGTCTCCGCCAGGTCGACGACGTCCCCGCCGAGGCTGAACGTCACCCCGTGACCCGAGGCCGCCCTGGCGTCGCTCATCAGCGAAAGCGCCTCGCTGTTAGGGATGCTGGCCGACACGACGCCGAACTGGACGGTCGCGAACGCGATATGCCCGTCACGGGACAACTGGCCAGGTGTCGTGTACGGGTCGCTGACCGAGGTGACGTGCGGCGCCCGCTCGAACGGCACCAGGGCGCTCGTGATCTGCGCCTTGACCGCCGGCGACAACACCGGGGCCGTCGAGCGGATCGCGAGCGTGAGCGTGTCGCCGGAGGCGCGGGGGAAGTGCTGGTTAAGCACGGTCTGGCCGGGGTCGCTGCCATTGAACGTGTTCTGGGCGGCGGCGCCGAACTGGATCCACAAGGTGATGAGGCACGTGACGCCGCCCAGCCAGGTGAACAGGGTGATCCAGCGGTGCCGGTAACAGGCCCGGCCGAGCCCGCCGAGCAGGCCGGCTCTCGGTCCGCCGTGCTGTGCAGGTGACGAGCTGAACGACATTGTGATCTCCCACGAGCCGGAGGAGCGGTTAATT
>WNFI01496477.1_pt1 | contig 10670 bp, 7 predicted proteins | sample 5400471 | NCBI WGS metagenome assembly WNFI01 (sample SAMN13153348, study PRJNA577476) | soil metagenome | isolation source: 100 cm saprolite on Douglas fir-dominated hillslope | place: USA:California | collected 2013-09-17 | reverse complement strand
GTGGGCGACCCGGTGACACCCACCTGATTGATCGCGTCAACCTGAAAAGTGACGGTCTGCGTCGCGGTCTGCGCTGAGGCAGAGGCAGCGGCGGCGATCACGAGAATGGCACTCATGATCATTGAGCGAGAGATCTTCATGAATCCTCCGAACAGGTGAGAAGTGACGCTCTGCCGGGCAGCGGCAGGAGACGTTTGCCAGGCGGCTTCGCCTGGCGTGGCGCAACCCGTCGTAGCGGATTGCGGTGTGGAACGCGGGGGCCCGGATTGGGCTTCGCGAGCCGAGACGTGCCAGGCAACCGTTTGCAGCAGCCCGCGCACGGTGAACGGTTTGTGAACGAACCCATCGGAGCCGGCGGCGAGCGCCTTCTCGTTGTCCTCTGTGGTATGCATCGAGCTGAACGCGATGATCGTGATGCCCGAGGTCTCCTCGGCCACTTTCAGCCGCCTGGTGAACTCGAGTCCATCCATCCCCGGAAGCTCGCGGTCCATCAGCACGATATCGGGCCACAGATTGCGGATGACGCGATCGGCATCCTCGGCGGAACGAGCGACCGAAACGCCGTACCCGGCGTTCTCGAGCACCATTCTCGCCATCTCTTGTGTCGTAAGATCGTCTTCGACGATCAGGATGTTTGTCTGTGGCATCTCTTCACTGGTTTTGACGTCGGGTGGGGAGTCCCTTGCTCCGGTGCCCTCTGTCATGCGCGATGAAGATGGCCAGGCCTTGATTACAGCCGGCTGAAGCGCGAATTACATTCTTGTCATCCCGGCCGTCCCATCAGCCCTGCTCCGCTGTGCGCGCTCTCGTTGTAGACGATGATCCGACACTCACCCTGCTCGTGCGCCGGTTGCTCGAGGAGGATGGGTACGCGGTCGATACCGCCGGGACCGCGGAAGACGGCCGGATGCTGGCGATGGTCAACGAATACGACGCCATCGTGCTCGACCTGACCCTGCCCGACGGCAACGGCATTCAGATCATCCAGGGACTTCGGCGCGACGGACGGAAGACCCCGATCATCGTCCTCACGGGGAACAAGGAAGCCGATGTCACCGTTCGGGCGCTCGATGCCGGCGCCGACGATTACCTGACCAAGCCCATCGCCTTCGCCGAGTTCAAGGCGCGGATCCGCGCCCTGGTCCGCCGGGGCGGCGCCCAGCGGATCGAAAGCCTCACCGTCGGGAACGTCGTCCTCAACCGCCTCTCGCGCGACGTGTTGGTGGCGGGCACACCGATGTCGGTCACCCCCAAGGAGCTGGCGCTCCTGGAGCATTTTCTGATGCGGCCGAAAGAGGTCGTCACCCGCAGCGAACTGCTCGAGAAGGTGTGGGACATGTCCTTCGATCCGGGGAGCAACGTCGTCGACGTCAACGTCGCGCGCCTGCGGAAAAAGCTCGAGTCAGCGGCGGCTAATGTGACGATCGTCGCTCGCCGCGGGCTTGGCTTCGTGCTCGACGTCAGCGCTTCGGCTGCGACGCCAACCACGTCCTGAGCTGGGCGACCACGCCCTCGTGGGCGGCGTTGATGCGATCGCGCAGCGCGGTGAGCTCGGTGACATCCTCGATCTTCGCGGTGCGCTCGAGGTCCTGGAGCAGCTCGGTGAGCTCCCCGGCGCGGATCGTTCCCGCCGACGACTTGTAGGCATGCGCGGCGCGCTCGATCCGGTGCATGTCACCCGCCGCGATCGCGTCGTCGATGACAGCCATCCGGATCGGTGCGTCGCCGACGAACACCGTCAGCACCGCGCCGAGCGCGTCTTCGGCGCCGGCATCGCGCAGTTCGGCGCGTAACGCCTCGACATCCGCGCCGACTACCGGCGCCGGCGCCACGTGGATCCCGGATTGGCGTGGCGGAGTGCCGCTCTCCGCCGGGGCGGCGACGCTCTCGACCGCGGCGAGGAGATCGGCGGCACGGAAGGGCTTCGCCACGTAGTCATCCATGCCGGCGGCGATGCAGCGGTCCACTTCGCCGCCCGCCGCGTTGGCCGTCAGAGCGATGATCGGTACGCGCTCGTCGCCTTCGTGGGCGCGGATCTCGATCGTTGCCTGGATACCGTCGAGAATCGGCATCTGGAGATCCATCAACACGACGTCGTACGACTGGCCGGCCACCGCCTCGACCGCCTCTCGGCCATTGCCGACGATATCGACGTGATGGCCGCGGCGGCGGAGCATGGTCGCCGCCACTTCCTGATTGACCGGGTTGTCCTCGGCGATGAGGATACGAAGCGCCTTGCGCATTGCCGGCGCGGCGGGCCGGCGCGGCGCGCCTTGATCGGCAGACTGACCGGTCGCGACCAGGGTGAGTGTGAAATGAAAGTCGCTGCCCTCGCCCGGCACGCTCGCGACCTCGAGGGTTCCTCCCATCATGTCGACGAGCCGCCGCGAGATGGACAGTCCGAGGCCCGTTCCACCGTAGTTGCGGGTCGTGCTGGCGTCCGCCTGGCGGAAGGGCTCAAAGATGCGCAGGACGGCATCTGCTGCAATGCCGATCCCGGTGTCGCGGACTCCGAAGCGAAGGCGGCATCCGTCGCCATCGCGTGTGAGGCTCGCGACCGAAACGACGACGCTGCCAGCCGACGTGAACTTGATCGCGTTGCTGACGAGATTGGTCAGGACCTGCCGGAGGCGGGTGGGATCGCCGCGGACGAATCTCGGTACGTCGTTCCGGATCTCCAGCACGACGTCGATGTGCTTCGCACGCGCGCCATGGCTCATCAGCGAAACCGTGTCCTGCATCAGCTCGTGGAGGTCGAGCGGCTCGTCCTCGAGCTCCAGTTGCCCCGCCTCGATCTTGGAGAGATCGAGGATGTCGTTGATGATCGTGAGGAGGGTTTCGGCCGACGCGACGATCAGCTGCACCGCGCGCCGCTGCTCCGCGCTCAAGTCGCCGTCGAGAATGAGATCCGCGGTGCCAAGAATGCCGGTCATCGGTGTCCGGATCTCGTGGCTCATGTTGGCGAGAAAGGCGCTCTTGGCCGCGTCGGCCTGTTCCGCCGTGACGCGCGCGACGCGAAGGGCTTCGCGGGTCGCGACCTCCAGACTGATGTCGTGCGCTATCCCCTGCGCGCCGATGACGAGGCCGGATGCGTCACGCACGGGGCGTCCCGACATCTTGAGGTGGATGCGGCCGCCGGTCGCGTGCTTCGAGATCGTCTCATACCCGAATAGCTCGTCACCGGAGAGCATGTGCGCGATGGCCCCGCGGTCGCGGTCCGCCGACGCCGGGTCGGCGATGGCCGCAAACGGCCGCCCGAGCAGCTGCTCGGGCTTCCAGCCGAATACCTGTTCGCTGGCGTTGTTGAGGAAAGTGAATCGGCCCGATGAGTCGATGCGCCAGACGACGTCCGTCGACGTTTCCACCAGCTGCCGATATCGCGCCTCCGTTTCGCGGAGGGCGGTTTCCGCGCGCAGGCGCTGCTTCGTTCCGCCGATCTGGGTCGCCATGATCGCCATGGCGTCCAGCGCCTCGGCGTCGCGGTCGCGTGGCTTGCCACTATAGAAGCTCACCGTCGCCACGACTTCGCCGGCGATCTCGATCGGGAACGCCGCCGCCGAGCCGGACCAGTCGGCTTCCGCGGCCGCTTCGCCAGTGATGCCGAAGGCGGCGGCGAGACTGTCTGCCCAGACCGGCTTGCGCTCGCGCCACGCCTGGCCGACGATGCCGTCGCGCAGACTCCGACGGCTGCCGCGAATGAAGTCGGCCAGATCAGGTCGAGTCGCGTCTGGCGCAACCCACACCTCGTCGCACCGTGCGGCCTTCTGCTCGCGATCCAGCCGCCACCAGCCGGCGATTTCCCACCCCAGATTCTGGCCGGCGATCCGGAGGAGGTTCGGGGCGAGATCGGCTTCGATGCGCGCCTCGCTCAAGACGTCAGCGATGGCGTTCAATGTGGTGGATCGACGTTCGCGCATCCGTCGTTCCGTGACGTCGTCATAGACGACGAGCACCGCTCCCAGACCGGCGTCGACCCGGATCGCATGGATCGACGTCGTGATGGTGCGCCCGTCCTTTCGCAGCCGCTCGGCCTCCGCCAGCAGCGACCCCGACTCGACGCTTCGCTCGCGAAGCCTCCGCGATTCCACCCGGTCCTCGGGTCGCACGATGAATTCATCGATACTCCGACCGACGAGCTCCGCTTCGTCGAACCCGAACATCGACTCGAACGCCGGGTTCACGTGGGTGACGAGCTGCCCGTCGTCGACGACGGCGATCGCGCTCGGCACGCTGGCAAGCAGCGAATCGAGGAATCGCCGCTCGTTCACGGCATCGGCCTCACTCTGCTCGAGCGCGTGCGCGGTCTCGACGTAGCTGAGCAGTGTGCGATGCGCCCGCCGGTAGCTGGCGACCATCAGGCCGCCGAACAGGGCGACGAGCACGGTCGCCGACCCGTAGTCGGGACGATCGTTGTCGCGGAACAGGCCCCCGGCAAGCGGCACGAGCAGGGCGGCGAGAAAGCCGTAGTACGAAGGCGGATCGGCGAGCAGCGTCGTCGTCGCCCCGGCACAGAGGCCACAGAAGACCACCATCACCAGGGAGAGCTCGGCGAGCGGGATACTATCGGCGAGGGCGAACGCGCCGGCGCCCCATGCAAATCCGCCGACGACGATCAACGCTCGGAGGGACGCGGGCACACCGCCGAGCTTCGTGTGGCGGGCCGCGATGCGCCGGCGAATCAGGAATCGCGCAAGCGTGATGAGAAAGACAGCGCCGATCCACGGGAAGAGCACACCGTGCGGAAGCACTCGCCAGAGGACGGCGGCCACAGCGAGCCCGATGGCCACGTGAGTGACTTCGGCAATGAGGGAGTCGCCGACGAGGCGTTCGGCGAGAATCCGCCGAACGTCGGCGGCCGCCGCCTGGGAATGGGTCCGCCGTCTCGGTCTGCTCTCCAATCGTCGGTTCGTACTACGTGGTCGTGGTTTTCTTTCGGCTGAAGATCTTCACGAGCTTGCCGATTGGATCGTAGAACTCGTCGACGACCCTCTCCTTGAGCGGAATGATCGCATTGTCCGTGATCGTAATATGCTCCGGACAGACCTTGGTGCAGCATTTCGTGATGTTGCAGTAGCCGATTCCATGCGCCTGCTTCAGCTCAGGCACGCGATCGGCCGTATCCAACGGATGCATCTCCAGGGCTGCCGCATAGACCAGATACCTCGGTCCTATAAACTCCTCGTGCTTGTGATGGTCGCGGAGGACGTGACAGACGTCCTGACACAAGAAGCACTCGATGCACTTCCGAAATTCCTGCACGCGGTCGATGTCGGACTGCTGGATACGCCATGTGCCGTCCGGCGCGTCCGGCGCTCGCGGCGTAAACCGGGTGATCTGCTTTTTGACGCGATAGTTCCACGATACATCGGTCACCAGATCGCGCACGTGGGGAAAGGCCCGCATCGGCTCGACCGTGATCGGTTCATCGGCGGGTAGCTCATCCAGTCGAGTCATGCACATCAGCTTCGGCATCCCGTTCACTTCGGCCGAGCACGATCCGCATTTGCCCGCCTTGCAGTTCCAGCGCACGGCCAGATCGTTGGCCTGGGTGGCCTGGATTTCGTGGACCGCGTCGAGGACGACCATGCCCTCGACGATCTCCTGTTGGTACTCCTCGAACTTTCCGGCCTCACCGACGCCGCGCCAGATCTTGAAGGTGCGCGTCGAATGCGCCGCCGCGGCGTCCTGCGCGCTCTGCGCGGCCGTGTATGCGTCACCGGCGGGGGTCATTTCATCTCCTCGATGATGGCCGAGAGCGATTGAGGCATGGGCGGGATGGGGGCGCGATCGAGAATCATCTCGCCATTCGGCCCCTTCCGGACGACGTGGTTGAACTTGGCGAACTCGTCGCTCTTGTCGGGATAGTCGTCGCGGAAATGCCCGCCGCGACTCTCCTTCCGCGCCAGGGCGGATCGGGCGATCGCCTCCGAGCTCGTCAGGAGATGCGTCAGGTCGAGTGCGGTGTGCCAGCCCGGGTTGTATTCGCGATTGCCGCTGACGCCCACCTTCGCCGCCCGCTGTTTGAGCTTCTCGATTTCCGCCAGGCCGCGCTCCACTTCCGATTGGGTGCGAACGATGCCGACGAGATCCTGCATCGTTTTCTGGAGCGACTCCTGGACTTGATAGGGCCCTTCGACGGAGCCGCCGCGATCGAACATCGCCAGGGCTCTTCGTTCCGCCTCATCAGCGTCCCTCTGCACGATCTGCGGCGTGTTCTGCGTCCTCGCGAATTTGGCCGCAGCTTCTCCGGCGCGCTTTCCGAACACGAGCAGATCGGAGAGCGAGTTGCCCCCGAGCCGGTTTGCGCCGTGCAGTCCGGCGGCGCATTCACCGGCGGCGAACAATCCGGGCACGGTCGACATCTGCGTGTCGCCGTCCACGCGGATGCCGCCCATGATGTAGTGCGTGGTCGGACCGATCTCCATCGGAGTCTTGGTGATGTCGACTCCGGCGAGCTGCATGAACTGATGATACATGCTCGGCAACTTTTTCTTGATGTGCTCCTCGGCGCTCGGGAGCTTTTCCTTGATCCAGGCAATGTCGAGGAAGACGCCGCCGTGCGGGGACCCACGCCCCTCCTTCACTTCTCGCACGATCATTCGAGCGACGTGATCGCGCGTCAGCAATTCGGGGGGCCGTCGCGAGTTCTTGTCACCCTGGGTGTACTTCCACCCCTCCTCGGGATTGTCCGCCGTCGAGCTCTTGTAGTTGTCGGGGATGTTGTCGAACATGAATCGCTTGCCGTCGCGATTCTTGAGCACGCCGCCTTCGCCGCGCACACCCTCGGTGACGAGGATGCCGCGAACGCTCGGTGGCCAGACCATCCCCGTCGGATGAAACTGGACGAACTCCATGTCCATCAGCGCCGCCCCGGCATGGTAGGCAAGCGAGAAACCGTCGCCGGTGTACTCCCAACTGTTCGACGTGATCTTGAACGCGCGCCCGACCCCACCGGTCGCGAGCACAACCGCTTTCGCCGCAAACGACTTGAAGCGACCGCGCTCCCGGTCATAGGCAACGGCGCCCGCGACCCGGTCGCCGTCCTTGAGCAGCGTCAGCACCGTGTACTCCATGTGCACGTCGATGCCCTGATGGATGCCGTGGTCCTGAAGCGTCCGGATCATTTCCAGACCGGTGCGATCCCCGACGTGCGCGAGCCGTGGATAGCGATGGCCGCCGAAGTTGCGCTGGAGGATGCGGCCATCCGGCGTGCGATCGAACAGCGCACCCCACGCCTCGAGCTCTTTCACGCGGTCCGGAGCCTCCTTCGCGTGCAGCTCGGCCATGCGCCAGTTGTTGAGATACTGTCCGCCGCGCATCGTGTCGGCAAAATGGACGCGCCAGTTGTCCCGATCGTCGACGTTGCCCATCGCGGCGGCCATGCCCCCTTCGGCCATGACGGTGTGCGCCTTGCCGAGTAGCGACTTGCAGATGAGGCCAACCGTGACGCCCTGAGCGGCGGCTTCGATGGCCGCGCGGAGACCGGCGCCGCCGGCGCCAATGACGAGAACGTCGTATGAGTGCTGTTCCATTGACGCCCTCTCTAAATGAGCCGGATGTCGTGCCAGATCCCCATCGCGCACAGACGCACGTAGACGTCGCAGAACGCCACCGAGAACAGACTCGTGAACGCCCACTTCATGTGCCAGCGATTGAGGCAGCTCGAGCAATCATACGCCACTTTGCGCGCGGGTTTCTTCGACAGCTCGTCGAGAAAACCGCCGGCGATGTGCCGCATCGCGTGGCAACCCAGCGTGTAGCAGGTAAGGAAGACCACGTTGGCAGCCAGGATGATGGTGCCAAGTCCAACGCCGAATTCCTTGCCGCCGGTCGCGGTTGGAAACCACATCGCCTTCCAGACGTCCCAGCTCAGAATGAACAGGAAGATGACTGCCACGTACAGGAAATAGCGGTGGACGTTCTGGAGGATCAGCGGAAAGGAGTTTTCGCCGAGATACGTCTTCCGCGGTTCGCCGACGGCGCAGCTCACGGGATCCAGCCAGAAGGCCTTGTAGTAGGCGCCGCGATAGTAATAACAGGTGAATCGAAAGAGCCCGGGAAACGGCAGAATGATCAGCGCCGGCGAAAACGGAATCAGGCCTGGCCACCATCCCGGCTTTGGTCCAAGCAGCGACTCGTTCGGATCGCCCCAGAGCTCCGGCGAATAGAACGGCGATAGATACGGGCCCGATCTATAGTAGGCGTTCTGGAACGCGGCCCAGGTCGCATAGACGACGAACGCACCCAAAACGACGAAGATGATCGACGGCTGCACCCACCAGGCGTCGCGGCGCATCGTGGCGGCGAACGACCGTTGAGGCGGGAGAACCGGGAGTGGTGACGATGCCATGCTCAGGGGAAAGAAAGCTCGCGGTGTCAGTGAGTTAACTGGCTCATTAGTTGACTGGTTAGCTCACTGGATTAGCGAGCTAGTTAACTAACCAACTAGCCACCTAGTCAACTAGCGTTTATTGGTGTGTGCGGCCAATTCCCCACCATGACACGATAGCGGCCGAGACGTCGTGTAATGTGAATGGATGGAGGCTTCCCGAATAAACGCCGTTTTGGGAGCAACCGTGGCGGCGGTTGGGTCTCGGCAAGGTCCGTCCGATCGGGTCCGAGCGGCGCTCGCCCAAATGGGCGCCGATCTGCGCGTGATCCGGACGATGCGCCAACTCCGGTTGGTATATCGCGATCGGGAGCCGGACCTGATCATCCTCGAGGTCGCTGACCTGTCGGCTGAACGCTTGGCCGGCGAAATCGACCTGCTGCGCGGCGCGGGGATTCGTTCGCCGCTGTTCGTCATCAGCGACGCGGTCCTTCCCGGCAATCGGCTGGCGATCATCACCGACGTTGCCGACTTCGCGACGGCACACGCGACGCCGAGCGAGATTGTCGCCCGTCTCGCGCGGATCCTCGGCCAGACGCAGCCGAGATCGCGAAATGGGCTAAAGGCGTCGCTGCCCCCGAGCCGGACGATCAACGGGGTACAGATTGACTGGCGAACGAAAGAAGCGACGTGCGGCGGCGTGACCGTGCCGTTCTCGACGGCCGAATTGCGGTTGCTCGAGGCGCTGCTGGAGCGGCGAGGACAGACCCTGTCGACGGGGGCGTTGTTGCGTGCCGTCTGGGGTGACAATCGTCAGAGATCGGAGAGCCTGGTGCCGGTGTATATCTGGGCAGTTCGCGGCAAGCTAAGCCGATTTGGTGTGAAGTTCGGAATTGACACCATGATTGGCTCGGGGTACCGGTTGTCGATCGGTGCGACGAGTCAAAGAAAGAGAAAAAGCGGTGGTCCACGTCACGGATCGGCTCGAAGATCCGCTTGACGCCCCCCTCTTATAGCCCCACCGTGCCTACCGGAAGGACGTGGAGAAGCGCAAAGGACCCGTCGGAAAGGACGACGGGTCGTGGATCGTGGTCTCGACGATCGTCGGACACATCGCCTACGCGGTGGGAAAGGATCGACGGCGGTTCCTCGACGATGCGGCGAAGATGGCGGCCGAGCTATTCGATCCCGCTGCGCTGGCCTACGGTTGCGCATTCGATCCGCCGAAGGTCGACCGGACGTCCTCGATCGCCGTACTCCGCCTGTTGGCAGAAAAGATGGAGTACGCGGGGACTTTAAACCTTGCCACATCGTTGCTAGAGGGCCTGGCGGGCGTGCTGCCTGTCGATTCGGTAAATGCTGGCCGAGTTCTGGCTCAGCGTGCCCGGCTTTCCTGGAAAGCGGGAAAGACGGACCTAGCCCTGGCAAGGTATCGGCATCTTCGGCGCAAAGCGCGGAAGCTTGGGAGCGGGGAACTGGCACTGCGCTCATTCGCCGGATTTGCGGTTCTTGCCCAGATGCGGGGCAACTTCCCCGCGGTTCGACGGTGGTCAGACCTGTTGGTTTCGGGTGCGGAACGCGGCGAGTACAAGCGTCTCGCAAGTCTCGGACACCACGGTCTTATGCTCGTGAATGCTCGAGCCGGCAAGATCAAAGATGCGATTACTCACGGCTGGTCGGCGTTTTGTGGGCGAGAGGGTCATCAAGAAGGCCAGGTCGAGGTCCTAAGTAATATCGGTCAACTTTTCCTTGAGGCCGGTCGGCCGGAGATCGCGCGTAGCGCGTTTGTTCGAGTTCTGGTGGCTCGTCCCTCTATTCGTGTTTGCGTGCCCGCCCTTGGCGGGTACGCCTTGGCAAGCGCGGCTCTCTCCGATTCCCGCGCTGTTCACTGGGCGGCTGCAGAAGCATCTGCCATTTCAGACCGCCCGGGATTTGGCTATGAAACAGCCTCTACTCTACTTGATTGCGCCAGTGCTCTCGAGGCGATCGGCGAGACCCCCTATGCCTCGGTGCTTCGAGCCAGGGGGTCCACAATCGCGCAGTACGCAGGGTATCACGAACTTGTTCACAGAGCCGAAACTGCGTCTTCTCTCGTTCCAAGCCGCGGCTTAACCGAGCTTCCGATATCAGTGGAGCAAGGGATTGCACAACTCCCAGCAATGGCGCTTCCGGAGCATCTGGAGTTGGTGATGGCGTAGATAGGGCTACATGCCGCTGCAGGTGACAACGCCATTGATTAAGGTCCAGCCAAACGGACAGGAGGTTGAATCCCTCAGTGCTGGTTGCTTTGCGGCGACGGGGGCCGGTGCGGTCGAGTTCGAGCAGGCGACGGCGAGGGTAG
>WNFI01354824.1_pt1 | contig 10670 bp, 8 predicted proteins | sample 5400471 | NCBI WGS metagenome assembly WNFI01 (sample SAMN13153348, study PRJNA577476) | soil metagenome | isolation source: 100 cm saprolite on Douglas fir-dominated hillslope | place: USA:California | collected 2013-09-17 | reverse complement strand
CAATTTCTCAAAGCCGCCGAACTGTATACCTCGGTTCGAAAAGACGGCGACATGAAGAAGGCCAGCACGATTATTTACGCCGTCGGTTGGACCCAGCACAGCTTCGGCACGCAAATTATTCGCACCGCAGCGATGCTGCAATTGCTCCTCGGAAACGTCGGGCGCGCTGGCGGCGGCGTCAACGCTTTGCGCGGACACTCAAACATTCAGGGCGCTACGGACATGGCCGGCCTGTTCGACACTCTGCCGGGCTATTTGAAGGTCCCCACGCCCGGTGACCCGTCCTTCGACGCTTGGATGAAGCGCGTTACTCCCACAGCTTCCAAACCCGCCCCGTGGGACTCTTTCAACTACTACAGCAACACGCCTAAATTCACGGTCAGTTTCCTCAAGGCACTTTACGGGGACGCCGCCACCAAGCAAAACGGTTGGGCGTTCGATTATCTGCCGAAAGTAGACCGTGACTATTCCTGGACCCACTTGTGGGACGATATGTACAAAGGCACCGTCAAGGGCATGCTTGCCTTTGGCATGAACGGCGTGGCCATCGGGCCGGACTCCAACAAAAACATCGATGCCCTCAAGAAAGCGGAGTGGCTCGTCGTCGGTGAAATTTATCCCGACGAGACCAGCGAGTTCTGGAAGTCCCCGCGCGTTATCGCCCAGGGCGACATGAAGCAGATCCAGACCACGGTCTACCGTTTGCCCTGCGCGGGCTTTGCCGAAAAAGATGGCTCCTTCACGAATTCCGCGCGCTGGTTGCTTTGGAAAAACACCGCCGTCCCGCTCCCGGGTGATTGCCGCCTCGATCACGGAATCGTCGCGCAGATTTTTCTGAAAGTCCGCGATTTGTACAAAAAAGATGGCGGAAAGTTCCCCGATCCGATTCTGAATCTCACTTGGAATTACAGCGATCGCTTGAATCCTCCCCTGGCGGAAGTATTGAAAGAAATGAATGGCAAAGCGCTCGCTGATCTCGAAGACCCCGCCACCAAGCAGCAAATTAAAGCCGGTCAACAGCTTCCCGGCTTCGCGTGGCTCAAAGACGACGGCACGACTTCGTGCGGGATTTGGATTTACGCAGGCTCCTTCACCGAAGCGGGCAATCAGACCGCGCGGCGCGATCCAGCCGACCCTTCCGGCATGGGCGTGCACCCGGGCTGGGGCTGGTCCTGGCCTGCCAATCGCCGCGTGCTTTATAACCGCGCTTCCTGCGATGTCGAGGGCAAGCCTTGGGATCCCTCACGGCGCCAAGTCTGGTGGAACGAAGCCACCAAAAAGTGGGTGGGCAACGACGTCCCAGACTTTAAGGCCGATTCGCACCCCAAGGATCACATGGGCCCCTTCATCATGAACCCCGAGGGAGTGGGCCGAATTTTCGCGCCCCTCGCAGCTTTCGCCGACGGGCCTTTTCCGGAACATTACGAGCCCATCGAAAGCCCCATTGAAAATCCTTTGCACGCCGGGCAGTCGACCAATCCCGTGGTCACAAAATTGACAGGTGCCGACGACAAGTATGGAACCGTGAAGGACTTCGACGTGGTCTGCACCACCTTTCGCCTCACCGAGCACTACCACTACTGGACCAAGAATAATCCCATGACCGTGCAGCTCGTCCCCGAGCCTTTTATCGAAATGGCCGCGGAAATGGCCGACGAATTGGGCATCCGCGGCGGAGAACTGGTGAAAGTCTCCAGCGCCCGCGGCGAGTACATCGCCAAAGCAATGGTCACCAAGCGCATTAAGAAAATGATGATCGATGGCAAGAAAACCTACCAGATCGGCATTCCCTTTCATTGGGGATACCGCGGCATCGCCGAAGACGAAGGCAAAACGCAGCTAAATCTCGTTAACGCGCTCACCCACACGGCCGTGGACCCCAATGCGCACACGCCCGAGTTCAAGGGCTTTCTCGTGAAAGTTGTAAAGGTCTAGAGGACACCATGAGCCAGGAGACCCTGCGCATCCAGAAAATTTCAGGCCACGCCGGTAGCGTTCCCGGCGAGGACACCCAGCGCGAATATCAAGTCTGCAAACTCATCGACACCACCACCTGCATCGGCTGCAAAGCCTGCGAAGTCGCGTGCATGGAATGGAACGATTTGCCCTTCGGCGAAACGATTTTCGGCAATACCTACCAGACGATGCCGGAAACGCGTTGGAATTACTGGAACCTGATTCTCTTCAACGAACACGTTCGCGAAGAAGACGGCTCGCTGATGTGGCTCATGCGCAAGAACCAGTGTATGCACTGCGCCGAGCCCGGCTGCCTCGCCGCATGTCCCGCGGACGGAGCCATCGTCCAATACACCAACGGCATCGTCGATTTTCAGCAAGCCAACTGCATCGGCTGCGGCTATTGCATCACGGGTTGCCCCTTCGATATCCCCAAGATGAATCCCAAGAATAATCGCGTCTTCAAGTGCACGCTCTGCAGTGACCGCGTCAGCGAAGGCCTCGAACCTGCCTGCATCAAGTCTTGCCCCACCGGCTGCCTGCACTTTGGCAGCAAGGAAGACATGCTGGATCTCGCCGGCAAGCGCGCCAAGCAACTTCAGCAGCATTCCAACTTCCCCAACGCCGGCGTCTACGATCCAAAAGGTGTCGGTGGCACTGGTGTAATCTATGTTCTCCATGACGCCGCCAATCCGGAAATCTACGGCGGACTTCCTAAAGATCCGCGCGTTCCATGGGCTGTCAAGCTCTGGAAGGGTCCGCTCAAGTGGCTCGGTAACCTCGCCATGGTCGGTGGTTTGATCGGCCTCTTCGTCCACTACCTGCGTTTTGGCCCCAAGGACCGCGACGACGAAGACATACCTACGGGAGAATCGAAATCGTGAGCCAATCCCAGCAAATTCTTTCCCACGGCCGGATCCTCCGCTATGAACTTCACGAGCGCCTCACCCACTGGGCCGCTGCTTTTTCCTACATCTATCTCCTTCTAACGGGGCTGGCGTTCTACACGCCTTGGCTCTTCTGGATTGCCGTCGTCCTCGGCGGCGGACAGCTTTCCCGCATGCTCCATCCCTGGGCGGGCCTGATCTTTTTCCTCGCTGTTATGAAAATGTACAGCATGTGGGCGGCGCAAATGCGCACCACTGATGCCGACAAAGCCTGGTGGAACGCCGTCGGCCACTACGCGCGCAACGAAGACGCTCAGATGCCTCCTGCCGGGCGCTACAACGCGGGCCAGAAACTTCTCTTCTGGGGCTTCTTCTGGTGCAGCCTCTTGCTTCTCCTCACCGGCGCCATTCTCTGGTTCCCGGAATTCATCCCATGGAACCTTCGTATCCTCCGCAAGACCGCCGTGCTGATTCATCCCGCCGCGGCCCTGCTGACCATCGGCCTGTTCATGATCCACATCTATATGAGCGTGTTTGCGGAACGCGGCGCCTTCGGCTCCGTCATTCGCGGCGATGTTTCCATCGAATTCGCCAAGCGCTACCACCCCGGCTGGTATAAAGAAATCGTCGGCGAATCCACCACGCCGCGCAAATGACCGCCATCCAAACCGGTGGGCCCGAGTACGACGCACGCATCCGCCGTGCCGAGCGTCTTGCCGCGCAGCATTTTTTCGCCTCTGAATTTCTCGATTTCTACAAACACATCGCCGCGTTCCAGAAATCGCTTCGTGCCAGCATCGCGGCTTCAAGCGGCGCGAAATCGCAGAGTACGGCTCCAGTGGAGATGCACGCTCCACTCGACCTCACCGTCCTTCTACCTCACTTCCGCGGTTTTCTCTCCACTCTCGAACAGCACGCCCCTCCCGCACTGGCAAAATCCGCCCAGCAAATGTCTCTACTTCCTTCAGACTCCTGGATCGCCAGCCTCGAAGCCTACTGGCAACACGCCGGCAAGTACGATCAGCAAGTTGGCGCCTTCGCCCAGTTCCTCGCACGAGCCTTCCTGCAACCCTACACCGAATTTCGCGCCTTGTTGCTTCCCAGGCCTCCCATTGTCGTAACCACAAAAATCTGTCCGTTGTGTGGCGCCCGCCCGCTCTCCGGCGTTCTGCGAGTCGAAGGCGACGGCGGCAAACGCTTCCTCCTCTGCTCCTTCTGCCTCCAGGAATGGGAATTCCGCCGTATCCTCTGCCCCACCTGCGGCGAAGAAGCCGAAACCAAGCTCCCTGTCTACATCGCCGAACAGCTGCCCCACATCCGCGTCGAAGCCTGCGACACTTGCAAGTTCTATCTCCCCACCGTCGACCTAACCAAAGACGGCCACGCCATCCCCCTGGTGGATGATCTGGCCGCGGTTCCGCTCTCCCTGTGGGCCCATGAGAAGGGCTATTCCAGGCTGCAGCCGAACCTCCTGGGCACGTGACCTTGGCGAACACGGCTGAGACTTCTGCTCCCTTCTTATTAGCTAGGTTATTCTGCGGGGCCCGGCGCCGAGAATATCTCGTGTCGGATAGCATAGTGAATAAGTTCGGTGAGCGAATGCAGGCCAAGCTTCAGCATGATTTTCGCCCGGTGCGTCTCCACCGTCCTGGCGGTAATTCCCAGCTCGGCAGCAATCTCCTTATTCGCTTTCCCCTCCGCCAGAAGCCGAATAATTTCAACCTCCCGGGGAGTCGGCCGAACTTGTGAATGCTCCCTGACCTCAGGTTGATTCCTGGTTCTAAGAAATCCCTTCAGTACGATGTCGGATACTCGCGGGGTCAGGAAAAGCCTGCCCGCGGAGACCTCTTTCACCGCCTTTACGAGGTGCGCTGCAAGATCGGACTTCAAAACGTAGCCAAGGGCACCGGCATCCAGAACTAGGCGCACCATCTGGTCGGACTCATGCATCGTGAGCACAACAACTTGGGTACTTGGGGTTGCGCCTCGAATCTGGCGCGTCGCCTGCAGCCCGTCCAACTCCGGCATGCTGATATCCACGATAGCTACGTCCGGTTTCAGTTTGCTTGCTTTCTCCACCGCTTCCCGGCCATTTACGGCATCGCCGATGACTCTCCATCCGCGTCGAGCGCGAAGTAGTCTCCGTATGCCCCGCCGGACCAGCTCGTGGTCGTCCGCCACCAGGATTCGAAGGCTCCTCGTCCCTCTAGTCATCTGCCGGTATCGTCACGCGCACCGTCGTGCCGCTGCTGCTGGATTCAATATCCAACCTGCCGCCGATGAGCTTTACTCGCTCGTTCATGCTGCGGATACCCACTCCAGGTCTGAAGGGAAATTCTCCATTCTGTCTTTGTAAGTCTCCGGTAATTCCACTGCCACTGTCGCTCACTTCCACGGTGATCTTTCCGGGGTCGCGATCCATTCGTATCTTGGCCTGAAGATTGCCTGAATGCCTCTGGATGTTCGTGAGACTTTCTTGCACTACGCGGAACAGAGCCATCTCGGCGTCTGCCTTCATCCTTCCGAGACGCGGCGAAATCTCCAATTCGATTTCGATTCCAGTTCGCTCCGTGAAGCCGCCCGCGTAATGACGAATCGCGTCCTCTACTCCAGCTTCGTCCAACATCGGCGGGTGCAATAAATAGGAAAGGGTACGGACCTCCCGGATGCACTGATCCGCCAACGCTTGGCATTGCGAAGCAAGCTTGCGTAACTTTCTGCTGGACGAAGGAACTGCCGCATGCAGCTGACTCAAGGTGGTTGCCAGAGCAACGAGGTCTTGGCCGGTGGAGTCGTGCAGGTCCGTTGCGATTCTCCGCCGCTCTTCGTCCTGCAAACGCAAGAGCTGACCGGAAAGGCGCTGCAGTTCCTCCTCGGCTCGCACACGTTCAGTGATGTCTCGGCAAGTGCCCGCAACACGGACCGGCTTTCCTTCTTCATCATGAAAAGCTTGCCAGCGCTCCTCGACGATTTTGACGCGGCCATCCGGCATAACGATCCGGTATTCGACCGTGCTAGGCGACCGCTTCTCGAGGGACGCTACAAAGGCAGCATCCACTTTCGCGCGGTCCTCCGGATGAATGAATTCCCGGAACTTTGGACGGGTGGCGTGGAAACGAGACGGATCCGTCTCAAAGATACGGTGTGTTTGGTCTGACCAAATCACGTTCATGCTCTGTAATTCCGCTTCCCAACTTCCTATTTTCCCCATCTCCTGCGCTTCCACCAAACGCGTGCGCTCTCTTTCCAATTGCGCGGCTATGTGGCGCTGTTCCCGCTCGCTCGATTTAACGGCTTCTTCTGCCCGCTTACGGTCCTCAATATCGATGGACACTCCGTACCACTTAAGGATGTTCCCTTGCTCGTCGCGCAGCGGCGCGGTGCGCACTAGGAACCACCGATATTCACCGTCAGCCCGCCGCAAACGCATCTCGTCCTCGGAGGCTTCCCCGGCGGCCATGTCCGCGCGCCATTTTTCCAACACTCTTGGGAGATCTTCGGGATGAATTGGGCGCGTCGGTTCGTCCATTTCCTCTTTCAAGGAAAGGCCCATATAGTCCATCCAACGCTGATTCACAAAATCAACCGCCCCGTTTGGTTCCATGGTCCAGACCATGGTCGGAAGTGCGTCGATGATCAGCCGGATGCGATCTTCGGCCCTTTTTAGATCTTCGATTTCGCAGGTTAATCCATACCATTTGACAATATTTCCCCGCTCATCCCGCAGCGGCATGGCGCGAATCAGGAACCAGCGATACTGCCCGTCAGTCCCTCGAAGGCGCGCCTCTGTCTGGAAGGGCTTCCCGGCCGCCATGGCCGAGGGCCACTTCTCCTTCAAACGGTCGTCAGGATGGAACACATTCAGCCATCCCCGGCCCAGGCCGTCCTCCAAGGAAAGGCCCGTATATTCCCGAAAATTTCGGTTCAGGAAATCAGCAGACCCATCAGGCGATTTTCGCCAGATTATCGTGGGAATTGTGTCAATGATTAGCCGCAGGCGCTCTTCGATAACCTCCGCTGCTTCGTCAGCGTCGCTGTGGTTCGTATTAGCACCGTTTTGGCTCATGAACTCGGCTATTGCAATCTGAGCTACTTACTTGCGGCTTCCTAACTTCAATAGGCCGATGGTACTCCAATCTCGACGAAATGGCTCGCGGACTTGCCCGCTTAGCCGCCTTGCTTCCACATGCTCCAGGGGTGCGGCGGAAGCCGGTGGTGCCTGCCGGAGAGTGTGAAGGAGGCAAACCAATACGTGATTTGCGGTACGTAGTTTTCGGCATTGCGAGCACCGACCGGGAGGTTCCATAAGGGTGTCAGTACACAACTCTCCATCCGTGGGCGATACCCATGATTTACCGGCACCGGCCAAAGCCTCAACTTACGCGGCTGAACGCGCGTGATTGGATTGAACTTCATGGTCGAAAAAAGAATAAGGAGTTCGCAGCTAGACACTAAATCTCGGGCCACCGCGGCTTCTCTCGTGGTCCTAAAACGGTCCGCTCGCAAGGGGGAAGACGGCGTGGAAGAATTCTTGATATGCAAAAACGAAAAATGCCGGTTTCTGGTTTCCCTTCGAGAGGGTAACAAACTCTTGCGCCGCTCGGAAATCGTTCTCAGCGCGTGTCCGGAGTGCAGTCAAGAATGGTCAAGCCGCTGCCCTTTCTGTGTTCAACCTCTAGCGGTCGTTTGGAAAAACAAAGTTCCCACCTGCTCACACTGCAGCAGACAGCTGCAGCCCGAAACGTCCGTGGAATAGATTGCTTGGCGAAATCTTTTCTGCGCGAAAGCGGCATGGATCGGACGGAAGAAACGTGCCTACGGTGCTTATCATCGATGACGATAAGGCTTTCCGGAACCAACTTCATGCTCTTTTCGATCACAGCAGCGGCTTCGACGCTTTTGTGGAGGCCGGGAACAGTGCCGAAGCCTTGAAAAAAACTAAACGGCTATTGCCCACCCTGGTTGTCCTGAACTACTCATTGCCAGACCTGAACGGGTTAGAGTTGGCTCAGAAGCTCAAAGCCATCGCACCTGAATTGCAGGTCTTTATGCTGACAACGCACTACAGCGTGGAAATGGAGAAGAAAGCTCTGTCTTATGGAATAACTGCCGTATTTTCCAAGCTCGACGATTTGGCCACGCTCGTCGCCAATGCCCGCGCGGTCTGTGGAATCGAATGGCCCGCGGACATACTCCGCGTCTTCCCACCTTGAAACTCACCTGCCGCTCCCGGCCTCTCTCCCCGTTCACATTTACGCCGTCTCCCCGCTAGTTCCAGAGTCCTTATTTTCAATTTTCAACTTTCAACTTTTGACTTTAACTGTCGACTGTCGACCTCCCTCAGGCCGGGACACCTTCCACGATGGACTCAGGAACAACCGTGGGAATGACACGGCTCAACTTCCATCCCGCCGCCGCAAACAAATCGCGGAACTGCTTTTCCGTCCGTTCGCAACCGCCCGGGAAAATCAGCATTTGCAAATCCATGAATTTGCCCGGTGCGAAATCGTTGTCCGGCAGAATCACGTTATCCACCACTAGGAGTCTGCCGCCGGAATTCACGCCCTTTCGGCAGCCTTTCAGGATATTGATGCATACGTCATCGGGCCAGTCGTGAATGATGTGCTTCATGATGTACGCGTCGGCGCCCGCGGGCACCGAAGCAAACATATCCCCAGACGCGATCGTGCACCGTTCCATCACCGGCTTGAGCGGTCCATCCTTGGCGCCCGCCACCACGTGCGCCACATCGTACAGTGTGCCCGTCAAGTGCGGATTCCTCGCCAGGATGGTCGCCAACAGCAGGCCGTGTCCGCCCCCCACATCCACGATGGAATGAATTTCGCTGAATGAATAGGCGTCGGTCACTGCCGGACCATCAATCGTGGACAAATCGGTCATGCATTGATTGAAAAGTTGTGCCTCCTCGGGGCGCTGCTCGAAGAACTGAAAGATGGGCATGCCGTAAATTTTATCGAGGGCTTGCTTTCCCGTGCGCACGCAATAATCGAGGTTCGCCCAGCCGAGTCCGTGCCATTCTCTGCCGTGCATCATTGCGAACGCTCGCAAGGTGGGATTCGCGTTGCTGCGTAAAACCGCGGACAGGGGTGTTTCGTAAAATTTTCCATCGGCGCCTTCCGAAAGCACCCCCACGCAAGCTGTCGCGCGCATCAACCGGTAGAGCGCCCGCGGGTCCACTCCAACCGCGGTTGCAAGCTCGTCAGCCGACTTCGGACCGTGCTCGACAAGATCGGGAATCCCGAGCTGTGCCAGGCACGAAATCGCGCCGGCAACGAACATGCCATTCAACAATTGAAACATGCCAACATGCGCAGGAGGTGTTTTGCCTTTTACAGGCGTCGCAGTCGTTGCGTTCATTTTTTCCACCAAGTTTTCTCTTTGGGTGCGGGGACTCCCGGCATTGTACACTCAAACCCCCTGCGGGCGTTGCATTGGTGACACTCCCTGCGCCTGCGCTGCGGGATGATCCGGTGGGTGAGCGGGGAGTGGATCCGCCGCGCGATGGGGAAGCGCCTAATGTGGTTGCACTTCAACTGGCTCCGGCAGGTGAACCGTTCCGCGCATCAGTGGTCCTACGGTCAGGTTCTGGCCGTGTTGAACGTAGCGGGCGAGTACTCCCGGCTGTAGCCATTCAAATCCCCAGGCATCTTCGACGGCGACGATTGTGTACGAGCCTGGGATCACCCCGCGCACAATAAATGTTCCATCGAAATCGCTTTGGTCACGCCGGAACATCTCAATGTGCTTCTCCGGGTCATCCGGTACCAGCGCCACCATAATGCCGGCGACCGCTTTATCCTTCTTCTGGACAACTCCTTCGATGCTTACCATGCCTGCGGCAAGAAAAGCCGTCATCTCCTGCGCCTCCCCGGGCGTGACGTTTACGAAGTGGCCCGCGGATTCGCCCGTTTGCGACGAAGTCTGCACAACCGCATAGGGCCTCGTCGGGGAGCCCACCAGAATCGCGTACCTCCCTGGCGCCAAGTTTTCAAAGTTGACTTGGCCCGAAGCATCTCCTTGCATGAAGGCCACCATCCGCCGCCGCGAATCCTGCAAGCCCACCGTATACGGATTGGGAAGCGCTTCTTCGCCCGGGTTCTTCACGGACAGTTTGAGACTGCTAAGCGGCTCGCTGTGAGTGTCATTCAGCTCCTGCCCGTTCCGCACTAGATCGACGTCGGAAGACTGCTCAAACTGTCCCGAGTTCGCGTTTTTTTCTCTCACGTTATAGCGCCCCGGAGGAACGCCGGTCATTTCGTACACGCCGGGTGCTACCGGGTGCATGCCCTCGCTCTGCACAAATTCCACCGAGTCGAACACGTGCTTTTGAAGCACCGGCATGCTGAAATTTTGTTGCTGCTCCTGAGGGACTCGAAAAAGAAGATGCAAAGCCGGGGTGGGATTGAGATGCATATCGATTTGCAATCTGTCGCCGCCGTTCACTTCAATGGGAGTGGCCGATTCGGCTTCCGTGGCGTCGTGGTAGTAGGTTGTGGGGTAAGCGACGTCAAGAGCTGCGGAGATTTGCTGGGCAGGACCGTCGGATGTGTCTGGCGCGGCCGTCGGATGCATCGCGTACCATGGCTTCGCGCTAACGGACACGTAATATTTTCCCGGCCGCAGCATAGAAAAATCGTAATAACCTCGATCGTCGCTTAAGGAATTCATAAGGCGCGTGATACGCGTCATTCCCCCGCGGTGGTCCTCGAGAAAGAGAAACGCACGCGCCTTTCGCACCGGATCCCCGAATTCATCAAACACATGGCCCGTAATCAGTGCCATCGGCGTAAGTCGCAAGATTAGATT
>WNFI01279019.1_pt1 | contig 10670 bp, 7 predicted proteins | sample 5400471 | NCBI WGS metagenome assembly WNFI01 (sample SAMN13153348, study PRJNA577476) | soil metagenome | isolation source: 100 cm saprolite on Douglas fir-dominated hillslope | place: USA:California | collected 2013-09-17 | reverse complement strand
GACAACAACGTCGCCTTCCACAACAAGACCATCGTGATGACCCACAACTTCACGATCTCGATCGCGGCGAAGTGGTTCGAGGACTCGACCAATCCGGCGCTGACGCCGGAGCAGCGCGCCGCCGGCAAGAAGGCCTATGAGCAAGACATCATCACCGCGGGCTTCCCCAACAAGCCGGACGGCTCGCCGATGAAATACCGATCCGACGTCAAGACCGGCGTGATCTTCACGGCCTCGAAGAACAAGGCGCAGGGCAAGGAATTCGTCAAATTCCTGCTGCAGGAGGAAAACCTGCAGCCCTACGTCGAGGGCGGCCTCGGCCGCTGGTTCCCGGTCACCAGCGCGGGGCAGAAGAGCCCGTTCTGGCAGTCCGACCGCCATCGCAAGACGGTGTACACCCAGTTCACCGGCGGCACGCTGCCGTTCGACTTCACCAAGAACTACAAGTTCACCATCCTGAACAACGAGAACGTCTGGGCCAAGGCGATGAACCGCGTGGTGAGCGAAAAGGTGCCGGTCGACAAGGCCGTCGACGAACTGATCGCCCGCATCAAGCAGGTCGCGGGTTGACCCAAACGATGCCGGCCGCAAATTCTCCGTCGTCACTGCGAAAGCAGGGACCCATACGCCGTGTCGCTTGTTTTGAAAGTTGCTGTTCGACGGCTTTCGCGCAACGACTGAGGCCTCTGGTTATGGGTCCCTGCTTTCGCAGGGACGACGGCGTAGCCCTGGCCGGCATCTCGTTCTAAGAGTACGCAATATGGCGATCACGCTTTCGAGCGATCATGCGATAGCAGGCGGGCCGCTGTCGGCGCGCCTGACGACGCCGCAGGTCTGGGGCATCGCGCTGCTGGCGCCCTATATTCTCGTGTTCCTGGCCTTCGTGGTCTATCCGGTCTGCTACGGGCTGTGGCTGGCGCGGCATCCGTCGAGCTATGTCGCGCTCTACAACGATCCGATCTTCGCGCGCGCCGCGGTGAATACGCTGATCTTCCTGGTGATCGGCATCAATTTCAAAATGCTGGTGGCGCTGTTCCTGTCAGGTTTCTTCGCGCAGTCGCGCGCGTGGATCAAGTGGCTGTCGGTGCTGTTCATCCTGCCCTGGGCGGTGCCGTCGATCCCGACCATCCTGTCGGTGCGCTTCATGCTCAATCCCGAATGGGGCATGATCAATCAGCTGATCTTCAAGCTGACCGGAGAGGACGGCCCGAACTGGCTCAACGATCCCACGGTCGCGCTCACCATGGCGATCGTGATGCATATCTGGAAATCGCTGCCGTTCTGGACCGTGATCCTGATGACCGGGCGGCTTGCGATCTCGCACGATCTGTTCGAGGCAGCCGACGTCGACGGCGCCAGCTGGTGGCAGAAATTCCGCTTCATCACCTGGCCCTCGATGCGCACGCTTTATCTCACCTGCACCCTGCTCTCGATGATCTGGACGCTCGGCGATTTCAACAGCGTGTACCTCCTGACCGGCGGCGGGCCCGCCGATCTCACCCACGTGCTCTCGACCCTCGGCATCCGCTATTTGCGGCTCGATCAGCTCGATCTTTCGATGGCGGCGATCGTCTGCGCGCTGCCGCTGGTGCTGCCGCTGGTCTATTTCATGATGAAACGGCTGTCGCGATGAAGCTCCCAACCCTCCGCGATGTCGCTACCGAGGCGCGGCTGTTGCTGATCGGCATTCCCGTGTTCATCTGGACCATGCTGCCGATCTATCACATGTTCCTGTTCGCGATCTCGCCGAAGGAAGATGCGTTTTCCGGAAAACTCTGGCCCGCGCATCCGACGCTGCACAATTTCCATATCGTGTTTTACCAGCAGCATTATTTCCTGAGGGATTTCTGGGTGCAGTTCTGGAATTCGGTCGTGATCGCGGTGGCGGTCGGCGCGCTGACGCTGTTCATCGCGACCGCGGCGGCGTTCTCGATCTCGCGGCTGCGCATCCCCGGTGGCCGCTGGGTGATGAATCTCGCGCTGTTTACGTATTTTATCCCCGCGGCGTTCCTTGCGGTGCCGATGTACCGCACCATGGGCAATTACGGGCTTCTGAACAATCACTGGGCGCTGATCCTGGCGATGGTGACGATCGCCTCGCCTTACGCGATCTGGGTGCTCAAGCAGGCTTCCGACAAGCTGCCGGTCGAACTCGACGAGGCCGCCATCATGGACGGCGCGACCACGCTGCAGCTTTTTCGCCTGGTCTATATCCCCTTGATGATGCCCTCGCTGGTGGCGATCGGCACCTACGCGCTGCTGCTCGCCTGGAACGAATATCTTTATGCGTTCCTGCTATTGTCAAAGGACACCGAGGTCACGCTGCCGGTCGCGCTCGGCAACTTCCTTGCGGCTGACGATTCGCCGTGGGAATTGCTGATGACCACCGGCTTCATCTACGCCCTGCCGCCGGCCGCGATCTACTACGCCTTCAAGCGCTACATGGTCGGCGGCCTGACGGCAGGTGCGGTGAAATCGTGAGCGGGAAGTGGCAACAATCCCTCCCCGTCATTGCGAGCGAAGCGAAGCAATCCAGCTTTGGCGAACCGAGCGCGAAAGCTGGATTGCTTCGTCGCTTCGCTCCTCGCAATGAGGGGGTGGCAACACTACAACGGATCGGCAGCGTCGCCGAGCCGGGGCCGGTGGTAAAACTCGCGATCACCACATCGTCCAGCGACAGCGTGAACGCCAGCATCCAGCCGGCAGCGATTGCGGGGATAATGAGCGGCAGCGTCACCGCAACGAATGCCCGCGCCGGATCGCAGCCGAGATCCATCGCCGCTTCTTCCAGGCTGCGATCGAGCGCGCCAAGGCGCGACTGCACCACTACGGCAACGAAGCACATGGTCAGCGTGGTGTGCGCGATGGTCACGGTCCAGAAGCCGCGCTCGGCGTTCAGCGCCACGAACAGCAAGAGCAGCGAAAGCCCGGTGATGACTTCGGGCATCACCAGCGGCGCATAGAGCATGCCGGAAAACAGCGTGCGGCCCTTGAAGCGCTCAGCCCGCGACAGCGCTACGGCAGCGAGCGTGCCGAGCAGCGTCGCGATCGTGGCCGAGGCCGCAGCCACGCGAAAACTCATCCAGGCCGCCTCCAGCATGGCGCGGTCGTTGAAAAATTCGGTGTACCAGCGCAGCGACCAGCCGCCCCACACCGTGACCAGCCGCGAGGCATTGAACGAATAAATCACCAGGATCACGATCGGCAGGTACAGGAACGCCAGGCCCAGCGCCAGCGCGGCGATGTTGAAAGGGGATAGACTGGTCTGCGCGCGGGCCATCAGCCGTTGCCCTCGAGCTGCCGGCGCTGCAGCCGCTCGTACAGCAACAGCGGCGCCACCAGCAGCACCAGCAGCACCACGGCCGCCGCCGACGCCACCGGCCAGTCCTTGTTGGTGAAGAATTCCAGCCACAGGGTCTGGCCGATCATCAGGGAATTGGAACCGGCCAGCAGGTCGGGAATCACGAACTCGCCGACGATCGGAATGAAGCACAGCAACACCCCCGCCGCGACGCCCGGCAGCGACAGCGGAAACGTCACCAGCCAGAACGCCTGCCGCGGCGAAGCACCGAGATCGCTTGCCGCCTCCAGCAGCGCCGGCTCCATTTTGGCGAGCGTCGCATAGAGCGGCAGGATCATGAACGGCAGATAGGAGTAGACGATGCCGAGATACATCGCACTGTCGGTGGAAAGCCACACCACCGGCGTCGCGACCAAGTGCAGGCCGAGCAGGATTTTGTTGAGCAGGCCGTCATGCTGCAGGATGTTGATCCAGGCATAGATGCGTATCAAAAACGAGGTCCAGAACGGAACGATCACCAGCATCATCGCGACCGCCAGCCAGCGCTGCGGCAGCCGCGCCATGCCATAGGCGATCGGGTAGCCGATCACCAACAGGATCGAGGTCGAGACCACGGCGACGACGAGGCTGCGCAGGTAGGAAAACAGATAGAGATTGTCGGAGACCAGAAGCCTGAAATTATCCAGCGACAGCGCCGCCAACGCTGCCTTGATCGCCGCAAGTCCCTGAGCCGGATCGAACACCGGCAGATAGGGCGGCTGCGCGATCGCGGTTTGCGACAGGCTGATCTTGAGCACGAAGCCGAACGGCACCAGGAAGAACAGCACCATCCACAGATAGGGCGCGATCGCGGCGAGCCGCGCCGGGCGGGTGAAGATGCGGCGCCCGTTCATTGCTCCAGCACCACGCAATCGTCGGGGGTGAACCATGCCACCACGCGCTGGCTTGCGTTGTAGGCATCGAGATCGATCCGCGCGGTGTTGGCCATCGACGAACGCACCACCGCGCCGGTGTCGAGCTTGACCTTGTAGGTGGTGATGCCGCCGAGATAGCTGACGTCGGTCACGATGCCTTCGAGGCGGTTGATTGCGGACCCATTGACCCCGTCCGAGGCCGGCCCCCGGCGCGACAGCTTGAGCTTCTCCGGGCGGATCGCGACGGCGATGATGGTTTTGGTGATCGGCTGGCGCGGCTCCGCGACCATGATCGTTCCGGCATCCCGCGTCGAGATCGCCAGGCGACCCGCCTCGCGCCACCCGACCTGTCCCTCGAACATGTTGACGTCGCCGACGAACTCGGCGATCCAGCGCGAACTTGGCGCCTCGTAGAGCTCGCGCGGGCTTGCCACCTGTTCGAGACGGCCGGCATCCATCACGCCGATCCGGCTCGCTACCGTCATGGCCTCTTCCTGATCGTGGGTGACGATGATGAAGGTCATGCCGAGGCGGCGCTGCAATTCCATCAATTCGAGCTGGGTGCTTTCGCGCAGCTTCTTGTCGAGCGCGGCCAGGGGCTCGTCAAGCAGCAACACTTTCGGCCGGCGCGCCAAGGAGCGCGCCAGCGCCACGCGCTGTTTTTGACCGCCGGAGAGCTGGTCGGGCTTGCGTTGCTCGAGGCCCTCGAGCTTGACCAGCGTAACCATCTCGGCGACGCGGGTGTTGATCTCCGAAGGCGGCATGCCGGCGCGCTTCAGACCGAAGGCGATGTTGTCGCGCACGGTGAGATGGGGAAACAATGCATAATTCTGAAACATCATGTTGATCGGACGCTGGTGCGGCAGAACCTGCGCGATGTCCTTGCCATCAAGCAAAATGCGGCCTGCGTCCGGCGTCTCAAAACCGGCGAGCATCCGCAGTAGCGTGGTCTTGCCGCAGCCGCTCGGACCGAGCAGGGCGAAAAACTCCCCGGCCCGGATATCGAGCGACAGCCCATCCACCGCGCGAAACCCGCCGAATTTTTTCACTACCGCGTCGATGCGCAACAGGGGAAGGCCGGCCACGTCCGCGCCCGCTTCGGGTTTCGGTAATTCCTCAGCCATGTTCCCAGTACTACACGGTGGTCAGCCTAAGGCGCAACGCGTTGGCACCGCCAGCGCACGACCACGCTGTTATCGGCGCGCCTCACGATGGCCCGGTCGCCATGAATGCCGCCAGTGCCTCGCGATCTTGCGGCGGCATGGTCAAACCGAGCTTCGAGCGCCGCCATAGAATGTCGTCCGGGAAGCGCGCCCATTCTTTTGTCATGAGGTAGCGCACCTCGGCGCCCGTCAGTTCCGGCCCAAAGGCCGGACCGAGTTCGGCGCGGTCTTTGGCGTCGCCAAGTACGGCCCCAAGACGCGAGCCATAGGCGCCGACCAGACGCTGAGCCTGAACCTCGGTGAGAAACCGCCAGCGCTCGCGCGCACCATCGACCTCCTCGTCGAACCGCGCCCACGCAAAATCGCCGCCCGGCAGCGGCGCCTTCGCGGTCCAGCGTGACGACATCGGATAGAACGGCGTGAGCCGTCCGACCGCCTGTTCCGCGCGCAGCCGCGCGGTCGTGACATCGCCGCCGAAGATCGTCAGCAGCGGCGCCTTGCCGCGCCTCGTATCGAACGTCATCGAGCCACTGCGCGCGGCGCGCTTGTTTTGCGGGTTCATGCCAGCATTGGCGCCGGAAACCGTCCGGATCACATCCGATGGTTCGACCCGCTCGCGAAAATACCGGTTAGCCGCATCGCAGAGATAGCCGATATCGCTGGCCGGCATTGAGACGATCGCCGGATCGCCTTTGAACGCGCGGCCGACGGTGCCGATCAGCGTGAAATCGTGCTCGTAGGGGCTCGCGAAGATCAATCGCCGGTCGCTGTTCTGGAAGACATAGACGCTGTCGGTATCGAACAGGCGCCTGACGATAATCTGGCTGATCTGGGCCGTGCCGACGCGCGGTGGCGGCACGCGCAATACGGTTTCCGCGACCGAAGCGGTCCAGGCGCCGGTGGCGTTGGCCAGCGCACGCGCCGTGATCACCTGGCGATGGCCGCGATCGATCACCGCCAACCGCCAGACCTCGAGCCGGTCGGCGCGAACGCAACGCGCGCCGGTGCGGATCACCGCGCCGCGCTCCGCGGCATCGACGGCATTGGCGACCACCAGCCGCGAATCATCCACCACGCAATCGGAATATTCAAACGCGGTGCCGAATGGGCGCTTCAGCGCGTTGCCGACCGGATGGTGCGTGACATCGATCGTTGCCGATGCCGGAAGCGGCGCGCGCGAGGCCAGCCGGTCGTAAAGCAATAGGCCCGAGCGCAGCAACCACGATGGACGCTCGTCGGAGTGCGCGGGGATCGCAAAGCGCATCGGGCGTACCAGATGCGGCGCGATCCGCAGCCAGATGTCGCGCTCGGCAAGCGCCGCGCGCACGCGCAGAAAGGCTCTGCGCTCCAGCATGGCGAGATCGCGTTCAACCCGCCGCCGATGATCGCAAGATCGTAGTCCGCCATGCGCGGACCATAGCGTTTTCGAGCGAAGTGGGTACCGGTTCGCGTGAAGAAAACGCGTCAAGCAAAAAGATGGAGCTTCGGTTCTGAATCGAGACTCTAGCCGGTCTTGCGCGCGGGTTCCACCGTGTTGCCGCCGTTGCGGCCAACCAGCGCGGCGTATTGGCCGATCGGCAGCGGTCTGCCGATAAAATAGCCCTGCACCGTGTCGCAGCCCTCGTCCGAGAGGAAAGAGAGTTGCTCCTGGGTTTCGACGCCCTCAGCTACGATCGACATATCCAGGCCGTGGCCAAGGCCGATCACCGCCCGAACGATCGCGGCCGATTGCGGATTGCGTCCGAGATTCATGACGAAAGCGCGGTCGACCTTGATCTTGTCGAACGGAAACGCCTGAAGATAGCTCAGCGAGGAATAACCGCTGCCGAAATCATCCATGGAAATGCGCACGCCGAGCGCCTTCAGCCGCCGCAACAGCGCCAGACCGCGGTCGAAATCCTCGATCAGCACGCCCTCGGTGATTTCCAGCTCAAGCCGACCCGGCGCGAGGCCGGTTTCGAGAAGGATAGAATGCACCAGGCCGACCAGATCGCCATGCATGAACTGCGCCGGCGACAGATTGACCGCGATCTGCAGCGGCATCGGCCATGACGCGGCCTCCCGGCAGGCTTCGCGCAGGATCCATTCCCCCATTTCGACGATCAAGCCGCTTTCTTCCGCGAGCGGAATGAAATCGCCGGGGGGCACGAAGCCGCGCACCGGATGGAGCCACCGCGCCAGCGCCTCGAACCCGATGACTTCGCTAGAGCTGGCGGTCTGGTGCGAAATCGCTTGCGGCTGATAATGCAGCGACAGCTCGCCGTTCTTGATCGCGAGCGAGAGATCCTGATGCAGCACGCGGCGATCGCGAATCTGCTGATCCATCTCCGGTTCATAGATGCCGATCGAGCCGCGCGATTTCGCCTTGGCGCGGAACAGTGCCGCGCCGGCATTGGCGAGCAGCGATGCGGCGTCTGCGCCGTTGTGCGGGAATACCGAGATGCCGGTGGTCACCCCGGTGCGAACCGATTTGCCGTCGATCTGGAACTCGTTCGCCAGCACTTCGGCAAGCTGTTCGGCCAACGCCATGCCGGCCGCGGGCTGCTTGCCGTCGATGATCAATCCGAACTCGTCGCCACTGAGCCGGGCGACAACGCCGCCACGCGCCGAAGTCTGGATGCGGTGCGCCACCTCGATCAGCAGCTTGTCGCCGATCGCATGGCCGAACACGTCGTTGACTTCCTTCAGACCATCGAGGTCGACGGACAGTACCGCAAATTCCTCATCGGTGCCTTCGCAGGCCTCGATCATCTGCGCCAGCGCCTGCAGGAACGCGGCGCGGTTCGGCAGATCGGTCAGGCCGTCATGGTACGCCATATGGGCCATGCGCGATTCGGTCTGACGGCGGTCGGTGACGTCCTCGTGGGTCTTGATCAGATATCGCGGCTCTCCGGCGTCATCGAGCACCGTCATGCGGCGGGTCAGGAACAGTCGCAAGCCGTCTTTGGTGCTGATCGGATGTTCTTCGGTGAGCAGGCCACGCTTCCTGATCGCCGCCTCGTCGCGCGCAATGATCAGCTTGGCTTCCTTTGGATTGAAAATATCCGCAGCCGTCAATCCGGTGGCGTCTTCGCGCCGGCGGTTGAGGATGGTCTCTGCGCTGCGATTGGCGAGAAGATATCGTCCGTCGCTGACGCGCTCGACGATCAGCGAGACCGGAATATTATCGACCACCAGTTCGAGAAATTTCTTGGTGTTTTCCAGCTCCTCGGAAAGCGATTTGCGGTCGGTGACGTCATCGAACAGCGCGATCAGGAATTCCGGCTGGTTCTTATCGTTACGCGCGATCACGCGGGTAGAGGCAAGAACGCGCTTTTCCGAGCCGCGCTCGACGACGAATTCGTTGCGGAACTGGCCTTCGGGCGAGTTGAGCGCTGCCTGGTCCGCCGCTTCTATGCTTGCCGCCGTGGCGGCCTTGAAGATTTCATCGGCACGCTTGCCGTGGATGGTGTCGCGCGAAAAGCGTGAGAAGCGTTCGAACGCGCGGTTGGCAAAAATATAACGGCCGTCCTCGATGCTCTTGGCGGCCACGCACACCGGCACATTGTCGAGCACCGATTCCAAAAACTGCTTGGTCGATGCGAGCTCTCTCGAAAGTTTGCGCTGCTCGCTGTAATCCTCGTGCGTCGCCACCGAACCGCCATTCGGCAGCGCAAAATATTTGACCAGAACCGATCGCCCGCCGGGCAATTCGGTAATGAGGCCTTCCGGGGTGCCGGCGTGCGCATAGAAGTCCTCGACGCTAACATCAAGCACGCCGCGCTTGCGCCGCATCTCCAGCAATTCCGATCCGGTCATGTTTCTTGTAATATCCGAACGCGCAAGGCCGTAGATCTCGAGGTAACGGTCGTTGCAGAACACGATCCGCTTCTGTGCGTCCGTCATCACTACGCCGTGGCTGAGGTTATTCAGGGCGGAGCTGATAAATGCATTTCTGCGCAACTGCGCGCGCTTGACCTTGCGTAATGCCGAGAGGATCCACAGCGCGACAGCTGTGAGAAAAGAACTGGCAACAATGCCGGCAATCAGCATTTCCCAAACCATGTTAGGGTCCGCAGAGCCGACATAGCTGGTTGGCGCAAAGCTGTTGGGTACGCCCCAGGCGGCCCCAAACGGCGCAACGGCGGCGATCACGCAAACGACCGCCTGCGCAGGAATCAAAATCTTGCCGCCTGCCTGCCAATTCTTGCCAGCCATCAGTCACCCGCGGATTTCCGCGGCGGAGTGTCCGGCCCGACGGGTTTGGATCGGGTAAACGCGTACCCCTGCAACCTGACAATGCATCTTAAATTACGGCAATTGCCCTGACATGATTAACACTTCACTAACAGGAAACCGGTCGGAAAAGCGCTCCGAAAAACCTAACCAATGGGATTTTCGGCAGAGCGATAGTGTGCGAATGCGATTGATCCTCGACGCCTCCAACTCAGGGAACGCGCGTCGCGTTGAATGGCCGGATCCGAACTGCGAATGGACAAGGTTGAATGCGTCGTTATCGGTGCCGGGGTGATCGGGCTTGCGGTCGCGCGGCGGCTGGCGCAGGCCGGCCGCGAGGTGATCGTTGTGGAGGCGGCGGAAGGTATCGGCACCGTGACATCGTCGCGCAACAGCGAGGTGATCCATGCCGGTATCTATTATCCGGCGGGGAGCCTGATGGCGCGGATGTGCGTCAGCGGCAAGCGGGCGCTGTATCAATACTGCAGCGACCACGGCATCCCGCATCGCAATTGCGGCAAGCTGATCGTCGCGACGACCTCAAAGGAAGCCGCGAAGCTGCAGTCGATCAAGGCTCACGCCGAAGCCAATGGTGTGCTCGATCTGCAAACCCTAAGTGGCGATGCCGCGCGAGAATTGGAGCCGGCGTTGAACGCCGATGCAGCCCTGCTCTCGCCTTCCACCGGGATCATCGACAGCCACGCCTTCATGCTGGCGCTGCGCGGCGACGCCGAAGATGCCGGCGCGGCCTTTGCCTTTCATACGCCGTTGCTGCGCGCCAGGGCCGCCGCCGATCGAATCGAGATCGAGGTCGGCGGCGACGCGCCGATCACCCTTGAATGCGGGCTTCTCGTCAATGCCGCGGGGCTCAGCGCCCCTGCGGTCGCGCGCGGCATCGACGGGATGCCGATCGAGCTGATACCGCGGGCCTATCTCGCAAAGGGAAACTATTTCAGTTGCAGCGCCCGGGCGCCGTTTTCACACCTGATCTACCCGGTGCCGGAACCCGGCGGGCTCGGCGTGCACCTCACCCTCGACATGGCGGGACAGGCCCGGTTCGGACCTGACGTGGAATGG
>WNFI01310155.1_pt1 | contig 10671 bp, 8 predicted proteins | sample 5400471 | NCBI WGS metagenome assembly WNFI01 (sample SAMN13153348, study PRJNA577476) | soil metagenome | isolation source: 100 cm saprolite on Douglas fir-dominated hillslope | place: USA:California | collected 2013-09-17 | reverse complement strand
GCGTGGAAACTCCGGGGCCTGCGTTTATACAAGCACCGCAGCTTGGTTCGATGACCGTCGCGCCAGCCTGCTTGAAAATGTCGACGTAGCCTTTGCGCATGCAGTACTCGCGCGTCTCCTGCGATCCGAACTGGAGATAGAGCTTGCACGAGTCCGCTACACGTTTTCCCTGCTTGAGCGCGTCTGCCAGGACCTGGGCATACATGTCCATATCAGCATTCTTGCCCGCGGTGCAGGTTCCTCCGTAGGCGATCTCGATCGGCACCGGTGTATTCAGTTCGCGGATGAACTTGCCGTTGCCGGGATCACCGGGTGTTGCGACCATCGGAGTGATCTCGTCCGCGTCCAGTTCGATCACGTGGGCGTACTGAGCATCCGGATCGCTGTACAGACCTTCGCAGAACTTCTCGGCTTGTGCGCGAGACATGTTGCGGCGCTCCATCAGGAACTCGACCGTCTTCTGGTCCGGCGCCACGATCCCGGTGAACCCGCCAATCTCCGCCGCCATGTTGGTCATGGTAGCGCGCTCGTCCACGCTGAGCTCTTCGATCGCCTCGCCGCAATACTCCATGACCTTGGCCAGTGCTTTGCCGCTGCGGATGTATTCCATGCTTAGCAGCAGCAAGATGAAATCTTTTGCCGTTACGTTCGGCTTACGTTTGCCCCGGACAACAACTTTGACTGACTCCGGAACCTTCACGCGGATATCTTTGGTGATCCACGAATTAAAAACATCCGTAGTCCCGATCCCAAAAGCCACGCAGCCCACCGCGCCGACGTGCGGCGTGTGGGAATCCGACCCAACATTGAGCTGGCCCGGTAGGGCGTAAGTTTCCGCGATTACGGAATGGCAGATGCCCTCAGAGCCTTTGCGGTCGGTGAGCTCGCCGTGGAGTTTGATTCCCTGCTTCTTCGAAAACTCTTCCTGCTTGTACTTGAGCTGGCCCGCCAGATCGAGCAGGCCCATCTTTTTCTTCTCTTCTGAGATGACTTCGTCGAGAAACGTCAGATGATCGCGGAAGAAAATCACGGAAGCGGGATCATTAACTTTCGCGTCTTTGCCGACAAAGTGTTCAAAGAAGATCGCCGCCATGGGGGTAACGTACTCATGGCTGAAGCGTAGATCGGTGCGGGCAAAACCGGTGTCGCCGGGCTTCACATGCGGTACACCCTGGTGGCTCTTCTCGTTGAGCATGTGCCGGGCAAAGATTTTTTCCGCAATCGTCATCGGACGCTTGCCCGTGCTGATGGGCGGCAGGAACACCTTCTTCTGCATGCGGGCCACGTTGAACGGGAATAGCCCGCCGTATTCAATGACCTGGCGCGTGATCTCGTCTTCACCGTTCGTGAATTCGCTGAGCGGGATCTCCTGGCCGGCACGGACTCTATCGATCATGCCGAAGTCGGTCGAAGTCAGCACGCCCAGGTTCTGGCAGTTCTGTTTGTAAATGCGCTCAATGTTCTCCGCGATTACCAGCTTGATGCCGGCGCACAACTCCGCGTAAGGCGACTGCTCGCGGCTGGAGCCCTTCCCGCGCCGCTTGCCGCTCACGGCGGCCACAAAGCCGCCTTTCTTTACATCGCCGCGCTTGATCGGAACTTCATTGCCGCACTTCAGGCCGGTGTACGGGAACTCTCCCAGAGTCTCATCGAAAAAGAAGCAGATATGCGCGGGAGTGATCTCGTCGGTGGAGATATCGTCGCGCAGCTTGGGATTATTCTGCGGATTCTGTGTGTCCCACGGCAGGTCTTCTCCGGCAAGCTGGCGACGGATGCCGATGATGGGGCATAGACGAAAATCAGCAGCCGCGAAAAAACTCTGCGTATCGCAAGTCATGCCGAGTATGATTTGGTCGCAGATTTCTAATACAAGACATGAAAGTTGTTTCCATCCAGCGGGCATGTTGTCTAGCGTTGGCGGGGCTGCTTTTGAGCTGGCCGGCGCTCTATAACGGCTATCCCCTGCTCTACGCGGACTCGACCGACTACCTCGCCAGCGGCGCTCCGGTGGCCCGGGCCATTTTCTTGCATCACTTTGCCGGCTATTACGGCACACGGTCTCCCATCTACAGCTTCGGTATTTTCCCTGCGCACTGGAACCTCACCCTATGGCCGATAGTGTTTCTGAACGGCTTCCTGACGGCCTATGTCTTGTGGCTTCTGGTGCGTTCACTGCTGCCCCGGCACACGCTGACGAATTATCTTTGCCTGGTCTTGGCGCTTAGTTTCTTGACCGGTGTTGGATGGTTTGCAGGTTTGGTCATGCCGGACATCCTGGGTCCGCTCCTCTATCTCTCTTTTTATCTAATCGTGTTTTTTGGCGAGATTCTGGCGCGCGCCGAGCGCGTTGCACTGATGCTGCTCGCCTGGTGGGCGATCACCTCCCATGTCACACACCTCATAATCGCGATTGCGTTGTGCCTGATGCTGGTAGCGGTGCTCGTGCTGCAACGCGAACCGGCGCGCCGCTGGCTCAGAGCGGCAGCTAGCCTTGCCACCGTCATTGCCGCCGCAGCCTTTGCTCAATTCGCGCTCAACGCCTATCTCTTTGGCAACCCTTCCCTCAACGGCGAGAGGCCGCCGTTTCTGCTGGCCCGAGTGGTCGCCGATGGTCCTGGGCGCTGGTATCTGCAGCAACGTTGCGGCGTCCTGCGCTTCGCTATTTGCGAGCGCGTCCACGACTTGCCCGAGAATGCAGACGACTTCCTCTGGACCGCCGGCGGAGTCTGGCCGAGCTCTTCGGATGAGCAGCGGCAACAAATTCTCAAAGAGGAGATGCCAATCGTTCTCGGCGTTCTGCGCGCGTATCCTCAAGACGAGTTCATCATTTCCGCCGGCCATTTCTGGGAGCAGCTCGGCGCCTTCGAGTTGGCGGGCTTCGACGCCACTCCATGGGTCATGCAGACAATTAATGAAGCGGTGCCTGGCGGTGAAGCGCGTTATCTGCAAAGCCGGCAAGGTCAAGGGACACTGCACGAGGATTTCTTCACAGACGTACAGAGCTGGACTGTCACAGCGTCGCTGATCGTGATCTGCGGGTGGCTTGTGTTCGTTCGCCGCGTCCGTTCTCGGCACCTGATCGGGCTGGCAGTTGTGATCGTGTTTGTCGTAGTAGCTACCGCCGCCGTAACTGGAATCCTGTCCAACATCGAGGACCGTTATCAGGCCCGGGTCATCTGGATGGTGCCCCTGCTCGCTGCCATGTTCGTTCTGACGTGGCTTGATAACAAACGTACGTCGACATTAGAACTCAGCATTTCCCAAACTGAAGTCAAGGAAGTTCTAACAGACGGTGCAACAATCCCACCGGATACTTCCACACCAATTGGGGGCTCGCGATCGGGGTAACGAAAAAGCCGTAGAATTGACCCATTAGAAAGTCGAGGAACGAACTTGGCCCAATGCCGCCAGTGCGGAGCAAAGCTGCCCGCCTTAACGTTTGGAAGTGCACCCGAATATTGCAAGAACTGCCAGTCACAGCAGGTCCCCGCCCAGCCACAGATCATCGACTACGCTCCTCCGGCCAGCACCATGCAGCAACAACCAGTGCTCTGGGCCACAACCGCGCTCATCGCAATCAATGTTGCGGTATATGTCGCCATGGTCGTGTCGGGCGTTTCTCCGATCACTCCATCCAACGAGCACCTCCTGAAATGGGGCGCCGACTATGGGCCCTACACATTCAACGGGCAATATTGGCGAGCCATCTCATCCGCATTCGTGCACGGCGGCGTCATTCATTTGCTGGTGAATATGTGGTGCCTTTGGAACCTGGGCCGACTCCTGGAGAAATTCCTTGGGCCGTTCGTGACGATTGCCGTTTACTTTCTTACTGCACTTGGCGCATCGATGTTAAGTCTGAGCTGGGAACCGATCCGGATCAGCGTCGGCGCCTCAGGAGCGATCTTTGGCGTTGCCGGCGTGCTGATAACGGTTCTTTATTACGGCAAATTCAACTTGCTGCCGGAGAGCGTCAAAAAGCTTCTGGGGTATGTCGTCCGCTTCGCGCTTATCAACCTGGCCTATGGCTTCGTGGCGGCCCGGGTTGACAATATGGCCCATCTCGGCGGACTCGTCAGCGGATTGCTCATCGGCTTGTTTCTTGCCCAAACGGTTGCACTGCCAACGGAGGAGCGCACTGCGGCACAGGCTTACCGACTTCTTGCTTCGGCGGTATGTTTGGTTTTGCTGTTTGGTGCGGTCGCGCGGGCGAAGAGCTATGCAGTGGAGTTGGGAAAAGGGGAGAACGCAATCGACGCGAAACAGTATGATTTGGCGATTCAGCATTTTCAAAAATACTTGGCAGAGCGGCCCAACGATTTCTCAGGCCACGTACGGCTCGGTATGGCTTACCATTCCAGCGGACGGTTGGACGAAGCAGCAAGCGAGTACCGCCGCGCAACTTCGTTGTCTAACGATCCCCATAAGCTCGCCCCGCTTGAGGTTGCGCTTGCAAGCGCCTACCTGGAAAAGGCCAGATTTCCCGAAGCACGAGACCTCTATAAGAATGCCCTTCCCTACGTCAAAGCCAATGCTGACATGTATCAGGAGTATGGCAAATCGCTGAAGGAGACAGGTGATCTGGCTGGCGCTGAGGCTGCTCTGCGAAAGTCCATTGCCATGGATGAAAAAGATCCTGAGACGCACCGCGAACTGGCCCAAGTCCTGCTCGCTGAAGGCAAGCGCGTCGAAGCCGACAAGGAAAGCAGGCTCGCACTGTTACTTGAGCCGGCAAAATAAATCGCAACCATCTGCTGTAGATGAGAAGCGTCCTTAAGTGCGAATTACTTGCTATCCTGTCTTCATGCCTAGCTGCCTGAAGTGTGGCGCCGAACTCGCCGTGAATGAAGAGGGTGTAGCTCCGGTACTCTGTGACTCGTGCGCAGGGTCTGCTACCAGACGCGCACGCCGCAGCGCGACAACGGTGGGGGGCTACCCTGTAACCACTGGGCTGCTTGCCATCAACATTGCCGTTTACGTCGTGATGGTTTTGCAGGGCGGGCTAGGTTCGCTGATGGGATTCAGCGGTCAGCAATCGATTAGGTGGGGGGCAAATTATGGACCCCGGACCATCAATGGTGAGTATTGGCGCCTGGTGACTGCGGGCTTCATCCATGGCGACATCATTCATATTGCTTTCAATATGTGGTGTCTTTGGAGCCTGGGACGCCTCTCCGAACGCCTGTTTGGCCGCTGGCAAACTGCGGTGATCTATCTGCTGACAGGAGTCGGCGGCGCGCTGCTGAGCATCTCATACGATCCCACGCGGTTGGAGGTTGGCGCTTCCGGCGCAATCTTCGGTATTGGCGGCGCACTGCTTTCTGGACTCAAATTCGGAAACGTATCTGTTTCATCCGCAGAGCGAAACTCAATCATATCGAGCCTTCTGTTCTTCATAGTGATCAACTTCGCGTTTGGAGCCCAAAGCGGCGTGGATAACATGTGCCATCTGGGCGGTTTCATTACCGGCCTGATCATGGGTCTTCCCCTGGCCACGGCCGTGAGCACATCAAAGGCGCGAACCAGGATTTTCCAGGTCGGGACATCATTGATCTTGGCGGCTTTATTGGCTTTCGGAACAAAAGAACTCATGCAGACCCGGGGACGAAATCTCTCGCCATTCGAGAAACTCCTGCAGCGCGGAGACTATGCGGCAGCAATCCGGCAGCTTGAACCTACGGTGAACGCCAATCCCAGCGACTCTGGTCGCCAGTTCCTGCTCGGCGAGCTCTATGAAAAAAATGGTGACCTTGATAAGGCCATTGCGACCTATGAGAATGTGGCCAAGCTCGAGCCACAAGCACCAGACGTTCAAGTGGCCTTGGGCGACGTCTATCAGCGTACCGGCCAGCGCGACAAAGCCATTGCCGCCTACGAGCAGGCATTGAAACTCGATCCCAACCAGACGGAAGCCCGAGACGCGCTTAAGACCCTGCGCGGCAGCAATTGAAAGTAAGCGTCTCAATCAGTCCAGCCGTATCCGCGCAACGCACCGCCTGCTCAGCTTGTCAGTATCAAGGGGCCTTTGTTCCCCAACTAACCGGGACTATACTCGGGTTATGAAAGAGAAAAATATTAGCCTGCGACCCCTCAAATTCGCAGAGGCCGTGTCCGATCTGCTGAAGGTGAAGCCGCCAGAGAAGCCGTCAAAAAAGAAGAAGGCTAGCCGGATAACGCCCAAACGTAAGAGATCGCGAAATTCCTAAGATTTTCTGTCGAGTTCTTATTTTATTCTCCTCGCACTCAGCGATTAACTCACTGGCTGTGACCATAAGAAGGGCAGAGGTTTCGCACAGTTCCTGCGCTCGTTCCATTATCTCCCGGTAGCGTTCATTACGGAGGACGTGGCCGCGCCTTTTGGGCTTTGGTGCTTTTTCTAACGGAAGTAACTCGAAGTTCATGCTCTAAAATGATGCCGCATTTTAGCCGCAGGGTTGGCCCGTGCCATTTTAGGTTGAGTACGGCTCTGTTTTTCCTGTATTACCACCAGCGGCAGCGGCGGCGTGCAGCTTCTTTTTCGGCAGCGCCTTTTTCAATCCCAACGCAACATCCGCCAGTTCGAGGAAGCGGGAGTTGCTGATATCTCTGAAGCTGTTGTCAAAGGCGCGGTCCCCTCGGGAGCCTCTCAGGTTGGATTTTGGGTTGATCCACACCTCTTCGACCTTCTCCCGTCCCGGCTTTTTGGGCATTGTAGGGCATTTATCTTAGTTCACGGCTTACATATATCAAGTACGCCATTATGCGCCATTCTCTGCTTTCTGCTTTAACTGGGTTTGTCAAAGGCATAATCCCGCACTTTTCCCTTGACTTTTCGCTGTATATTCGCTATAATGTGTTTGTTAGTCGGGAGCGGCGCCGACTGACAGCGCTGGTTTGCCTTGGACGGCCAGCGACATCGGGAAACCGGAAAAGGCCTGCAATCAGTACTGTGAACTGTCGGGCGGAGAGAGCCATCCCTGATTTGTTGCCCGACCTTCCGTACAAACGCTTAGGGTCTTCGTGTGTCTGAGAATCCTGCGCCCCAGCATTGCCGCCCGCCACTAGCTGGCATCTCTTCTTTTTTGACCAGCCTGTTAGCGCCTTAAACGGTTTCAGGAAGCAATTCAAAACTACAAAACCATAGCCACCCCGATGGGTGGCTATTTCTTTGCGAGGAAGTCGTGACCAGAGAAGAAATGATCACCGCCATCCGGGAATGCGCCGAAAAGCTGGGACGCTCTCCAACCCAGGACGAATTCATGAACCAGACGAATGTAGCCCGGCGCTATATCCGGAACAAATTTGGCAGCTACACGCGGGCCTTGCGCATGGCTGGGCTGCAACCGAAAAGTTCGTGCGCCAGGATCGCACTGAATGACCTTTTCCTGGACTGGGCAGGGATGGCCCGCGCACTGGGGAGAGTGCCGGGCATTCCCTATTACCAACGGCACAGCAAGTACAGTGTTCGTCCTCTGCTTCAACGATGTGCCAACTGGAAGCAGGTACCTCTCAAAATGAAAGCGTTCGCCGAGCACGCCGGCCTGTCAGACGATTGGGCCGACGTACTTGTCATGGTAGACGCACATCAGCGGAACGTGGAAGACGCCAGAACTCGGCCCGCCTCGGCACATGGTAAGTCACGCGTATGGAGGGACCGTCCGGTGTTGGGGCGGCCCTTCCTTTCCTCGGCGCTGGCCCATTGCCCAACCAACGAGTTGGGAGTGATCTATTTGTTTGGGATGCTCGCCGGACATCTGGGCTTCATCGTCACCCATATCCAAGCCGCGTTTCCCGACTGTGAAGCCATACGAGAAGTGGAGAAAGGCCGCTGGCAGCGTGTGCACATTGAATTCGAATACGAGAGCCGTAACTTCCGGAAGCACTTTCATCGGGCGGAAGAGTGCGACGTGATCGTGTGCTGGACCCACAACTGGCCTGATTGTCCGCTGGATGTGGTGGAACTGCAGAGCGTGATGCTCGACTGCCAAAGACTTGAAACCAGCCGCGGAGGTACGCTGGGGAACACAGATCAATGTTGAGCAAAGTTTGTGTCGCTGCCGATTATCTGAGCGCCTATGGCGCTTGAGCTATCGTTTATGCGATTTAACGTGCCGCTCTTGAGAAGAAGCGCTTCTTTACCGCGACACCTTATATTCCGCCACCGACGGTAGCTCCTCAACTCTTCCCGCCAGGATCTGCTGAATTTCGCTCAATATCTCCGAATGCACCAGACCGTTGGTCGCGAGCACTTCACGGCCGTCAATGGAAATCGATGCACCCGCATAGTTCGTGACTTTGCCTCCGGCTTCCGTCACCAGCAGCACTCCTGCGGCCGTGTCCCATGAATTCAGGTTGAATTCCCAGAATCCGTCGAAACGTCCCGCGGCCACGCAGCAGAGATCCAGCGCCGCCGAGCCAGCGCGACGTACTCCGTGGGAGCGCAGCGTGATCTGGTGATAGAAGTGAATATTCGGGTTCTTATGCCGCTTATGGCTGGGAAAGCCGGTGGCGAGCAGGCTCTCCGCCAATCTCGTAACGCGCGACACGTGGATCGCCCTGGCATTCAGCCGCGAACCACTTCCCTTTTCCGCGACAAACATCTCGTCGCGGCACGGATCGTAGATCACGCCGGCAATCAGCTCGTTCTTGTACTCCAGTCCCATGGAGACGCAGAACACGGGAAAGCCGTGCGCGAAGTTTGTAGTGCCGTCGAGTGGATCAATGTACCAGCGATAGTCGCTGCCGGTCTCGGTGCGGCTGCCTTCTTCACCGATCAGGTCGTGGGTGGGCCACTCTTTGCGGATACGCGCCGACGCCCGCCGTCCTCTGCGATGTACATGATCTCGTGCTTGAAGATGAACAGATTGGGCCCGTTGTCGCGAGTCAGGCGCACCATGGAAACGTCGTAGTACTCGATCCAGCCGCGAAAGGTTTCGCCGGAAAGCAGTCGCACGGTCACGGGGGTTTGTTTCTCACCCAACGCCTTGAGATACGTGGACTCCATTCCAGTCTCTTCCGGAGGCGGCGTCTTGGTGTTCTTCTTGGAGAAGGCAGTGGCTGTGGCACGGAAAGGCATGGCGCTATTTTACATTCAAACTTTGCTTCTTCCAAAGGGTTATATCGTTGGCCGAGCAAGGCCGCATCAGCAGCAAGGATAGCCGCGTGGGCTAAGAGTCGAGCGAAAAATCGTTTTCGCTCATCACGGCCGCGGCCTAGTTGAAACAAGAGTCATCGAGCAAGATAGCGGCGAGAATGGCGACCTCGGTTTCCGGATTGGTGGGGAGAGTTTCTGGGGGCATGGGAGTGTACGAAAAGTTCCGTGCTCCCGTCATCGGGTTATCGGGACATTGGTCGAGCCAACGGCGAATCGTTGTGCTTTGGCGTCGCCCCCCGCAACTGTCATCTTGAGCGGAGCCGGATCCCGCCAAGCGGGAGACAGCGCAGTCGAAAGATCCCGACGGTGTTGGCGCGACCATACCGCTGGGAGGCTTTTCTGCGATGCCCCGTTTAGAACGTACGATGCGGGCAACAACGCCGAAGTGCCTGCGAACGGCATTTCCGATGCACGCACCGTCGGGATCTTTCGACTCCGCGCCTGACGCCTTCGTAACGCGAGTATTCTTGTGGCGCTCCGCTCAAGATGACAGCTGCTGGCGGCAATCATGTTCATGGGGCGGCGAGGCTCGTGTTGCACAGGCTGTGTGTTCGTCCTGCGATGCACACGGGCGGGGCGCCGGTGCCACACGTGCATAAGAGCGAAAATTGTATCTTCGCCGTTCGCGTAGGAATCTAACTAATAGAGGCACCTATATGAGACGACTTTCTGTGATGTTGATGGGGCTCATTCTGCTGGTGGCGATCTCCGCAGTAGCGGCGCCGAATACTGCGAAGACGCCGGCATTCCCGGGCACTCTGGCGAACGCGAGCTATGTCTACGTGGCGTCCTATGATGGAGATCAGTTCAACACGAACCTGCTGCCCGAAGATCGGGACGCGATCAGCGCCGTTCAGAGCGCCATTCAGTCGTGGGGCAAACTCCACATCGTGTACCACCCGTCTGAAGCTGACATCATTATTCTCGTGACGAGCCGGCCTTCGGAAGATCTGCTGGCCGTCTACGATGGACACAACTGGCCGAGCAGCAACTATCTGTGGCGCGTCATGGGACGCGACGGACTCCAGGCCGGCGAGACGCCGTTGGTCACACAGTTTGAAAAGGGCTTCGAGAGCGTGCAGCAGCACAAGTAAGCTTCCCTCGTGAGCGGGTGCCCTTAAAGCCCGGGGCACCTGCTCGCAGGACGCTGTAAATCTACGTCCCACCTGCCTGATCCTGTAAATTATCTCCATGCCAAGAAAAGTCCGCTAGGGATTCTCCGTACCGCAAAAAGACGAGAGAGTCAGGCCGTTCGCGGTATCATAGGAAGCGAGGAGAACTGGGCCGTGATCGAAATCAACCTGAGTCCTGAGATTGAAGCACGGCTTGCGGAAGAAGCACAGGCGGAAGGCGTGGAGGTTCGCACTTACGTCGAAAGCCTGATCGAACAGGCTGTTTTCGCAAACCCTCGTGCGGGACGACGTCAGCCCACCAGCGAGGAGATGCGTACCTTTTTCCAGACGATGTCGGCCAACTCCGAGAAGATTCCTCAATTGCCTGACGAGGCCTTCCAGCGGGAGAGCTTCTACCAGGACCAC
>WNFI01205924.1_pt1 | contig 10671 bp, 8 predicted proteins | sample 5400471 | NCBI WGS metagenome assembly WNFI01 (sample SAMN13153348, study PRJNA577476) | soil metagenome | isolation source: 100 cm saprolite on Douglas fir-dominated hillslope | place: USA:California | collected 2013-09-17 | reverse complement strand
ATAGTCGCCCGACGGCGGCGTCAGGAAATGCACGTACGGCTCGTCGAGCGGCTTGCCGTTGATGTAGACCTTCTTGTTCTTCAGCTCGATGGTCTCCCCGGGCAGGCCGATCACCCGCTTGATGAAGTCGCGCTCCGGCTCGTCGGGGTACTTGAACACGACGATGTCGCCGCGGCGGATCGAGCGGACCGGCAGCACGGCGCGCCCGATGGCCAGCGGCGTCGGGCCGAAGATGAACTTGTTGACCAGCAAGTGATCGCCGATCAGGAGGTTGTTCTCCATCGACCCGGTCGGGATCTTGAAGGCCTGAACGACCCACGTCCGCACGAACAGGGCGAGGATCACGGCGATGACGATCGACTCGAAGTACTCTCGAACGACCGACTTCTTGAACGTGGCGGTGGTCGTCATTCCGTATCCATCTTCAGAACGGCGAGGAACGCCTCCTGGGGGATCTCGACCCGGCCGACCCGCTTCATGCGCTTCTTGCCTTCCTTCTGTTTCTCGAGCAGCTTGCGCTTGCGCGAGATGTCGCCGCCGTAGCACTTGGCGAGCACGTTCTTGCGCATCGCCTTGACCGACTCGCGGGCGATAATGCGGCCGCCGATCGCCGCCTGGATGGCGACCTCGAACATCTGCCGCGGGATCAGCTCGCGCATCTTGGAGGCCAGCAGGCGGCCGCGGGCATACGCCGCCTCGCGATGGACGATGATCGACAGCGCGTCGACCGGCTCCTCGTTGACCAGGATGTCCATCTTGACCAGCGGCGACTCCCAGTAGCCGGTGACATGATAATCGAGGGACGCGTAGCCCCGCGAAATCGTCTTCAAGCGGTCGTAGAAATCGAGGACGACCTCATTGAACGGCACGTCGTAGGTCACCAGGACGCGGTCGGTCGAGAGGTATTCCAGCCCCTTCTGGATCCCGCGCTTCTCTTGGCACAGCTCGAGGATCGCGCCGACGTGCGTCGACGGCGTCAGGATCATCGCCGTGATGATCGGCTCCTCGATCTTCTCGATGCGTCCCGCATCCGGCAGCTTGGCCGGGCTATCGATCTCCTGCACGGCGCCGTCGGTCGTCGTCACGCGGTAGAGGACGCCAGGCGCGGTGGTGATCAGGTCGACGTCGAACTCGCGCTCCAGCCGCTCCTGGATGATCTCCATGTGGAGCAACCCGAGAAAGCCACAGCGGAACCCGAACCCGAGCGCGAGCGAGGTCTCCGGCTCGAAGTGGAAGGAGGCGTCGTTCAACCGCAGCTTCTCGAGCGCATCCCGCAACTGCGGGTATTCGCTGCCTTCGACGGGATACAGCCCCGCGAAGACCATCGGTTTCATTTCCTTGAAGCCCGGAAACGGTGCGCGCGTCGGCCGCGCGATTTCCGTGATGGTATCGCCGATTTGCGCGTCGGTGACGGTCTTGATCCCGGCGAACACGAACCCGACTTCGCCGACGCCCAACTCGTCGACCGGCATCGGCTTCGGCGAGAAGGTCCCGACCTGCTCGACCTGGTACTCCTGCCCCTTCTGCATCAACTTGATCTTCATGCCGGCGCGGATCACGCCGTCGATGACGCGGGTCAGGATGATGACGCCGCGGTAGGGGTCGTACCAGGAGTCGAAGATCAAGGCCTTGAGCGGCGCCGCGGGATCCCCTTTGGGTGACGGCAGACGGTGCACGATCGCCTCGAGGATCTCGTGGACGCCCGTCCCTTCTTTCGCGCTCGCCAAGATCGCATGGCTCGCGTCGAGCCCGACGATGTCCTCGATCTGCCGCTTGGCTTCGTCAGGCTGCGCGCCCGGGAGATCGATCTTGTTGATGACGGGAACGATCTCGAGGTTGTTCTCGACGGCCAGGTAGGCGTTGGCGAGCGTCTGCGCTTCGACGCCCTGCGATGCGTCGACGATGAGCAGCGCCCCCTCGGAAGCGGCCAGCGACCGGGTCACCTCGTAGGAAAAGTCGACATGACCAGGCGTGTCGATCAGGTTGAGGATGTAGGTCTCGCCATCGTCCGCGTGATAGGTCAGGCGGACGGCGTGCGCCTTGATGGTGATCCCGCGCTCGCGCTCGAGGTCCATCGAGTCGAGCACCTGGGCCTCCATCTCACGCTTCTGCAGCGCGCCGGTCATCTCGAGGAAGCGATCCGCGAGCGTGGACTTGCCGTGATCGATGTGGGCGATGACCGAGAAGTTGCGTATGAGCCTTTGATCCATGTGGCGGGTGACAGCAAATTATAGCACCCGCAGGACTTCTCGGTCTCCGCCGCCCCCTCATCGCCGCACGACGGCGACGAGGTACCGGCATCGCCGGGCGGTCGCGTTTTCGAATCGGCAGTCGGCCGGCGGCCCGAGCATCAGGCAGTCGCCCGTTCGAAGCCGATGGATGGTCTTGCCTTAGTATCCGACGATCGAGGGGGGATGGCGATGGAAATAAGGGACGCAGTTGAGGCGGATCTGCCGGGCCTGCTGGCGATCTACAACGACGTCATCGCGACGTCCACGGCGATTTACACGCACCAGCCGGCCACCCTCGAGGACCGGGCCGCGTGGTGGAATCTTCGAGTGACCCAGGGCTATCCGGTGCTGGTCGCCGTGGACGACTCCGGGGTCATCGGGTTCGCCTCGTTCGGAGACTTTCGGGCGTCGCCGGGCTACAGATTCACCGTCGAGCACAGCGTCCACGTCCGCGCCGATCGGCGCGGGCACGGCGTTGGCGGCGCGCTCATGGCGCCGCTGCTCCGCCGGGCCGGCGCGGCGGGCAAGCACGTGATCATCGCGGGAGTCGATGCCGAGAACGAGCCCTCCCTGCGATTCCATGAGCGCCTGGGATTCACCCGCGTCGCCCACTTCAGGCAGGTGGGATTCAAATTCGAACGTTGGCTGGATCTGATCTTTCTTCAGCGGTTCCTGGCGCCCGAGTCGCGCTCGTGATCGAGCAGCCACTGCTTGCGCCAGCGGCCGCCGCCGTAGCCGCAGAGTGACCCGTCCGCCCGGATGACGCGATGGCAGGGGACGACGATGGCGATCCGGTTCTGGCCGTTCACCCGGCCGATCGCGCGGACCGCGGCCGGCGATCCAACGCGGCGCGCCATGTCGGAATAGGAGCGCGTCTCGCCGTACGGAATCTCGCACAGCGCCCGCCACACGCTCATCTGAAACGCGGATCCGTGCTGCGCCAGCGGCAGATCGAAGTCGTGGCGGCCGCCCGCGAAATACTCGCCCAGTTGTGCCGCCGTGCGGTGCAGGATCGGATGGTCGCCGGGAACGACTGCCACCTGCCCTGAGCGGAGCGTCTTACGCAACTCTCGCAGTTCCGTCTCGAGCGCGCGACGGTCGACGAACTCGAGCAGCTCGAGGCCCGCGTCGCTGGCGATGGCGAGCATCGGGCCGAGCGGCGTCTCGATCCAGGCTGCCGTCAGGAGCGCGGTGGTGCGGGCGCGGCCGGGCGTCTCGCCGAAGACCCGCGCAAACGCGTCGCGAAAGCCGCTGTCGGACTCGAATCCCGCGTCCATTCCGGCGTCGAGGGTCGGCGCGCCGCCGTGGAGCGACTTCATCGCGGCGCCAAGCCGGCACGCGCGCTGGTAGGCCTGGAAGGTCATCCCGAAGCTGCGCTTGAACGTGCGCCGCACCTGGACCGGATCCAGCCCGCGCAGGCGCAGGTCGCCATCCTTCAGCTTCAGATCCGGCTGCGCCGTGATCTCGCCGAGCAGCGGCGCCAGCCATGGGGGGGCCGCCGCGCCGGCCGACATCGGCTCGCACAGCAGGCAGGGACGGTAGCCGCGGTGGAGCGCCTCCTGAATCGTCGGCGCGAACTCCACGTTCTCCGGCTTCGGCTTGCGCGCGTGGCACGTGGGCCGGCAGAAAATCCCGGTCGTCCGTACGCAGGCGTAGAACAGCCCCTCGAAGGACTGGTCCCGGTCGACCAGCGCCTTATACATCTCGGTGGTGGAAGGCAGCGTCATCATGGAGCCGAGAATACGGCTCCGGCGTCAGTATGCGCCACCGCCGTTTGGACGGGTAATTTTCGGGGACCGAGGACCGTGGGATCGAGGTTCGAGGTTCGCAAGGCAACGATGCTGGGTCGTCGGGCCCCTTATTTTCGATGCTTCGACCTTTGCGGCCGCGTTAGTGTTTGACACTCGTCTTAGAGAACCGGTCACAACAACTGATCGGAGCGGCCGACAGGCCTTTCTACGGCCGCAACGATCTTGCGGTTGTCGTCGCCATCAGTGAGGACTCCGTGGGCTCAAAGATGTTCGACCGGAAATGCGCCCCACTCATTCTGAAGGTGCTCAACAACAAGACGCCGGTGGCAACGGTCCGGGGTTGGCTCGCTACATAACAGGCAAGCATCGTTCAGACTCTCTGGCGACACCGTGTCTTCTACGTGCCTCTCCTTCATTAACCGTCGAAATTCGCGCTCGTACGAGTTCCAATCGCCACCGTTCTTCTTGTAGGCGTCGAGAAGCTCTTGCGTCGGGGCGAAAATCGGCAAGTGCAGGTATTCAATGTTGGCGATCGCCTTCAGAAAATACCGGAGATCATCAGTCTTGGTGAATCCGGCCAATTGAGATCTGTTGTTCAGCCGAACATCTATCAGCAGCTTGACGTGAGCATTCGCCAGGGCCGTGAAAAATTGCTGCGCAGTCTTCTTTGTAAAACCGATGGTTAGGACCCGTTTAGGAGACATGTGAACGTCGATCGGCAGGCGGCTTTGGCGTATATGCAATGCGCTCAGCTTGGCGCCGATACGCGATACTCAGTGCCTCCGGCGCGCCAGTTACAAGGTTCTCAGTCACGCCAACGGCCCGAAGCCACATGAGAGCCACTCGAAGTGTGCCGCTTGCCACAATCAGTTGCGTGACCCCGGACAGAAAGGCGTCTGTTTTGGCAATCAGATCGTAGTCCGCACGCCCTTCTCGATAGCATTCTTCCTCTTGCCGCCTCGCACCAAGTTCGCGACCCATGAATGCGTACTCTATTGTAGACCCCTCAAAGTGGGCCTCAAGACTGGGACGATTGAACTGGGGGGCAAATCGGCTGAACGGTGTCGACCGAACATCGCAAACGACAGCAACGTCATGCTGGCGAAGCAACGCCTCAAACGACTCAAGACTATGCGTCGAATGCCCGACTGTAAAGACGGGGTAGGGCATGGCGGTTAGGACAACTTCATTACGCCTGCTACCAGCTTGTAGCAAAAGCCATGAAACGACTCCGCTATTGAAACACAAAAACCCAGGCGATCGCCAGAATTGTACGTCCCATCGGCAAGGCCCAGGTATTTATTCTCAATCTCGAGGTCCGTAACCATGAGCCGGTAGCGCTCGCCCCGATAGTTGAATGACGTGCGTACCTTACGTTTGGGCCACTCGATTCCCTCCCTGCCAACGCTAAAAACGACGTCCATTGGTTCAATCAGATAGAGGGAGGAACGCAACTCGCCGTAGGCGCGATCATCGGGTACTTTATCGTTGAAGCCGTTAGAGCTCCTATACCCATTGATCCACAGGCTCGCCGGAGCTTCGAGAAAATCTGGGATCCGTGACGTGGGGAGCGTGTCTACTTTCTCCCAGTAGCAGGTCGCATCGAGCAGGTGATTCTCGCTTTGATGGTGCTGCGGTCGCGGCTCCAAGAAGGGAATGGTGATGATGTCGAGCAGGCGGGGCTCAGTTCCGTCCTGGTACCGACGCTCATCGAGCGAGACCTCACAACCAGGACGATCGCTAACTGGCCGAATCCACTCCCGCTTCTCGCCTTCGACGTCCGACCTCACGCCGGCGACACATCGTCCGCTAGGCTTCTTCGAAGTTGCGAAGCAAACGATTCTCCGGCTGTAGGCCACGGTCGCAAGTCAGCGCTGATCGAGCGGCAGAAAGGACTGCGGGTAGGGCGGGCCGATGTAGTCGGTCCGGGGCCGGATCAAGCGATTGTTCGCGTACTGCTCCAGGCAGTGCGCGGTCCAGCCGGCGACGCGGCTGACGGCGAAGATCGGGGTGAAGAGGTCGATCGGGATCCCCAGCGTGTAGTACGTGGACGCCGAGTAGAAGTCCACGTTCGGATACAGCTTCTTGTCGCCGCTGACGAGCTGTTCGATACGGCGCGACATCTCGAACCACCGCGTGTTGCCCGCGCGCTCGCCCAGGTCTTTGGACATCTTCCGCAGGTGCGTTGCGCGCGGATCTTCGGTCCGATAAACGCGATGGCCGAAGCCGGGGATCTTCACCTTGCGGGCGAGCTTCGCGCGGATCGCTTCGTCCACCCGCTCGGGCGGTGCCTCCGGCCCGATCTCGATCAGCAGCCGCATCACGTCCGCGTTGGCGCCGCCGTGGAGCGGTCCCTTGAGCGCGCCGATCGCGCCGACCGTCGCCGAGTACAAGTCCGTCAGCGTCGCCGCCGCGACGCGGGCGACGAACGTGGACGCGTTCAGCTCATGGTCGGCGTGCAGCACGAGGGCGATGTCGAACGCGCGGGTCGCCAACGCGCTCGGACGCTCCCCGGTCAGCATGTAGAGGAAGTTCGCCGCGTGTCCGAGCGCCGGATCCGGCTGGATCGGTCCGCCGCCGGCCTGCAGCCGGCCGTAGGTGGCGACGATGCTGCCGATCTGCGCGGTCAGGCGGACCGCCTTGCGATACTGCGCCTGGGATGAGCTGTCGTTGACCTCGGGGTCGTACTGGCCCAGGGCCGACGCCAACGTCCGCAGCATGTCCATGCCGTCGGAGGCCGGGAGCTGCTTCATCAGCCGGAGAATCGGCTCGGAGACCGGACGCGCTGCGGCCAGCTGCGACTGCAGGTCACCGAGCTCCGCGCGGTTCGGCAGCCGGCCGTGCCACAGCAGGTAGCAGACCTCCTCGAAGGTCGCCGAACGGGCCAGGTCGTGAATGTCGTAGCCGTAATAGGCGAGAACGCCGCGATCTCCATCTAAAAAACAGATGGATGACGTCGCGGCGACTACATCTTCCAGTCCGGCTTTCGGCTTTGTTTCTTCTGCAGCCACAAGACGATGATATCAACTTCGGGGCGCGCGGCTGGGGCTGAGCGATGGGGCCGGGAAAAAATCGGATCTCGCAGCCCTCTGACTCGGCCCGCCGCCCTCTGCTCCGAACTTGCGAAGTCTACTTCGCGATTTCCGGCGCCATTTCCTCGTCGCCGGTGAACTGCTGGAGGATGGACAGCAGGCCCGTGTAGAGGAACCCAATCTGGAAGAGCATCAGGAACGGCAGCGTCCCATAGATCTGGTTGATCAGGGCGTAGAACACGGTGCCCGTGAAATACAGGCCCAGGGCGAGCTCGATGAGCGCCTGGACGCCGACCGTCTGGTGATACTTCTTGCCGGCCCACTCGTCGCTGTCGCGCTCGATGCCGTACTTCGGCGTCCGCGCGAACTCGCTCTCCTTGTGGAAGAGTGCCTCGAGCACCGCGCGCGTGTTGTTCACGCACAAGCCGATGCCGATCGACATCAGGAACGGTAGGTACTTGAGCCGCGACTTCCAGGTGTCGGGATACAGCTCCCGCTGGGACACGATGTAGAAGTTGCAGACCGAGAGTGTCGCCGCCGCGAACAGCGGGATGTCGATCAGCAGCATCTCGGTCCAGCCCATGTTGTACCGGACGTACATCGCCGGGAACATCAGGACCGACAGCACGGACATCAGCAGGTAATTGAAGTTCGCCGTCAGGTGGAAGAACGCTTCCGCCTTGACTCCGATCGGCTGGTTCGACCGCAGGATGCGCGGCAGGAGCTTCATGCAGGTCTGGATGGAGCCTTTGGCCCAGCGATGCTGCTGCGACTTGAAGGAATTCATCTCGACCGGCACTTCCGCCGGCGACACGACGTCGGCCAGGAAGACGAAGCGCCAACCGAGGAGCTGCGCCCGGTAACTGAGGTCGAGATCCTCGGTCAGTGTGTCGTGCTGCCATCCGCCGGCGTCGTCGATCGCTTCACGCCGCCAGACCCCCGCGGTGCCGTTGAAATTGAAGAAGCAGCCGCCACGGTTGCGCCCGCCGTGCTCGAGCACGAAGTGCGCGTCGAGCAGGATCGACTGAATCTTGGTCAGGAGGGAGTAATCCTGGTTGATATGCCCCCAGCGCGCCTGGACCATGCCCACTTTCGCGTCGCTGAAGTGCGGCAGCGTCTTGAGGAGGAAGTCCGGCGGCGGCACGAAGTCCGCGTCGAAAATCGCAATGAAATGTGCCTTCGCCAGCTTGAGTCCTGCTTCGAGGGCGCCGGCCTTATAGCCGCGGCGGTCGATGCGATGCACGTAGGTGATGTCGAAGCCGCGCGACGCGTGGCGGCGGACCGCCAGCTCGGCGATATCCGTGGTCTCGTCTGTCGAGTCGTCGAGGACCTGAATCTCCAGCAGCTCGCGCGGGTAGTCCATCTCGCAGACCGCGTCGATCAGGCGGTCTGCGACGTACATCTCGTTGTAAATCGGCAGCTGGATCGTGACGCGCGGCAGGTCGCCGAGCGCGGGAGGCGGCAGCGCAGGGTCCGGGGCGTTGCCCCGGTTTTTCATGTAAAGATAAACGAGGTAATAGCGATGCCAGCCGTAGATCGCCAGAATGCTCAGGACGAAAAAGTACAGAACGAGGATCAGTGTCTCAGGCAGCGACGTCATAAAGAGATGAAGCGGTCACACGGTCCAATCAATGATCCTATGGTCCAGCTCGGGCCAAAGTCAACTTTACCGGTCCGATGAACCGGCAGCAAATTCGCGCGCTCCTCGACGATGTCCGCGCCGGGATCGTTACCCCTGAGGCGGCGCAGGAGCGGGTCTTTCAAGTTCTAAGCCAGAAATCCTACGAGGACCTGGGATTTGCCCGAGTCGACCACCAGCGGAACGCCCGTCAGGGGTTCCCCGAGGTGGTCTTCGGGCAGGGCAAGACTCCGAGCCAAATCGCCACCATCGCCGCTCGCATCGCCGGCGCCGGTCATACCCTGCTCGTGACGCGGACGACCCCGGAAGCCTACCAGGCCGTTCTCAAAGAACTGCCTGAAGCTGTTTATCACGACCTGGCCCGGTGTATCACGCTCGATCTTCAAAAAACGCCCCGCGGCCGCGGAACAATCCTCATCGCTGCCGCCGGCACCGCCGACCTGCCGGTCGCTGAGGAGGCCGCGGTGACGGCGGCAGTGATGGGAAACACCGTCGATCGGCTGTACGACGTCGGGGTCGCCGGGCTGCACCGGCTTTTGAAGGAACACGCGCGCCTGACCACCGCGAGGGTGATCGTGGTCGCGGCCGGCATGGAAGGGGCGCTTCCCAGCGTGATTGGCGGCCTGGTCGACGTACCGGTCGTGGCCGTCCCTACCAGTGTGGGCTACGGCGCCAGTTTCGGCGGCCTGACGGCCCTGCTGGCGATGCTCAATAGCTGCGCCACCGGAATCTCTGTGGTCAATATCGACAACGGCTTTGGCGCAGCCGCTATCGCCAGTTCGATCAACCACTTAGACTAATTTTGTGATCTGGGGATCTGGTGATTTGGTGATTTGAAGAAATCGCCAGATCGGCAGATCAGCAAATCACCAAATGCTATACTTGTGGATTGCGCTTGTTGGCAATCTAGCCCCTGACTCCATGCAATCCGGCGCCCTCAAGGCCCTCGAATTCGATCGCATCGTGGAGGCCGTCTGCCGCCTCGCGCAGACGCCGCCCGGCAGCGACCACCTCGCCCGGCTGCTGCCATTGAGCGAGGCGAGCGCCGTGTCGTCCGCGCTCGCGACGACCGCCGAGACGGCGCGCTTCCTCACCGGCGCGGGCGAGATCGTGCTTCGCGCGCCCGCCGAGCTCGATGCGATCGGGGCGGCGCTCGGCGTTGAAGGGCGCGCGCTCGAACCACTGCACCTTCTCGGGCTCTCCAGCTTCCTCGCCTCGGTGGACGCGACGGTCACCGGCATCCGCCGCAGCGGCGCGGCGTTCCCGCGCCTCAGCGCGATCGTCGAGGCCGCCGCCTCGTTCGAGCGCGAAATCGCGGACGTCCGCAGGAAGGTGGACCCCTCAGGCGAGGTGGTGGACGAGGCGAGTCCGGAGTTGAAGGGCCTCCGGGATCGCCTGCGGAAGCAGCGCGCGCGCCTCCGCGGTACTCTCGAGTCCTACCTGCGCGGCAAGGACACGGCGAAGTACCTGCAACAGCAGATCGTCACCGACCGCAACGGCCGCTACGTGCTGGTCATCCGCGCCGAGAACCGCACCGCGATTCCGGGCATCGTCCATGGCAGCTCCGCCAGCGGGGCGAGCCTGTTTCTCGAGCCGCTCAGCACCGTCGAGATCAACAACGACATCGTCGCGCTCGAGCAGCAGGAGCGGGAAGAGGTGCGCCGCATCCTCCTCGCGCTGGCGGATGCGTTCAGGAGCCGAGCGGCGGAGCTGCACCGCACGATCGAGGCGGCGACGACGCTCGACGTGGTGCAGGCGAAGGCACGGTACTCGCTGGCGATCGGCGGCGTCCTGCCCGCGATTTCGTCCGACGGGCGGCTCGAGTTGCGCGGCGCGCGCCACCCGCTGCTGATTGCGCGGGGTATCGAGGTGACGCCCGTCGACTTGCTGCTCGTGCCGCCGGCGCGCGCGCTGGTCATCACCGGACCGAACACGGGCGGCAAGACGGTCGCGCTGAAGACGGCGGGGCTGCTGCCGATGATGGCGCAGTCCGGTCTGCTGATTCCGGCCGCGGACGG
>WNFI01407546.1_pt1 | contig 10672 bp, 7 predicted proteins | sample 5400471 | NCBI WGS metagenome assembly WNFI01 (sample SAMN13153348, study PRJNA577476) | soil metagenome | isolation source: 100 cm saprolite on Douglas fir-dominated hillslope | place: USA:California | collected 2013-09-17 | reverse complement strand
GCGCGGATCGGCGGGCGCCTGGCCGTTCGGCATCGCGGCGATCGCGTCGGTGACCCCGGTGTCCCACAGGAACCACCCTCTCGCGTGCTTGATGAGATAACAGTTGTCGACGAAATCCATCGACTTGCCGACGTTCACCCCCGGCGACCAGCGCGAAATGTCGCCCGCGACCCCTTCGCCGCAATTGAGGATGTAGAGGCGCTCGACGCCTTTGCCCTGGGCGAAGGCGGGGACCAGCCACAAGGACAGGGTCGCTGCGGCGAGAAAGCTGAGGATGCTGTTCATCGTGTCCTCCCGTTTGGATGTGCGCGCCATTCTACCCGCCGCGGCGCGGCTAAAGCCCCCGCGCGAGAATCACCTGCGCCGCGACGGACGCCTGGGCCTGCCGCAAACTGGTCCTGCGCTTCCGGAGCCTCGGACTCCTCGCCTAGCCGGCGTCCGGCAGCGGCATCGGCTTCTCCGAGGAAAGCGCCATCCAGCCGCGCGCGATGCGGTACAGCACCCAAAGCCCCGTCACGATCCACACCGCGAGCGCCACCGGAATCCCGACCATCGTCACGAACGCCACCCCGCCCAGCAACAGCCAGAGGAGCGCATACCAGAACGTGCGGATCTGCCATCCGAAATGCGAATCCAGCCACGTCCCGCGCACCTCCGAGCGCTTCGCGTAATTGAGGACCACCGCGATAATCGACGGCCAGCCCGTGAGAAACGCCGTCAGCACCAGCACCGAACTCGCCAGGCCGGTGAGCGCGCTGAACGCGTGCAGCGCGTAAATCACGTGAGCGAGCGTGATCAGGCCTTCGCTGGGATGGCGGATGGTGGTTTCGGAAGAGGGGGATGGGGTAGCCATATGTTCAATAGTCCCATTCTGCGTGACGAACGGGCAAGCGGTTCAGCCTCTGACGGAAGAATTGCCACCTCGGCATGACTTGATCCATCAGCGCGACGAAGTACGCGTTGTGGGTCGGCTCCAGCAGATGGACCATTTCATGTACGAGGATGTATTCGAGGCACTCCTTCGGTTTCCTTGCTAGTTCCGTGTTGAGACGAATAGTGCGTGCCTTTGGATTGCAGCCTCCCCACTTAGTCTTCATTTGCTGGACAAAAACCCGATTGACGCTAACGTTAAGGAGCGACTCCCATTTCGCGATCAGCTCAGGCACAGCCGCCTTGATTTGTTCGCGATACCACTGAGCCACGATTGCTTCTCTTTCTGCCTCGTCCATTCCTGCACGCGCGGTCAGGATCATGCGGGTGTGCTTCAACTCCACCGCCGGGACCCGGTCGCGCTCAGTTACGCTAAGGAGATAGCGTTTGCCCCAAACGTAGTGGCTCTCCCGCTCGAGATATTCGCGGGGTGGTTCTCGCTCCTGCTCGCGGAGCTTCTTTTGCTGCGCCTTGATCCAGTCAAGTTTGGCAACGACGAAAACTCGGATCGTGTCGAGACTCATGCGCGAGGGTGCGGAAATCCGCACGCGGCCAGTCGGAGGGTAAACACCCAGATGGACGTTCTTAATGTCCTTCAGCACAACGTCCACTGCGATGTCACCGAGTTGAAGCACCGTCGCCATTAGTATTCGGTCTGCGCCTTGATGATGAGGAACATACGCTCGACCTCAGGCATGTCTTGCAGGATTCCATACAGGGCGCTCTTGATGGTCTGCTCGCGTGCCTGCACGCCACGCCAGCTGTCGGGACGCACGCTCTTCACAACGTAGTCGATCTTGAGCGCCAAATCGAGTACATCGTCTCCTGCTGCACTTGTTGACGACGCTGCCACCCGTGCAATCCTGAGTGAAGTGCTTTGCTTCAAATTGTTGTACAGCGCGCGACGCCCCGGGGTATTCAATTGCGCGGGCGCATCTTCGGCCTGCCCTGCTTCCACTCTCTTCACCAATTCCGCATAGCGTTTCAGAAGCTCCTCATACGCGATGGCTTTGGCTTTGCGGGCGGCAATGATCTCGTCCAGCAGTGCCGACATCTTTTCGTAATAGGCAGGGTCGTTCAGATGCTCTTTGATGATCTTTCTGCGGACGTTGTTCTCGATGGTTTCCGCCACTGCGTCCTTGTTGCCCTTCAGACTGCCGAGCTGCTGAGAAATCGCGTTGGCAATGCCGGTTTTTACGATCAACTCCAACAGGCTCATGTTGTCGAAGGGCGAAATCTTTCGCGGTTCATCGGCCTCGATGTAGGTGTCGATGAGGTGCCGCATGTCCGCTTCGTAGGCTTTGAGGTCGAGCGTCTCACCGCTAGCCTTGCGGATGATCTCGCGCAGCTTCAGGTAGTGATCGAGCTGCTGCTTGATGCGGCTGACATCGGCGGAGGTGTAGCCGGCAGGTTCCAGTTCGTCGGCGATGTTGGCGTAGGCCCGCATCAGCGCCACGGCCGCCTTGTAGAGCGCGGCCCGTTGCGGCTCCCGTTCCTTCAGATCGGAAGCAATTTCGGTGTTGCCACAGAAGTAGTGAATGTGTTCCAGCTCGCCCTCGGGCGGCTCGACCGGCTCGCAGAGCAGGGCGAGCGCCTCGATGGTGTTGTCTAGGCGTTCTTTGCCTATCTTCAGGCGGTCTTGCAGCAGTACCTCGGGATCGGTTCCGCCGGCGCTGTGATCCAGTTCGGACGTGTAGACCGCGATAGCGGTCTCCACTTTCTTGAATAGGTCCTTGTAATCCACGATGAAGCCGAAGTCCTTGTCCTCGCCGTCCAAGCGGTTGACGCGACAGATGGCCTGGAACAGCCCGTGGTCCTGCATGGATTTGTCGATATAGAGGTAAGTGCAGGGCGGCGCGTCGAAACCGGTGAGCAGCTTATCCACCACCACCAGGAGCTTCATGTTCGGCGGCTCCTTGGTGAACAGATCCTTGGCCCACTCTTCGTAGGTCTCCGTCTTGTTCATGTTTGGCTTGGCTTCAACATCCTTCAACAGCTCGGTGTAGGTGTTATAGATGACTTGCCTGTCGGTCTCGGTGTTGGCGCCGGTCTCCTCCAGCGTCACGTCCCCGGCCAGCGGGTTGTAGGAGGTCACCACCGCGCACTTGCCCTTGAACGGCGTCTTCTGGAACAGCGTGAAATACTTGCACGCCTCGTAGATGCTGGAAGCCACTAGGATCGCGTTGCCGCGTTCACTGGAGAGGCGCGGCTTCACACTGAAGTCGAACACGATGTCGCTCACCACCCGCTCCATGCGTGACCTGGAGCTGAGCACGTTCTGCATCGTGCCCCATTGCTTCTTCAGCTCGTCCTTCTGCCAGTCGTTCAGCCCCTTGGTCTTGGCCTCGAACCAGGCGTCGATCTTGTCTTCGGAGCCGAGCCGCTGGTCGATGTCTCGCGCTTCATAGATAAGGTCGAGCACGACCCCGTCTTCGACACCTTCGCTGAACTTGTAGGTGTGGATGTAGCCGCCGAACACTTCCAGGCTGGTCTGCGCGTCTTTCTTGAGTAGCGGAGTGCCGGTAAAGCCGATGAATACCGCGTTGGGCATCATCGCCTTCATCACGCGGTGGAGCTTGCCGCTTTGCGTGCGGTGGCATTCGTCCACGAAAACGAACACTTCACCCACCGTGGGACTGGGCTGGGCTTCCAGCTCCTTGATGAAGGCGTCGAGGTCATCCACTTCCCTGCGGCCGAACTTGTGCACCAGCGAGCAGAGCAGACGCGGCAATGCCTGACCGAGTTGCCTCATCAGCTCTCTGCCGCTGCGGCTCCGCGCAATCGCGATTCCTGCGCCCGTGAAAACGCCTTCGATCTGTTTGTCCAGCTCGTCGCGGTCGGTGATGATGGCGACGCGGGCGTTGGGGTTGTTCTCCAGGATCCACTTCGCGAGCAGCACCATCACGATGCTCTTGCCGCTACCCTGCGTATGCCAGATGATGCCGCCCTTCTTCTCGCGCGCGTGCGTCTGCGCCGCTTTGACGCCGAAGTACTGGTGCGCACGCGGCAGCTTCTTCACGCCGCCGTCGAAGAGCACGAAGTCGTGCATCAGCTCGATCAGCCGGTCGTTGCGGCACATCCTGAGCAGGTACTTGTCCAGCTTGAAGCGGCTGTTGTCCGCTTCGTCCTCCTTCCACTTCAGAAAGTATTTCTCCGGCGTGCCGATGGCGCCGTACTGAAGTCCCTCGGAGTCGTTACCGGCGAAGATCAACTGAACGGTGCTGAAGAACCAGGCGTTGAACTCCGGCTGCTGGTTGGAAAGATTCTGACGGATACCGTCGCCGATGCTGACGCGGCTGTTCTTCAGCTCCAGCACGCTGACGGCGATGCCGTTTACATACAGCACGATGTCAGGCCGCCGCTCGTGGTTTCCCTTGAGCGTCACCTCCTCGGCGATCGCGAAGTCGTTCTTCTCGGGCTCCTGCCAGTTGATGAGGTGGACCGTTTCCGTCACCTTGCCCGCCTCGACCTTCACGGGCACGCCGTAGCGCAGCAAGCTGTAGACGGCCTGATTGTTACCGTAGAGCGTTCGGCTGTGGTTGTCTGCTTCGGTGCGGAGCTTGTGAAAGGCGACGCTAATCTGCGTCGACGTGTAGCCGTGCTTGGCCAGCCATGCAGAGAGCAGATCTTCCTCGATGTTGCCGTTGCCGTCGCGATCAGTCCAGTCGCCAAGGTAGCGGTAGCCCAGCTCGTCGCGGAACAAGTTGATGACCCGGTCCTGCGTGGCACGCTCCGGTTGACCGACGGTACTCATACCAGGCGAATTCTCCCGGTGAGCAGTTCCTGCATCATGCCCTGTTTCAGTTCACGGGTTTTGCTTAGCTTAGCCTCCAGCGCCGCGATCTCCGCATCCATGTCGGAGAGGATGGCGGCGATGGCGGTTTGTTCAGGGAGCTGAGGCATTGGGATCGTGAACGCCTTAAGCCACGGAAACTCGATGCTTTCAACAGTCGTGCCGGACTTCAGGCACCGAGCGAGGATGCGATTTCCGTTAGAACTCAGCGAGTGGAGCACAAACTCCGGCAGCACTTGGCGATTTGGCAAGAGCGCCTTTATGTCCTGATTGATGGCCATTGGAACCATGTTCATCGCAACCGGCAGATACTTGCGGAGAATGCCGCTTCTTGTAACCACGGTGATGGAATTCTCAGGAAGCAAAATCGTCGCTTTTTGTTTGACCGCATATTCTGAAACGGAGAATGCCGTCGAATGCAGCCTGACCGATTTGACATCCCCCGACGAAATCCAAGGCACTGTTCCTGCTTGCCAATAATCGGGGTTTCGCATCGACGGTGTCATACCGCCAGTCCACCGCCCCAATTCGTCTAGTCGCCTCACCTTCCACTCCCCGCTGAAGCCCGGAAGACGCCTCTTGCCGGTAAGCAATTTCTGCATGGCACCTTGTTTAAGCTGGCGCTTCTTGGCGAGGAATTGCTCCAGGGACTCGATGAGGGCATCAGCATCGCTCAAAGCCTCGGCGATGGCGGCTTGCTCGGCAACCGGCGGAATGGGCAGCAGGATCTTCCCAATATTGGTCTTGCTGATCCCGGTGACTTTTGTGCCGACCGAGTAGAACAGGAACTGCTTCTTAATTGATCGAGTATGAAAACAGTGGCACTTGTAGTCGTTCACTAGATCGTCACTCTTGTTCTTCGCGACAATCGTGTGAAGGCCGGAGATGAAGGGAATGTTGCGCGGATTCCTGATGACCTGATGTTTACTTGCGCCATCATCATCTTCCGAGGCGTCTACAAATACAACGTCGCCGTCTAACAAGAGGGACTTGCTAGGCACATCGCCAAGACGAACGTCAAGCTTCGGCAGATCGACGTTTTGAGCATCTATGTCAACATAGACTTTTGATGAAGTGTGAATGTCCCCATAGTGCAGATAACAGTGCCCACTATCGCCTAGTTGGGCACGCGAAGCAGAAAGACCCCCGCCGAAAGTGAAGATGTTCCCAAGCGACTTCACTTTCCAATCATCCGGGATCACTCCCACCTCGGTCTGCTTGTAGCGAGACCGAGTGAGGTACTTCGCGCTGGGTTCCCTCACTTCCATGCGAACCCCATGCGTTTCAGGTGGCGGTTTACCTTGGCCTCCAGTTCGGTCACGTGGCTGGCCATCTGCGGTAGCGGTGTCTCGTAGCGCTCGGCGAGGTCCTTTACGCGCTGGGTCAGCGATTGGCTCACGCGGTCCATCTCCCCGTGAATGGCGGCGTCGAGCGCACCGAGCCATTTGTCGTCCACCACCAGCGTCTTGATCTCGGTCTCGATGAGCTTCGGATACTTGGCGTAGGCCTTGGCGTCGAGCGCGGCCTCGGCCTCTTTGAGGCGCTTCCTGAGGTCGGCCTCCTCATTGTTGAGCTTCAGCCATTCGTTCAGCACGGTGGCTTCGTCTTTCGCACCTTTGTCACCTTTGATCTCGTTCAGGCGTTCGGCGACGTTGGCCTTGTTCACTTTATCGAAGTCAGCGAACGCCCCGTCCTCTCCACCGTGTTCTTCCTCCAACTCGGTGAGGCGGGCGGCGACGCCTTCCAACTCGACGGCGACCCGGTCGATTGCCGCCTGCTCGTTGGCGAAGTAGTGGGCGACGATGAAAACCTTGGGGATCAGATCGCAGGTCCAGCCCTTGTCCTTCTCCTTGCCCTTCTTGTCCTTCTCGACGATGCGGGTGGTCTCGGCTTTCCAGCCGTCAGCCGCGATGAGATAAATGTCGTCCTGCATAGTCTCGGCCCAGTAATCCATCAAGCGCTGATAGACGTCGTAAGCATCGACGAGCGGCGTGCCGGCGTAGTGAGCGAGCAGGCCTTCGGCCAGGGCTGCGATGATTTCCTTCGGATGGCAGCCGGTCTGTAAGGCCCTGAGCGTCGCGGCGCTCGTCTTCCGCCAGATCGCGAAATGGGTATTCATGAAGGCGATGAACACAGCGAACTCGGGGTGCTCGTAGATAGTAGGCTTGATGGTCATCTTCTCCACGGCGAGATCGAGATAGCCGGGGCGACGTTCCTTGAACAGGGCGTTCCGGAGCTGCGGACAGACGGACCAATAGCGCTGGAGCGCATCTACATCGGCAACGGGGATGCCGCCCTGCAGGTGGCCCGCAATGTCCTGCACGTCCTCAGGCGTCTGGCTGTCGATGTACCGCGGCAGGTTGAGGTTGAATTCGTTTTTCTCGATCTCAGCGAAGGGGACCATGCGCGCGTATTTCGGGACGTCGAGCCGCTTGTTGAAGACGTCCACGATCTTGTGGATGTCCATGCTGCGCAGGCGGTTCTTCGGGCCGTCTTTCATGAAGCCGCCGCTGGCGTCGATCATGAAGATGCCCTTGCGGGCCTGAGCGTCTTCCTTGTCGACGACTACGATGCACGCGGGGATACCGGTACCGTAGAAGAGATTGGCGGGCAGACCGATGATGCCCTTGATGTAGCCCTTTCGCACCAAGGCGCGGCGGATGTCGGCCTCGGCGTTACCGCGGAACAGCACACCGTGCGGCAGAATGCACGCGCCCTTGCCGGTACTCTTGAGCGAGCGGACGATGTGCAGCAGGTAGGCGTAGTCGCCCTGTCTTGCGGGTGGCGTGCCGAAGGGCTTGAAGCGATCGAAGGGGTCGTTCAGCGGATCGAGGCCGGTGCTCCAGCGCTTGTCGGAAAAGGGCGGATTGGCGATAACGTAGTCGAAGGTTTTGAGCGTGTCGCCGTCCTTGAACTTTGGATCTGTGAGCGTGTTGCCCTGTACGACGAGCGCTGTCGGGTTGTTGTGCAGGATCATGTTCATCCGCGCGAGGCCGCTAGTGGCAGCGTCTTTTTCCTGCCCGTAAAGCGTGACTGCGGTGGTGGCCTCGTCGCCGACCTTCAGGAGGAGCGAGCCTGAGCCGCAAGCGGGGTCGTAAACGGTGGTTGCGGCACTAGTCTTCGCATCGCCGATTCCGATCACTTGCGCAATGATCCGGCTGACCTCGGCGGGTGTATAGAACTGGCCCTTGCTCTTGCCACTCTCGGTGGCAAAGTGCCGCATCAGGTATTCGTAGGCGTCTCCGAGGATATCGTCGCCCTCGGCGCGATTCTTCGAGAAGTCGAGGGCCGGGTTCTCGAAGATGGCGATGAGGTTGGTGAGCCGGCCTACTTTCTCGTCGCCGCTACCCAGCTTGGCGTCCTCGTTGAAGTCCGGGAAATCGGAGAGCTTGTTGGCATTGGCCAGCGGAGCGATGATCTTCTTGTTGATCTGGTCGCCGATGTCGCTCTTGCCCTTGAGGGCGACCATGTCCTTGAAGCTGGCGCCGGGTGGGATCGTAATCGGCGCGTACGGCTGGCCGGCGTATTTGTCGCTGACGTACTTGATGAAGAGCAGGACGAGAACGTAGTCCTTGTACTGGCTCGCATCCATGCCGCCGCGCAGTTCGTCGCAGCTGGCCCAGAGGGAGGAATAGAGTTCGGATTTCTTGAGAGCCATCTCTCAGCCGCGCGTAGTCTAGTCGTCGATGCTGCGGATGACGATGTTCATCTTTGGGAACACGCCAGGCACTAGAGAAGCTTGGTGAACGTCCCGCCGCGCGAAATGGTGAAAAGCAACGGCCCGCGTTTGTTGGCAACTCGCCTCACCATGCCGGGCAAGCGCGAGACGAGTAATTCAGCCAAGTCTGCACCGCTCATATCCCCGCCCGTGACGATGAATCCGCGTAGCTCCGCCTCCTGATAGGCTGCACGCTCCCGCGGGTTGCGCCGTATGTTCTCGTCTTTTGTAATCAGCACCCAGCCGTGCCGGCCGACTTCGGGAATCCATTCGAGGTCGGGCGCGTTCTGAGCGAAGTGGTCAATGTGCACTTCAACGCGGGCGCCCGCATTGCGCAGTGCCTCGGCGACCACATATCTGCCTATCTGGTAATCGAGGAAAAAAGTGAGCGATGCAAGCCGCTCGGCCTCACGCCGCGAGTAGTTCGCAGCGGATGGCATTTTGCACTGCTTCCGGTGCGGCGCTGAATTCGCGTGCCAGTTCGTCGATCGAATCGCCCGCTTTGAAGCGCTGCGCCAGAATCAACGTGCGAACGCCGACTCCGTCGATCACGGGCCTGCCGAACGAGAGGCGCGGGTCGATGACCACATCGCCGTGCTTCGCCGCCCCGTGGCCGGGGAACAGCACGATCTTTTCCGGAACGCCATTGGGGTCGCGCCGAACGTACTTGAGGCGATCCAGAATCACCTCGCGCAATTGCACCTGGCCTTCCTGGGTCGCGCCGATCAGCGCACCGAACTTCTCGACGAAAAGATGCACGCCGTCGGTCGCGAACTGCTCATCGGCCAGCGGACGCGGGGTCTTGAACGTGCGACGCAGATAGTCGACTGCCTTACGTACCTTGGGCAGCGTGACTCTGTGCTGGCGGCGAATGCCCGAGAGCACGAACGCTTCGACCAAGTTGATGAAAGACATCTGACGGCCGTGCCGGTCCGCGATGTCGATCACGGCGCGAAACCTTTGCTGGCCGAGCAGCCAGGCGCGCAGGGTCGTTTTTGGAAGACGCAGGTAACCGGCCGCCTCGGCGATCGAGTAGGCAGGCACCTCTCGCACATCGCGTTCGGTTAAGGCTTTACGGCTCACGAGTCCCCCGGCAGACGGGACGAATGGTAGCGCGTGCGCTGCATTGGGGCAATCTTCGGTAGTTCACAGTCATAAAAACGCGAACGGGCGGCCAAAGCCGCCCGTTTTATCTGCTTCAGACGCTAGCGCGCCTTACGCCACCTTCCGCCCCACCACGCCAAACAGCGCCGGCACAACCTTCTCCTTACCGCGCTCGTTCGCAGGCTTCGCTTCGACGCGACGCTCATCCGCCAGCTGGTGGCGGTGGTACTCGAGCTGTTCCTGGCGAACGGACTGCTGGACTTTTTCCGAAGGCAGGGCGGGCAGTGAGGCCTGCCGCTCCGGACGGCGTCCGTCCCTCACCCGCTCGCTGCGCTCGCGCCCTCTCCCTGAGGGAGAGGGAAAAGACTTCTGACCGTTGCCTTGGTTCCGTTGCCCATTCCCCTGGTTCCGTTGCGCGTTGCGCTGGCCGCCCGAGTTGCGCGGCTGGTGCTGGCGCTGCTGCTTCGCCCGCGCGGCCGGTGCGGCCGATGCGGTGGACGTAGTCTTCCGGGACGTGCGGCAGGTCGTAGTTGACGACGTGCGGCAGGGACTCGATGTCGATTCCGCGCGCGGCGATGTCGGTGGCGACGAGCACCTGCAGCTCGCAGTCCTTGAAGCGCTTCAGGGCCTTCATGCGCTGCGGCTGGCTCTTGTTGCCGTGGATCGCGGCGGTTTCGATGCCGTCGTGCTCCAGTTGCTCGGCGAGGCGGTTGGCGCCGTGCTTGGTCCTGCAGAACACCAGCACCTGTTGCCAGTTGCCCGTCTTCACCAGGTGCGCGAGGAGCTGGCGCTTGCGGTCCTTGTCGACCGGGTGCGCGACCTGGGCGATCAGCTCGATCGGCATGTTGCGCCGCGCGACCTCGACGGTGACCGGATCGCGCATAAAGCCGTTGGCGAGCGTGCGCACTTCCTCGGGAAAAGTCGCCGAGAAAAGCAGGTTCTGCCGCTTCGCGGGCAGCAATGCCAGCACGCGGCGGATATCGTGGATAAAGCCCATGTCGAGCATACGGTCCGCTTCGTCGAGGACGAGGATCTCGACCTGGCGCAGGTCGATGGTCTTCTGCTGCACGTGATCGAGCAGGCGCCCGGGCGTCGCGACGACGATGTCCACGCCGCGGCGCAGCTCC
>WNFI01083797.1_pt1 | contig 10672 bp, 15 predicted proteins | sample 5400471 | NCBI WGS metagenome assembly WNFI01 (sample SAMN13153348, study PRJNA577476) | soil metagenome | isolation source: 100 cm saprolite on Douglas fir-dominated hillslope | place: USA:California | collected 2013-09-17 | reverse complement strand
TGGCTTAATTTTGCAGTATTGGCTTTTACCTCTTAACCGGCAGTAGCCTCTCTTGCGGCTTTCCGCCATCTCAGCCGAAATGCTCTATCACATTAATTTCCACTAAGGAGAGCATCGTGAATAAGAAGCTGTATGTTGGCAATATGCCGTATGATACGACCCAGGATCAAATTCGTGAATTATTCGCACAGGCCGGTGAAGTGACCGAGGTAAACCTTATCACTGACCGGGAGACAGGTCGCCCCAAGGGCTTTGGCTTTGTTGAAATGGCGACAGTTGAAGGCAGCGGCGAAGCTATCAAACGCTTTAATGGTTACTCGATGGGTGAGCGCGCATTGACAGTCAATGAAGCGCGTCCCCGCGAGGAGCGTTCTGGCGGTGGTTATGGTGGTAGTCGCAGTCGTTTCTAATCAGGTCCTGAATTAGATTATAGAAGGCCGTGTTGGATCGAAATATCTGAACGGCCTTTTTTCTTTTACTACTGGATCGACTATCGATCAGATATTAACAACCAGGCTATAAACAAGGAGGTCCAAATGTCACCCGTATTGGTTCATTATTCCCTGATACTGGATTTTGAAGGAAATAACGATATTGAGGGTGTTGTTCGCCAGTTTATAGAGCAAGCCAACCTCACCAAACTCGAAAAAACAGTAGAAACGATTGGTGGTCAGTGCAATATCCGTTTTATGGTTGAAGGTCCAGAATCCCTGACTGAATTGCGTCAAGTGGTAAAGACTATGCGTAAAGGTCTGTTTTCAGAGGCTACCAAGGAAGCTATCAAAAGCCTGAAAGAACTGCCCAGTGATTTGTATCTAGAGGTGACGGCTCGACCACCACTGTTCGGGTATGACGACGATGAGTACTACAATGTCGCGTCGTAACGTACGCTATTTTTCATTTGATAACTCTGCTGTGAACGTGAACTAAATGGAGAGGGATGGGCAACACTATCGCCTATTTTTGGTGCGGCGTGTTTCGTTTGCGTTTAAATGGTGAGATGGTGTGCGCAGATACTGCATCCATCTCCTCAGTTGCTGTCTGAAGTTTGTCCTGGATCTCTTCAGTAATCACCGCCGGTATATCAATTGCCAAAGAGAGTTTATTCCACAATGCTGGGTCTTCAATCAAATAAGCGTCCCAGGCTAGCCCTACCGTTTCGGGATGTGCGAACGGATCAGGCACCGCAAACGGAAAGCGGTCTGTATCAACGACATGAGCCATGATCAGGCAAAATCTGACCATGCTCTCATTTGCAGATGATCTTTCACCGGACAACAAGGGTCGTGATTTGGTTAAGCGAGCCTGATAACGAGCCGCATTCATCAGTACGTCGTTGTTTGTATGAATAAAGGTCAGGCGGATATGGTTGAGTGAAAATGTTTGATACACAGCGCTAACTCCTAAGCTCCTTACTCACTCAGGTCCGTATGGATACCTGAGTTTGAGGCCGTTATGAATCGATGAAGCACGAAACAGGCTACTTCACTGCCTTTTTAGCGTCCAACCATATCTCAGCATCTTGCTGCGCTCGTGATATCGTCTTGCGCATCTCTCGGCCTGGATGATGCCACTTTCCACCATTCATAGCGGTAACTTCGGCCTCAAAATAATATAGACCTTGCGGAGAAGTGCGAATCATCAGGGTTGTGTTGCCCACTGTGGATGTCTTACCTGTCCAAATTAATGTCATTTGTCTACTTTACTCGGCTATTTGGGTGAAGCAGTGTTTGAGAAACAAGCGAATACTCGTTTCTAATAAGAACACCCCCAGTTGAAGTGGTAGGGTGGTCGCATATTGCTGACGCGGGCTAAACGGGAATTCGTCCGTATCAATTCAGCGGAATTATCGGTTTGACCTCGATTGGATTTCGATGGTCCATAACTACGATATCGCTGAAGGAGACAGGAAGGTAGTTTTTGAAGCTGAGCTTAGGACTCCTTAATTCTGCGAGCTCAACTACAATTGGTGTTTGCAAATTCGCTTGAGCGAGTTTGACGGTTAGATATCTACCATTACTGAGATACGAAACTACGGTCTTGTTTGTCCAGATGCCTGATGGAGCTTCAACTTGGTACTTCATCGCTTACCTCTAACCATTGCGTTAGGATGTGTAATTACATCTCTGCAATATTTCAAATTATATACTGTTTCTCAAAAAGACACATTTTGGGCTTTCGTGAGTCGGCTTTTTCCAAAACTGTGGCTTTTGAAACACGAAGATGCTGGTAGTTGGATAGGACTTGAACGCGTCCGGCGCGAAAATATCCTACATTGCCTGCTCGAGACTCTTTTACTGGCTAACCTATTCCGCTTCCTCCGTTGCGGCTCCTTTTATTTCTCCTCCAGCATACGGAATGCCGTGTCCAATATCCTTAACCAGTTCTTTGGTAAACGTATTGATATCTTTGGTTGAGAAGAATTTCCAGGTTGCCTGGTTAACGGCTTCGAAGTCGTTGTAACCGAGCTTGGTCAAAATCTGCCCCATTCTTTGCTCACTCGGAACATTACCCTCGATCTTGAAACTCACAATGTAATTCATCGAATTCTCCAATCCTGACAAAGGTTTTCCCAGCTTTATGCTAGGGGATGATAGCTGACGATGAAAACGCACCAAATATCTTCGCGCGAACGGTATTTATTATCCGTCCAATTCCATCGGTAGGATACATCAGACGCCTTCTAGCTGGCTTGGTGCCAGCTCTAGTCCATGGTTGATAACCAGGTGGTGGCTAGCTCAAAATTTTTCAAGCTACTAATAGAAAATTGACAATAATAGTGAATGATGGTAAACTACACATAAATTTAGCACTTACTTGACGAGAGTGCTAACAAGAGTTTGATGAGAAAGCCTTTATGGAGGAATAAACAATGGCTCTTAATCTACGTCCACTGGGCGATCGCGTAGTAATCGAACCGTCCGAAGGCGAAGAAGTAACGATGGGTGGTATCTTGCTGCCTGAGACCGCGAAGGAAAAACCACAGAAGGGAACTATCGTCGCTGCAGGGACCGGTCGGCGCGATGACAAAGGTAAGCTCGTTGCTATGGATGTCAAAGTTGACGACAAGGTGCTTTATGCCAAGTACGCAGGAACCGAGATCAAGCTTAGTGGCAAGAAGGTCCTCATCCTGAAGGAATCCGATATTCTTGCGGTTGTTACCGATTAACTCCTCTCAATAAGTTACCCAGAAAGATAAGGACAAATTGCCAAAGCAACTCATATTTTCCGAAGAAGCTCGCCGCAGCCTCAAACGCGGTATCGATAAGCTCGCAAATGCAGTCTCGACCACGCTCGGCCCCAAGGGTCGAAACGTCGCCATCGACAAGAAATTTGGGGCACCGACCATTACCCACGACGGTGTAACCGTTGCCAACGATATAGAACTTGACGACCCTTATGAAAATATGGGCGCTCAGCTTCTAAAGGAGGCAGCCACCAAGACCAACGATATCGCTGGCGATGGTACAACGACTGCAACAGTTCTGGCGCAGGCGATTGTCAATGATGGGTTGAAGGTTGCCGCCGCTGGCGTGAACCCGATGTTGCTCAAGCATGGGATTGAGGCTGCTACCGAGAAGGTAGCACAGGCTATCCGCGATATGGCCGTCGAAATCAATACGAAGGAAGAGATCGCTTCCGTCGCAGCGATTTCAGCGCAGGATCGCGAGATTGGGAATTTGATCGCTGAAGTCATGGACAAGGTTGGCAAAGACGGCGTGGTGACGGTTGAAGAGAGTCGTGGCCTCGAATTCGAGACCGAGTACGTCGAAGGAATGCAGTTTGACCGTGGCTACCTCAGCCCCTACTTCATCACTGCCACCGATACAATGGAAGCCGTTATTACAGACCCTTACATCCTGATATATGAAAAGAAAATCAGCGCTGCTCAAGATATCGTACCGATCCTGGAGAAACTCATTCAGCTTGGTCGTCGCGAACTGGTGATCATTGCTGAAGACGTGGACGGCGAAGCACTGGCAACTCTCGTGCTGAATCGGCTGCGTGGGATGTTGAATGTGCTCGCGGTGAAAGCTCCTGGTTTTGGGGATCGCCGCAAGGAAATGCTTCAGGATCTTGCTATCCTGACAGGTGGTACCGTTATCAGCGAAGACATTGGGCGCAAGCTAGAAACCGTAGCCATTAGTGATCTGGGTCACGCTGGTAAGGTCGTCAGTACTAAAGACGACACTACAGTTATTGATGGCGCAGGCGATGAGAAAGCTATCAAGGGCCGTATCGCTGAAATTAAGGTCGAGATCGAGAACAGCACCAGCGACTATGACAATGAGAAACTGCAAGAACGTCTTGCCAAGTTGTCTGGCGGCATTGCAATCATTCGCGTCGGTGCAGCAACAGAGGTTGAACTCAAGGAAAAGAAGCACCGCGTTGAGGATGCTTTGAGCGCGACCCGTGCTGCCGTTGAGGAAGGCATCGTTCCTGGCGGTGGTGTGGCCTTGCTTAACGCCATTGCTTCACTTGATGACCTGAAGCTGACCTACGACGATGAGAATACCGGCGTTAATATACTCCGCCGCGCGCTTGAAGCACCGATGCGTAAGCTCGCGGAGAATGCGGGTCAGAATGGGGCTGTGATTATTCAGTCTGTCCGTCGCGCTCAGGCCGAAAAGAAAGATAACAAAATCGGCTACGATGTGATGACTGGGACGTTCCTCAATATGATCGAAGCTGGCATCATTGACCCGGCAAAGGTAACTCGCGGTGCATTGGAGAATGCTGCTAGCATCGCCGCAATGATCCTCAGGACTTTCGCTGAGGAGGTTCAGGACGGGTCAAAAGTTTGAGGCGATGGGCTGATGCGGTATCGTCGAGCACATGATGACGAAACAACGATACATCGAATATCATGATAGGTCTGCGGTCAAGCAGCCGAACAAATCTGTCGCTAGCTCAGCACCAGTGGCAATCTTTTATTTTGGTGATAGCTGTTCACTTAACCGAACTGTGGTCATCTGACCATTTAGCGACTCAATCTGTACGCCTGAATCGTCACCAGCTTCAGTTTGAATAAGACGAACATGAGATACCGTTTGGACCTCGTGCCGTAACAATTTGTCGCCAATAACACCGACTGTCACAGTTACCGTATTCTCGTTGTCTTTTAGATCAGCGGAAATTCCCCGTAAGTGAAGTTCCCGCACCTGCTTCTTCTCTGTGACGTGACCGTCGCGCTTAGGTCGAACTCCTTTAAGGCCGATCCTCACCAGCCAATCATTATGATCGTCAGTAAAGCTCTGGAAAAACTCCACCCATTGATCGCGTAATATTTCACGTGTTGACATTGATTTTCTATCTCTTTCACGATTAAATCGTAGATAAATGTTGCGTCACTCATCCGGAGAAATGGTGACTCAGTTTACTAGTGGTTGATTAAGCTGAGTTTCGGACTGGAAGTGGTTTAGGGAACGGTCATTGGCCCATTTTATGGTAACAACTCACCGACACTATTGCAAAGCGGCTGGACGCTCTATCTCGATCACGACTTAACCGTGGTTAGGGACAGGCTCCAGATTCGCTCATCACTTAGCGATAGAAGCCGATTTACAAGAGACCACCTTATAGTATCGCAATTGTAGATATTTTGCAAATCTACTTGTTATATCGACGGAAAACCATCTGAAATTGCTCTAATAATATTTGTTCTTCATGCATCTCGCGCCCATATCGAAAACTCATGGGTAATCGTGACCTTACCACCTATTCCTTTCTTCCCGCTAATTGAGATTCCACTCTCTAATATAAATATTGTGACACCTGACCATCCCCTAATTTTACAGCTTCCTCTGCAAGATACTAAAGTTTCACATACTACGAATTTGACTAAATAAGGCATAAGGGGTATCATTCGAACACTCGTTCTACTGAATGGGCAATAGAAAGATTGGTAGGTCGGTTGATGGCTAAAGAATCAAAGCAAATCAAAGAAGAAGTCAAAGGGCAGAAGGACACTACTGCGCGCGATCAGGCCCTCGAAAAGACCTTACAAGAACTCACCAAGCGCTTTGGTGATGGCACCATTGTTCGTTTAGGCGACGCAACTCATCTGCAGGTGAGTGTCATCCCAACAGGATCGCTTGCCGTTGATATAGCCCTAGGTGTCGGCGGCATTCCACGCGGACGTATCACCGAAATTTATGGACCAGAAAGCTCCGGCAAAACAACGCTCTGCCTCCACACGATTGCCGAGGCACAGGCACGAGGTGGCATCTGCGCTTTCGTGGATATGGAACATGCTCTTGATCCCAATTATGCCGAACGTATTGGTGTGGACGTAAATAACTTGTACATTACACAGCCTGATACTGCCGAACAGGCTCTTGAGATAACCGAAGCGCTTATCCGTTCTGGCGCGCTCGATGTTGTTGTACTGGACAGCGTTGCAGCACTGGTGCCCAAAGCGGAAATCGAAGGCGAAATGGGTGATAGTCATATGGGTCTTCAGGCCCGCTTAATGAGCCAAGCGTTGCGTAAACTAACTGGCGCAATCAAGGATTCAAACACCGCGATGATCTTTACTAACCAGCTCCGCGAAAAGATCGGCATCATGTTTGGTAACCCCGAAACAACCACGGGGGGCCGTGCATTGAAATTCTACGCTACGATCCGTATCGACATCCGACGCATTCAGGCTATCAAGCAGGGTGAAGATGTCACTGGTAACCGAACACGTGTCAAGGTTACCAAGAACAAAATTGCTTCTCCGTTCCGTCAGGCAGAGTTCGACATCATGTATAACGAAGGCATTAGCAAGTCCGGCGATATCGTTGAACTGGGCACCGCGATGGGCATCATTGAGAAGCGTGGCGCGTTCTTCCGCTACAATGATGGTATGTTGGGTCAGGGCCGCGAGAACGCTAAGCAGTACCTACGCGAGAATCCAGCGGTGGCTTACGAGATCGAGATGGCAATCCGTGAGAACAGCGATGCGCTGCCTGCTGGAACTTTTCTCAATGCTGGCAATACACCCGATGACCAAGTTACTGGTCTGACGACCGAAGACTGACACTTCGGCGAAACACCTATCCAACTTCAATTCCAAGCAATAGATTTTCTTGCCCGACACTACGAGGGTTTCGCTGGTTAATCTGGTAGTGCTCAAGAGGTAGTGATTAGGTAGGAGCAGCAAGACGACAACGATTATAGTGATGGATGAAATACCAGAGCGCGCCAATATGGTTCTCATGTTTTTTGAAAAGGAGAGGGTTTTACGAACCAAGCGAGCACAGAACTGGCGAAAAGTGTTGTTGAGGCGCTCAACATGGTTGGTCAGCCCAGTGTGCTTGCCAACAGGACGATGGCGTTTTGAAGGGAATACTTTGGGATAAGATTGCCAGAAATCGGTGTAGAGGACGGCGCGTTGACGATACTCAGGCGGCAGCGAGTCCCAGAGGGCTTGAGCGGTTGCATCGGTGCGCGGACCAATAGCGCAGCCCACTATCAGCCGGGTTTGCACATCCAAGGCTAACCATAACCAGCATTGGCTGCGCTTGTTGCCCACATACGACCATAATTCATCACATTCGAGGGTTAACTGTCGTTTTTTTGAGCGGGAACCTGCACTGTCGGCTCGACTGCCGCATATTTGGCGTTTACATAAGTTTGCAGCCATTGTTTGGACACACCACTCACCCGTGCAATAGCCGCCAATGACAACCGTTCCAACAATAGTTTATCAATGAGCGCTTTGGTTTCGTCTGCAATTGGCTTCCAGACTGGATTTTCTACAAACTGCCGCTGGCACGCTTTGCACGCGAACTTGGCTTTCCCATTATGAATATGTCCATTCCGCACCACCAGACTGGACCCGCAACTCGGACAATTGGGCAGGACTTGTTTTTCTCTCATCCTTCCATTATATAATCACTACCTCTTGAGCACTACCGTTAATCTCAGTCTGATTATGATGACGCCGCGCTTTCCATATTGTCATACGACTTCTGCCTTAAAGGGCATTACCGACACCGGGGTCAAAAGCTAATACTGTTTGATTTATGGCACAGCAGGGCTTCACAACGTTGCAGGTCAGATAGGGTACGGTGGCTATGACCACGATAACGCCGACTTTGGCAGCTAAGGCTTTCGTCAGCGCCGCTACTAATTGCCGATGAAGTCGTCACCCCACAGATAGGCAACTGCACCATCTTTGCCCGCTACACAGGTGCACGGCTGACCCGCCTGTACGAACGCGAGGACTGGCAGAACCATTCGCCGCCTCAAAAACGAGGAGCCGCTCCTGCTCGAACGGGATGTCAGTGTGAATGTGCAACCGACATTTACACAGCCTGAACCGCCGAAGCCTCCCAACAAAGAAAATCAGGACACTTTTTCCCAGGTCGCCAAGCAGCGTATGGCTGAGGCAACCACCCTTCCTATAATTGCCCACGAGGCTGGTGTATCCATGCCTACCGTCGGCAATATTTGATACTAAATATGCTTTGTTGAATGCCCTGATAAAGGGCACTGTCCATGGTGATGATGCGCCTACACCGCTGACCGACAGATCCTGGTGGCAAGCGATGCTTCAGGAACCGAACCCAACTAAGCAACTAACCCTTTATGGGGCAAATGTCCGCAATATCCATGAGCGAACAACTGATATTTTCGAAATTGTACGCGGAGCTGCAACAGCCGATGCGGAGCTTGCTGCCTTGCAGCGCAACCTCACCGAGTCCCGCCTAGAAGATGTGCGCATGGTAGCACAGTCGCTAGCTAAGAAGGACGCTCTCAAAATAGGCATAACGGTTGAACAAGCCACAGATATACTCTGGGCACTGGGATCTGCAGATATATATCGAATGCTGGTCGATGATAGGAGTTGGTCACCTTCACAATACCAGCAGTGGCTTGGCCGAACACTGATGGACTCGCTTCTGGTGCATCCCGATGCGGATTAACTTTTCCGAGAATGAATGCCTGGCTTGAAGGGTTGAAAAACCACATCTGAGAGCATGTCAGGCCGCTTGGCGGTAGTAGTCATGAATGAGGCCGCCCAAAACATCTCGACAACGAACTTGCCCCCATATTCCGCAGGGGATTTAGAAAATTGGCGAATTATAGGTAAGCTGCGCTCAAAGCGCTGGGTGTTCATGCCATTTGTTCTGACCAACCGAAACTCCTTCTGGATAAATAATGAGGTTATTGTTGCCCTCTATCGTGATCAGGCATCAACAAGTTGGTAGACAACGAAAATCCGTCTGCTAATACTCCCAGCGTAGTATGCAAACGGCTAACCGCTATCTTATACTTATATTGGGTGATAATCACGCGTGCCTGAGCATCTCGGATTAGCGGCAGCATTGGGCCTGCATCGTCTAAAAAAATAGACACATGCCCATTCAGGAGTTGGTATTGTTGTCATGAAGATTGGGAGAAGGCATCCCACTCTACACTGGACCGGTTGGTGGCAGGATAGCCATTGGCGTGCAGACGTAGCTCTTGCCGTGATTGTCGGTGCGACAGAGATAGTCGGCACGTACTTCGCTGGACGGAACCAGCCCGACCATCGAGCGCTTGACGTAGTTGCTCTTGCATTGCTTGCAGCAGGTGCGGCAGCGCTTGTTTTCCGCCGCCAGTATCCCGGCTGGGTACTCATCTTCGCCCAAGGAATAACCCTTCTCTACGTGATCCTAGAGCGCAATCGGAGTAGAGTGATCTAGATTCAAGAAGCCGCAGGTGGTAAACCAGCCGATGGCGTCGGTTTTGGAAATAGTGAGCAGGCCCTGGGTGATGGCTTCAATAAGGGTCTCCAGCGTCTGCGCTTTAGCGTGGCGAAGGAATGTTTTGAGTTTGCTAAAGGCGTGCTCAATGGGTGAAAAATCAGGGGAGTAGGACGGTAGCCACAGAATGGTCGCACCACGTTGGGTAATGAGGGTCTCGACAGCAGCGCTCTTGTGAGCGCTCAGATTATCCATCATGACAATATCGCCGCGCTGTAAAGTTGGACAAAGTACCTCCCGCACATAGGTTTCGAAAACAGCCGTGTTCACGGCTCCTTCAATAACCATCGACGCCTCCACGCCGCTCAAGCGCAAGCCAGACAACAGCGTCAGGTTGTGACCATAATTGCGTAAAGTCGTGTCATAGGCTCGCTGTCCACGTGGTGCACGAGCATAGATGGGTGTCATGCCAAGATGGGTTCCACTCTCGTCGATAACAATGACCCGTTGCGCCTCGACCGTTCTGAGCACATCGGCAAACAACAATCGCTGCACAGCATCACGTTCTTTAGCGCCCAGAGTCTTTTTTTCGCGGTCGGTTCGCCCGCTGCAAGGCGCGCACCATCGTGGCATGGCCCACTCGCACGCCATGACTGGCGTCCCACTCCTCGATATACTGCGCAATGCTCGCATCTGACCTGGCATCCACCTGTCTTTGCAAGTCCTCTAATTGCTCATCACTGATTTTAGGGCATTGGCGCTTTTGCCTGGTAGGCTTCACATTTCCTGTTGCCTGATAGCGCTTAATGTAACGTTTGACCGACCCCAATGAAATCCCGAATTCTCGCGCTATCCAGCTTTGGCTTCGCCCATTTTCCCAACTACGAATCACTCGCTCTCGTAAGTCTATTGAGTAGGCCCCTGTCATTGTCCGCATCCTTCGCCAGACTGATCTTTAATTCAATTCTAGATCAGTCTGACTGGATTCCGCTCTA
>WNFI01048187.1_pt1 | contig 10672 bp, 5 predicted proteins | sample 5400471 | NCBI WGS metagenome assembly WNFI01 (sample SAMN13153348, study PRJNA577476) | soil metagenome | isolation source: 100 cm saprolite on Douglas fir-dominated hillslope | place: USA:California | collected 2013-09-17 | reverse complement strand
CTCGATCCCATTCTGCGTCCCGTGGAAAAGCTGCTATACAAGCTGACGGGCGTGGATGAAGAGCGCGAGATGCGCTGGACGGAATACTGCATCTCCATGCTGCTCTTCAGCGCAGTCTCCATGCTCGTGCTCTACCTGTTGCAGCGAGTGCAGCATTCATTTCCCGCGATCGTAAATCCCCAAGGATTAGCCAATGTTCCGCCGGACCTGGCATTTAACACCGCAGCCTCATTCACCACCAACACCAACTGGCAGTTCTATACCGGCGAGCAAGTGATGAGCTATCTCACGCAGATGGCCGGATTGGCATTTCATAACTTTGTCTCAGCCGCAGTCGGCATCGCCTTGGCAATTGCCTTCATTCGCGGTATCGCGCGCCGCGAAAAGGAGACTCTGGGCAATTTCTGGGTGGATATGACTCGTGCCACGTTCTGGGTATTGCTGCCCTTGTGTCTCGTTTATTCGCTCGCGCTTGTCTCACAGGGCGTTATCCAGAACTTCAAGCCATACACAACTGTGAAGCTCATTGAGCCGCAACAGGTTCCCAAGGTCGGGCAAGACGGTAAGCCGGTGCTGGGCCCTGACGGCAAGCAGCTCATGGACACGGTGACGGACCAGACCATCGCGCAAGGCCCCGTAGCTTCACAGGAAGCTATCAAGATGCTGGGTACGAATGGCGGTGGCTTTTTCAACGCCAACAGCTCGCATCCATTTGAGAATCCCACGCCTTTCAGCAATTTTCTGGAGATGGTTTCCATATTCGTAATACCGGGAGGCCTCACCTATACGCTGGGTCGCATGACCGGGTCCAAAAAGCATGGCTGGGCTGTGTTTGGGGCAATGGCAATCCTGTTCTTCGCCGGAGTAGTGACTGCGTATTGGGCCGAGTCCAAAGGCAATCCCCTGCTGCATGGAGTAGACCAGCACGTTTCCGCAATGCAGGCCGGCGGCAACATGGAAGGCAAGGAAGTCCGCTTCGGCATTGCCAATTCGGCGCTCTTCGCCACCGTAACCACTGACGCCAGCTGCGGGGCAATTAATGGCGTGCATGACTCCTACACGCCTCTGGGAGGCATGGTGCCATTGGTCAACATCATGCTGGGCGAAATTGTCTTTGGCGGCGTCGGCGCAGGCATGTACGGAATGCTGATCTTTGTGGTGCTCTCGGTCTTCATCGCGGGACTCATGGTCGGGCGCACGCCGGAATACCTGGGCAAGAAGATTGAAGCCTATGACGTGAAGATGGCCATGCTGTACATCCTGGTCTTTCCGCTCTCGATCCTGATATTCAGCGGGGTGTCGGCGTTGTCACCGAAGTTCGGCCTGGCCACGCTTACGAACCAGGGCCCGCATGGACTCTCGGAGATCCTCTATGCCTTCACTTCCGCTACGGGCAACAATGGCTCGGCCTTTGCGGGCCTCGGCTCCAACACGTATTACAACTTGACGGTGGGCTTCGCCACGTTGATCGGACGCTTCCTGATGATCGTGCCCATGCTGGCCGTGGCCGGGAATTTGGCGCGCAAGAAAGCGGTCCCACCGTCCCCCGGGACTTTTCCGGTTACCACGCCTTTGTTCACGGTGCTGGTGGTGAGCGTGATCATCATCGTCGGCGCGCTGACTTTCTTCCCGGCACTTAGCTTGGGACCAATTCTTGAGCACCTGCTCATGAATGCGGGAAAGACATTTTAAGAGGAGCTATGGCCTCATCCAGACAAAGTAGAAGGTCGTTGTGGGACGCGAAGATCGTGCGCACGGCGCTCATTGATTGTGTGCGCAAACTCAACCCCCGAACCATGATGAAAAACCCGGTGATGTTCGTGGTGGAGGTCGGAAGCGTCATCACAACCGGGCTTCTGTTCAAAGACCTGCACAGCGCGGATTTCGGGTTCGATCTCCAGATCACGCTGTGGTTATGGTTCACCGTACTCTTCGCGAATTTTGCCGAAGCCATGGCCGAAGGCCGCGGCAAAGCGCAGGCAGAGACGCTGCGCAAAGCCAAGTCTGAGACCATCGCGAAACGTTTGCGCGAAGATGGCAGCATTGAAACTGTCCCGGGCGCACATTTGCGGCGTGGCGATGTGGTGGTCTGCTCCGCGGGAGAGTTGGTCCCTGGCGATGGCGACGTGATTGAAGGCGTGGCCTCGGTGGATGAGTCCGCTATCACGGGAGAGTCTGCTCCGGTCATCCGCGAGGCCGGCGGTGACAGATCAGCCGTGACCGGCGGAACACGTGTCCTGTCCGACCAGATAAAAATCAAAATATTGTCCAACCCGGGCGAGACTTTCCTCGACCGCATGATCGCGCTGGTGGAAGGCGCGGAGCGGCAGAAGACGCCGAATGAGATCGCGCTGAACATCCTGCTGGCCGGCCTGACGGTAGTCTTTCTTCTTGCCGTAGTCACGCTCCAGCCCTTTGCGGTTTATTCCCATTCACCGCAGACAGTGTTTGTTCTGGTCTCGCTGCTTGTTTGTCTGATTCCTACGACCATTGGCGGACTCTTGTCCGCGATCGGCATCGCGGGCATGGACCGGCTGGTGCAGCACAACGTGCTTGCCATGTCCGGACGCGCGGTTGAAGCAGCGGGCGATGTGAATACTCTCTTGCTCGATAAGACGGGCACCATCACGCTGGGCAACCGTCAGGCTTCAGAGTTCATTGCTGCTCCGGGCGTCAGCAGCAACGAGTTGGCAGATGCGGCGCAGCTCTCTTCCCTGCCTGATGAGACCCCCGAGGGCCGATCCATTGTCGTGCTGGCCAAAGAAAAATACGGCTTGCGTGGACGCGACTTTTCCGACACATCGGCTGAGTTTGTGCCTTTCACCGCCCAGACGCGCATGTCCGGCGTAAACCTGAACGGACGCCAAATCCGCAAAGGCGCCGCCGACTCAATTGAAAAATACGTGAAAGAAAACTCCGGGACGTTCCCTAAAGAGTTGCGGACGTCAGTTGAAGAGATAGCCCGTTCCGGCGGCACGCCACTTGTTGTTGCGGAACGCGGAGTTCCCCTGGGCGTGATCCATCTCAAAGACGTAGTCAAAGGCGGAATTCGCGAACGCTTCAGCCAGTTGCGCTCCATGGGTATTCGGACCGTGATGATCACTGGCGACAATCCGCTCACCGCCGCGGCCATTGCCCGCGAAGCCGGTGTGGACGATTTTCTTGCTCAAGCCACTCCAAAAGACAAGATGGACCTGATCCGCAAAGAGCAGGCGGAAGGCAAGCTGGTCGCGATGACCGGCGACGGCACCAATGACGCGCCAGCACTCGCGCAGGCCGACGTCGGCGTAGCCATGAATACAGGAACGCAAGCGGCAAAAGAAGCCGGCAACATGGTGGATCTGGACTCGAACCCAACCAAGCTGATTGAGATCGTCGAGATCGGCAAGCAACTTCTGATGACTCGCGGCTCGCTCACGACTTTCTCGATTGCCAATGACGTAGCCAAATACTTCGCCATCATTCCGGCGATGTTCGCTGGAACGTTCCCCGTGCTTAACACTCTGAACGTGATGCATCTGGCGACGCCGCAGTCGGCCATCCTGTCAGCGGTAATCTTCAACGCGCTCATCATCATCGCGCTGATTCCACTGGCGCTTCGTGGAGTGAAATACCGGCCCATGAATGCGGACGCCCTGCTGCGCCGGAACCTGGTGGTGTATGGCCTTGGCGGAGTGATCGTGCCGTTTCTCGGAATCAAGCTGATTGACGTAATCATTCGCGCCGTTGGGCTGGCGTAAAGGAGTTTGCGATGAAAAAGAATTTAATCACCGCAATATTAATGACGGTCGTCACCACGGTCCTGCTCGGCGTGGTTTATCCGCTGGTTGTGACCGGACTGGCGCAGATTTGGCGTAACAAAGCGAACGGCCAGATCATCACGAAGAATGGCGTAGCGGTCGGCTCACACATCATCGGCCAGCCTTTTACGACCGACGCTTACTTCCACTCGCGCCCGTCCGCCGCAGGAAACGGATATGACGCCAGCAATTCCGGTGGAAGCAATCTAGGCCCGACAAACAAAGCGCTCGTGTCACGCGTGAACGATCAGGCCGCCACCCTTCAGCCTGAAAATCCGCAAACACCAGTGCCGATCGATCTGGTCACAACCTCTGGTTCAGGACTTGACCCCGATATCACTCCTGCGGCTGCCGCCTTCCAGATACCGCGAGTTGCTCACAGTCGCGGTATCATCACCCATGATCTCCCCAAATTGGAGCAGCTTGTCCGTGACCACACGGAAAAACGCCAGTTCGGTGTGCTCGGGGAACCGAGAGTGAATGTACTGGAATTGAACCTGGCTTTGGACCAGGGCTTCCCTCCGCCCAGAAAGTGAGAGAGCTACCTCACTCGTGGCGCAATGCGACCATGGGATCGATGCGGGACGCTCGTCGTGCGGGAAAGTACCCGGCCAGGAGCGCAGCGCTTATCAGAATCGCGACTGCCAGAGTCAGCGCCGTCGGATCATTCGGCTTCATATCGAACAAAAACGACTGAACAAACTTCGAAGTCAGGAACGCCGTAGGCAGACTGATCGCGAGTCCTGCCGCTGCGAGCGCGCAGACTTCACGCAGGACCATCCAGACAACCGAGCCGCGCTGCGCGCCAAGCGCCATGCGGATTCCGATCTCGCTGGTGCGGCGTGCTACGTTGTATGACATGGTGCCGTAGAGGCCGACGCAGGCGATGAGTAAAGCGAGTATGGCGAAGGCCGTGCACAATTTTGCGAAGGTGATTTCCTGGCCCATGGTCTGGTCTATCTGCGCAGCTTCTGTTTTCACATTCGTCACCGGAACGCGCGCATCCGTTCGGTGCGCGATCTCACGCACAGTATTCACATAGCCCAGCGGATTGCCATTGGTGCGCAGCACGAATGTCATATCCTCGACGGGATAGTACGAGCCCTGGTTGAACGGAACGTAAACAACTTCGGGAAAGTCGCTCTTTAAATTGCCATAGCGCGCATTCTTGACCACGCCGACGATCTCAAGGTCCGATACTCCAAACGGTGCACGACGGTGAATGGCGATATGCTGTCCCAGCGGATTCTGGTTGCCGAAGTAGGTCTTGACGTACGCTTCGTTCACCACCGCGACGTGCGGCGAGCCCGGCTGATCGCGCTCGTCAATCGCGCGCCCCAGCAGTACTGGAATTTGCATCGTGGCAAGAAAGCCGGGCCCTGTCATCAGGATCTCGCTCGACACTCCGGGCTTTGGTTCCGTGCCGGCCGGCACAACAGCGCTGTACCACGAGCCTTGCCCGACCAGTGGATGGTGCGAGACACTCGCACTGCGCACACCGGGAATGGCGCTGAACTTTTGTTGCAAGTCACTGTAGAACGCGATGATCTCTGGGTCCTGGTGTCCGGCTTGCCGAGCATTCATCTGAAACACCAGCAGGTCTTCGCGGTTGAATCCCAACTGGATCGATTGCAGGTTCGATAGCGTCCGCACGAACAGTCCGGCAGCCACCAGCATCAGCAGGGAGATCGCGATCTGACTCACCACCAGCACGCGGCTCAGACTGGCGCGCCAGAAGGAATTCCGCGAACCCGGATCACCCGCTCGTGTCTCCTTGAGCGACGGCATCACATCTACCCGCGTTGCCTGAAGCGCTGGCGCCAATCCGAACAGAAGGCCTGTCATGATCGAAAGGGCCACCGCCGCAGCCAGTACGTGCCAATTCAAATCCGGACGCAGCGGGAAATCGTCGCTGCCGTTGGCCAGCAGGAGGGTAAGAAAGCGGATTCCCCACACGGCAAATAACACTCCCAATAAGCCACCGGTCAAGGCCAATACCATACTTTCGGTGAGTATCTGCCGGACCACGCGGCCTCTTCTCGCTCCCATGCTGAGCCGCACTGCCATTTCGCGCCTGCGTGCTGTCGCTCTCGCCAGCAACAGATTGGCGATGTTGGCGCAGGCGATGGCCAGGATCAGCCCCACCATCGTGAGCAATACATATAACGGTTTGGAGTATTGGCGGCGCAGTGTGTCGAGCCCGCTGGCTCCTTCCCTGATCAGCAGTTCCGGCAAACTCGCCCGCTCCTGATCATTGGCTGCTGTGGTCGCAACCCATTGGTGAAACACCGGACTGAGCGCGGCCTGTGCCTGATTCAAACTCACGCTCGGACGCAGCCGCGCCGCCATTTCGAGCCAGTAGTAATTCTGATCGAGATAATCCTTGGCCTCGGTTGCTCCTCCCCTTGCCCGCAACAGGAGGTTGGTGTGCAGCGGAATATAGAAATCTGGCGCCGCCGCGGGATCAACGCCGAAAAACTCCGGCGGCGCGACTCCTGCTACCGTGAACGGGACATTGTTGATCAGGATGGATTGCCCGGACGCGCTCGCCGCATTGCCAAAGCGCCTCTGACTGAACGCGAAGCTCAGGACAGCGACCGCCGGCGCTCCTGTGTGATCGTCATCCGGAATAATCACGCGCCCGGCAGCCGGAGGCACAGCCAGTCCACCGAAATAGTCCCCCGAGACATACTCTCCGCTGGCCATCTCGGCCTGTCCCTTTACCATCAGGTTCACTCTGCGTGTCGGGTAATACGCGAACACGCTTGAAAACACCGCATCGGACTTCCGCAAGAGCTCGAAGGCCGGAAACGGAAAGATGCCAGCCGTCGCCCCGGTCTTGGGGTCGGTATAAATCTCTCCACTGCCGCCGTGCAGGACGGTACCGCGAGAACGGACTTTATTGTTGTGCCAGTTCAGCACGACCAGCGATTCCGGCTTCGAAACCGGAAGCGATCGCAACAGGATCGAATCCATGAAGCTGTAGATCGCGGTGTTGGCTCCAATTCCCAGTGCCAGGGATAGCGTGGCCACCAGGGTGAAAGCAGGATTCTTGAACATCATGCGCGCAGCGTAGCGAACGTCCTGAATAAGCTGCTCCCAGAAGGTCCAAATCCAAACAGCGCGAACGTTTTCCTGCACCCGAGTGACATTTCCCAATTCGCGATGCGCAGCCCATCGCGCCTCGTGCCGCGCCAGACCTTCCTGTTGGCGCTCTTCAGCTTCTTCATCCAGGTGGAACTGAAGTTCCGCGCGAAGTTCATCTTCCCTGCGACGACGTTGGGTCAGCCAGATCAATTTGCGAATGAACGATCTCATCACGCCTCCTGATTCCCCGGTTTCAAAACCAGTCCCATGGCCCGGGCGAACGCATCCCACTTCGACTGCTCACTGGCCAGATGTTTCCGCCCCAGCGGAGTCAGGCGATAGAACTTCGCCCGCTTTCCCTTGTCGGACAGCTCCCATGAGGCCGCAATCCAGCCCTTCTGCTCCAGCCGGTGAAGCGCGGGATATAAGGAGCCGGTTTCGACCTGGAGCAGGTCCTCAGATGTCCGCTGAATATGTTTGGCGATGGCATGGCCGTGCGTCGGTCCCGCCAACAGCGTGCGCAGGATAAGAAGTTCCAGCGTGCCTTGCAGGAGCTCGACTCGGGATGGTGGTTGCTTGCTCATTGTGTAGGCATCCTACGCTATGTTGTGTAGACTGTCTACTCAGGGACTTGGTTAGCAGGATTTTTTCTTGATGTACGATTGCCCAATTGCTCCTCTGCTAATCTGGAGAGCATGATTTCTCGACATTTATGGCTTCTTCCAACGGCTCCAAGTCCAAGTACGACGTAATCGTGATCGGCGGGGGCCACAACGGGCTGACCAACGCCGCATATCTCGCGCGTGCCGGCAAGAAGGTGCTGGTGCTGGAGCGCCGCCATGTGCTCGGCGGAGCAGCGGTGACTGAGGAAATCTTTCCGGGATTCAAGTTCTCTGTTTGCTCCTATGTCGTCTCCCTCCTGCGGCCTGAGATCATTCGCGACCTTGATCTTCCCCGCCATGGGCTGGAAATCCTCCCGCTCGACGGCACGTTTACTCCAATGCCAAACGGCGACTATCTCTGGCGCGTGAACGACCACGGCAAGACGCGGCGCGAGATCGCGCGGCATTCCAAGCTCGACGCCGAAGCGTACGAAGAATTCGGCAAGGCCATGCAGGCGATGTGCCGCTTCGTGAAGCCGATCCTGAGCATGGTGCCGCCCGACCCCAGCACGCTGAACCCGCGCGAGCTGATGAAGCTTTTGTTCCTTGGCCGCCGCTTCCAAGGCCTGGCGCCGGAAGATAAGTACAACCAGGTGCAGTTGATGACCATGAGCGCCATCGACTTCCTCGATCAGTGGTTCGAGACCGACGTGCTCAAAGCGACCATGTCGGCTTCCGGAATTATCGGAACGTTTCTTGGCGTGCGCTCGCCGGGAACAGCTTACGTTCTGCTGCACCACTACATGGGAGAGATTGACGGCGCATTCCGCTCCTGGGGCTTTGCTCGCGGCGGTACCGGCGCCATCTCCAATGCCATTGCCGATGCTGCCCGCGAGCTTGGCGCGGAGATTCGCACGGAAGCGCCGATTGCGCGGATCATCGTCAAGAACAACCGCGCGCAGGGTGTGGTGCTTCAGAACGGCGACGAGATCCATGCCGACCTGGTTTCCTCGAGCGTCGATCCGCGCAATACTTTCATTCGTTTTATTGAAGAAGGCCAGCTCCCTGACGAGTTTCTTGAAGAAGTCCGCCGTTACAAATTCCGCGGCTCGTCGGGCAAGGTCAATATTGCGCTCGATGCCCTGCCGGACTTCAAGTGCCTTCCCGGCCCCGGCGCGCATCTGCGCGGGGCGATTTCGATCTCGCCCAGCGTCGAATACATGGAGCGCGCGTATGACGACGCCAAATACGGCAACTTTTCGCGGCGTCCTTATATAGACATGGTGATTCCTTCGCTGACCGATCCTTCGGTCGCGCCGCCGGGCAAGCACGTGATGTCATGCTTTGTGCAGTATGCACCGTACAAGCTGCGTCCGGGATTGAATTGGGACGAACAGAAGGAAGCCTTCGGCAACAACGTGATTGACACCATCAGCGAGTACGCGCCGAACTTCAAGAACATCATCCTTAATAAGCAGGTTCTCACGCCGCTCGACCTGGAGCGCGACTTCGGGCTGAGCGAAGGCAATATCTTCCAGGGCGAGCTCTCACTCGAACAGCTCTTTTTCTTGCGCCCGGTGCCGGGATACGCGCAGTTCCGCACGCCCATCAAGAACCTGTATATGTGCGGATCGGCCACGCATCCGGGTGGCGGGATCATGGGCGCTCCCGGCCGTCTTGCGGCGCTGGAAATTCTCAAAGACGCGGGAGCGAACTGATCGTGGCCGAGACGCGCGACGTCGTCATAATAGGTGGCGGACACAACGGGCTGGTGACGGCGTTTTATCTAGCGAAAGCCGGCTTCAAACCCCTGGTGCTCGAACGCCGCGCCCAGACCGGCGGCGCTGCGGTGACGGAAGAATTTCATCCTGGCTTCCGCTGCTCCACGCTGGCCCACTCGGCCGGACCGTTGCTGCCGGAGATCGTACGCGACATGGCGCTGGCCCGGCATGGGCTCAAGCTCATCGCACCTGACATTGGAATCACCGCGCTCTCGCCGGATGGCCGTGCGCTTACGCTGCACAATGACGTAAAGCTCGCGGCACACGAGATCGCTAAGTTTTCCGCAAAGGACGCGGCCAACTATCCAATCTTCCAGGAGGCGCTGCAAAAGATTGGTCGCGTGATCGGCGAAGCGCTAAAGCTCACGCCACCGAACATTGACGATCCCAGCCGCTCCGACCTCTGGGCCATACTGCAGACCGGACGCTCACTGAGGAAGCTGGGCAAGAAAGATATGTACCGCGTCCTGCGCTGGGGACCAATGGCGGTGGCCGATCTGGTTGCCGAATTTTTCGAAACCGAACTGCTGCGCGCCGTGATTGCGGCCCGCGGGATCTTCGGCACCGCGATGGGCCCGTGGTCGGCGGGAAGCAGTTTAGTTTTATTGATTCGCGCCGCAGGTGATTCGCATCCGGCAGGCTCGGCTTGGTTCGCCGTCGGTGGTATTGGCGTAATCACGCAAGCGATGACTGCTGCAGCAAAAGAAGCAGGCGCGGAGATTCGCACGGGCACAGATGTCCGCGAGATTCGGATAAAAGAAGGCGCTGCCAACGGCGTGGTGCTTCAGAACAGAGATGAGATCACCGCCAAAGCAGTCATCTCCAATGCTGATCCACGGCGCACGCTGCTCAAGCTGGTTGATCCCGCGCATCTCACGCCCGACTTCGTAACCAAATTGCTCAACTACCGAATGCCGGGAACTGTGGCCAAAGTAAACCTTGCGCTCTCCGCACTACCGAAATTTACGGCGATCAAGGATGAAAGCGCGTTGCGCAGCCGCATACAGATTGGCCCCGAGATTGACTATCTCGAGCGCGCCTTCGACGAATCGAAGTACGGCAATTTTTCGACACATCCATATCTGGAAGTGACCATTCCGTCTCTTACTGATCCGACGCTTGCCCCGGCGGGCAAGCACGTGATGTCCATTTACATGCAGTATGCGCCGTTTAAACTCAAGAGCACAGACTGGAACGCGCAGCGCGAAGCGTTGGGCGAAACCGTGATCAAGAAATTAGGCGAATATGCGCCCGACCTGCCGGGCCTGATCCAAGCGCGGCAAGTCATCACGCCACAAGACTTGGAAGACACTTACGGGCTCACGAGCGGACACATCTTCCACGGCGAACTGGCGCTCGACCAGTTTTTCACCATGCGTCCGCTGCTCGATTGGGCGCGCTA
>WNFI01029167.1_pt1 | contig 10673 bp, 10 predicted proteins | sample 5400471 | NCBI WGS metagenome assembly WNFI01 (sample SAMN13153348, study PRJNA577476) | soil metagenome | isolation source: 100 cm saprolite on Douglas fir-dominated hillslope | place: USA:California | collected 2013-09-17 | reverse complement strand
GAGCTCGGCTCCATGACCCGGCGCCCGGTGGGCGCACCGATTAACTCCTAGCAACCAGGTCGCTGCATGATGGGGCAGTGACCAGCCAACCCCCGGTGTCCGGCCGTAAGCGAATGACCGGCAAGGAGCGGCGCGAGCAGCTCCTTGACATCGGCCGGCGCCTCTTCGCCAAGCGCGGCCTGGACGGCACCTCGATCGAGGAGATCGCCGCCCAGGCCGGAGTATCTAAACCGGTCGTCTACGAGCATTTCGGCGGGAAGGAGGGCCTCTACGCCGTCGTCGTCGACCGCGAGGTCGACCGGTTCCTGTCCATGGCCACCGAGGTGCTCCAGGGCGAGGACACCATGGAGAAGTTCGAGGCCGCCGCCGTCGCGCTGCTGCGCTACATCGAAGACAACAGCGACGGCTTCCGCATTCTGGTGCGCGACTCGCACCCCGCATCGGGTTCCGGCACCTTCGCGAGCCTGATCAGCGACATCGCCAGCCAGGTCGAGTACATCCTGGCCGACGTGCTGAAGGCCAGGGGTTACGACCCGAAACTCGCGCCGGTGTACTCACAGATGCTGGTGGGCATGGTTGCGTTCGCCGGCCAGTGGTGGCTCGACGTGCGCAAGCCCAAGCTGGAAGAGATGGCGGCGCACCTAGTCAACTTGGCCTGGAACGGCCTGTCCCAGCTGGACCCCAAGCCGAAGATCCCGCCGGAAGCGCTGAAGCGGCTGAGCGACAAGAAGCCCTGATCAGTGGCCGCGCGCCCGGTCACCGCTCGCGGTGAGCCACGACGAACACGCGGCGGAACGGCAGCACGGTTCCATACGGCTGCCGCGGATAATGCTCCCGCAGCAGCGCCCCGTAGTCGGCCATGAACTCTGCCGCGTCATTAGCGCTGAGGGCCGCGATCACGGGCCGCAGGCCCGTGCCCTGATACCAGCGGAGCACCGGGTCATCGCCGTCGAGCACGTGCAGGTACGTGGTCTCCCACGCGTCGACGGCGCAACCCTCTCGCGCCAGCAGGTCCAGGTATTCCGCCGGATCCGCGGCTTGCCTGTTGAATGCCACGTCCTGCAGCGACGAGCGCCAGCGGGCGGTGCCAGCCAGCTGACGCAGCAGCGCATGGGTCGGCTGCTCAAAGTTGCCAGGTACCGCGAAAGCAAGCCAGCCGCCGGCGGAGAGCTGACTGACCCACAGCGGCAGCAGCTTCTCGTGCTCGGACATCCACTGCAACAGCGCGTTGGACACGATGACGTCGACAGGGCGGGCAGGCTGCCAATCGGTGACGTCGGCCTGTTCAAAACGCAGCCGCTGCCTCGAGTCCGCGCGCAGGTCCGCCCGAATCGTCTCGGCCGCCTCGATCATCTCCGCTGAGCTGTCGATTCCGAGCACGTCGGCCGAGGGCCACCTGCTGCACAGGTCGGCAGTCAGCTCGCCTGGGCCGCAGCCCAGGTCCACGACGGATGCGGGCTCGACGGCGCCGATCCGGCTGATCAGCTCGTAGAACGGCCGCGACCGTTCCGCCCCGAACTGACGGTACCTACCGGGGTCCCACATGACACAGCTCCCCCTAGCCAGAGGTATCTTGATGTCGAGATTCTTTGACAAGTTGTACCGTGCGTTAACTCTCGATGTCAAGAGATATGCTGCTCGGGTGGAGACGACAGCTACCGAGGCGAGGCCGCGGGACGAGGTCGATGATCTTGTCGCTGGCTGGCGCGCTGAGCGGCCGGACCTGGACCTTGCGCCGCTGCAGGTTCTCAGCCGGGTATCACGGCTCGCCAGGCACCTGGACCGGGCGAGGCGGACGGCCTTCGCGTCCCATGGCCTCGAAGTATGGGAGTTCGACGTGCTGTCAGCGCTGCGCCGGCAGGGCCCGCCCTATCAGCTCAGCCCCGGCGCCCTGCTCAGGGCCACGCTGGTCACATCAGGGACCATGACCAACCGGATCGACCGCCTGGCCGAGGGCGGCCTGGTCAGGCGGCTGCCCGACCCGCAGGACAAGCGGGGTGTCCTCGTCCAGCTCAGCGAGCGCGGAAAGTCCGTCGCCGATGCGGCTCTGGCCGATCTGCTCGAGCAGGAGCACGGTCTGCTCACTGGTCTGGATGACGCCCAGCGCGAGCAACTGGCCTCCCTGCTCAGAATGCTGCTGACCCCCTTCGATGCGCATGCGACTGCCTAGCGCCACCACGCGCCCAACGATCGCGCTTCTCGCGGCGGCGCTGACGGTGGTCGGCTGCTCGCACGGCGTGAGCGGCCCGGCGAGTTCACGTCAGCCGGACGGCTCGCAGCACGTCGCCTCGGGACGCCACGCAGGTGCCGCCGCGGCCGCGCTCCGCTCCGGGCTCAGCCGCGAGGCAGTCACCGGCCGCTCCTACTACCTCTCGCTGGGCGACTCCCTGTCTCAGGGCGTGCAGCCCGCCCCGACCGGGGACGATGTCGCAACGTCGCGGGGCTATCCCAACCGGCTGGTCGCCAGGCTGCGCAGTGAGCTTCCGCACCTGCGGCTGGTCAAGCTGGGCTGTGCGGGCGAGACGACCGCCACGATGATTCACGGCGGCGTCTGCCCGTACCCGGCTGGCAGCCAACTTGATCAGGCGATCAGCTTCCTGCGGTCGCATCGCGGCAGAACCGCGATTGTCACCATCGACATCGGCGCGAACGATCCGAACTCGTGCGTCCTGGGCGGTGGGGCATCGATGATCTTGCCGTGCGTCTTCAGCCGGATACCGGGGATCGCGCGCAACCTCAGCGCGATCATGGCGAAGCTCCGGTCAGCGGCCGGGCCGCGCGTCCTCATCGTCGGCATGACGTACTACGTGCCTGAACTGGGCCTATGGCGGGCCGGCCAGACCGGCAGGCAACTCGCGGTCCTCACCGGCGCCGTCGCCGCCGGGGCCAACGAGATGCTGGCTGCCGGCTATCACCGCTACGGTGCCAGGGTCGCGAACGTCTTCCGGGCGTTTCGTACCGCGGACTTCGGCGCACTGGCCAAAAGAAACGCGGGCCGAGCAGGCAGATCAGGTCAGGGTCGCGGGGCTGGCGGTAAAGCGCTGTCGGCGGGTGCTAGATCGATTCCGCCCAACGTGGCCGCGATCTGCGCCCTGACCTGGATGTGCGCCCAGGCACCTCGCGGACCCAACGAGCACGCCAACGACGCGGGCTACCGGGTCATCGCGCACGCCTTCTGGCGCGCTATCGCGCACACCCACTGATCGTGGATGCCTTTCCGCACATCTGCCGATAATCATCCACGACGGCGGGAAAGGGCTTCGATCACCGGCCGGTCAGCTCGACTAGCTCGAGCCAGCGATCCTCAAGTGCGGCCTGCTGTTCGTTTACCAGGCGCAGCTCATCGCCGAGCTCGATGAGGCGGGCATAATCGGCCGCCGCCTCGGCGAGAGCCTTGTGCAGCTCGGATTCCCTGCCGTTCAGCCGTTCGAGCTGCCGGTCGAGCCTGGCCAGCTCCTTCCTGGCCTCGCGCAGCTGGCCGGCCGACAGGCCGGCGGACAGGCCGGCGGACAGGCCCGCCGGCGGCCCCTGGCGCATGGCGGCCGGCCGTCGCGGCGCCTCCTGGGGCCGCCCCGCGGGCACGCCGGCCGACGCCGGGACCGGCTTGCCGGCCTTACCGGACTCCCGCAGTTCGAGGTACTCGTCGACACCGCCTGGCAGGAAGGCAAGCTTCGCGTCGGCGAACGCCAGCACGTGATCGGTGACCCGCTCAAGGAAATACCGGTCGTGGCTGACCACCACGATCGAGCCTGGGAAGCCGTCGAGCAGGTCCTCTAGCTCGGTCAGCGTATCGATGTCCAGGTCGTTGGTCGGTTCGTCAAGCAGCAGCACGTTCGGCTCGGCCATCAGCACCATCTGCAGCTGCAGCCTGCGCCGCTCACCCCCGGACAGCTCGGCAACAGGCGCCTGCTGCCGGTCGCCGGTCAGGCCAAGCCGGTCAAGCAACTGGCCAGCGGACAACTCGCGTTTGCCGATCCGGACTGAGCCGCGGACCTGCTGCGCCGCCTCGACCGCGCGCAGGCCAGGATCGACTGGGCCAGGCTCCTGGGTGAGGTAGCCCAGGCGCACGGTCTTGCCCATGACTACCTCGCCGGCTTGCTGCTGCCCGGCCTGCACGCCGGCGAGCACGTTCAGCAGCGTGCTCTTCCCGCTGCCGTTGACACCCACCAGGCCGACCCGGTCGCCCGGGCCGAGCTGCCAGCTCACCTGATCGAGCAGGGTCAGTCCGCCGACCGTGACCGTCACGTCGCTCAGGTCGATGACCGTCTTGCCGAGCCTGGCCGTCGCCAGCCTGGATAGCTCGACGCTGTCCCTGGGGGCCGGCTCGTCCGCGATCAGAGCAGCCGCCGCGTCGAGCCGGAACCTGGGCTTGCTCGTCCTGGCCGGCGGTCCGCGGCGCAGCCAGGCCAGTTCCTTGCTGAGCAGGTTGCGCCGGCGCTGATCCTGCGCGGCCGCCTGCCGTGCCCGCTCCGCCCTCGCCAGCACGTAAGCCGAGTAGCCGCCCTCGTAGGAGCCCACCTGCCCGCCGGCGACCTCCCAGGTCCGCTCGCAGACCGCGTCGAGAAACCACCGGTCGTGCGTGACGACCACGAACGCCTTGCCGTAGGTCCCCAGGTAGCCGGCCAGCCACCTGATCGCATCGATGTCCAGATGGTTGGTCGGCTCGTCGAGCAGCAGGAGGTCATGGGTGCCGCGCAGCAGGGCAGCAAGCGCGACCCTGCGGCGTTCGCCGCCGGAAAGCTGGTCGGCGGGAGCATCGGCGCCGATGTCGGAGAGCAGCGCCGCGAGGAGCCTGCGGCTGCGCGCGTCGGCGGCCCATTCATGCTCCGGTTGCGCCCCGAAAACGATCTGCCTGACCGATCCGGCCAGCTGTTCGGACTGCGGCAGGTAGCCGATCGACGCGTCGCGCGCCCTGGTCGACCGGCCCGAGTTCAGGTCGGCCGCGCCCGCGAGGGCCGCGAGCAGGGTTGTCTTGCCCGAGCCGTTACGGCCGACGACGCCGATCCGGTCGCCCGCCGCCACGCCGAGCGACACGTGGTCGAGCAGCACCCGGCCCCCGAAGGCCTTCACCGCGGCCTCAAGGTTCACGATGTTCACGCCAGGGCGCCCGATTCCACCACGCTGGCGCCAGGCACGGGTCCCGACACGTGGACTACCGCGCGGCAGACGCCAGCCCCGGTGACCGCAACGGCCAGTTCACGTGCCGCTTCGGCGCTGCTGGCCAGGAAGGCGCAGGTCGGCCCGGAACCAGAGACGATCGCGCCGAGCGCTCCGTGCTCCCTGCCCGCCTGTAGCGCACGCCGGAGCAGCGGCTGCAGCGACAGCGCCGCTGGCTGGAGGTCGTTGGTCAGAAGCGGGCCAACGGCGGCGGGATCACCGGAACGCAGCGCGGCCATCAGGCGGGTGCTCAGCTGGGGCTCGGGGACTGCAACGGGCTGCCCGTCCTTGGTGCGCCTGGATGCCCTGAGCCGGTCACAGGCCGCATAGACATCCGGCGTTGAAAGGCCGGTGGTACCGAACGCCAGAACCCACTGGTAGCTGCCGGAGACCAGCGCCGTGGTCAGCCGCTCGCCCCGGCCCAGGCCGACCGCGGTCCCCCCGGCCAGCGAGAACGGCACGTCGCTGCCGACCCGCGCCCCGATCTCCGCGAGCTCGGCCGTGCTCAGCCCGGTCTGCCACAACTCGTTGCACGCGACCAGCGCGGCCGCGGCATCAGCGCTGCCGCCTGCCAGGCCGGCTGCGACCGGTATCCGCTTGCGGATCTCGATCTTGACCCCGCCGGCCCCCCGGCCCCGCCGCCCGGTCGCTCGCGCCAGCGCGACAGCCGCGCGCACGGCGAGGTTGGCTGGTCCGAGCGGAACAGCGGGTCCGCCCTCGCCGGTGACAAGCACACTGGTCCGGTCGGCCCTGGTTACGGTCACCTCGTCGAAGAGCGAGACCGCGTGGAAGACCGTAACCAGGTCGTGGTAGCCGTCCTCGCGCAGCGGACCGACCGAGAGCTGCAGGTTGACCTTGGCAGGCACCCGGGCGGTGACCGAATCTGTCGGCCCGTCGACTTGTGTCACGTGCGTCACGATTCGATGATGGTACGCGCCCGGCTGGCTGCCAGGGCAATCCGGATGTACTGGTCAATGCCAATTGCCTCGCCGCGCAGGGTCGGGTCGACGCCAGCGTCCCGCAGCACTCGTTCCGCCGCCTGCGCCGAGCCCGCCCAAGAAGCCAGGGCCGACCTGAGCGTCTTGCGGCGCTGCGCGAACGCCGCGTCGATGACCGCGAAGACAGCCGCGCGACCGACGCTGTGGTGACCGGCTCCGGGAGCGCCGCCATCCGGCCAGCGCGCGAACGCGACGAGCGCGGAGTCCACGTTCGGCACCGGCCAGAACACGCTCCTGGACACGGTCCCGGCCCGCCGCGCGGTCCCGTACCAGGCGAGCTTGACCGACGGGACGCCGTAGGTTCTGCTGCCGGGCTGCGCGCACATGCGGTCGGCCACCTCGGCCTGGACCATGACAAGCACGCGGCGGATCGACGGCATCACCTCAAGCAGATGCAGCACAACGGGAACGGCCACGTTGTAGGGGAGGTTCGCGACCAGCGCGGTCGGCGGCTGTCCCGGCGGTTCCTGCAGGCCCAGAGCGTCCGCGGTCACGACCTCAAGCCGGCCCGCCAGCCCTGGTGCCCGCGCCGCGATGGTCCTGGGAAGCTCGCCGGCGAGCGCCTGGTCGACCTCGACGGCAATGACCCGCTCGGCGACCTCGATCAGGCCGAGGGTGAGCGAGCCGAGGCCAGGTCCCACCTCGAGCACGACGTCCTGCGGCCGCAGATCGGCCAGCCCGACGATGCGCCTGATCGTGCCCGGGTCGATGACGAAATTCTGCCCGAGTCGCTTCGCGGGCCAGATCCCGAGCCGCCCGGCGATCTGCCGGATTTCCGCCGGCCCGAGCAGCTGCGCACCTGGATGAGCCTCGTCCACGGCGCGCGACGCTAGGGGGTGCCGTTCATCGCGCCGCAAGGTCTCGCCACGGGCCGAAGACCCGCTCCCCGGTGGCCATGACCGTAGCGCACAAGTCGCCCACGTCCATCCCCTTCAGCTCGGCCACGGCTCGCACGGTGTGCGCGACCTGCGCCGGGGCATTCTGCCTGCCCCGGTTCGGAACCGGGGTGAGGAACGGGGCGTCGGTCTCAATCAGGATCAGCTCAGCCGGTGCGACTGCCGCCGCCTCGCGCAGCTGACCGGCATTCGGGAACGTCACATTTCCGGCGAAGCTCATGACGTAGCCAGCCTCGGCGCACCGCTTGGCCATCTCCGCGTCGCCAGAGAAGCAATGGAAGACGACACGATCGGGTGCGCCGCGACGAGCCAGAATGTCGAGCACGTCTTCGTTCGCGTCGCGATCGTGGATCATCAGCGCCTTGCCCGCCCTCTTGGCGATCTCGATGTGCGCGCGGAACCAGTCCCGCTGCAGCCCTGGCGGCGCGCTCTCCCGGTAGTAGTCCAGCCCGGTCTCGCCGACCGCACGAACCTCAGGCAGCGCCGCGAGCCGCGCGATCTCGTCGAGTGCCGCATCGCGGGCGGGCTCGGTTCGGGCGGTCTCGTTCGGGTGGATCGCCACCGCGGCGTACACGTCAGCGTGCTCGGCGGCGCAAGCCGCCGCCCACTGGGACGACTCGACATCGCAGCCGACAGTGACCACGCGGACAACGCCCGCCGCGCGGGCGGCAGCCAGCACCGACTCGACCGGCCCGGGCAGCATGTCCAGGTGCGTGTGCGCATCAAACACGAGCCTCGGCAGCGGGTCAGGTGCCGGGGCCACTGGGGCATTCATGATCGCGGACACTAATCGACCGGATTCGTCGAGAAGTGTCCGCGATCACCGGCGGGACGCTTCATGAATCCTCGGCGTCGGCGTCGTAGCCGCCCAGCCGGTTCAGCTCGTCGACGACCACGCCCGGGTCGATCTTCGCAAACAGCGGCGTCGGCGTCGCGAGCGGCGTACCAGGCTTGATCGGCCTCGACTCCCAGGTCGCTGCTCCCGAGTAGTCTCCGGTGATCACCGGGTAGCGGTGGCCGCCATCCTCGTCGACCTCGTCGATCCTCGGCATGTCGGACCAGCGCCCTTCGCCGCCGAGCATCTCGAACACCCGTTGCGACGACCCCGGCAGGAACGGGGTCATCAGCGTCTTGCCGTCGTCGACGAGCTGCAGCGCCACGTGCAGGATCGTGTTCATCCGCTCGGGATCGGATTCGCGCAGCTTCCACGGCGCCTGGTCAGACAGATACTTGTTGGCCTCGCCGAGCGTGCGCATGGACTCGGTAATCGCGGCCTTGAACCGCGACCTGGCGAGGGACTCGCCCACGGCGTCGAACGCATGCCTGGACTGGTTCAGCAGCGCGCGGTCGGCATCGGTCAGCTCGCCAGGCGGCGGGATCGAGCCGATGTTGCGCGCGGCGAACGAGATGCTGCGGTTCACCAGGTTGCCCCAGTTGGCGAGGAGCTCGTCGTTGTTGCGGCGGATGAACTCGCTCCAGGTGAAGTCCGTGTCCTGGTTCTCCGGCCCGGCGACCGCGACGTAGTAGCGCAGCGCGTCGACGTCGTACCTGGCGAGGAAATCGCGAACGTAGATCACGACGGCCCTGGACGAGGAGAACTTGCGCCCCTCCATGGTGAGGTACTCGCTCGAAACCACCTCGGACGGCAGGTTCAGCTCACCGAGCGAGCCGGGTTTGCCGTCCCTGGTGCCCCTGCCGCTGTAGCCGAGCAGCATCGCCGGCCAGATCTCGGCGTGAAAGACGATGTTGTCCTTGCCCATGAAGTAGTAGGAGAGCGCGTCGGGGTCCTGCCACCAGGCGCGCCAGGCGTCCGGGTCGCCGCTCCGCCGCGCCCACTCCATCGACGCCGACAGGTACCCGATTACCGCGTCGAACCATACGTAGATCCGCTTGTCCGGCCGGTCCCGCCAGCCGTCGAGCGGGATCGGCACGCCCCAGTCCAGGTCCCTGGTGATCGCCCGCGGCTGCAGGTCGCCGAGCAGGTTGAGCGAGAACTTCAGCACGTTGGGCCGCCACTGGCCGCTCTTGGACTGCAGCCAGGTGCCCAGGATGTCGGCGAAGGCAGGCAGGTCAAGGAAGAACTGCTCAGTTTCGGCGAAAACTGGACGCTCCCCGTTGATCCTGGAGCGAGGGTTGATCAGATCGACAGGGTCCAGCTGGTTCTGGCAGTTGTCGCACTGGTCGCCGCGTGCCGCGTCGTAACCACAGATCGGGCACGTTCCCTCGATGTAGCGATCGGGCAGGGTGCGGCCTGTTGACGGCGAGACCGCGCCGAGCGTGGTCTTGGCGAAGATGTAGCCGTTGTCGTACAGCCCCCTGAAGATCTCCTGGACGACGGCGTAGTGGTTCAGCGTCGTCGTCCTGGTGAACAGGTCGTACGACATGCCGAGCCCGGTCAGGTCCTCGGCGATCACCCGGTTGTAGCGGTCGGCCAGCTCGCGGGCCGTGACCCCCTCGGCGTCGGCCTGGACCTGGATCGGCGTGCCGTGCTCGTCAGTGCCGCTGACCATCAGCACCTTGTCGCCGGCCATCCTGTGGTACCTGGCGAACATGTCGCAGGGCAGCCCGAAGCCGGACACGTGCCCGATGTGCCCTGTCAGCAAATACGCCGAGAATCGTCCAGATTCTGAGAGGCGTCCGAGATCCGGCGGCGCGGCGAGTGTCAGCGTGGCTTGGCCTGTACGACGGCGTCGTAGACCTCGCGCCTGGGCAGCCCGAGTTCGGCCGCGACGAGTGTTATCGCCTCTTTTCGGGTACTGCCCGCCTGCTCGGCCGCGGCGACTTTCGCCGCGGCGTCCCGCGCGTCGCCCGCACCCCGGTCCCCAGGAGCCGGGGCGCCGGCAATCACCAGGGTGATCTCGCCAAGGACGCCATGGGATGCCCACCGCTCCAGTTCCTCCAGGCTGCCGCGCCTGATCTCCTCATGCGTCTTGGTGAGCTCGCGGCAGACTGCCGCGCTCCGGCCTGGGCCGAACGCGGCCGCCATATCGGCGAGTGTCTTGGCCAGCCGCCGCGGTGACTCGAAGAACACCATCGTCCGGCGTTCATCGCGTAGGCCGGCCAGCCTGCGGCCCCGCTCGCCAGCTTTGCGCGGCACGAACCCCTCGAAGCAGAACCGGTCGGTCGGCAGGCCGGAGACAGCGATCGCGGCCGTGACCGCGGACGGGCCGGGCAGCACCGTCACGGTAACCCCGGCGTCGAAGGCATCCCTGACCAGCCGGTAGCCGGGATCACTGATGGCCGGCATGCCAGCGTCGGTGACAAGCAGGACGTCCTGCCCGCTCGCTAGCGCGCCGAGCAGCACCGAGCCGCGGGCGGCCTCGACATCTTCGTAATACGAGATGATCCGGCCGGTCAGGGCGATGCCGAGAGAGCCGGCCAGCCGACGCAGCCGGCGGGTGTCCTCCGCGGCGATCAGCGGCGCGGCCGCGAGGGCGGCCGCCAGCCTGAAGGACGCGTCCTGCGACGTGCCGATCGGCGTGGCCGCCAGGATCAGCCTGCCCGGGGCGTGGGACGTGCCGGGCGACTGGGACAACCCTGTCGCGACCGGCGGCTCAGGTTGGTTGTCATCGTGCATCGCGGCGCTCATCGCGGCCCACGCTAATGCCCCGCAGTCCTACGA
>WNFI01209702.1_pt1 | contig 10674 bp, 6 predicted proteins | sample 5400471 | NCBI WGS metagenome assembly WNFI01 (sample SAMN13153348, study PRJNA577476) | soil metagenome | isolation source: 100 cm saprolite on Douglas fir-dominated hillslope | place: USA:California | collected 2013-09-17 | reverse complement strand
CAGGAGGGCGGAGTCCTCGAGCGGCAGGACGCCGCACTGATCGAGGGCGTGTTCGAGTTCTCCGAGAAGAACGCGCGGGAAGTGATGACTCCACGCACGACCATCGACGCGCTCGATCTCGAGACGTCGCTCGACGACGCGCTCGCACACGTGATCGAGACGCAGCGGTCCCGCTACCCGGTGTACGAGGAGTCCATCGACAACATCGTCGGACTCGTGCTCGCGAAGGATCTGTTGCCCATCGCGCGCGACCGCCCGCGATCGTTCACGGTGGAGGGCATCATGCGACCCATCCACGTCGTGCCTGGCTCGCGGGAGGTGGAAGAAGTCCTCGCGGACTTCAAGCGCCTCAAGGTCCACATGGCGGTTGTCCTCGACGAGTACGGCGGCACGGCAGGCATCGTGACCATGGAGGATCTGCTCGAGGAGATCGTGGGGGAGATCCTGGACGAGCACGACGAGGCCGAACAACCCCTTCCCGCCTCGCCGAACGCCGACGTCCTTCTGCCCGGCTCGACGAACGTCAGGGAGCTCAACGAGCGCTTCGGACTCGACGTTCCCGAGGGCGAGTTCACCACCGTCGGTGGCTACATCTTCGGCGCCCTTGGCCGCGTGCCCGTGCCGGGCGATCGCGTGACCGCGTCGCACGCGGTGTTCACGGTCCGCTCGATGGCCGGCCGGCGCATCGAAACGTTGGCCGTGGACCTCCACTCGGTAGGCGACCGACGCGAAGCGCTCCGCAGCGGTCAGTGATGTTGCCCGATACGCAAGGCGATCTTCGCGCATAGGGCGATTGCCTCGATCATGCTCGAGGGATCGGCGATGCCCTTCCCCGCAATGTCGAGTGCCAGCGTGACGTTCACCGCCGAGCCGAACGAGGCCACCTTGATGGCGGTCATTCCGACGTCGTGATACGGCGCGATGACGGCGTCGAACGCGCCGCGCATGGCGCGCACGAACACCGTGTCGGCGGGAAACGGGCCGGCGATGTCCGCGGCGCGAGCCGCGGGCCCGAGCACGGCGTCATCCTCGCTGCCGAATCGGCCGCCGTCGCCGGCGTGCGGATTGAGCGCGCAGAGCGCAATACGTGGAGACTCGATGGAGAACCACTCGCGGAGGCCTTCACGCGTGACGGATGCGGCCGTCGCAATCGCCTCCGCGGTCACCGCCGTGGGAACATCGCGCAACGCGATGTGCGTCGTCGCGAGCACGACGCGCAGGGGATTCGTGGTGCCGGCCGCGGGCCGCGACGCGGCGAGCATCATGGCGACCTTTCGCCTCGTGCGCGCGGCAAAGAGCTCGGTGTGGCCCGGAAAGTCGAATCCTCCCTCGAGGAGGGCGCTCTTGTCCAGCGGCGCCGTTACGACACCGTCCACGTCGCCACACATCGCCAGTTCTATGGCGCGGTCGACCGCCTGACCCGCCAGGCGGCCCGCAAGGGCGGCTGGTGAGCCGCGCTTCCACACTCCCACCGCCTCATCGACCGCGACGCCGGTTCCTTCGGCCCCGACGATCACGAGGTCCGCGCCCGCGTCGCGCGCGCGTGCCGCCGCGACGATCTCAGGACCAATGCCGCGGGGATCGCCGAGGGTGACGGCGAGCCGGGCGCGCGAGCGCATCGGCGTGGCGTTAGGGCGTGGTCGGCGGCGGCGCCATGACCAGAGCGTCGTCGCGGATGGAGACGTAGGTTCCCTTGCGCAGCGACTCCATCAGCCGATGCACACCGCCTTCTTCCGCGAGGCGCGCACGGAATTTTTCCTTGACGTCGGCCAGCGTGAGCTCGCCGCCCTCCTCCATCGCAACGATCTGCGCAACCACGAACTTCGTGGGCACGTTCGCGTTGCCGGGAATGGGGAAGACGACGACGTCACGGGGCGCCTTGCCACCGAACCCTTGCTGGTACGGCGTCGGCAACTGCGCGCGGGGATACGGCGTGAGCAGTGACGTCTCCTCGCCGCTCTTGAAGTCGTGGTGCGCCTTCGCGAGCGAATCGAACGGTGCGCCAGCGCGCAACGCGAGGGCGACACTATCCGCCTCGCGCTGCGCGGCTGCCACGTCGAGCGAATCGATCTTCGGCGAGATGAGGATGTGCCGCGCCTTCACCTCGGACGGACTCGCACGGTCGACGCGGATGATGTGATAGCCGAATGCCGTCTCGACGACCGGACTCAGCTGCCCGGGCGGGAGCGAGAACATCCAGCGGTCGAACTCGGGCACCATCTTGCCGCGCCGGTTCCACCCGAGATCTCCACCGTTGTCCTTGGTGCCCGGATCGGCCGATTCGCGCTTGGCGAGCTTCTCGAATTCCGCGCCGTTATTCAACTCCACGAGCAGTGATTCCGCGCGGGCGCGCGCCGCCTCGCGCGATTTCGGCGAGGGGTGCGGCGCGACGATGATCTGCTTCCACGCCACCGTGGACTCGCGCCTCGGCAGCGTCGCCTTGTTGCGCTCGAACGATTCGGCGACCTCGGCGTCGGTGATGTTGGCCTGCGCGATCTTGCCTTCTTCACGCAGCTTGCGGATGGTGCGCGTGATGGTCTCGTTGCGCTTGATCTCGTCCGTCAGAAAGCGGCGGTATTCCTCCGGCGTGCCGTAGCCCGCCTTGCCAAGCTCCGAGCGGAACTCCGCGTCGCTCGAGAAGCGTTTGCGGATGTCCTTGAACTGCTTGTCGACGGTGCTGGTGACGTCCGCATCCGGGACTTCGATCTTGATGTCCTTGGCCTTCTGGAGCAGCAGCTCCTCGTCCACGAGCTCGTTGACGATGGCCTTGACGAAAGTGCGGAAGGCGGCGCTGTCGGTGGGCACGACGATGCCGCTCTGACGCTTCTGGATGATCCGCTCCTGGAGGCCGGACTGCGTGATGACGACGTCGCCGACGACCGCGACGATCCGGTCGAGCGGAAGCGGGTGCGCCTGCGCATCGCCTTTCTGAAGAGCCACTGGCGCAGCAGGCGCCTGGGCGTGGAGGCCGAGGGAGGCGAGGACGAGGAGCGCCGAGACGGCGGGTCGGACGGAGAGACGCATGGCGCAGAAGTATAAGGATATGGTGGTGGCGTCGCGCATCTGAGTTCGTACCCGCTCGATGCGATGGCGTTTCGGGCGGATTTCTGCCGAAGGTGAGCAGGTGCCCTTGCGTTGCATTATGCCATAATTACCGCACTATGCCAGCGTGCATAGTATTGCAACATCCGTCAAACGTACTAGGACATCGAGGCCACATTTACCGATGTGACTGATTCGTCCGGCCTGAGAGTGGACATATTGTCGTCATATTGACCGCGCCTACAGTGGCCTCGGCATTGCTTTGACACCTCGCATCGCAGACCAGTAGTTGCGTCTCGCCAGCAACGAGACCAGCCGCTTGGCGAGGGTGCCAACGGTGCACCGCCCTTCTTCTCTCTCCGAGCCCGCGCTCGAGGACCTCTGTATGCGCAAGCCGATGCTGGCACGCTCCACCGCTGCGCGACTCGCCCTGCTCTGCACCATGGCGGTACTGCTCGGTGCGTGCGGGGAGAGTAACACCGCGCCGAGCGCCCGCCGGTCGACCACGCCCGAAGCCACGTCGATGTTCGTGCCCGACGCGGCGAGCAGGGCGCTCTTCGGTGTGGCCGATGGTACGTACGTCGTCACGTTCGACCCGAAGAAGGACCAGGCGTTCTACCTGGGACCCAATCACCTCAGCATGCCGGCGAACTCCGTCTGCAATCTGTTGACGTCGGGTTACGGATCGCAGTACTGGGATGCCCCCTGCACGCCGCAGACACAGCATGTGACGCTCACCGTCACCATCAAGAACGCCGCTTCGGACCACCCGTCGGTGGAGTTCCAGCCCGCGATGCGGTTCAACCCCGCCAAGGTCGTGCAGTTGTTCATGTACGTCCCGAACGCAACGCTGCAGGACGCCTCGAACTGGCTGATGCTGTACTGCCCGACGGGCTCCTCCGCGTGCATCGACGAGTCCAAGACCGATCCGAGCCTCACATCCTACGTGGACCGCTCGGCGAACGTCGTGTTCCGCCGCATCAAGCACTTCAGCGGCTACGTCCTCACTGGATACAGTGATACGCCGCCGGATCCTACGACCGTTCCTTGATCGCCCCATCGGACCGTATGGCGCCGCCAAGGCGTCCCACCACGTGGAGATTCCAATGCAACAGGTAAAACTCACCACGCAGAGGGCCGATGACACGCGGATCGTGCTGCGGACATCCGGCTACATCATCGCCTCTAGCTGAGCTCTTAGACGGCCGGTCCCACACGGGACCGGCCGTCGCTCTTTGGAACGGGGTTGCGGTTTCGCGGCCCCAGCGTCACTTCAATATCGAGCTTCGAGTGTCGCCTACCGCAGTACCATCGATGACCGAGAGTAGCGCGCCGACGCGCCACCTGAGACTTCTGGATGCGCCCGCCAGGGGCGCCACCACGAGTACGCTCATCGAGGAGGCACGAGCGCTGGACAAGCTCGGCCACCGCGCTGAAGCCCGCGCGCAGTACGAGGCCGCGCTCCGCTCGCTCGCCGCCCCGTCGCCATCGATGGCGTCGATGTTGATGCGCTGGATCGCGCGGACGTACGAGGTGGACGCCGACTACCGCGCCGCCGAGGACTGCGCCACCGCCGCGGTGGCCGCCGCCGAGGTCGCAGAGGACCGCAACGCGCTCGGCCACGCGCTCAACGTGCTCGCCGCCGTCCGCTGGCGGCAAGGCGACCTCGATCACGCCGCTCAGCTGTTCCAGGAAGCGCTCGAGCGCGGCACCACGACCACCGACCCGCGCCTGCAAGTGGACGTGATGACCAACCTCGGCACGATGGCGGGCATTCGCGGAGACTTCCGCGAGGCGCTCCGTTTCTTCCAGGAGGCCTTGTCGCACGGGCGCCTCCACTCCCTTCTCGACAACATCGTCATCGCGCTGAACAACCTCGGCATCACCAACATGGCGCTCGGCCGGCACGATGCGGCGGAGGATACGTTCGCCGAAGCGCTGACGATCGCCGATGCACTGGGCGGCATGTCGACGCGCGTGCAACTCGAGGTGAACATCGCGGCGCTGCAGATCGAGAAGCACAACTTCGAGGAGGCCAAGCGCCGCTGCGATCGCGCGATGGCGCTGGCCGGCCACCTCGACGACGCGCGCGCCAACGGCGAAGCGTCCAAGATCTACGGCGTCATCGCGCGCGAGACGGGCGACCTCGCGGCCGCGGAAAAGCACCTGGCGGCGGCGCGCGACATAGCGAGTGCCGCGAAGGATCTAGCTCTGGAGGGCAGCGCGAACCGCGAGCTGGCGGAGCTGTACGGCCGCCTTGGCCGCAACCGCGAGACGCTCCAGACGCTGAACCGCGCGCACGCGTGCTTCACGCAACTGCGGTCGCGGCACGAGCTCGCTGACGTCGGCCGCCGCATGGCGCGCCTCGAGGGCGATTTCCTGGACGTCGTGCGCAAGTGGGGCGAGTCCATCGAATCGAAGGACCAGCATACGCAGGGACACTGCGAGCGCGTTGCGAGCGCGTCGCCGATCTCGCGGGGGCGCTCGCGGCGCGCGCGGGACTCGACGAGCCGTCGCTGTTCTGGTTCCGCATCGGCGCACTGCTGCACGACGTAGGCAAGTTGATCGTGCCCGCCGAGGTGCTGAACAAGCCCGGCAAGCTCACCGAGGATGAGTGGGCACTCGTGCGGCAGCATCCCGCGGCCGGCGAGCAGCTTCTCGCGGACGTGCAGTTCCCCTGGGACGTGGCGCCCATGGTGCGCAGCCATCACGAGCGGTGGGATGGACACGGGTACCCCGACGGTCTCACGGGCGAGCGCATTCCGTTGCCCGCGCGCATTCTCTGTATCGCGGATGTCTACGACGCGCTCACCACGCAGCGCAGCTACAAGCGCGCCTTCACGCAGATCGAGGCCATCGAGATCATGCGGCGCGAGGTCGGACGCCAATTCGACCCCGCGCTGTTCGCGCGCTTCGAGGAGCTCGTGCGCCGCGGGACGGTGAACGCGCCCTCCGCCGCGCAGCGCGGCACGCCGATGCGGAAGTCCGGCACCCAGCCGAGGGTCACCATCTCCGAGGAAGACGATCTCACGGGCGCACTCGTGCGGCGTGCGTTCGTGGACGTGACGTCGGCGGTACTCGCCGAGCGCCGGCGGGGCGGAGCGATCGTCTCGCTGCTCGTGATCGACGTGGACCAGTTCAAGAGGGTGAACGACACGTACGGCCACCTCGCCGGCGACGACGCACTTCGGCTGGTAGCCGGCATCATGCGCGACGCGGCGCGCCCTGGGCAATACGTCGGCCGGTATGCAGGTGACGAGTTCGTCATGCTGCTGCCCGGCCTCGACACCGACAGCGCAGGTGTCATCGCGGAAGAAATCCGCCGCGCGGTTGCAACGATGAGCATTCCGCTCCGTGAAGGCCCCGATCAGCGGATGTCCGTGACACTCTCCATTGGCGTGGCCGCGGCGCCGGACCACGGAGATTCGTTCGAGACATTGTTTACGACGGCGGACCGCGCCCTCTTCGAGTCCAAGCGCGAGGGGCGCGATCGGGTGACGATCGCCGGCGCATCGAAGAGCGCAACGCCACAGTTGCTCTTCAATCGCTTCGTGGGGCGCGCCCGGGAGATGCGCTCGCTGGTGACCGCGCTCGACAACAGCGTGTACGGACAGCCTCAGACGCGTGTGCTCACCGGCGAGGCGGGTGTGGGCAAGTCGTCGCTCGTGCGCCAGCTCCTGCCCGAAGCACGGCTGCGCGGCACCGCGGTGGTGACGGGACGCGCGCTCGAGAGCGAGACGCGGATGCCCTTCGGTCCGTGGAAGGAATTGCTCGCCGGCATCCACGAGCTCGGGCTGGCTCCGACTCGCTCATGGCCGCTGTTATCTCGCCTCGTTCCGGCCCTGCGCGAGACCGGGCGTGCTTCCGCCACCGAGCCGAATGCGGAGTCCGTGCAGGCGACGCTCGTCCGCCAGGAGATCGTCGCGTACCTGCGTGCTGCCAGCGAGGCGCGGCCGCTTCTCCTCGTGCTCGAGGACATGCACTGGAGCGACACGGCAAGTTGGGATACGCTCGAATTTCTCCTCGCGCAGTTGACGACGGAGCGGATCTGCATCGCGTGCACCGTCCGCATGGAGGAGGCCGCGTACGGGCCCGTGCGCGAGCGCCGGCAGCGCCTCACCCGCGACGAGCGTGTTCGCGAGCTCCGACTCGAGCGGCTCACGCCGCCGGAAGTCGCCGAATGGCTCCAGAGCGCCCTGCACCGCACCGAGCTGGGCGACGACCTGCTGGACTTCGTGTTGCGTCACACCGAAGGGAATCCATTCCTCATCGTACAACTGCTTCGCACGATGGCCGAGGAGGGCGTGTTCCGCTATTCGGGCGATTCGTGGGAGTGGACGATTCCGGCGACGTTGGTGCTGCCGGCGGGCATGACAGACCTCGTTGGCCGGCGTCTGTCTCGTCTCTCTCCCGAAGCGATGAAGGTGCTCGTGACTGCCGCGGCACTCGGCCGCACGTTCACGCTGCCGCTCCTGACGGAGACGTCTGGCGCGAAGGCGGATGCGGTGCTCGACGCAGTGGACGAGGCCTTGGCGACGTCGGTCCTGGAGCCGACGGGCGACGACGACGACACGTATCAGTTCGCGCATGCGCTGCTCGTGGACGCGGTTCTCAAGTCGGTGAGCCCGGCGCGGCGACGTCTGACGCACGAGCGCATCGCCGAGATTCTCGTGAGACGGAATCCGGACGACGTGGACCGGATCGCGGCGCACTATGCCAGCAGCTCCAACAGCAGCGAAGCCTATGCGTGGTGCTTGCGGGCCGCATCGCGTGCGATGGGTCTTTACGCGCTCGAGGAAGCATCCGACTTTCTCCAGCGCGCGCTGGCGCATGCGCGCACGGACGAGGAGCGCGTGGCCGTCCACGATGAAATGGCGCGCGCCGCGGAGCATTCGGGACGTTGGGCAGACGTGGAGCGTTCGTGCGACGCGATTCTCGCGTCGCCCACGATCGCCGCGGACGAGACGCGCGCGCTGCATGTGCGGCTTCGCCGTCTGCAAGCCAAGGTGCGCCTCGGCCAGGGTGCCGGCGATACCGCCGCGGAATGTCGCACACTGCTCGAGGTGGCTGAACGCGTCGGGGCGCTCTCCAACATCGTGCAGGCGAGATCTCTTCTCGTGCAGATCCTCGGGCGGGCGGGAGAGCCGGAGCAGGCGACGCGTGTCGCCGAAGAATCACTCCGCATCGCTGAAGCCGCCGGGGACGACGCGCTCTATGACGAGGCGCTGCATCGGCTCGCTGAGGCAGGTGCGCTGGACTTCGCCGCGACGGCATCGATGAACCTCGGCGTCATCGGGCTGCGCGGCGGCGACCTCGCCTCGGCGCGCGACGCGCTCACTGACGCGCTCCGTCTGTACACGACGTTGCGAAACAACACCAACCGCACGGCGGCACTGTACAATCTCGCGAATCTCGAGCGCGAGCGCGGCGACGCGGAGATCGCGCTGTCGCTCTACAGGGAGACGGCAGCGCTGGCGAACCAGCTCGGTGCGGAGGACATCGCCATCGGCGCGTACGCCGGCGGCGGACTCGCGGCGCTCAAGCTCGGTGATACGTCCATCGCGCAGGGTTCACTCGACTCAGCGTACGAGGCGCTGGGCCCGCGCCACGATTGGTGGTTCCAGGGGCGCGAGCTCTTCGAGTCGTTGGTGATCCGCATGCACGCAAGTCGCGGCGAGTATACCGACGCCGTCCGGCGGTTCCACGCCGCCATCGAGCGGCTCGAGGCCATCGACGTGTATGCGGCGGCGTGGCTTGCGGGCGACTGCGCCGCCGACGTCGCCCAGCACGACGACAGCCTGTGGTCCACCATCGAGCGTCTGGGCGCTGTCCTACTGTCCTACTGTCCTACTGTCCTACTGTCCTACTGTCCTACTGTCCTACTGTCCTACTGTCCTACTGTCCTACTGTCCTACTGTCCTACTGCTTCACAGGCACGGCGCCTTTGGGCGCGGGCATCGGCGACGGCGCGCCTGGCAACGGCACCGCCGACTTTGGCTGTCCGGCCGTGCGCGACGAATCGGCCTGTGCACGGAGCTGTGTAGCGCGCTCCACCGCGCGATCGATGCCCGCCGCGTTGACCTTGGCTTGGTACTTGTTCAGCAGGATGATCACGAGGGGCACAGGAATGGGAAGCGGCTGCGCCTGCCCATTCATCACACGGTCCATGTAGGCCTCGACGCGTGCGGCCGCGAGACGCTCGCGCGCATCGGGCGTCTTGGCGGAATCGGCGAGCGACTTGGGATCGACTCCCAGAGCGGTCCAGCTCTGCGTGACGGCCTGCGCGAAATCGGTGTGCAGCTGATTGATCTCCTCGGGCTTCACCACGACCTTCGCACTGTCGGCGCGCCGGAGCAGGACGTCGCGCTGCGCCATGTTCGTCGCATAGATGCCGACGAGCGAATCGGGCGCGGACTGGATCTGCTGCATCAGGCGGCCGCTCTGCGGCGAAGCGGCCATGACGAGGGCGAGCCGGCCCGCCGTGAGCGTGCCCCCGTTGTACGTCGCGATGACGTGGGTATCTCCACGCTTCGCGAGAGGATCCTTGGCGATCTCCTTGACCGAGGTCGCCGCGTCCTTGGCGAGGGTGATCTTCGCGTTGGCCTGCATCTGCGCGATGTAGGTGCTCTCCGCCACCTGGCGGCTGCGTCCACTCGCCTGCACCAGAAACTCCGGCTTTGCGCGCGCCCAGGTGTTTCGCTGGATGATGTGATAGCCGAACTGCGTTTCGACCAGCGGAGAGATCTCGCCCGGCTTGAGCTTCGCCAGCGCGTCGGAGAACGGCTTGACCATCATCCCGCGCGGAAATACGCCCAGGTCGCCGCCCTTCTGCGCCGAGGCGTCCTTGCTGTATTTCTTCGCCATGTCGGCGAAGTTGGCGTCGGTCACCTGCGGCCGTACCGCGGTGGCCGCCTTGCGCACGGAGTCCTTCGCGGCCGGCGTCGCATTGTCGGGGAACTTGAAGAGAATGTGTCGCGCGGAGTACAGGTCGCCCGCACCGGAGGTGTACGCCGTCTCGGACCCCGAATCCACCGGCATCTTCGTGGCGACCTGCTCCATGAACCGCTGGAGGCGCGTGTTCTCGAGCATCGCCGCGGTCGCCGAATCGATCGCCTTCGGATCGTTCAGCGAATCGTTGCGGCCGGCAGCCAGACCGAGGAGCTGGTAGGGGATCCAGAGGTCGCGCGCCACCAGCGTTGCGACCTCACGGTTGACCGGAAGCCCGATCTTCGATTTGCCGATGAGGTCCCCCAGCCGGACGACGGAGAGCTCCTGCGAGCCCGCCTTTGCGGCGACGTCGACATGCGCGGTGAATGCCTGACTGAGGCCTTCGCAGGCCGCGAGCGTCGAGCCACTGAGAGCGAGCACGAGAAGCGAAGCGTGTTTCATGAGAGAACGTCGGGAAGATGTGCGGGGTCAGACGACCGCGCGCAGAGCGCGCACGAGCCCGTCGAGGAGCGGGGAGCCCCCGAGCCGAGTGAGCTTGAGTGAAAGGGGGTGCGCGCGGCGCACCTCTGCCTGAAACTGTACCTCGTGGAACGCCGCGGAGAGTCCCTTCATGCGCGGGACCGCAGAATCCCTAAAGGTAATACGGGCTTCGTCGCCACGCACCAGGATGCCCTCGATGCCCAG